>Ga0116179_1000793_pt1 | contig 24231 bp, 25 predicted proteins | sample AD_UKC071_MetaG_FD_89751 | JGI IMG/M metagenome (GOLD analysis project Ga0116179, IMG submission 89751) | Active sludge microbial communities of municipal wastewater-treating anaerobic digesters from USA - AD_UKC071_MetaG | ecosystem: Engineered > Bioreactor > Anaerobic > Digestate | place: USA...
GAAACCGGCCCTCGGCCGGGCGGCTGGGAAGGCGCCGGGCTGAGCGGGCTGATGCCTGCCCCGAAAAAGATCTTTTCGGGGGAGGGTGAATATCTGGTCCCGCTGGTCATGGGTGAAGGCACCTCGCAGGTTCTGGCTGGTTATATCTCTGACGGGGGCGACTATCCGGGGCTGCGCGCTCTGAGCGACTATGAGGAAGACCTTGATGATAACGATGCGGCCTATGACTGGCCGGTGATCTTCGTGTTCGATGCCGATCTGTTCAACAATTACGGCCTCTCACGCCCCGAAAACGCGGCGCTGGCCGAACGGCTGATCCAGGCTTCGCTCGATGGTGAGCCCAAGACGGTGATGTTCGACCTGACGCTGAATGGCTATGGCCGCTCGCAAGGCTTGCTCAGCCTGGCCTTTACCCCGCCCTATCTGGCCGCGACGCTGTGCCTGATCCTGGCGGCGGCTGCGGCGCTGTGGCGGGCCTTTCAGCGGTTTGGTCCGCCGGTGCTGACCGGGCGCTCGATCGCCTTCGGCAAGCGCGCGCTGGTTGCCAATTCCGCCGGGCTGATCCAGCGCGCGCGGCGCCTGCACCTGCTGGGGCCGCCCTATGCCGATGCCGCGCGCGACCGGCTGATCAAGGCGCTGGCCCTGCCCGCACGGCTCAGCCATCAGCAGGCCGAAGCTGCGATAGACCGCGCCCTGGCCGCCCGCGCGCCGGAAAGCACGCCCTTTTCTCAACTGGCCGCGCAGATGCGCGCGGCGCGCAAACCCACCGATCTGCTGCGCACGGCGCGGCGCCTTCATGCGCTGGAAAGGACCCTGACGCGATGACTGACAATGCAATGACCCTGGCCGAGGTCAGCCACCTCGCCGCGCAGATCAGGGGGCAGGTCGGCAAGGCGATCGTCGGCCAGACCGAGACGGTCGATGCCCTGCTGGTCGCCCTGCTGGCCCAGGGCCACGTCCTGCTGGAAGGCCCGCCGGGCACAGCCAAGACCTTTCTGGCGCAGTGCTTCGCATCCAGTCTCGGGCTCGATTTCGCGCGGATCCAGTTCACGCCTGATCTGATGCCGGGCGACATTCTGGGGTCGAACCTGTTCAACTTCCAGACCAGCCAGTTCACCCTGACCCGCGGCCCGATCTTTACCGAGCTGCTGCTGGCCGATGAAATCAACCGCACCCCACCCAAGACCCAGGCCGCGCTGCTTGAAGCGATGCAGGAGCGCCGGGTTACGCTGGACGGCAAGGCCCACGCGTTGTCGGACGCCTTTCTGGTGGTGGCGACCCAGAACCCGATCGAAAGCCAGGGGGTTTATCCCTTGCCCGAAGCCCAGCTGGACCGGTTCCTGTTCAAGCTGCTGGTGCCCTATCCCAGCGCCGCCGAAGAAGCGAAGATCGTGGCGACTTTCGGCAGCCACGCCGGGCCGCCGCGCGCCGCCGATCTGGGGGTCACGCAGGTCGCCGATGGCGCCGCGATCAAGGCTGCGGCCCAGGCAGTGAAAACGGTAACCCTGTCCGAGGCCGTGGTCGATTATGTCGTCCGCCTGATCCGCGCGACCCGCGAAAGCGCCGATCTGTCGTCTGGCGCAAGCCCGCGCGCGGCGGTGCTGCTGGCCAATGCCGCCCGCGCCCGCGCCGCGCTTGAAGCGCGCGACTATGTCCTGCCCGACGACGTAAAGGCGCTGGCCGCCCCGGTCCTGCGCCACCGGCTGCTGCTCTCTCCGGCGGCGGAGATCGAGGGCAAGCAGGTTGAGGCGCTGGTTGCCGAACTCGTCGCAGAAACCGAGGCTCCGCGCTAGGCCGCGGTCCCATGACCCCGCGCGCCGCCTTGATCCCGACCGGCCGGGCCCTGCTGCTGATCGCGGCGGCGGCTCCGCTGGCGCTGCTCGTGGCGGTGCTGTCCCCGGCCAGCTGGGCCGCCGCGCCGCTGACCGGCACGGTGATCCTTGCGCTGGTGGTGATCGACGCCCTGCTGGCCGGGCGCATGGCGCGCCTGGATCTGACCGCCGACCCCGATGTCGAAGTGGGCGAAGAGGGCTGGATCCAGATCGCGGCGGCCTTTTCGCCCGGTCTGCGCGGGCAGGTCGATTGCGCGCTGGCCGGCGATGTCCGCCTGCTGGAAGGCGGGCGAAGCGAAGCGCAGTTAACGCCCTCCCCGGACGGGGGATGGCAGGCAGCGCTGCCGTTCCGCCCGACCCGGCGCGGCACCGGAGAGATCGAGGAAGTCTGGCTGCGCTGGACCGGCCCGCTCGGGCTGGGTGCGCGGCAGGTTAGCCGCGAGCTGGCGCTGCCGGTGCGGGTCTGGCCCAACCTTGCCCCGGTCCGCTCACCCGCGATGCAGACCTTCCTCAAGGACGCGCAATTCGGCCTGATCGCCCGGCGGATGCGCGGCGAAGGCACGATGTTCGAGGCGCTGGCCGAATTCCAGCCGGGGATGGACAAGCGCCGGATCGACTGGAAGGCCAGCGCCCGCCACGCTCACCTCTATGCCAAGGAGTACGAGGCGGAGCGCAACAACCAGATCGTCTTCGCCTTCGATTGCGGATCGGCGATGTCCGATCCGGTCGCCGGGCTGCCCCGGATCGACCGGGCGGTAACGGCGGCGCTGACGACCGGCTACGTCGCGCTCAAAGGTGGCGACCGGGTGGCGCTGTTCGGCTTTGCCTCGCGGCCCGAACTGTTCACGCCCTTTGCGGTCGATCCGCGAGATTTCCCGCGCCTCCACCGTGCCGCCGCCGGGCTCGACTATCATGCCCAGGAGCCCAATTTCACCCTGGCCCTGGCAACCCTCGCCGGGCGGCTGCAACGCCGCAGCCTGATTGTGGTCTTTTCGGATTTCACCGATCCGACCAGCGCCGAACTGATGGTTGAAAGCATTTCGCGGCTGACCAGCCGGCATCTGGTGCTGTTCGTGACGATCACCGATCAGGAGCTGACCGGGCTGGCCACTGCTAATCCGGATTCGGTTCAGCATCTGGCCATGGCGGTCAGCGCCGATAGCCTGCTGCGCCAGCGCGCGCTGGTGCTGAGCCGCCTGCGCCAGATCGGGGTCGATGTGATCGAGGCGCCGTGGGACCGGATCGGGACCCGGCTGATCGACAGCTATCTGGCGATCAAACGCAAGGGTGCGATCGGATGAGGAAGGGCAGGATCTGATGGCGCTGTTTCCCGCCATGCGAGGCAAGAGCGATCAGGCTGACGCTGCGATCGAAGCCGCCGCGCTGCGCTCGGACCGATTCCGGCAAGAGCGCGAGCTTGACTGGAAGCGGCTGGAGCTGATCGTCACCCGGATGGAAAAGGGGCGGCTCGGCAAGGTTTCCGATGCCGACCTGCTTGAGCTGCCGGTGCTCTATCGCACGGTCGCCTCAAGCCTTTCGGTGGCGCGCGAAACCTCGCTCGATGCGGCGACGCTGGGCTATCTGGAAAGTCTGGTCCAACGCGCCTGGTTCCTGGTCTATGGTCCGCGCACCACGCTGTGGTCGTGGCTCCGGCGCTTCTTCGGCGGCGAATGGAGCCGATCGGTGCGGGCGATCTGGCCGGAACTGCTGGTTTCGCTGGCGCTGATGGTTGCGGGAACCTTCGTCGGCTGGATGCTCTGCGTGCAGGATCCGGACTGGTACTATGCCTTTGTCGCGCCGGACCTGGCGGGAGAGCGCGTGCCTGGCGCCACTGCCGAAGTGCTGCGCCAGGGCCTGTTCGGCAAGACCGGGGAAGAGGGGCTGTCGATCTTCGCGACCTATCTGTTCAACCACAATGCCAGCATTGCGATCATGTGCTTTGCCCTGGGCTTTGCCTTCGGGGTGCCGTCGCTGATGCTGCTGGTGCAAAACACCGCGATGCTGGGGGCACTGCTGTGGCTCTATCACGGAGCCGGGCTGGATTACGAGATTGCCGGCTGGCTTGCCGTGCACGGCACGACAGAACTGTTCGCGATCCTGATCGCGGGCGGCGCGGGGCTGCATATCGGGCGGTCGATGGCCTTTCCCGGCAACCTTTCGATCCTTGATGCCGCCGCCGCTGCCGGGCAGCGCACCGCCACGGTAATGGCGGGCGTGGTGCTGATGCTGGTGTGCGCCGCGATCCTTGAAGGGTTCTTCCGTCAGCTGGTCGATACCACTGAAGTGCGCCTGGCGATCGGCGGCGGAATGCTGACCTTCTGGCTGGCCTATTTCTTCCTGTTCCGCCGGACCCCGGCCGGGAGCGAGAGCGAATGAGCCGCGCCCGGTCTGATCGCAACCGTACCCTGGTGACGCCCGAGGGGATCGCCGTTCCGGTCAAGCTGGCCAGCCGCGGCACGCGATTTGGGGCGCTGGCGATCGACCTGATCCTGATCTTCGTCGGGATGCTCGCTGTCACCTTGCTGATCGGATTCGGGCTTCAGGGCCTGGCGAAAGCGGCTGGCGGCAGCCTCGACAAGGTTGAGACGCAGTACAAGCAGGCCTTCCAGTTCATGGTGATCATTTACATCGTGATGCTGTTCCTGGCCCGCTATGGCTATTTTCTGCTGTTCGAGCTTGGCCCGCGCGGGGCGACGCCGGGCAAACGGCTGACCGGAATCCGGATCGCCGCGCGCGACGGCGGGCGGCTTTCGACCGAAATGGTCCTGGCCCGCAACCTGCTGCGCGATGTGGAGATCCTGCTGCCGCTGGTCGCAATGTTTTCTCTGCTTGGTGACGGGGTGTCGAAATGGCCGATGGCGGCCTGGCTATTGATCTTCGCGCTGTTCCCGTTCTTCAACCGCGACCGGCTGCGCGCAGGGGACCTGATCGCCGGGACCTGGGTGGTCGAAGCCCCCCGGCAAAAGCTGGAGGCGGCGCTGTCCACGACCCAGACGGCGGCAAGCGGCACCAGCCAGGCGACCGGCGCCTCCTACAAGTTCAGCGATGAGGAACTGGCGATCTATGGCGAGTATGAGCTGCAGACGCTCGAACGCGTCCTGCGCGAGGATCGCTACGAAGCCATGGTCGCGGTGCACGAGGCGATCTGCCGCAAACTCGGCTGGAACCCCGGTGCGGGCGATGAGCGGGCCTTTCTCGAGGCCTATTACACCCAGCTGCGCGCCCGGCTTGAGGCCGGGATGCGGATGGGTGTGCGCAAGGCCGACAAGTACGCCGGTTAGAGCTGTGGCACGATCTTGGGGGCGGGTGCAGGCTCGGCTGGAGCAGGGGTCTCTGCCGCCGGTTCGGGCTCGGGCTGCTTGGGCGGCGCGATCCCGCCCGGGCCATCATCGCGGAAGATCGCGACTTCCTTCAGACCTTGGCTGTTGGCGCGGGCGCGGTACATTCCTTCGGTGTTGAACGAAAAGGCGCTCTGCCCATCGGGGGCGATCACGATCACCCCGCCATCGCCGCCCATCTCTCCCACCTCAAGCATCACCGTATCGGCCGCGACCTTGGGGCTTTCCCCGGTAAAGCGGATCCGCGCGCAGATTTCGTGGGCCACGCCCTCGCGGATGAAGAATTCGCCGGTGCCGGTGGCCGATACCGCGCAGGCCCGGTCATCGGCATAGGTTCCGGCGCCGATTACCGGACTGTCTCCGATCCGGCCCCAGCGTTTGCCGGTCAGCCCGCCGGTGGACGTCGCCGCCGCGACATGGCCATCGTTATCAACCGCCACCGCGCCGACCGTGCCGTACTTGCGATCGACATCATAGGCGCTGAGCTTTTCCGCCTTGAGCCGTTGCAGCTGATCCCAGCGATCCTGGGTGTAGAACCAAGAAGGATCGACCTCGGGCACACCGTGTTCGCGCGCGAACTGTTCCGCGCCTTCCCCGGCCAGAAACACGTGCGGCCCCTTTTCCATCACCGCGCGGGCGGCCAGCACCGGGTTCTTGGTCCGCTCAAGCCCGGCCACCGCTCCGGCCTTGCGGGTGGCGCCGTCCATGATCGCCGAATCGAGCGAATTCTTGCCGTTCCAGGTGAAAACCGCGCCGCGCCCGGCGTTGAAATGCGGATCGTCCTCCATCGTGGTGACCACCGCCGTCACCGCATCAAGCGCGGAACCGCCGCTTTCAAGCACAGCCGTCCCCGCCGCCAGCGCATGGTCCAGCGCGGCGCGGTATTCGGCCTCTTTTTCGGGCGTCATCGCGGTGCGGGTCATGGTTCCGGCCCCGCCATGAATGGCGATCGACCAGCGCGCGGGCTTGGGCGGAGGGGCCGGCTCCGCGGCGTCCTGGGCCTGCGCGGGCAGGGCGGAAAGTGATAGCGCCAGAGCGAATCCGGCAATCAGGCGGCGCAGCGGGCTTGCATTCATGGGGCGAAGCATAGCAGAGGTGGGGCATGATTGACTATGCCATCCGCGAAGACGATCTGACCGGATCGGAAGTGATCGCGCTGCTGACCCTGCACCTCGATGAAATGCACGCCTGGTCGCCGCCCGAAAGCGTCCACGCCATGCCGGTCGATCGGCTGCGGGCGCCCGACGTGACATTCTTTTCGGCCTGGCACGGCGCGCGGCTGGCCGCCTGCGGTGCGATCAAGCAGCTGGACGATGGCCACGGCGAACTGAAATCAATGCGCGCCCACCCGGACTATCGCGGCAAGGGCGCGGGCCGGGCGATTTTGCACCACCTGATGCAGATCGCCGCCGATCGCGGCTATACCCGGCTCAGCCTTGAAACCGGGGCGCCGGAACCGTTCGAACCGGCCCGCAGCCTGTACCGCGCGCACGGCTTTGCCGAATGCGGGCCGTTTGCGGACTACCAGCCCGATCCTTTCAGCGTTTTCATGACGAGGTGCCTGTGATCCTGCGCGATGCGAGCCCTGCCGATGTCCCGGCCCTGTCAGCGCTGGCGATAGAGAGTTTCTGTGCCAAGTTTGCGCAGCTCTACAGCGCCAAGGACCTTGCCGATTTCCTGGCTGAGAACCTGTCCGAAGCGGCAATCGCGGCAGAGCTGGCCAATCCGCAGCTGGTCTATCGCTTGGCCGAAGCGGGTGATGGGGCGCTGCTGGGTTATTGCAAGATCGGCCTTGCCTGCGGTTTTCCCGATCACGCCCGGGGGCGGAAGGTGATGGAGCTGAAACAGCTCTACACCGCACCGGCGGCTACCGGGCAGGGGATCGGCGGCGCCTTGATGGACTGGGCGATGGCGCAGTTTGCGGCGCGCGGCGCGGATGAGGTGCAGCTTTCGGTCTATGCCGAAAACTTCGGCGCGCACCGTTTTTATGCGCGGTATGGCTTCGCGAAAGTGGCCGACATCACCTTTCGCGTTGGCGAACAGCTCGATCCTGAATTTCTCTATGCGCGGATGCTGTAATCCGCCGGGGCGATATTCGCGAAATTTGATCCGGCAGGGTTTACCGTCGGCTGCGGAGCGCCTAGCGCGCTGAACGATGACCGCGCTGCGCCGCCTCAATCCGGTGTTTGTCCTGCTGCTGCTGGCGGCAACACTGGGCCTGCGGATCATGACCCCGGCCGGGTTCATGCCGGTTGCCGATGAAAATGGCATCCGGGTCCAGATCTGTAGCGGCGCGGGGATGTCCTATGTGGAGATCGACCCCGGCAAGCCCGATCAGGACCAGCCGCGCGATCCCTGCCCCTATGGCCTGGCCATGGCCGCCGCGCTGGACGTGCCGCAGGCACCGGTGCTGGCCGATCCGCCCGAACCCGCTATCCAGACCTATACCGGGGCCGCGCTAGCCCGTCTGGTCGCCGCGCGGATCCTGCGCCCGCCTGCCCGGGGGCCACCCCTGATCGCCTGACCTGCCGTTCCATCCGAACCTCAGTTCAAGCGAGAAATAGCAATGTTTATCCGTCTGCTCAGCAGCGCCGCGGCGCTGCCCCTGTTCGTGGCCGCACAGCCCGTGCTGGCCGAAGAAGCCGAAGATTCCGCCCCGCTCACCGATACCATCGTGGTAACCGGCCAGCGGTCCACCACGCCGCTGGATACCACCACCGATCCGGTCAGCGGTCATGCCAGCGCCCCCGATGCCGCCGCATTGGCGGCTCGCCTGCCGGGTGCCGCGCTGATCGGCAATGGTCCGATTTCCGGCCAGGTCCAGTACCGCGGGCTGTTTTCTGAACGGCTCGCCACCCGGGTCAGCGGGCTTTCGTTCCAGAGCGGCGGTCCCAACGCGATGGACCCGCCGCTGCACTATGCCCCGGCGATCCTGCTCGATTCGATCTCGGTCAGCCGCGGCGCGGCACCGGTCAGCGAAGGGCCGGGAATCGGGGCGCTGGTTGATGCCCGGCTCAAGTCGGTCGATTTCGGCACAGACGCCCGCCTGACCCCAAAGGTCAGTCTGGCCAGCAGCTATCGCACCGCCGATCGCGGTTTTGCCGTGGGCGGCGTGGCCGGGCTGGCCAGCGAGAGCGTGAAGTTCAACGCGATCGCCGCGTGGGAGCAGGGCGGAGACTATGACATCCCCGGCGGGCGGGCCCGCGATACCGGCTATGACCGGCTGACCTACGGCCTTTCCGCCGGGTTTCAGGCACAGGGCAACCGCCTGACGCTTGATTGGCGCCGCCAGGAAACCGGGCCAAGCGGTAATCCGCCGTTCGCGATGGATATCGACTATTTCCACACCGACTTCGCGCGGCTGGCCTTTGACGGCAGCATCGGCACCCTGCCGTTCGATCTGGCGCTGGGCTACACCGACGTGCGCCACGGAATGGACAACTACGATCTGCGCCCGGCCCCGGCCAGCACCGCAATGTATCGCTATTCCGCCGCCGATGCCCAGACCATGACCGCCCGCGCGCGGTTGGGGATCGGCCCGGTGCGGATCGGAGTGGACGGCGAATCGATCCAGCGCAGCGTCACCATCTCCAACCCGCTGAACCCGGCCTTCTCGATCGGCTCGCTCGAAAATGTCCGGCAATGGCGGATCGGCACTTTTGCCGAGGCGAAGGTGAGCGCCGGCGGCTGGCAGGCCGAGGCCGGACTGCGGGTCGATTGGCATGGCGCGCGGATGGATGCGCCGCTGATCGGCACGGCGGTTCCGGCCATGATCAGCAACCTTGCGACCATGACCGGCATGGCGCTCACGCCGCACCATGACACCACCTGGGACGCCGTGGTGCGGATCTGGCGCGCGGACGGCACATGGCGTCCGCGCCTGACCCTGGCCCGCAAGACCCGTGTGCCAGGTTCGGTCGAGCGCTTTTCCTGGCTTCCGACCGAGGCCAGCGGCGGGCTGGCCGATGGCAACATCTACATCGGCAACCAGGCGCTGAAGCCCGAGGTCAGCTGGTCGGCCGAAGGCGGGGTCGATCTGGTCGCCGGGCCGATCACGTTCCGCCCGTCGCTGTTCTATCGCCGGGTCGAGGACTACATCCAGGGCACGCCGGTTCCGGCAAGCATGACGATGCAGATCGCGATCGCGACGATGAATGGCGATTCGACGCCGCTGATCTGGTCAAATGTCAAGGCCGAGCTTTATGGCGCCGATGCCGATCTGACCTGGCAGATCATGCCGCAGCTGCGACTGGACGGGACGGTCAGCTATGTCCGGGGCAAGCGCCGCGACATTGCCGACAATCTCTACCGGATCGCCCCGCTGAATGGGCGGCTGGCGCTGACCTGGGATGCCACGGTCTGGTCGCTGACCGGCGAGCTGGTCGGCGCGGCTAGCCAGGATCAAGTCTCGGCCAGCAACAGCGAAGCCGCCAGCCCGGGCTGGGTTGCCGCCAACCTGTGGTTCGGCGTCACCCTTGGCAAGGCGATCTCGCTGACCGGCGGGGTCGAGAATCTTTTCGACCGGCGCTATGCCGATCACCTTGCCGGGCGCAACCGGGTGATGCTGTCAGACGTGGCCATGGGCGAAAAACTCCCCGCGCCGGGGCGCAGCCTGTTCGTGCGGCTGGGCGTGGATTTTTGATGCAGGTGGACGGGCGGGGTTTGCCCTGCCCGTCCACTTCCCTATATCGCGGCCATGTCATCGATAAGACCATGGCGCGATATCGCGCGGCGCACGTCCCGGCAGATCATGGTGGGCAAGGTCCCGGTGGGCGGCGATGCGCCGATCACGGTGCAAACCATGACCAACACGCTGACATCGGACGCGAAGGCGACGATCGAGCAGATCCGCCGCTGCGAGGATGCCGGGGCCGATCTGATCCGCGTTTCCTGCCCGGATGAAGCCAGCACCGCGGCCTTCCGCGAAATCGCCCGCGCCGCCACGGTGCCGCTGATCGCCGACATCCATTTCCACTACAAGCGCGCACTGGAAGCCGCCGATGCCGGGGCGGCCTGTCTGCGGATCAATCCGGGCAATATCGGCAGCAGCGAGCGCGTTGCCGAAGTGGTTCGCGCCGCCAAGGCCAATGGCTGCGCGCTCCGGATCGGGGTCAACGCCGGGAGTCTTGAGAAAGACCTGCTGGAAAAATACGGCGAACCTTGCCCCGAGGCGCTGGTGGAATCGGCGCTCGATCACATCAAGCTGCTGCAGGACCACGATTTTCATGAATACAAGGTGGCGGTGAAGGCCAGCGACGTGTTCCTGGCGGTTGCCGCCTATGCCAGCCTGGCCGACGCGGTCGATTGCCCGCTGCACCTTGGCATTACCGAAGCCGGCGGGCTGATCGGCGGGACGGTCAAATCCAGCATCGGGATCGGCAACCTGTTGTGGGCCGGGATCGGTGACACGATCCGCGTCTCGCTTTCGGCCGAGCCGGAGGAGGAAGTGCGGGTCGGGTACGAAATCCTGAAAAGTCTGGGTCTGCGCACCCGGGGCGTGCGGATCGTATCCTGCCCCAGCTGTGCCCGCCAGGGTTTCGACGTGATCCGCACGGTCGAAAAGCTGGAAGAAGCCTTGCAGCACATCAAGACCCCGATGAGCGTTTCGGTGCTCGGCTGCGTGGTCAACGGCCCCGGCGAGGCGCGCGAGACCGACATCGGGATCACCGGCGGGGGCAACGGCAAGCACATGGTCTATCTGTCCGGCCTGACCGACCACCATGTCCAGGATGAAGCGATGATCGCCCACGTGGTCGAGCTGGTCGAAGCCAAGGCCGCCGAGATCGAAGCCGGACGCGCGGTAAGCATGGACGTGACCCACGGCAAGGCGGCCTAACCCTTCCGTAACCCATCGGCGTTATCATCGCCGCCGTTATGAACCGCCTTTACATCATTGCCCTGGCCGCGATCGGGATCATGTGTGCGCTTGCTCTGGTGTTTAACCCGACCCCGGCCGCAGAACCGGTCAAGGTTGAGAAGACCGCCAAGAAGGACGCGGACGAACCCAAGGCGCTGGTGCTGAACCGCGACGGTTCGGGTCAGTTCACCATGAGTGCCGAGATCAACGGATCGAGCGTCGAATTCCTGGTCGATACCGGGGCCGACATGGTCGCGCTGACCGTTGAGGAGGCCGAAGGGCTGGGAATTCTGCCTCCCGACGAAGAGTTCGTGCCGAGCATGAAAACCGCATCGGGCGTCGGCTATGGCGCGCCGGTCATCTTGGATGAGGTGGTGATCGCCGGGCAGACCCTGCACGATGTCGAAGCCGTGGTGGTCAAGGATCTTGGCACCAACCTGCTGGGCCAGTCGGTGCTGCGCCACCTTGGTTCGGTCGAACTGAAGGGCGACCGGATGGTGATCAAGACCAAGTAGCCTTCCTGCGAAGCCGTTCATCGAAGGTTTCGCATTGCCCTGTCAGTCTGACCGCAACAGGTCTGGGCAAGGAGCGGGGTATGGCAAGAATCGGTTGGCGCGGTGGTTTGCTGGCAATCGGCAGCGGGTTGATCGCCACTGCCGCAGGGGCCTTGCTCCCGCCCAACACCTATATCCCGCCGCGCCCCTGGCTGATGTCGGTCGATACCAATCACCGCGCGCCCGATCTCTATCAGTTGCCCCCGCCGCGCGATGGGCTGGTCGTCGAAGGGTTCGACTATTCGGGCGAGGGCGGGCTGCCGTGGCAATCGAATGAAGTAGCCGCCGCTGCGCGCAAGGCCTGCCCGGGGGGCGACGCGAACTTCATTGTTCCCGAAGGCGTGATGCTGAGTGAAGGGGCCGATCAGGCGGTGATCGTTCCTTTCGTCCTGATCGCTTCGGGCCATGAAGCCCTGCTGCTGCGCCGGTTTCCGGAAATCACCGGATCGAACGGCTGCACCCTTTCGGTGCGTTACCGCGGCACCATTGACCGGGCGATCGAATCCGACGGCACAGTGACCACCTTCTTCGATCTCGGCAGCGGCAAGCCCGTTCAGGTCCGCTCTGACCGGGCTGAAGAAGGCAGAAACGGGCTGTTCGACAACCTGCTGCTGCCGATCACCGATCTGGCTCAGGAGCGTCTGCACCAGCCCCGCGGCGGCACGGCAAAGATGCAGTGGCCGATCGATGGCATTAAGTCGGTCTGCTTCGATATGAGCAGCAAGATTGCCAAGGCGCACGAATGCTACCTTGATGACGATGGCCCGTGGCGCGGCCTTGCGCTGGAAATCCGCGCGCAGCGGCCGAACGGCGGGATCGCAGGTACCCAGGTTTATTCGGTGCGGCAGGGCATTCCGATCGAAGGCCGGTTGTTCGAATGGGACAGGCCGATTACGCTGGAGGAATGACCCTAACGATCCGTCCCGCCACCCTTGCTGACTTGCCGCTGATCGCCCAGCTGATCCGCGATCTGGCCGAATATGAACGGCTTGCCCACGAAGTCCGGTTCGATCCGGCGGTGCTGGGCGAAAAGCTGTTCGGCGCGCGGCCCTATGCCGAAGTGGTGATTGGCGAGCTGAACGGCACCGCGCAGGGCTTTGCGCTGTTCTTCCATAACTTCTCGACCTTTGAGGGGCGCCCGGGGATTTACCTTGAGGATCTGTTCGTGCGGCCCGAAGCGCGGGGCAGCGGGCTGGGCAGGGCGCTGCTGGCCCATCTTGCGGCATTGGCGGTAAAGCGGGACTGCGCGCGACTCGAATGGTCGGTGCTGGACTGGAACGAACCCGCGATCGGATTCTATCGCAAGCTGGGCGCAAAGCCGATGGACGAATGGACCGTGATGCGCCTGGATGGCCCGGCCCTGGCTCAACTCGGCGCAGCTGCGCGTGTTTCTGCCGCTTAAACGCTTGGCACGGCGTTAAGGCTCACGTTATCCCCAAGCTGCTATGACGGGGGTCATGAAACGACGCGATCTGATTCTGGGCGGACTGGCTGCGGGCGCTGCGCTTTCGCTGCCGGGCCGCGCGCTTGCGCGTGCTGCGCAGGACGGATCGCTTACTTCGGATTTTGATCAGGCATTCGGGCTGAAAACCGCCCCGCAGGCGGTTACGCCCCCGGTCGAACCCGCACTGCCTACGGTTGCTGCGCCCAACCCCGCCTATGAAGCCCGCCTGGTAGAGATAGCCAAGCGTGAGCTGGGCCGCGCTGGCAATCAGGTCTGGCGCACCGATATCGTCGGGATCGCCGATTTCGCGCGGCCTTCCACCCTGCCGCGGTTCCATTTCGTCAATCTGGAAAACGGCTCGATCCGTTCGTTCCTGGTCAGCCACGGGCGTGGATCGGATCCGGCCCATTCGGGCTTTCTGCAGCAGTTTTCCGCCGTACCCGGATCAGAGGCGACCTCGCGCGGGGCCTATCTCACCGCCGAATGGTACAAGGGCAAATACGGCACCTCGATCCGCTTGCTCGGCCTCGATCAGGATAATTCGACCGCGCTTGAACGCGCGATCGTGATGCATCCGGCCAAATATGCCTCGACCGCGCATATTGCCCAGTTCGGCAAGCTCGGGCGGAGCGAAGGCTGCTTTGCCATGGGGCCGGAAAACTTCAACGAGGCGCTCTGGCACCTTTCGGGCGGCCGTCTGCTCTATGCTGACCGGATCGGCGACGCCTGATTTGAACCAGAAGCAGTCCCGGCGCACGCTGATCGGCGTGGGGGCACTTGCCCTGCTGGCGCTGGCCAGTCCCTTGTTGCTGCAGACCTGGACTGCCCGGAAAGAGCTGGATGGCAAGGTGCTGGTGTTTGAAGGAACAACCGGCGCCCACCGCGCGGACCTGCTGAAATGCCTTGTCGGTCGGCCCGAAGGCGGCCTGGCCCTCCAGATCTCCCGCGCCGATGAATTCTATCAGGAAAACCGCCGCCTCGCCGTGCGGGTTGCGGCGGCGCCGGCAGGATCGCCCAGCGGCACCCACTTGCTGCGCGCCTGGCTGCCGCAGGGTGAAACGCTGTCTGTCGGTGAGCGCCGCCAGCTACAGTCTTGCCTCACCCCGCCTCCCGCCGGGCAGGCCGGATAGTCTGCACCGTAACCGCCGTGAACATCGGCTCAGGTTACACAATGTTACCATTCGTTGATATTCAGGCGGCGCGATTTGCGTCTATCCTGCGGTTCAACCTTCCCAAGACCGCAGAGTTGCCATGCCCCGTCCCCTTCCTTTGCTCTTGCTCGGCTCGGCCCTGGTCAGCGCCTGTGCGACCGGGCCTGCTTATGAGCCGCCGCAGGCTGGCGCACTGGCGGTCCCCGCGCTTTATGCCGGGCAGAGCGAGGCACAGTCGCCCGCGCGGCTGCAAGACTGGTGGAAACAATTCGGCGATGCCCGGCTCGATTCGCTGATCGACCGGGGGTTGGCGGGCAACCTTGACCTGGCAATCGCCCGCGCGCGCCTGGTCCAGGCGCGCGAAAGTCTGGTCCAGTCCAGGGGCGGACGGCTCCCGACCGTTTCGGGCAGCGGGCAGGCCAGCCAGGGCCTTGATACCAGCGGCGGCGGGCAAAGCGCGTTTTCGCTGGGGATCGACGCCAGCTGGGAGGCCGATCTGTTTGGCGGGAAGGCCCGCGCGGTGGAGGCCAGCCGGGCCGAGGCGCAGGCCGCCGCCTATGATCTCGCGGCGGTGCGTGTCTCATTGGTGAGCGACATCGCGACCTATTATGTCCAGGCTCGCCTGGCACAGCAACGGCTGGCGCTGGCCCGGCAGAACCTGGGCTTTGCGGATGAGAACCTGCAAATCGCGCGGTGGCGCAATCAGGCCGGGCTGGTCACCAGCATCGATGTTGAACAGGCGCGCAGCGCCCGGGCCCAGATCGCGGTAACGCTTCCGACCCTGGAGCAGACCTATGGCCAGGCGGTGTTCCGGCTGGGCGTGCTGACCAGTCAGGCCCCCGCCGCTCTGGCCGATGAACTGGCCGAAACCGCACCGCCGCCCGCGCCGCCGGGCGGGATCGCGGCGGGGTTCCCGGCCGATACCCTGCGCCAGCGGCCCGATGTCCGCTCGGCCGAACGCAGCCTGGCGGCGGCAACGGCCCGGATCGGGGTGGCGCAGGCTCAGCTCTATCCGGCACTGCGGATCGGCGGCACGATCGGCACCAGTTCGATCAGTCTGGGCGGCCTGGTCGATCTGGTAACGGGCAACCTTTTTGCCGCGCTCAGCCACACGATTTTCGATGGCGGCCAGGCGCGGTCGCAGGTGCGCAGCCAGCGGGCCGCGGCCGAAGCGGCCTTCGCGCAGTACAAGCAGACGGTGCTTGGCGCGCTTGAGGATGTCGAAAAAGCGCTGCTGGCGGTGCGTACCGCCGAACAACGCCGCAGCGGATATGATGAGGCGCTTGAGGCAGCGCGCAACCAGGCGATCCTGGCGCGCAGCAGCTACCGCGCGGGGCTTTCGGATTTCCAGACCCTGCTTGAGGCGGAGCGATCCCTGATTTCGGCCAGCGATGGCCAGCTTGTCAGCAAGGGTGACCAGACCCTTGCCGTAATCCAGCTTTACCGGGCCCTTGGCGGCGGCTGGGACCCCGCCAACCCGGCACAGGACTGAAACCATGACCGATGCAACAAACCCGACCAACCCCGCGCCGAGCGATCCGGCCGGAGCAACGACAATCGATGAATTCCTGGGGGTGTCGCCCAGCCGCCCGTGGTTCCGGCGGCCGCTTGTGATCGCCGCCGTGGCTGCGGTGCTGGCGCTGGCAATCCTGCTTTATTACCTGTTCTCAGGTTCGTCGCAGGTATCCTATGCCACCCAGACCGCCGAACGGACCGACATGACGGTAACCGTATCGGCAACCGGCAACCTTCAGCCGACCAATCAGGTTGAAGTGGGGTCCGAGCAGTCGGGTCTGGTTGAGGCGGTGTTCGTTGACAACAATGACCGGGTGGCCAAGGGCCAGCCGCTCGCCCGGCTCGATTCCTCGCGGCTGCGCGATACGCTCAATCAGGCGCGGGCCACGCTGGGCGCTGCGCAGGCCGCCGTTACTCAGGCTCAGGCCACGGCAACCCAGGCCGATGCAAATCTGCGCAGGCAGGAGGAAGTCTGGCGGCTATCGGGCGGCAAGGTTCCCTCGCGGACAGAGCTGGACAGCGCCCGCGCCGATGCCCAGCGCGCCCAGGCCGGAATCCGCTCGGCTCAGGCCCAGGTCGTTCAGGCCCAGGCCCAGGTCTCGACCGCGCAGACCAGTCTGGCCAAGGCAACGATCTACTCGCCGGTCAACGGGGTGGTGCTGTCGCGCTCGGTCGATCCGGGGCAGACGGTTGCCGCATCGCTCCAGGCGCCAACGCTGTTCACCCTGGCCGAGGATCTGAGCCAGATGGACCTGGAAGTGAAAGTTGATGAGGCCGACGTCGGTCAGGTGGCGGCGGGTCAATCGGCGACTTTCACGGTCGATGCCTATCCCGGGCGCACCTTCAAGGCCACGATCAAGCGGGTTGATCTGGGCTCCAACACCGGCAGCGACAGTTCATCGTCCAGCACCGTCGTCGCCTATACCGCCTTGCTCACGGTTGAAAATCCCGAGCTGCTGCTCCGCCCTGGGATGACCGCGACGGCAGAGATCGTGACGATGAAGCGGACCAACGCCCTGGTCGTACCCAATGCCGCGCTGCGGTTCCGCCCCGCGACCACCAGTCAGAGCGGCAGCATTACCTCAGTCCTTATGCCGCGCCGCCCGGGCGGCGATACCCAGCGCACCGCGACGGTGGGCGAAGGCAGCACCCAGACGGTCTATGTCCTCGATGCCGCGGGCCAGCCGGCGGCGCGCAAGGTGACCGTCGGCAGCAGTGATGGCAGCGTCACCGAGATTACCGGCGGCGAGCTCAAGCAGGGTGAGAAGGTGATTACCGGGCAGCTGGCCGCCGGCGCGGAGGCGTCCGGCTCGGGCCAGGCCCGCGCCGATCTGCCGCGGATCGGCCCGGCGCTGGCGGACCGCCGCCGTGCCTGAACCGATCATCCGGCTGCGCGGAGTGACCAAGGTCTTCGGCGAAGGCCCGACCGCCTTTCAGGCGCTGAAGAGCGTGGACCTTGATATCTCCGAAGGGGATTTCGTGGCGATCATGGGGCCTTCGGGTTCCGGCAAATCGACCACCATGAACATCCTGGGCTGTCTCGATCTGCCGACCAGCGGCGAATTCCTGTTCCGCGGGGTTCATGTTGAGCGGATGAGCCGCGATCAGCTCGCCCTGCTGCGCCGCCGCTACCTCGGCTTCGTGTTTCAGGGCTTCAACCTGCTGGCCCGGACCGATGCGCTTGAGAATGTCGAACTGCCGCTGCTCTATCGCGGGATGGACAAGGCCGCGCGCAAGGCGGCGGCGATGGACGCGCTCGAACAGGTCGGCCTGAAGGAGTGGTGGGACCATACCCCGGCCGAACTTTCCGGGGGGGCAGCAACAGCGCGTCGCCATCGCCCGCGCGATCGTGACCCATCCACAGGTACTGCTGGCGGACGAGCCGACCGGCAATCTCGATACCGAACGGTCGATCGAAATCATGGAATTCCTGACCGAACTCAACCGCAGCCAGGGCATCACGATCCTGATGGTTACGCATGAGGCTGAAATGGCGGCCTATGCCCGCACGATCGTCCATTTCCGCGATGGCCGGATTGAACGGATCGAAACCAACACCGCGAAGGCAGGCGCCTGATGCTCGGCACCACGATCCTGCTCGCCTTCAACGAGATCCGCCGCCACCTGATGCGCAGCTTCCTGACGACCCTGGGGATCGTCATCGGGGTTTCGGCGGTGGTCACCATGGTCCAGCTTGGCAATGGCGCGACCGAGGCGGTCAAGCAGCAGATCTCAAGCCTGGGCGCCAATATCCTGCAGGTTCGCCCGGGGCAGGGCTTTGGGCGCGGCGGCGGCGGGCCGCAACCGCCGTCTTTCAAGGAGACTGACCTCAAGGCGATCCAGTCGCAGATTGCCGGGGTCCGCGCGGCCGCGCCGGTGGCCCAGACATCGGTGACGGCAGTCCACAACGCTTCGAACTGGAAAACCACGGTAACCGGCACGACCAGCGACTATTTCGTCGCCCAGCAATGGAAGCTGGCGTCGGGGCGGACCTGGACGACGGCGGAGCAAAGCGCCGGCAAGTCGGTCTGCCTGATCGGTGAGACCGTACGCAAGAACCTGTTTGCCAATGAAAATGCGGCCGGTTCGCGGCTGCGCATCGGATCAATCTCGTGCGATGTGATCGGGGTGCTGGCATCCAAGGGGCAAGGCGGGTTCCAGGACCAGGACGATACGGTGATCGTTCCGATCCGGATGGTCCAGCGCCGGTTCACCGGCAACCGCGATATCAGCGCGATCGTGATTGCGGTCGATGACCGCTATGACGGCACCGCGATCCAGACCTCGGTCAGCCAGTTGCTGCGCGAACGGCGCAACATCGCGGCGGGCGAGGAAGACAATTTCAACATCTTCGACACGCGCCAGATCAGCGAGACGATGTCAGGCACCACAACGATCCTGACCATGGTCATGGCGGCGGTCGCGGCGGTCAGCCTGATCGTCGGCGGGATCGGGATCATGAACATCATGCTGGTTTCGGTGACCGAGCGCACCCGCGAGATCGGGATCCGTCTGGCCGTCGGCGCGGTTGGCCGCGAAGTGCTGTTGCAGTTTCTGGTAGAGGCGATCGTGCTGTCGTGCCTTGGCGGGCTGATCGGGCTGGCGCTCGGGGTGGTGATGACCCTGATCGGGGCTTCGCTGATCAGCGTGCCGGTGGTCTTCAGCCCATCGATCAACCTGCTGGCATTCGCCTTTTCGGCGGCGATCGGCGTGGCCTTCGGCTATTTCCCGGCCCGCCGCGCGGCCTCGCTCAACCCGATCGACGCGCTGCGTCACGAGTAGCAAGCGGCTAGAACGGCAGGGCCGTAACCAGGGTGCCTGCCTCCTGCGGCGGCTGCTCCGGCGGGCAGCGGACCAGCCAGTCGGCTTGAGCCAATCCGCCCTGAACCCCGCTGTCCTGGTTGCCGAGCGGGACCAGTCCGGCCTGCGACCAGATCGCCCGGACAAAACTCTCGCGGTCACCGGTCGGGCCAAGCGGGGCGGCCAGAGGCAGGTGGCGCCAGCCGAGTGGCGCCTGTGCCGACTGTCCCAGCAGGCGGGCCAGCACCGGCTGGAGGAACAGCCGCGCTGTGACCATTGCCGAGGTCGGATTGCCGGGCAGGCCCAGCACCCATTTCCCCCGCGCCCGGCCAAGCCAGACCGGCTTGCCCGGCTTGATCGCAACCTTGGAAAACAGCAGGTCCAGCCCGTGCGGTGCAAACATCGCCCGCGCGAAATCGCGCTCTCCGACCGAGGCTCCACCCGTGACGATCACCAGATCCGCCAGATCAAGCGCGGCCCCCGCGGCCCGCTCAAGCGCGGGCAGATCGTCGGCTCCGGTGCGGCGGTCCACCACCAGCGCCCCGGCTGCCGCGGCCATGGCGGCAACGCCAAAGCTGACGCTTTCGGGAATGGCATCGCCGCGCAGATGGGCCTGGCCGGGCGGGGCAAGTTCATCGCCAGTGCCGATGATCGCCACGCGCGGCGGAAGCGCGACCACCAGATCGGCATGATCCGCCGCCGCGGCGGCGACCATCGCTTGCGGGGTCAGCCTGGTTCCGGCTGCCAGCAGCAGCGCACCGGCGGCAAAGTCGCTGCCGGCCTTGCGGACGTGCCAGCCCGGGCCGTACCCTTCGGCAAAGCGAACCTGATCGCCATCGCGGCTGGCATATTCCTGCATGATGCAGCGGTCCGCGCCCGGCGGCATCGGCGCGCCGGTAAAGATCCGCACCGCCTGACCCGGCTGAACGGCCCCGGTAAATCCAGCCCCGGCGCGGCTTTCGCCGATCACCTGCAGGGCTTCACCGGGCCGGGTTGCAGCATCGAACACGGCATAGCCGTCCATCGCGGAGACATCGCGGCGCGGCGCTGCGCTGCGGGCGTAAAGCGGCGCGCTCAGAACCCGCTGCGCCGCATCTGCCAGTGCAACCGTCTCGCTCCCCAGCGGCATCACCTGGTCGGCGATCAGGCTGATGGCGTGGTCGAAACCGATCATGCGCAAAGGCCGCGCAGCCGCGGCACCTGTCCGGCGATCGAGCACGGGCGATAGCGGCTGTCGAATTCCAATGAAAGTACGAGATCCCAGGCATCGCGGCAGGCGCCGTTCGATCCCGGAACACAGAAGATGAAGGTATCCTCAGCCTGTCCGGCGAAAGCGCGCGATTGCAGGGTGGACACCCCGATCGTGCCCATGCTGGCCTGATGGAACACCACGCTGAACCCATCCATCACCCGCCGCAGCAGCGGCATGACCGCTTCGGGCGTGACGTCGCGCGGGGTAAATCCGGTGCCGCCTGTGCTGACCACGATATCGACCCCGGGATCGGCGATCCAGCCGCGCATCCGCCCCCGGATCGCCTCGACATCGTCGGTCACGATCGCGCGGTCGGTCAGGTTGTGCCCGGCATCGGTCAACCGCTCGGCCAGCAGCGCGCCAGATGTATCGGTTTCGATCGTGCGGGTATCGGATACGGTCAGCACCGCGATGTTCAGCGGGTGGAAGATCAGGCTCTGGTCGATTCCGGGCATGGCAAGTCCTGCGTCAGCTGAATGTCGATACAGCCTAACCCGTCAGACGGCTGCGGGCCAGCCGCTCCACCGCCAGATCGAGCGTGGCATCCCGCTTGGCGAAGCACAGCCGCAGAAACCCGGTTTCCGCCGCCGCTGCATAAAAGGCCGAAACCGGGATCGAGGCGACCCCGGCTTCGCGGATCAGCCGTTCGGCCAGCACGGCATCGTCGGTGGGCAGACCCGAGGCGGCAAGATCGACGGTGACGAACCAGGTGCCGCTGGCGGGCAGCACGGCGAACCCGGCCCTGGTCAGGCCCCCGACCAGCCTGGCCTTCGCCTGGGCATAGCGCGCCCGGTGCGCGGCGTGCCAGTCCGGCGGCAGGGCCAGCGCCTCGGCCACGGCCCATTGCAGCGGGGTGGCGGTGGTGAAGGTCAGGAACTGGTGCTTTCCGGCGATGGCCGAGGCGAGGGCCGGGGCGGCGATTGCCCAGCCAATCTTCCACCCGGTCATCGAAAAGATCTTGCCGGCCGAACCGATCTTGACCGTGCGCTGGGTCAGTGCGGGGATCGAAAGCGGCGAGACATGGTGGGTATCGTCAAACACCATCCCCTCCCAGACCTCGTCGCAGACCACCCACAGATCATGCGCCTCGGCGAGTGCGCCGACCGCTTCCAGCTCTGCCCGGGTCAACATGGTTCCGGTCGGGTTGTTGGGGGTGTTCAGCACGATTCCGCGCGTCCCGGGGCCGATTGCGGCGGCCAGTTCATCAAGCGGCAGCGTCCAGTGCGGCGGTTTCAGGCTGACGAAGCGGGCCGTCCCCCCGGCCCATTGCACCAGCGGCAGATAGGCATCGTAAAGCGGCTGAACGAGGATCACCTCGTCCCCCGGGCGGACCAGCGCCAACAGGCTGGCCGCCAGCGCCTCGGTCGCGCCGGAGGTGACGACGATCTCGGCGGGGTCGATGCTCAGGCCCTGTTCGCGGCCATAGTATCCGGCGATCGCGCCGCGCAGTTCGGGCAGTCCGCGCATTGGCGGATACTGGTTTGAATGCGCGCCCAGTGCCCGCCGGGCCGCGGCGATCAGCTCCTCCGGCTCATCCATGTCGGGGAAGCCCTGCCCCAGATTGACTGCGCCCAGATCGCGGGCAAGCCCCGACATCACTTCGAAGATGGTGGTGCCGGAAGGTCCCGAAAGGCGCTCGGACAGGCTGGTCATGGGCTCCAGCCTAGCCGCTGCCGGTCAAGCCAGCAATGCCGCCCATTCTTCCGCCAGCATGGCCGGATCGCCGGTGCCGAAGACATGGCGATCGGGCCGGACCAGCACTGCCTCTGCATTTGCCGCATCGAACCAGTGCTTCAGTTGTGACGCGAAGGGCGCAAGATCGGCCTGCTCCAGCTCGTCACGGCGCAGCAGCCAGTGGCCAGGACCCAGCACATCGTCGAGCCGCTTGCCCGCTGCCCGCGGCTGCGGGAAATAGCTGCCTGCCAGGGGGGTTCCGGCCAGAATCGCGCCCGCGGATATCGGCGGGAAGGCCATGTTGCCGTCGGGCGAGCGTCCCGCACTTCGGGCTGCCAGCATTTGTGCATCGCGGGCGGCCGCGGCATCGGCATCGGTGATGCAGACGGTGCGCCCCATCATTATCGCCATGTCGATCGTTGCCCGCAGGTTGGGGCCGCGTTCGGTCTGATAGCTGTCAAGCAACGAGGCGGGCGCGCCGTTCAGCACAGCCGCCAGTTTCCAGGCCAGATTGGCGGCATCGCGCAGCCCCGAACACATCCCTTGACCGGCGAAGGGCGGGGTCTGGTGGGCGGCATCGCCCGCCAGCAGAACGCGGCCCTTGCGCCACTCGGCTGCGATCCGCGCCTTGAAGGTATAGACCGCGTGACGCTCCAGGGTGACCGCGCCTTTGACATTCCAGGAATCAAGCAGGCGTTCGATGCTTTCCCGGCTGCTGATTGCTTCGGCGGTTTCGCCGGGCATCAGCATAAACTCCCAGCGGTACCGCCCTTCGCCCATCAGGATGCAGGTGGTCGGCCGCGCCGGATCGCAGATCTGGAGGTTGGCCTCTGGCAATCGCGACTGGTCCAAGACGATCGTATCGATCACCAGCCACGGCTCTTCGAAACCCAGATCGTCGAACACGATCCCGCAGGCTTCGCGGACCGGACTGCGGGCGCCGTCGGCTCCGACCAGAAAGCGGGCGCGCAGCTGGCGCTCACCGTGCGGCGTGGCGATCCGGGCGGTTACCGCCTCGGCGCTGTCGTCGAACCCGACCAATTCCCAGCGGGTGTGGAGGACATCTCCCGCCGTCTGCTTCAGCTCTTCGCGCAGCGCAGCCTCTACGCTGGGTTGATGGATCATGTTGCCGCCGGGCCAGCCGCCCGGGCCGATCCGCTCTGCCCCTTCGAACCGCAGCAGAACCTCACCACTGGCAGTCAGAAAGTCATATCGATCGGCGCGGCGGCAGGTCGCGGCCACGGCATCGGCGACTCCTGCGGCCTGAAGGATCCGCATCGCTTCGTGATCAAGATGCGCGGCCCGCGGCAACGGATAGATGTCCGCTTCCTTTTCCGCGACGATGACCTTGACCCCGGCCTTCGCCAGAAGCAGCGCCAGGGTAACGCCGGTCGGTCCGCCCCCGGCAATCAGCACATCGCAATCGAAACGATCCGGCACGGGATCAGTCCTCCTGAACCATCACGCCTTCGATATGGCCGAGCCTGTCGATCTCGGTTCGCAGAACGTCACCGGCCTTGAGAAAGCGGCGCGGGTCCATCGCCGCCCCGACTCCGCCGGGGGTGCCGGTGAACAGGCAGTCGCCCGGTTCAAGGGTCATGCCCTTGGAGAGGTGCTCGACCTGCTCCCAGATGTTGAACACAAGGTGGCAGGTGTTCGAATCCTGGCGCTTTTCTCCGTTGACGAAACACCGGATTCCCAGGGTGTGCGGATCGCCCAGTTCATCCGCGGTGACGATCCACGGGCCCATCGGGGCATGGGTGTCGAAACTCTTGCCGAACGACCATTGCGGGGTAGCGTGCTGGGCCATCCGTTCGGTGACGTCATTGCCGACCATATAGCCGAACACCGCTGCGGGCGCGTCGCTTGCGGCAACGTGCCGTCCGCCCTGGCCGATCACGGCAACCAGTTCGGCTTCGTAATCGTTGGTCACTGCGCCGCGAGCGATCATGATCGGATCATAGGGACCGTTGACGCTGGTCTGGGCCTTGGTGAACCAGACCTGCTTTTCGGGCGTGCCCATCTTGGATTCCGCAATGTGATCGGCATAGTTGAGGCCGATCGCGAAGATCTTGCCCGGGCGCTGCACCGGCGCTTCCAGCTTGACCGAGGTCAGCGGAACGCCGCCTCCGTTTGCCGCCTTGGCCTCAAGCTGCGGCTTCAGCGCGTCCCAGTCGCGGATCAGGTCGATCATCGTGCCGGGAACGCCGGTGTCGATGATCCGGTCGTCGACGACGATCCCGGTGCGGGTGCGGCCATCGGCGGTATAGGTGGCGAGTTTCATGCGGGGGTTCCCTGAACTGGGCGGCGAAAC
>Ga0116179_1000797_pt1 | contig 24201 bp, 20 predicted proteins | sample AD_UKC071_MetaG_FD_89751 | JGI IMG/M metagenome (GOLD analysis project Ga0116179, IMG submission 89751) | Active sludge microbial communities of municipal wastewater-treating anaerobic digesters from USA - AD_UKC071_MetaG | ecosystem: Engineered > Bioreactor > Anaerobic > Digestate | place: USA...
ACCCGCTTCTTCACGATCTCGGGGAGCTTGATCCCGACGCACGGCGTCCGGGCGATCCTGCGATTCTCGACGGCGTCCTTCAGGACCGTGCTCACGTAGGAGTACGTCACGACGACAGTCGCGGGAGCGTAGGTCTCGTTCAGCGACGCCACGAGCTTCTGGATCACCGTCTTGGAGATCGCGCTCAACGCCTTCGCGCCGATGACGGGGTAGACCCGCTTGCGCAGCGCGAGCTCGACAAGCGCTGCGGTGGATGGCCGGAAGACCTGCGAGGTCCGCCACGACTCTGCGTACTCCTTGAACGTCACCTTCCCCGCGTTGGGTACGACATACGTCCCGGTGACTGTTGCGGTCGTCTGCGCATCGAGCCAGGTCTGGGCGTCCCGCTTCCGCGCGAAGTGCTTGGCGTGCTCCTTGCCGGCATCGTCGACGAAACGCGCCCGCCAGGCGGCCGCAGTCGCCTTGACTCCGGCCGTGGTTCCTTGGTCCTCGAGTTCGGCCACGAGCGCGTCGACCTTCGCCTGGGACTTCATCGTTGACACGTGGTTCCGCCCGGCGGAGTCGACGTACAGCACTCGCCACGACGCGGGCCTGGCGGCGATGTTCTTGCCTGCCATCAGCCCGGGCCTCCATCCGCGAGGCACTGAGCGTCTCCGGCGGCGGCCTCCGCGCGACGGGCGGCGATGGCCGCCTCATGAGCAGCCAGGATCCCCCCGAAGTACTGGCGGTTCACCTGCTCCATCACGCCACCCGGCCTGATCGGAAGGTGCGCCGTCATGCCTTCGAGAATGCGCTCCGCGCCGGCGGAGAGGGCGTCGAGTAGTTCCAGCACCTCTTCGGCCCAGGCCTGTACCTGGTCGCCGTCGTCTGAGTCGCTGCTTCGGGCCAGGCCGGCCACGACGCGTTCGCGGTCGCCGTCGATCGCTGCCAGTTCCTGCTGAATGCCCATGGCGATCCGGTATTCCGCCTCGCCTGCCCGCCTCGCGATACTGGTCAGCTCACGGAACGCACTGTCGGCACTCGACCAGTCCGCCAGCATGTCGTCCACCGTGGACCCCAGGACCTCGGCAAGTACGTACACCTCGTCCAGCCGGCAGGGCCGGAAACCCTTCTCGACCCGGTCGATCGTCGCCTGGTGGAACTTCAGGGCGTGCCGCTCGCGCAGCTGCGCCGCCAGATCGGTTTGGGACAAACCGCGAAGCTCACGGAGGCGCCGTACCTCGCGCGCGAAGGTCTGGCCCAGGGGACCGACGTCTGCACCGCCGTCACGGTCGGGCCGACTGCTCTTCGGGGACAATCCGGGTGCACGCATACCTGAACCATAACAACACCATGTTGCGTTGCCAATATGGTGCTTGACAGCCGCGTCTTCGCAACGCACAATCAGTGTGCTGGGATCCCATCACCCTGTTATGGAGCGAGCGATGATCGACGAAGCCGAGATCTGGTTCACCACCCAGGTCGCCGAGTACCTCAAGACCCCCGCCACGACCATCCGGTGGTGGCGCCACATCGGCCAGGGCCCCAAGAGCTTCAAGCTCGGCGCCCGCAAGGTCGCCTACCTCAGACGCGACGTCGAAGCCTGGCTCGAGGAGCAGTACACCGCTCACGCGGTCTAGGGACAGGTCCTAGCGGGGATCATCGACGGCACGCCGACCTCGGACCGCGTCCCTGACGCGATTTGCAGCCGAGTGGGTCCGTGGCCCGGGCCGAAACGCTCGATGCCCAGAGGCCGGTCGTGATCGCGAGCATCCAAGCCACAGGCAGGCGAGGGTGAAGGCCGGACAGACGGCCCGACCTGCGATTCCACGACTTGCGCCACACGGGCGCCGTGCTGGATGCCCAGACCGGCGCGACCCTCGCCGAACTCATGGGCAGGCGCGGCCACCCGAGCGCGAACTGCTCAGCTTCGTGGCCGTCATAGCCACCTAACAACTCGACGACACGGGCGAAGACGCTCAGGTATCCGGACGGACGAGTGCCCGATGGCGGTCGCTCAGCTCGCCTGGATCGTCTGCACCACCGCGACCTCGACGGTTCCGGCACCTAAGCACTGGGAGGCGTGCTGCTGTGAGGCAGGATCGAGGAGTCCCCACACATCTGCGGCGGCGAGGATTCCGCCTCCGCCGGCGATCCGAGCGCCGGACGCTATCGTCCGGCCATCCGGCAGCCGCACAGTCTGTCCCGACAGGACAGATCCGGCGGGCCAGACAAGGGGCTGGCCCTCGAGTTGGTAGCAGCCGCTCGGCGAGAGTGTCACGGTCCCCTCGACGCTCGCTGCCATCTGATACTCCGTAGCCCGCACAGTGAGCAGGATAGGTGGCGGTGTGTTGGCAGTGCAGGCACCCAGAGTGAGCGCACCGATCAGTGCGGCGGCGACGCGAAGAGCTCGACCGCGAAGACCGACCATCTCGACCTTCACGATGTCGCCACCACGATGGGAAGGCCGCCGAAACCATCCATCGACATGGAAATGAGTCGCTTCTGGTTCCCTGTGCATCCGCTCACCAAGCCGACTCCTTTTGCGCCTGCATAAACGGGACCACCGCTATCGCCACCGATGCAGAACTGAGTCGTGCTGCTATCGATTGCCAGATAACGCGGAGTTGAGTTCGGCACCCATGACGCTGGTTCGGTTCTCGAGTTAAGCACCCCGCAGCCATATCCAGTCGTGGCACCGAACTTGCAGTAGGTTCCACCCAGAACGAGGCTGAGCCTTGCAGTTGTGCCCGTAATGCTCCGGTAGTACGGCGTCGAATCGAAGGTGCCATCGGTCACCCAATTGCGCAAGGTGCCGGAGGACGCGGTGTGCCACTGCACATCGGACGATCCGGTAAGCCATTCGAACTTGAAGGGAAGATTGATTCCAGCCGTTGCCTGACTGTTCCCGCAGTGAGCCGCCGTGGTTGTCCCCCTCGTCCCTGTGCTCGTGTTGCGAACGGTGAACCCCAGAGTGCAACCGCTGCTTGTCCGGCCGCCATAGATGTCCACGGCTGGCATCGCGGTCAGCCCGCGATCCACGCGAACCTCGACAACATCGCTCCAGGCATCGGCGCTCCGCTGGGCCTTCACCTTGGTCATCGCGTACTCGACACCGGAGTCGCTCGTGGCGAGGACCTCCACCTTCTGATGCTGCACATCAACGTGGATCGTCGATCCTCCCGTAAGGCTCTGGTTCAGGGCTGCACCAATCTGCGCGAGCTCTTCCTCCGAGAATCGCTGTTCGGTGAACTTCGTCGCCCGTCGCAGTTGAGCGGGCAAGGAAGCCCGCAGCGGCTCGGTGGCGGTCCCCGGCCGAACGCCGATCGTCAGGTGAGGTGACCTTCCGGACTCCATCCAGAAACTGGTGACACGAGGATCGGTCGACAGGCGTAAGGCCTCTGCCGAGACGGCGCCCTGGAAGTCCAGCGACGCGAGGGCGTCCTCTTCGCTGATGCCAAGCTCCTTGGCGACGGCGGCTCGATCGGCGTCGCTCGACTCGCCGACGGGACTTGAGTCAACGGGCGCTGCTTCTGCCACGGCATTGGATGCGAGAAATACGAGCGTCGAGAGAAGAACGGTGGCGATTGTCCGGGCGCGACGACCGCGCCTTGAGAGCATTTGTCCTCCAATTGGGGGTGAATGCGGGAAGTGTATGTGGCCGCCGGAGCTTCAGTCAATGAGTCGTGAACTCACGGAGTCGAGTGGCCTCCAATATTCCGACGCTGACCTGACTTGGGGCACGTTTCGTGACTTGTGTGGCTGAATGCGGGACTGGCTAGGTGGTTCGCTCGGTGGTGGTGGTGGTGACCCGATCTGTTGTGGTTTTGGGCACCGCAAGCGGCAGGGCTCTGGTCTCGACCCGCGCCGATGCGGTTACGGCAGGTGTTGGGCGCCTCTTTTCCACAACAACTCGGGTGTGGGCCCTGACCTGCCTTGTCCGGGCGACAATAACCACAACAACGCGGGTCAATCGGCCCAATGGCGGGCATCAACAGGCAAGCCGGCATCCCTGGCCCGCCGAATCCCTGCCCGAGGTCTTTCGCCCGCCAACCCGTTCCGCATTCGGCAAGATCGCCCGCGCGCACCGCTGCATAGATCGGATGTTCGGCTTCGCCGGTTCGGACGTGTCTGCTTCGCGTCCTACCCTGTCGTCATGACCGCGTTCAGTTCGCTGCCCGTCCGTGAGGTGGTCGGTGAACCGGGCGATGGCAGCGGCTGGCCGTTCACAATGGCACCCGTTGCCCAGCTGGTGCGAGACAGTCTCGAGCTGTCCGAGCTGACCATCCTCGTCGGGGAGAACGGGGTCGGGAAGTCGACCATCATCGAGGCGATCGCCATGGCCTACGGGCTCAGCCCCGAGGGTGGCAGCAAGGTGACCAGGGCGTCGGACCGTCCGAGCGAGTCGCCGCTCCACGAACACATCCGGCTGGTGCGCGGCATCAGCCGCTCCCGCTGGGGTTACTTCGTGCGGGCTGAGACCATGCACGGACTGCTCACCTACCTAGAACAGAACCCGTCCTGGCATGCACCGGAACCCGCCCGATCCTCATGATCCCGGACGTCCGGAGCCGGTGCTCCATCCCCGCCTGCTCCAGTCCACCAACCCCTACGCCAGCAGTACCTCGCCGCGTCCCCTCGAACCCCAGACGCTAGTCCCAGCCGCCCCCAAGACATCAGACCCGAGCGGTCTTGCTTCGAAGCGTACGCAATGTACTATTGGGATGTGGCTATCACCGGTATGGGTATCGTGCGGGCGGCGGGCGCCGCCGGGTACGTGAAGTACCTGTCCGAGTGCGGCCATTCGCGCCCGGACGAGTACTTCTCTGAGCATGGGCACGCGGTGGTGACCTGGCGCGGTATTGGTGCCGACGGGCAGTTGGTCGAGCGGCAGCTGACGGCGGAGGAGTTCGGCAGGTTCATGGCTGGTCTGGATCCAGAGACCGGCGCGTCCCGGTGGGCGCAGCGAGTGGAGCCGGAGCACGTCGCGGCGGTCGATTTCCTAGTGAACGGGCCGAAGGAGTGGAGCATCCTCGCCGTTCTCGACCCGGGCGTGCAGGCCGCGCTGTTGCGTGGCCAGGTGAACGCCGAGCGGGCCGTGCTGCGGTACTTGTGGGAGAACGGGACGGTGCAGGTGAAGCAAGCCGGCCGGGTGGTGCGGGTGCCGGTGGAGCGGATCGAGATCGCGTCGGTGCAGCATTTCTCGTCCCGGGCAGGGGACCCGCATTTCCACCGGCACATGGAGATCTCGGCCCGGGTGTGGGCGGCGGGCAAGTGGCGGGCGCTGGACTCCTTGGGAGCGAGAAACCTGAACGTGGCCGTGCAGGCGATCTTCCACCGCGAGCAGCTGCGCGAGTTGAGGCCGGAGCTCGCCCGGCTCGGCTATGAGGTCGACGAGGTCGGTCAGATCGCGCTGCTGCGACCGGTGGTGGAGGCGATGAGCCGACGGGCGGCGCAAGTGGAGCGGAACCTGGCGGTGATCGAGGCCGCGTGGCGGGTGGAGCATCCAGGGCAGGAGCCGACCGCAAGGATTCTGCGGAAGTGGGGCGTACTGGCGTGGGAGAAGCAACGACCGTACAAGGGCGAGCCTGGTGCTTTGGATGATGAGCTGGCGGTGTGGGCTGCTCGGATCGGCGTGTTGATGGTCGAGCACGGGATCACTGAACCTGTCCCGGGGAGTGCTGTCGACAGGCGGGTCAGTGTGGCCGAGTTCGACCGGGACGCGCTGGCGGCTCAGTTGGTGGAGACGCAGGGTCTGAGGCGGTCGGCGTGGTCGCGGGCGGATCTGGAGGCGGCAGCGATCATGGCCGTCGAGGGGCGGGTGCGGGGGAATCGTGCCGCGGTCGACGAGCTGGCTGCGGATGTGGTGGCCCGGGCGTTGGGGGAGTCCCGGCTGTTGCCGTCGGTCGCCGACGGCAGGCCATCGACGGCAGTGAAGTGGTGGACCAGCCCTGCGGTCGCGGAGCGGGAGAACGAGCTGCGCGCCGGGCTGGCCGTCCTGGCTGACGATGGCCGGTTGAGTGTGGTCGAGGGCGCCGCCGGTGTGGGGAAGACGACCAGCTTGGCGGCCTACCTCGAGGAGGCATCCGTGGCGGGCAGGCGGGTCGCCGTGGTCGCTCCCACGGGGGCGGCGGCCCTCGTTGCTGCTGGGGCTGGCGTGGAGGCGTCCACGGTGGACTCGCTGCTGGGACGGTACGGTTGGGACAAGAACACGGCCGGGAGCTGGGTCTGGGCCGAGTCCCACAAACGGCCGCGGGAGCCGCTGCCGCCCGGTAGCAGGCTCGTGATCGACGAAGCTGGCATGGTGTCCCAGGACGCGGCCCGGGCGCTGGTCACCCTCGCCGCCGTGTGCGGTTGGCAGGTCCGGGTCCAGGGTGACTCGTTCCAGTTCTCCGCGGTCGGCGTGGGCGGTGTGATGGAGATCGCCAAGGGCGCCGCGCAGCCCGACCGGGTGGCCCTGCTGGAGGACGCCAGCGACGTCCACCGCTTCCGGACCGCAGACGGCGGCCGGGATGAGGCCTATGCGGCGCACAGCATCGCGATCCGGAGCGGAACCGACCCCGAAGCGACCGCCGCGCGGGTGATGGATCGCGCGACGGTGTACGCCTCCGAGGCCGAACGTCAGACGGCGATCGCGCAGGAGTGGGCCGAGCGTGCTCATGCCGGGACGGGGTTGGTGATCGCCGGCACGAATGCGGACGTGCAGCAGCTGAACGGGCTGATCGCCGACTGGTTGCGCGCGGTCGGGATCGTGACCGGTGACACGCTCGCGACGACACCGCGTGGGGAGTGGGCCTCGGAGACGATCAGCGAGGGCGACATTGTCGCGACCCGGGTCAACGGCGTCGATGAGGCCGGCCACCGGTATGCGAACCGGGAACGCTGGCGGGTCGACGCTCTGGACGATGCCGGGGCGTACCTGATCAGCCTCGACGGCCGCCGGGAGTTGCGGCTGTCGGTCGGCGCGGCGCGCGAGCAGCTGCAACTGGCGTATGCGGTGACCGGGTACGGCGCCCAAGGGGTCACGGTCAACGAGGCTGTCCTGCTGGTCGCCGAGGGCATGGACCGTCCGTCGTTCTATGTGGGCTCGACCCGCGGCCGCTACACCAACCAGGCCGCGATCCTCGCCCCCGATGGGGACGCGAACCTGGCGCGCGCCCAGGTAGAGGCGATCTTGTCCCAGCCTGGCGCCGATACAGGATGGCGTGCCGCCGACCTGGCCGCGGCCGCCGACCGGCAACGGATGGGCGACCTCGTCGACATGCCCAGCCGTCACGTTCCCGCGATCGGTGGCGGACAGGTCGCCGAGGCTGCCGAGCAGATCGCACGGGACGCCGACTGGCCGAGCGAGGTTCGCGATCCCCACCTGTTCGATCGGGCACTCGCCTACCTCGACCGGCTCCAGCGCCAGCGGGCGGTCGACGCCGGCCAGCAGGAGGCCAGCCTGGAGCAGCTCCGAGGCACGCTCGCCAAGGCCATCGACGCCAACCGACAGGCAGCGCTCAAGGTGGCCAGTGCGACGCGCGGAGTCGGGCAGGCCGAGAAGGCCACAAAGGCTGCCCAGGAAGCCGTGCTGGCCGCGGAGGACCGTGTCAGGCACGCGAACCCGTTCAACCGCGGCAGCCGCGAGCGTGACCTCACCGCCGCCCGCGACACGCTCTGGGCCGCCCGGCAGGCCGAGACCGGCCAGCGTGCGCGTCGCGCCGAACTCACCCAGAACGCCCAACGGCAGCAGGAAGCCTCCCGCCGGCTCTCCCACGAGGTCGAACTCGCCGAAACCCATCTCGGCTGGCTGCGCGGCGAGCGGCACCAACTCACCCTCGACCTGATGCCGCTGCCCGGCGTGGAATACCAGCAGACCTACAGTCGCGCCGACCTCGAAGCGCTCCGGGACGCCTGGCTCGCCGAACCCCAGCCCCGCGACACGGCCGACCCGATCCGGGCGATCATCGACCTCGTCAACGACGACCGCCACATCGCCGACCTCGCCACCCCCAGCCAGTGGCACACCCTCGCCGACGCAGCCAGCCCCGACGACCTCGTGTGGGGCGGCGACTACGACAAGCCCTGGCTACGAGGCATGCGCCAACCCCTCCTCGGCTGGCTCGACCAGCAAGCCAACCGGCTCGCCAGCGACCCCCAGTGGCACGACGCCGCCGACCAGCTCACCAGCCGCTGGACCACCATCGAGCAGGCCTCCGAGACCCGGCGCGCCGAACTCAAACCCAGCCCGCCCGCCGACACACCGATCGCCCGCCACCGAGAACCCCCAACGCTCGGCCCACCCGGCCCCGACCTCACTCCCGGCTGGTGAGATGTCGCGGTCGACGAGTCTCCGACCTCGATGCCTACGGATCGCTCGTTTCAGAGCCGACCCAGCCCTCCAGTGCCTGCCGGAGCCCCTGCTCTGGGCGGATGGGTCCAGCTAACGCCGATCGTGGGTGCTGCCGCCCTGGTGGCCGCCCTGTTGTGGCGCAGACCAGAGCGGCACGCGCTGACTTCTCGTGCGCCGACGATGGTGCGGGTTGTCGGCGCCACTGTGACGGCCGTGGTCCTCGTGTTCGCGCTCTGGTGGCACAAGGAGTTCATCGCCTTGCCGGCCGGCAGCATCTCCTGGTCGCGCCCCCAAGCTCCCGTTGAAGGACTTCCCCAGCTCCTCGGAGCACTCGTCGTTGCGGCCGCGGTCAACTCGCTGTTCGAGGAGCTCATGTGGCGTGCCGCATTCGCTGACATGCCGGGGGCGATCAGCGCGGGAGGTGTGGCCGGAGACGTTCGGCGAACCGCGGCGCACCGGCAGTGGAGATCTTGTCGGCCAGCTCATGGGGAGTCATTGGGGGCTTCGTCTTGCTCTCCGCCGCGCGGATGAACGATTCGAGAACGCCTTGGCTGCGGTGGGCGAGTAGTTCGCAGAGGAAGTCGTCGGAGGTGCTGACTTTGACGCCGGCGGCCAGGACCGGTTTGGTGCGCAGGTGCTTGAGGTTGCGGGTGAGCAGCACGTCGACGTCGCCGTGGATCGCCGCGGCGGCGTGCACCCGGTCGTCGGGGTCGGGTGACAGGTCGTCGGTGATCTTGTCGTCGTACAGGGCCGGGTCGATGCGGTACCGGCCGAAGTGGGTGCGCACCGCGGCCGCCACGGAGGCGGCCGATTCCGGGGTGCGTTTGCCCTCGCGGACGATGACGTCGATCCACTCGTCGAGGATCTGGTCGGTCCATACCCAGGTGAACAGGAAGTCCTCGGCGAGGGTGAGCAGCACGTCCATGATCGTGAACGGGAACAGTTCGCTGGTGTCGATGAAGACCCGCTGCAGTCGCGCCACCCGGCTACTCCACGAGGGCGGCGCGGATCGCGTCGCCTCCGGCGCGGCGCTGGTCACGTTCGGCGGCGATGTCGATGGCGTCCTGGACCCGGATGCGGCGGTGGCGGCTACCGGGCAAGCGACGGAAGGCGAGCACGCCGTCGGAGCAGAGTCGGTCGACGAACTGGCGAGTTACGCCGAGGATGGCGGCGGCCTGGGCGGGGGTGACTTCGTCCTCGGCGCGGAGCACCACGACGCGGGCACCGTGGGCGACATCGTCGAGCATCGCGCGCACGGCGGCCTCGACCGGGGTGTCGCCGCTGAGGCGGTCGGCCAGGTGTTTCGCGTCGGACCGGATGGTGGGGTCGCTCGGGTCCAGGGTGGCGAGCGGGTGGGTTGTCATGTCCTCCATGGTACGCACAAGTGCAATAACAGCAACCTCCTACCTCGACGCCGCCGTTGAGGAAGCACGCGACGAACGCGGGAGACTGTTGATTCCGACTCCAGGGTGGGCCAGACGGCACCGGACCGAGTGCTTGGGAGAGAGCGACCGGAACACGGATTTGGTGTCGGTCGCGGGGGGCTTGGGAGTCCGCAGGGAGTCCGCAAAATCTGCAGCTGCCCCAAACGCCGCCAACCTGCCAAACTGAGAAATGCCTAGTCAGGTGCGGTTTGCCAACCTGGCCAACATGACCAATTCCGGCCGTTTAGGCCGAAAACAGAATCCGGCTTATCGACCGACTCGTCCCCAACGCCCGCGCAACTTGGCCGCGAGGTCCAACGCTGGGTGGAACCTGAGCAGCGACCCGGCTGCGTGAACTGGACCGCTTCGAACTGAGTTCTCTTTGCCAGGCTCAGGGAGCGGTGAGGATCTCGGCTCCGCCCGGCGTTACCACGATGGTCTGTTCGAACTGGGCCACGCGGCTGCAGTCGTTGGTGACGACGGTCCACTTGTCGTCCCAGGTGTGCGAGCGGTAGTCGCCCAGCGCCAGCATCGGTTCGATGGTGAAAGTCATCCCGACCTCGATCAGGGTGTCCATCGCGGGTTCGTCGTAGTGCGGGATCACCAGCCCGGAGTGGAACGAGGAGTGCACGCCGTGGCCGGTGTAGTCGCGAACCACGCCGTAGCCGAAACGCTTGGCGTAGGACTCGATCACTCGTCCGATGACGTTCACCTGCCGGCCCGGCCGCACGGCGCGGATGCCGCGATTCATGGCCTCCTCCGTCCGCTCGGTGAGGAGTCGGGACGTTTCGTCGACATTGCCGCAGAAGAAGGTCGCGCAGTTGTCGCCGTGCACACCGTCCTTGAACGCGGTGACGTCGATCTTCACGATGTCGCCGTCCTCAAGCGGACGCGCGTCCGGGATCCCGTGGCAGATCACCTCGTTCACCGAAGTGCAGCATGACTTGGGGAAGTTGCGATAGCCCAGCGTGGACGGGTAGGCGTCGTGCGCGACGATGAAGTCGTGCACCACCCGGTCGATTTCGTCGGTCGTGACGCCGGGGGCGATCACCGCAGCGCCGGCGTGCATGGCCTGCACGGCGATTCGTCCGGCCTCCCGGATCTTCGCGATCGTCTCCGGGGTCTGCACGTGTGCGCCGGTGTACCGCTCCGGACGGGGTCGCCCGACATAGTGCGGACGCTCGATGTGCGCGGGCACCGCTCGCTGGGCCGACACAGGAAAAGGCTTGATCGCGGTCACGAACGTCGATCATAGTGGGGCGATAGCCGCGCACTGCTGGGAGGAGCCATGGCTGAGGGCGAGTGGTACTACTGCCTCGACCATCACACCGTCGAGCCCTACCAGGGCTGCCGTAGTCTGAGCCGGCTGGGCCCCTACGCCTCGCCAGCGGACGCGGCCCACGCCCTCGAACGCGTGGCCGACCGAAACGAGGAGTGGGAGACCGATCCCCGGTTCAACGATCCGGACGAGGACGAGGCGGACGACTGACTCGCCAGGAACGCGGTCTCGACCGGCTCGACCAGTTGAGCGGGCGTCAGGCCCAGGCGAACAGGTCGACGCGATTCCCGTCCGGATCGAGCACGGTCGCGTAGCGCTGGCCCCAGAACGCGTCCCAGGGCTCGCGGTGCACGTCGAAGCCGGCCTGCACGACCTGGGCGACGGCCTCGTCCACCTCGGCGGGCGTCGCGCATTCGAAGGCCAGGGACATGGCCGGGCCGCCCACCGGCGGCTGCCAATCGGGGTCGAAGCTGTGCACCACGGCGAGTGTGTCGAACATGATCCGGACGCCGCCCGGACCCTCCCACTCGACGTGGCCCTCAGCCAGGTCCGCTTCCTCGAACTCGAGCCCGAGCAGCCGGTAGAACGTCAGGGTCTTGGCCATATCGGTGACGGTGATGCCGATGGCGTTGAAGACAGCAGCCATGCCTTCAGGATACGGACGCGGCCACGCCGGTGATGTAACCCCACTGAAACACTGCGGGCGGCAGACTTGGCGGCATGGATAAGCAGACCGAGTTCGTGCTTCGCACCATGGAGGAGCGCGACGTCCGTTTCGTCCGGCTGTGGTTCACCGACGTGCTGGGTTTCCTGAAGTCCGTCGCCATCGCCCCAGCCGAGCTCGAAGGCGCCTTCAGCGAGGGCATCGGCTTCGACGGGTCGGCTATCCAGGGCTTCGCGCGGGTCTACGAGTCGGACATGGTTGCACACCCCGATCCGTCCACCTTCCAGTTGCTGCCCTGGCGCGGATCCACCCAGGGCACCGCCCGGATGTTCTGCGACATTCGGCAGCCGGACGGGGCACCGTCGTTCGCCGACCCGCGCTACGTGCTGAAGCGGGCGCTGAAGAAGGCTTCCGACATGGGGTTCACCTACTACACGCACCCCGAGATCGAGTTCTACCTGTTCAAGCAGCCGATCGTGCCGGGCCAGCCGCCCGAGCCGGCTGATCAGTCGGGCTACTTCGACCACACCACCACCTCGCCCGGCGCGGACTTCCGCCGGCAGGCGATCACCCTGCTGGAGAAGATGGGCATTTCGGTCGAGTTCAGCCACCACGAAGCCGGTCCGGGGCAGCAGGAGATCGACCTGCGTTACGCGGACGCCCTGACGATGGCCGACAACATCATGACCTTCCGGGTGGTGATCAAGGAGGTCGCGGTGATGCAGAACCTGTTCGCGTCCTTCATGCCGAAGCCGCTGTCGGACCACCCCGGCTCGGGCATGCACACCCACGTCTCCCTGTTTGAGGGCGACACGAATGCCTTCTACGACGCCACCGCGGAGTACCACCTGTCCAAGACCGGACGCCAGTTCATTGCGGGCCTGCTCAAGCACGCCGGGGAGATCTCGCTGATCACCAACCCGTGGGTGAACTCCTACAAGCGGCTGGTGGCCGGCGCGGAAGCGCCGAGCTACATCTGCTGGGGGCAGAACAACCGGTCGGCGCTGGTCCGCGTCCCGATGTACAAGCCGAGCAAGGGCACGTCGGCGCGGATCGAACTGCGCTCGATCGATTCCGCGGCCAACCCCTACCTGGCGTACGCGATCATTCTCGCCGCCGGGCTGAACGGCATCGAGAACGAGCTTGAGCTGCCCGAGGGCGCAGAGGACGATGTCTGGTCGCTGACCGACCGGCAGCGGCAGGCGCTGGGCATTCGCCCACTGCCGCGCAGCCTTGGCAACGCCATCGACCTGATGGAGGATTCCCAGCTGGTGGCCGAAACCCTGGGCGAGCACGTTTTCGAGTTCTTCCTGCGCAACAAGAAGGCGGAGTACGACTCCTACCGCGGAAACGTCTCGGAGTGGGAGCTTCGCAACAACCTGCCGTCGCTCTGAGTTCTTGCCGTCCGCGCTGGCCCCGGACGGCGCTCGCGACCCTGAGTGGCGCGAAAAGTGTACGGACCTGCACGAGGTGGCTTTTGTTTAGCGCTGGCCTCGCCTTCAATGGATTCAGCCGTCGTGCCCTTAGGGGCCGTCACGCCCGCGTTGGTGCCCAGGGGAGGGGTGGTACCGATCCGCGTGGACGGCGACGAGCCCGCCGAGGTCAATCTGGGAGATGACCTCGACGGGCTCGATGGCGTCCGGACGCTCAGCGGCTGGCGCTGGCCGTCGGCTGCGAACTTGGCTGGGTAGTGGCTGCGGCGCTCGGCTGAGCAGACGCGGTCGCACCCGATGAACTCGACGAGGTTGAACTCGTCCGGCTACGCCGGTTCGTGGTGTTGGACGGAATGTCCGCAGTGCGGTCGGCCAGCACCACGAGCTGGCCGGTGGCCAGTCCCTCGGTGATCTCCACCCGTCCGGCGCCGACCGCTCCCGTCTTGACCTCGACCGTCTCCGGGGTTTCGGCGTTGGCCGAGGCCAGCACCAGCACGCTGGCGGTTCCGGTCCCGGTCGGCGTGACTGCCGACGCCGGGACGGTGAGCACGCCGGTGACGGCCAACACCCGGATCGCCACGGACGCGCTCGCCCCGGTGGCCAGCCGCATTTCCGGATCGGCGACCGAAACCGTGGTGGCATACGTGGGGGAGTCCCCGCTGGTGCCGCTGGTCTCTAGCACGCTGATCGTGGTGATCTTGCCTTCGAGCGTTGTGGTCGAGCCGGCCGGTGCGACCGTCACCGCTTGTCCGATGGTGACCAGGTTGCGGGTCTTCAGCGGCAGTTCGAGGGTGACCACGGCCGTCCCTTCGCCCACGATGGTGATCGAACCGGACGACGCCGACGAACCCACGCTGAGGCCGACGGTGCCCACTTTGCCCGCGATCGGTGCCACCAGCACGGCAGCGTCGAGGTCGTCCTGCGCAGACTGGAGGTTCTGCTCGGCTTCCAGCAGGTCGGCCTCAGCCGAGGCAACCTTGGCCGCACTCACCGAACTGGACGAACTTGAGCCGGCCGAGGAGGTCTTCTTCACCGAGGCGGACGAACCTGCGCCCCTGCTCGAGCCTGCGCCCGCGTTTGGCTTCGGGGCGACCAGCTGCTGCACGATGGTCTGCAGATTGGTGTTCGCCGCGATCACCTCGGCACGCGCGTTGGCGCAGGCCTGAAGCTCAGCCGTGGTCGGGTTCGCGGCCTCGATCGCGGCAGCCAGCTGCGACGCGGACGCTTCCGCACTCGGGCTCTCGCTGGAGGCCTCGGCCGAGGGAGAATCCGAGCCCTCCGGTGCGTCCGGTGTGGCCGTCTCGGTCGGCGCGGCGCTGGCGGTCTCGGTGGGGACTGGCGTGGCGCTGGCGGACGCGCTGGGCGTCTCGGTCGCCGAAGCCGACGCGGACGGGGTGGCCGTGGCGGTCGGTTCGGCCTCCGGCACGATCGACCCGAACACGGGCTCGCACACCTGGGCTTCGCTGACGACGGCGAGATTGATCCGCGACGCCGCCTCGCTCAGCACGGTGGGATCGATGGTGATCGTGGTGGTCCCGGTCCCGCTGCCTGAGCCGCTCGAGCTGCCCGAACCACCGGACGAACCGCTAGACCCACCCGAACTGCCCGAGGAGGTGCTGGACGGGTGCTTGGCCGCGTAGAGCGCAGCCTCCTTCGCGGCCACCTGGGTTTCCGCTTCCAGCAGCGCGAGCTGCAGCGGCCCCTTTTTCAAGGTGGCCAGTGTGTCGCCGGCATCGACCTCGTCGCCGACCGCGACGCTGACGCTCTTCACGGTGCCGCTGACGCTGAAGGCAGCCTCCTCGGTGTTCTTCCTGGTGGTGGTGCCGGTGGCGGTGTAGGTCTGGGCGACGTCGCCAGCTGCCGCCGTAGCGGTCACCCAGCGGCTGCTGGCCGCGGTCGAAGTGGTCGCGACGGTCAGGCCGACGGCGGCGACGACGGCCAGGGCCGCGCCACTGCCCAGCACGACGCGTAGGCGTTTGTTCTTGAACATCATTCGCTCCTCAGCGCATCGATCGGCGCCAGCTTGGCCGCCCTGGTCGCGGGGTAGACGCCGGCCACCAGGCCGATGCCCACCGAGACGACCAGCGCGAGCACAGTGGCTGGGATGGAGATCGACACGGTCATGCCGATCAGCGGGGTCAGGATGGCCGCCCCGGTGAAGCCGAGGATGATCCCGACGAGGCCGCCGAGCATGCCCAGGATCGCCGCCTCCACCAGGAACTGCCGGCGGATCACTGCAGGCGTGGCGCCCAGCGCCTTGCGCAGGCCGATCTCACGGACGCGTTCGCTCACCGAGACCAGCATGATGTTCATCACGCCGATGCCGCCGACCAGCAGCGAGATCGCCGCGATGCCGCCGAGCAGCAGGGTGAGCACACCGGTGATCGAGGTGGCGGTCTCGACCAGCGAGGCCTGGGTGCTGACGCTGAAGTCGGCGTCGGTGGAAGTCACCTGGTGCGAGGCCAGCAGCGCGGTCTTCACCTGCTGGTAGGCCGCGGAAAGACTGTCGGCGTCCTTTCCGGAGAGGTAGATGGTCGACACCGCGTTGGCTGCGCTCGAGCTGGACAGCCTGGACGCGTAGGTGGTCAGCGGCACCACGACCGTGTCGTCGTCATTGCTGCTGACCGAGGACCCGGCCGATTCCAGCACCCCGATCACCGTGAACGACTGCCCGTTGATGCTGAAGGTCCGCCCGACCGGCGAGCCGGTGGTGAACAGTTCGGTCGCGGTCTCCGAGCCGATCACCGCGACTGACGCGGCGGAGTCGACCTCGGCCTGGCTGAAGAAGCGTCCGCTGCCAACCGTCCGCGCCCGCACGGTCTGCCAGTCGGGCACCGTTCCGACCACGGTCGACGTCCAGGTCGTCGAGCTCGACTGCAGCGAGCCGGACGTGCTCGACGTCGGCGCCACGGCAGCGATGTCGGGGGCGACCTCGGCATCGGCGAGCATGGCCGCGTCCTGGGTGGTCAACGTGGTGGCCGCCCCGCCGCCCCCGCGGAAGCCGCCGGAACTGGTGGTCTGGCTGGGGCTGACGATGATCATGTTCGAGCCGAGCGAGTTGATCTGCGCGGTGATCTGCTGCTGGGCGCCCTGGCCGAGGCCGACGGTCAGCATCACCGCTGAGATGCCGATCAGGATGCCCAGCATGGTCAGCAGCGACCGCATCCGCCGGGCGTTCAGCGCGGCGATCGCGGTGCGAATGGTCTCGCTCCACTCCATCATTTGGCAGCTCCGTGGGTCGGGACCTCGTCGATCAGCAGGCCGTCGTAGATGTGGGACATCTTCTTGGCGCGCTCGGCCACGTCCAGCTCGTGGGTGATCATCACGATCGTCCGGCCGGCGTCATTGAGCTCCTCGAACAGTTCGAGGATCTCGCGGGTGGAGTGCGAGTCGAGGTTGCCGGTTGGCTCGTCGGCGAGGATCAACGTCGGGTTGGTGACCAGCGCTCTGGCCACCGACACGCGCTGCTGCTGGCCGCCGGACAGCTCGCCGGGACGGTGTTCGATGCGATCGGCAAGGCCGACCTTCGTCAGCGCGGACATGGCGCGCTCGCGCCGCTCGTGGGCGGGCACACCGGCGTAGATCATCGGCAGCTCCACGTTTCGCAGCGCGGTCAGGCTGGCCAGCAGGTTGAACTGCTGGAACACGAAGCCGATCTTCTGGTTGCGTACCTCGGCGAGCTGCTTCTCGGTCATCGCGCTCACGTCCACGCCGTCGAGGGTGTAGGTGCCGGACGTGGGTACGTCCAGGCAGCCGATGATGTGCATCAGGGTGGACTTGCCCGACCCGGACGGTCCCATCACGGCGATGTACTCACCCTGCTCGACGTGCAGGTCGATACCGCGCAGCGCCTCCACTTCTACCGAGCCGGTAGCGTAGGTCTTGCGAACCCCAGTCATGTTGAGCATTGGTCAGCGGCCTCCCGTGCCGCCGGCCGGAGGCTGCCCACCGCCAGGGGGCTGGCCGCCGCCGAGACCACCGCCCAGTCCGCCACCGAACTCGAAGCCGCCCTGCTCCTCACTCGAGGAGGTCGACGTCGACGAGGGCATCCGGAACGTGATCTGGACGGTGTCGCCGTCGCTGAGGCCGCTGGTGATCTCGGTGTAGTCGCCGAATACGCGTCCGACTTCGACCGCGACGCTGCTCGTGGCGGATCCGTCGACCAAGGTGACCACGGTGTTGCCGTCGTTCGTGCTGAGCGCTGCGGTGGGCACGGTGAGCACGTTGTCGTAGCTGCCAGTGGTGATCACCGCGGACGCGGTAGTCCCGGAGTAGAGGTCCTTGTGGGTGCCGGACAGGTTGATTACTACTGGGAACGTCGCGGCGCCGTCGCTGGTTGACGTGGCGACGATGCCGACCGAAGCGACCTCGGCGTCCACCTCGTTGCCGTTGACCGTCACCTTCGCGGTCTGGCCGGCCTTAATGCTGCCCAGGTCGGACGCGCCGACCGAGCCTTCGAGCTTCCATTTCGAGGTGGCGATCACGACGAACTGTGCTGAGCTGGAAGAGTTGGTGGACGAGCTGCTGGTGCCGCCGGCCGACGAGCCGCCGGAGCCGCTGCTGGACGATGATCCGTTGCCCACGCTGTCGCCGACCTCGACGCTGACCGTGGCAACGGTCCCGGCGATGGGGGAGCGCAGCGCGGCGTCCGCCAAGTCCTCCTTCGCGCTGGTTAGCGCGGCCTTCGCGGAGTCCACTTGGGCGGACGCGGCGTTGATCGCGGCGTCGCTGCCGTCGTTGTCCTCCACCTCGTCGAGGTTGGCCTCGGCGGAGGTGAGGTTCGCCTCGGCTAGGTCGACCGCGTCGGCCAGCGAGCTGTCGTCGATTGTGGCCAGCTTCTGCCCCTTCTCGACCACGTCACCGGCCTTGACCTTCACCGAGGTCACGGTGCCGGACACAGTGAAGCTCACATTGGACTGTTTGCTCGGGCTGAGCGTGCCCTCAAGGCTGACGGACTGGGTCTGGGTGCCCAGCGTGGCCTGCGCGGTTTGGGTGAACGCGCCCCGGTTGCCCGTCGCCTTGGGTTGCAGCAACATCCAGGTGCCCACACCAGCGCCGGCGACCAGCGCGACCGCTAGGCCTGCGATCAGCCAGGTCTTCCAGGTCATGCGAAACCGGCGCTTCGGCTTGACGGGCGGTGGGATGGATTCAGTCCTATCGGTTGCCATTCCAGCGTTCTCCTTCGGGCACCTTGCCCACGCATCGAACGCTATGGAAGTGACCTGTGCCGAGTCCTGTGCGAACCTGTGTCCGAGCTGTGCGCACGCGTGTTCTTGGTGTTCAGCGGTCGGCTTCCCCGGCTCAGCCTTCCCGGCCAGGACATGGGACAAACCTGCCACCCATCCGTGGTGGTGGACGGATACCGGCCAGATTCTGCAACTGGCGGCAGCTTTGTCCCGTTTCGGAGCGCCGCCGGTCAGCGCAACTCGGCCAGCGGCCACAGTTCGCTGAGATCGCTGTGAATCCCGGACGCCTGAACGCGGCGCGCGGTGATCGCGTCCGTCCACGACAGGCGGCCAGTCGCCAGTTCCAGCAGCGTGCCCGCGTCGGTCTGCACCACATTCGGCGGGGTACCCCGGGTATGCCGGCCGCGCTCACCGATACCTAGCTGCACCGCGGCGAACGGTGGCACCCGCAGCTCCACGCTGCCGCCCGGGTGCGTGCGGCCGAGCAGCGCGCAGATGGTCCGGGCCGAAGCGGCCAGTTCGGCCCTCGTCAGCGGACCCGAGGCGTCGCCCAGTCTGGCATTGATGCTTCGCAGCTCCTGCAGCTGGCTCGCCGACACCTTGCTTCGCACCTTCCAGACGCTAGCATCGCGCTCGTGACCCGCAACGAGAGCTTGTCCGGGCGTCTGGCGCGACTGGGTTTCGCCGATGCCGGCAGGGCTGCGGAGTTGGTTGCTGAATGGGCCCACTGGGGCAGCGCCGACCAGATCGAACTGGCGCTGGTCGAGCTACCGGGTTGCGCCGACCCGGATCTTGCCCTCACCGGTTTCGACCGTCTCCTGCGCGCGCGGCCGGACCTGCTCGCCGAGCTCGAGTCGCACCCCGGTTTCACGGACCGGATCTGTGCTGTGTTGGGTTCGAGCGTCGCGCTGAACCAGCATCTCGGCACGCATCCCGACGACGCGGAGGTGCTCAAGGGCAGCATCGAGCGCCGCACCCCCGCTGAGCTTCGCCGTGAGTTGCTCGACGCCGTCGGCGCGGACGCGGACGTCTCCGAGCCGGTCGCCGATCCCAGCCAATCGGACGCGCTGCGTCGTGCCTACCGACGAGCCCTGCTGCGCATCGCCGCCCGCGATCTGTGCGCGCCGGACCCGCTGGTCGAGTTGCCCGAAGTGGCTGGGGAGCTGGCCGATCTGGCCGATGCTACGGTCGAATGCGCGCTGGCCCTGGCCCGCGGCGAAGTCCCCGGCTGGGAGCAGTGCCGCCTGGGCATCATCGCCCTGGGCAAGACCGGTGCCCGCGAGCTCAACTATGTCAGCGACGTCGATGTGCTCTACCTGGCCGAGCCGTCGATTCACTCCGACGGCACCCCGGCCTGCGACTCCGGCACCGCCATCACGATCGCGAACCGCCTGGCCAGCGCGCTGTCCCGGGTTTGCTCTGCGCATACCGCCGCCGGCACGATCTGGCCGATCGACGCTGCCCTGCGTCCCGAGGGCAAGGCCGGGCCGTTGGTGCGGACGCTGGCGTCCCATCGCGCGTACTACGAGAAGTGGGCCAAGAACTGGGAGTTCCAGGCCATGCTCAAGGCCCGGCCGATGGCCGGTGACCTGGCGCTCGCGCAGGAGTTCGTCGACATGATCTGGCCGATGGTCTGGCAGGTCGCGGACAACGACCAGTTCGTTGGTGAGACCCAGGCGATGCGCAAGCGGGTGATCTCGCTGCTGCCGCCGAAAGAGGCACAGGTGGAGATCAAGCTGGGCGCGGGCGGTCTTCGCGACGTCGAGTTCACCGTGCAGTTGCTGCAGTTGGTGCACGGCCGGTCGGACGAACGGCTGCGGCTGCGCGGCACCTTCGAGGCGCTGACCGCACTGGTCGACCACGGCTATGTCGGTCGCGGGGACGGCCATGACCTCGGCACTGCCTACCGCTTGCAGCGCCTGCTGGAGCATCGGGTGCAGCTGTACCGGTTGCGCCGCACCCATCTGATGCCGGCCGACGAGGCGAATCAGCGCTGGCTGGCGCGCAGCGTGGGGCTCAGTGAGACCAAAGAGCTGATGCATCTTTGGCGCTCGACCACGCGCCGCGTGCTGACCCTGCACCAGCGCGTGTTCTACTCGCCGCTACTGGAGACCGTTGCGCGGATCCCGTCCGCCCAGGTGCGGCTCACCCCGGAGGCCGCCGAGATCCGCCTGCGCGCACTCGGCTACGACGATCCGAAGGCTGCGCTGCGCCATATCCAGGCGCTCAGCACCGGCATCTCGCGGCAGTCGGAGATTCAGCGGCAGCTCCTCCCAGCGATGCTCACCTGGTTCACCGCAGGGCCGAATCCTGACCACGGCCTGCTGGCGTTCCGGCAGATGTCGGAAGCCCTTGGTAGTACACCGTGGTACCTTCGCGCGCTCCGGGACGGGGACGCGATGGCCGAGCACCTGGCCCGCATTCTGGCCTCGTCGCGCTACGCGGTGGACCTGCTGTTGCGCGCCCCGCAGAATGCGGCGCTGCTCGGCGACCCGGACGGGCTGCGTCCGCGTCCGGCGGCCGAGGTGCTCACCCAGATGCTGACTGCGGCGCGCCGGCATGATTCGGACGTGGCCGCGATCGCGGCCGTCCGCGCGTCCCGGCGAAGCGAACTGCTGCGGCTGGCCATGGCTGACCTGCTCGGCCAGACTGATCTCGCCACGCTCGGGACGGCCCTCTCCGACCTGGCGGGCGCAACTATCGACGCAGCGCTCGAGGTGGCCGGACGCGGGGTAGCCGCTCCGCCGATCGCCGTGATCGCGATGGGCCGCTGGGGTGGACGCGAACTGGCCTACGCCTCGGATGCCGATGCGATGTTCGTGGCCGCGGACAGTGACGATCCGGGGGCGACCAAGGCGGCGATGACGGTGATCAGCCGGCTGCGCTCGCTACTGTCGCGGCCCGGGCCCGACCCGGCGCTGGAGATCGACATCGACCTGCGGCCGGAAGGCAAGGGCGGCGCGTTGGTCCGCAGCCTCAGCTCGTATCGCGCGTACTACGCCAGATGGTCGTCCACCTGGGAGGCGCAGGCGCTGCTGCGGGCCGGGGTGGGTGCCGGCGACCGCGACCTGGGCGCGGCACTGCTGGCTTCGATCGATGCGATTCGCTACCCCGAAGCCGGGCTGGCCAGGGCCCAGGTGCTGGAGATCCGCAAGCTCAAGGCGCGCATGGAGGCCGAGCGGTTGCCCCGCGGCGGTGATCCGTCCGGGCATGTGAAGCTGGGCCCGGGGGGTCTCTCCGATGTGGAGTGGGTCGTGCAGCTGTTGCAGTTGCAGCACGCAGCCGCCTTGCCCGGCCTGCGCACCACAAACACCCTGGCGGCGCTCGCGGTCGCGGTCGAGAACGAGCTGGTGACGGTTGACGACGCCGAGGCGCTGCGTTCTGCCTGGGTGCTCGCGTCCCGGATTCGCAACGCGGTCATGCTGCTGCGCGGCCGCGTCGGCGACCGGCTGCCGACGGACTCCCGCGAGTTGTCGGCTGTCGCCCAGGTGCTCGGTTACGCGAAGGGCGAGTCGTCGCTGCTGGTCGAGGACTACCGGCGGCACGCGCGGATGGCCCGGCAGGTGATGGACCGGCTCTTCTGGGGAGCGCCCTGAGCCCAGCGTGCCGACCTGACCGGACGGCGCGAGTAGGCTGAGGCTCGATGAGCGCCATCCAGAACCCAGATCTGCCCACGACGACCGCCAGCCTGTCTGGCTGGGGCCGTACCGCCGCCACGACCGCCCAGGTCCTGTCGACGCCCGATGTCGAACTGATCGCCGAGGCGGTCGCCCAGGTCGCCGGCCACAACGCCGACTCGCCCTCGCACCTGTCGCGAGGCGTGATCGCCCGCGGCCTCGGCCGCTCCTACGGCGACGTGGCGCAGAACGCCGGTGGGCTGGTGGTCGACATGACCCCGCTCGACCGCATCCACTCCATCGACCCGGACGCAGCCCTGGTCGACGTGGACGCCGGGGTCAGCCTGGACGCGCTGATGCGCGCCGCGCTGCCGTACGGCCTGTGGGTGCCGGTGTTGCCCGGAACCCGCCAGGTGACCGTCGGCGGTGCCATCGGCTGCGACATCCACGGCAAGAACCACCACAGCGCGGGATCGTTCGGCGACCACGTCGCTTCCCTGCAGCTGCTGGTGGCCGACGGCCGCGTCCTCACCCTCGCCCCGGACGGTACGCCCGACGACCCGGACGCGACCCTGTTCTGGGCCACCATCGGCGGCGTCGGCCTGACCGGCATCATCCTGCGGGTGGTGCTGAAGATGACCCGCACCGAGACCGCCTATTTCCTCGCCGACGGTGTGGTCACGCACACCCTGGACGAGACGATCGCGGTCCACTCCGACGGCTCCGAGGCGCGCTACGACTACTCCAGCGCCTGGTTCGACGCGATCAGCCCCGAGCCGAAGCTCGGCCGGGCGGCCTTGTCGCGGGGCTCGCTGGCCACCCTCGACCAGTTGCGTGAGCACGCGCCGAAGCTGGCGGCCGACCCGCTGGCCTTCAACGCCAAGCCGCTGTTCGAGCTGCCGGACGTGTTCCCGAACGGCTTGGCGAACAAGTTCACGTTCGGCCTGCTGGGCACCGCCTGGTACGCGAAGAGCGGCAACTACACCGACAAGATCCAGAGCCTCACCGGCTTTTACCACCCGCTGGACATGTTCAGCGAGTGGAACCGCGCCTACGGCTCGCACGGCTTCCTGCAGTACCAGTTCGTGGTGCCGCCGGCTGCGATCGCCGAGTTCAAGCAGCTGATTCGAGACATCCAGGCGTCCGGGCACTACTCGTTCCTGAACGTGTTCAAGCTGTTCGGCGAAGGCAACCGGGCCCCGCTCAGCTACCCGATGTCCGGCTGGAACGTCTGCGTGGACTTCCCGATCAAGGCAGGTCTGCACGAGTTCCTGGCCGGGCTGGACGCGCGCGTGCTCGAGTTCGGCGGGCGGCTGTACACGGCCAAGGACTCGCGCACCACCGCTGCTACCTTCCATGCGATGTACCCGGAAGTGGACGCGTGGATCGCCACCCGGCGCCGGATCGATCCGCACGGGGTCTTCGTGTCTGATCTCGGCCGCCGGCTCGAACTCGTCTGAATCGGACGCCAGAACGGTCCCTGAGCCTGACGAAGGGCCACCACCACAAGGAGTTACCAAAGTGATCGATGCCACCGGCAACCCCCAGACCATCCTGCTGCTCGGGGGCACGTCCGAGATCGGGCTGGCCATCGTCAAGGCGTACCTGGCCAAGCAGCCCGTCCGGGTGGTGCTGGGCGTGCAGCCCGGCGATGAGCTGCGGGACGCAACCGTCGCCGAGCTGAAGGCAGCGGGCGCGTCGGAGGTCGACGCTCTCGACTTCGACGCCACCGCTTTCGACACCCACGAGAGCGTGATCGACGCGGCCTGGAAGATCGCCGATATCGACGTGGCCGTGGTCGCGTTCGGCCTCCTCGGCGATGCCGAAGAGGTGTGGCAGGACCAGGCCAAGGCCGTCCAGATCGCTCAGGTGAACTACACCGGCGCGGTGAGCGTCGGCGTCCTGCTCGGGCAGCGAATGAAGGCGCAGGGCTACGGCCAGATCATCGCGATGAGCTCGGTCGCCGGCGAACTGGTGCGGCGATCGAACTTCGTCTACGGCTCCACCAAGGCTGGGTTGGACGGCTTCTACCGACTGCTCGGCGAGGCGCTCGCGCCGTTTGGCCCGAAGGTGCTGGTGGTGCGTCCGGGCCAGGTGCGGACGCGGATGTCTGCCGACGTGAAGGAAGCACCGCTCACGGTGGACAAGGAGCAGCTCGCAACCCAGGTGGTGGACGCGGCCCGCAACGGCGCCAAGGTCATCTGGGTGCCGGCCCCCTTCCAGTTCGTGATGATGGTGCTCAAGCACATCCCGAAGCCGATCTTCCGGCTGCTCCCGCTCTAGG
>Ga0116179_1000800_pt1 | contig 24103 bp, 22 predicted proteins | sample AD_UKC071_MetaG_FD_89751 | JGI IMG/M metagenome (GOLD analysis project Ga0116179, IMG submission 89751) | Active sludge microbial communities of municipal wastewater-treating anaerobic digesters from USA - AD_UKC071_MetaG | ecosystem: Engineered > Bioreactor > Anaerobic > Digestate | place: USA...
ACCGCCGAGCCGTTCGACGGACCTTGGGCGACCGCCGTGCGCGCGGCCGCGGCGGCCGCCGGCCTGACCGTGGTCGTCGGCATGTTCACCACCACCAACACCGCACGGGTCGCCAACACGCTCTTAGCTACGGGCGTTGTCGAAGCCCGCTACGACAAGCTGCACCTCTTCGATGCCCTTGGCTACGCCGAGTCACGCCAGATCCAGCCCGGCACACAGCCGGTCCACTTCGATCTGGCCGGGACGCGGATCGGGCTGGCCACCTGCTACGACGTCCGCTTCCCACAGTTGTTCACCCACCTGGCCGGCACCGGAGCTGAACTGATCCTGCTGCCCGCATCCTGGGCGCCCGGCGAGCACAAACTGCATCAGTGGCGGACCCTGGTCACAGCCCGAGCAATGGACGCCACCGCCTTCGTAGTCGCGGTCGACCAGGCCCTCTCCCCCGCCGCAGCCGACGGACGGACGCCCACCGGCATCGGCCACTCGATGGTGGTTGATCCAACCGGCGACGTGCTCCTCGAACTCGGCGACGACCCGGAGTTCGCCGTCATCGACCTGAACCTCGCCCAAGTCGCCGAGGTGCGCCGCCGGCTGCCCGTCCTGGAGCACACGCGGCGCTTCAACTGAGCGTCGTCGGGATCTCGACAGGTTCGACGAGCCGATGGGTACGCTGACAGTGTCACGCCACGCTGCAGTCGGGGGAACGCATGTCGGCCGATGATCTGCCTGCCGAGGTCCTGAACAACGGGCCCCGCCAGCCGGGCGTGGGAATGGCAGTGAGAAAGCGTCGCTGGCCGTGGATCGCACTCACTGCGGTCGTGCTCACCGTCGCCGCCGTGGGCATTTCTGGCTTCCTCGTCTACCAGGACGCCATGCGCGCCCGCGACTCCCTACAGGTAGCCGCGGACGCCCTGCCGCAGGTGGCGACACAGATCCGCAGCGACCCGCAGCGGGCGGACGCCACCATCGCCCGGGTACAGATGGCCGCCCACAGCGCACTGGAAGCCACCACCGGCCCGCATTGGACCGTCGCCGGCTGGCTGCCCTGGGTCGGCGACAACACCCGCGCGCTGCAGACCGTGACCACGGCCGTCGACCGGATCGCGTCCGGCGTGCTTCCCGAGCTGGCCGCATCCGTGCAGAGTGTCACGCCCGAACGCCTCGCACCGCAGGACGGCAAGCTCAACCTCGCACCACTGGTCGAGGTGCGCGAGCGCGTAGTGGACGCCGACCAGATCGTTGGCCAGGCGATCACTGACGTGTCGGGCATTCCCAGCGCCAACCTGATCGACCAGCTCGCGGACGCGGTCGCGCGCCTCCAGCAGGAACTCACCGACGCCCGCGCACTGACGTCCACCGCGTCCGCCGCGGTTCAGCTGCTGCCCGCGATGCTCGGCGCGGACGGACCCCGCGACTGGCTCCTGCTCGCCCAAAACAATGCTGAGTCGCGCGCCACCGGCGGCATCCCAGGCGCCGCGATTCTGCTGCACGCCGACAACGGCAGGCTCAGCATCGTCAAACAACTCGGGGCCGGCGATTTCGGGCCTTACCCAGAGCCCATCCTGCCGCTGACCGCCGACGAGAGCCGGCTGTTCGGCGCCGCCCTGGGCCACTACCTGCAGGACGTGAACCTGACGCCCGACTTTCCACGCAGCGGCCAACTCGTGCGGGCGATCTGGGCGGCGGACGGTGGCGCCAGCGATGTCGCCAACGTGGTCTCGCTCGATCCGGTAGCACTACAGACCATCCTGCGCGCCACCGGGCCGGTCCAATTCACCGACCCCCGGGGCCATGCCATCACCCTCGACGCCGACAACACGGCCAGCTTCCTGATGTCTGAGGTCTACCGTAGGTTCGACTCACCCGACGCGCAGGACGCGGTTTTCGCACTTGCTGTGCAGGCAGTGCTTCAGCAGGTGATGTCGGGCGAGGCGGACGCCGGTGAGCTGCTTGGTGCCGTGACCGAAATCGCCGGTAACGGCCGGCTGCTGGTCTGGTCCGCGGACGCGTCCGAACAGCAGCAGCTGGAGACGATCGGCGTCACCGGCGCGCTGCGGGGATCGATCCAAGCCGGCGAAGGCACGAGACCGGTGGTAGGTGTCTTCCTCAATCTGACCACCGCCTCCAAGCTCGGCTACTACCTCGACCTGAAGGCCACTATCGGCGAAGTCAAGGCGCGTCCGGACGGGTCGCGGGAGTTCGACGTGACTGTGCGGCTGAAGTCCCGACTCACCCCTGCGGAGGCTCGACGGCTGCCGTCCCATGTGATTGAAAATGCCCCCAGGGACGGGACCAATCGCGTGAACGTGCTGGTCTATGCGCCCACCGATGGCACGATCACGCAGCTGAGTACCGCATCGCCGGGCTTCGTGACCACCCACGACGGCCTGCAGGTCAGCGCGCAGACGGTGACGGTTCCGCCTGAAAGCGCGGCCGAGGTCCGATTCCACATCGTCACCGGTCCCGGTCAGGACGCCGAGCCGTACCTGCGCCAGACACCTGGCGCGCGCAACGCTTGAGACACCCTTTCTGAACCCGCTCTGGGCATAGAAGAAGACTGCAGTTAAATTGCTCACTTCGCCGCCGACCCGCGGGTGTAGGCTGAAGTTGTCGGCCAGAGTCGGGGGACGTTGGCCAACAATTTGCAGAGTTCTGAAGCTTGGGGGGAGCACCATGAATCTGCGCGCACTCGGCACATCCATCGCGGCAACAGCACTCGTCTTCGCATTCCCGGCAGCCGCCTACGCCGAAACTGCGAGCCCGGATCCCGGTCCAGAAACGACCGTGCCGAACTACGAGGCCAGGGAGTACTGCAAGATCACCGCGAACCCGACCAGCCTGCAGGCCGGCGGCACTACTCAGATCAGTCTGGTCGACGCTCCGAACGCCGAAACCGACCTGAGCGTGACTTCAGCGGACGCTTCGGTCAAGGACAGCGCCATCCAGATCGCCGGCAAGCAGACCGCAGTGAAGAAGGCGGACGCGAACGGCAACGTCTCCTTCTCAGTGACGCTCGCCGAACCGGGTGACTATATCCTCGACGCGTCCACGATCACCGGTCAGTTCTGCGGCCTCACCGTCAAGGTTTCGCCCAAGGAAAAGGTCGTGGAGGCTGCTGAGGACGAGGACGAAACCCCGGTCGCCAACGCCGCCGCAGCAGTGCTCGCCAACACCGGCGCCACGACGTTGCCCTACGTGGGCGCAGCGGTCGTGCTGCTCGGTGCAGGTGCGGTGGCAGTGGTCGCGACCCGGCGTCGCCGGAACAGCTGAGCCGAGCCAGAAACGTCCGGCTGGTCGCCACGCCCATCCGGCGGGTCGAACCTGTCGAGATCACTGCTCGTAGTCCTGTTGCTCTTGGCCGGCTGCACCGCGCCCCCGTCCAGCCCTTCGTCAACGAGCCCTGCGGATCTTGACCCAGCAGAGTACGCCTACGCCATCACCACCGAGACGAATCGGGTGCGCGCAGACCGCGGGCTGGCCGAACTCGCGACGTCCGCTTGTGCAACTGAGCAAGCACTGAAGCGCGCGCAGGCCCTGGTCGGCAAGGAGCTCGAACACGCCGACCTGAAGCCGGTGATCAGCGCGTGCGCGCCCCCGTCCGGCCTGGCTGCGGAGAACCTCAGCCGGGCTGCGGCAGCGCCCGCAGACGTGGTCAGCGCCTGGCTGGGCTCCCCGGGGCACGCGAACAACCTCCTCAGCCCGGACCTGACCCAGCTCGGTGTGGGCTGCGTCCGCGCTGTCGACGAACCGAATCCGCAGCTGCTGTGTGCACAGGTATTCCTCGGGTAGGCTTACCCTTGGTTCCCCGCGCGGCGGTACCTCGCCCAACTCCCCCAGGGTCGGAAGACAGCAAGGGTAAGTGAGCTCTTCCGGGTGCGCGGGGGCCGCTTCCAATTCCGGGGCCGTCTCAATTCCAGGGCCGTTCAACTCCATGGTCGCTGCGAATTCCGGCCCGGCAGAAGTTCTGTCACTGGCACCCCGTAAGGTTCAACCCGTGGACGAGCGTGACGATGACCTGTTCGAAGAAGAGCCGCTGGAGCTCTTCGAGCAGGACGGTCCTGACCTATTCGGCGGGTTCGACGAACCCGTGGCCGACAAGGCAGACGAGCCTGGCGTCGAGGACCTCCCCACCGAAGAGCCTCCGGTCGAAGACCTGCCGCTGAACGCCGGCAGCCAGCCGGTAGAGGTGGGCCCGCATCGCCGCTCTGAGGAAGAGGTCACCGCTTCATTGATGGAGGTGGTCGACGCCTTGCGCCAGCCGTCCCAGGCGGTGTCGCGTCCGGACACTCCGCTGGCGCTGTACCGCCGCTATCGTCCGGACACCTTCGCGGACGTGATCGGCCAGGAGCACGTCACCGAGCCGCTGCAGCGAGCACTGGTCAACAACCGGGTGAATCACGCCTATCTGTTCTCCGGTCCGCGCGGGTGTGGCAAGACCACCAGCGCCCGTATTCTGGCGCGCGCGCTGAACTGTGCCGAAGGGCCGACGCCGGTGCCGTGCGGCAAGTGCCAGTCCTGCCGCGATCTGGCCAGGGGCGGACCGGGCAGTATTGACGTGATCGAGATCGACGCCGCATCGCACGGCGGTGTGGACGATGCCCGCGACCTGCGCGAACGGGCGTTCTTCGCACCGGTCCACAGCCGCTACAAGATCTACATCATCGACGAGGCCCACATGGTCACGCCGCAGGGTTTCAACGCCCTGCTCAAGGTGGTGGAGGAGCCGCCGCCACACGTCCGCTTCGTGTTTGCGACGACCGAGCCCGACAAGGTGCTGGGCACGATCCGTTCGCGGACGCACCACTACCCGTTCCGGCTGGTGCCGCCGAAGACGCTGTCGGCCTATCTGGCCACGCTGTGTGAGGCCGAGGGCATCGCGGTCGAGCCGGCAGTGCTGCCGCTGGTGGTACGCGCCGGCGCCGGTTCGGTGCGCGACTCCCTGTCGGTGCTTGACCAACTGCTCGGCGGCGCCGGCGAGGACGGGGTCAGCTACCCGCAGGCCACCGCGCTGCTGGGCTACACCCCGGACGCGCTGCTCGACGAGATCATGGACGCGTTCGCGGCCGGCGACTCTCGCGGCGTCTTCGCTGCCGTCGACAAGGTGATCGAGGTGGGTCAGGATCCACGTCGCTTCGCCGAGGACCTGCTGCGCCGCCTGCGTGACCTGATCATCGTGGCCGCGGTGCCGGAGGCGCTGTCCAGCGGCCTGGTGGACGTCGCTGCCGACCAGGGCGAGCGCCTGCACATTCAGGCCAACGCGATGGGCGCCGGCGAGCTCACCCGGGCCGCAGAGGTGATCGCGGTCGGCCTCACCGAAATGCGCGGCACCACCGCCCCGCGATTGCACCTGGAACTGATGTGCGCCCGCGTCCTGCTGCCCGGGGCTGACGTCGACGGCCGCGGCCTGCACGCCCGCCTGGACCGCCTGGAGCGCCGCCTGAGCATGGGCACGGTCCCGGAAGAGCCGGCATCAAGGAGAGCGCCGGACGCAGGGTCTCGGCAAGCTCGACCAGCCGAGGAATCACAACCGGCCCGTGAGGAGCCGGCGAGAACCGAGCCGGCGTCACGAAGCGCCGTCCTGAGGAGCCCGGCCAGCGACGAGCCGGGCGTCACGAAGGGCGCCGCCGCCGCTCCGGCACCCGCCGACATCCCGGCACCCGCCGACATCCCGGCACCCGCCGTCATCCCGGCGAAGGCCGGGATCCCCAAGCGCGACGAGCCGGTCGATACCCCGCCTTGGATCGACGCCGAAACGGTCCCCGTGGAGCCTCGCGAACCTGCGAGCGAGGCATCACGAAGCGCCGTCCTGAGGAGCCCGGCCAGCGACGAGCCGGGCGTCACGAAGGAGGCCGCCGACGCTGGGTATCCACCGGCTCGACCAGCCGAGTCAGCTCGACCAGCCGAGACTCCGGGCGTCCTGGGCACCACCGACGTCCGCAGGTTCTGGCCGCAGATCCTTGACAACGTGAAGAATCGCCGTCGCTTCACCTGGATCCTGCTCAGCCAGAACGCGCAGGTCGTCGAGGTGCGCGAGGGCGTCCTGACCCTCGGCCTGAACAACGCCGGCGCGCGCGAAGGCTTCGCCCGCGGCGGCAACGCGGACGTGCTGCGCGAGGCGATCCTCGAAGTTCTCGGCGCAGCCCTGCACATCGATCCGATCGTGGACGCCAACGCGACCCCGTCCCCGGCGAGCAGCCCCGCCCGTGAAGCCGCGCCGGGCCCGAGCGTTCCGCCGAGTTCACCGGCCAGCCCACCCCGTTCGGCAGCCGCCGAGGCCGCGCGCGCGAACCTGCGTCCGACCCGGAGCGCGGCCGCGATCGCGGCCGAGGATCCGGAACCGGAGCCGAACCGCGACGACGAGGTGGTCGATGAGTCGAGCACGTCCTCGTCGGAGGATCTACTGATGAAACACCTCGGCGCCGAGCTGGTGGCTGAGGACGAGAACTGAACCGAGGGCGCGGCTGGCACGCCGGCGTCAGAGATGGAGGAGACACCATGTTCGACCCGAGTGGGTTCGACCTGCAGGGACTGCTCTCGCAGGCCCAGGCCATGCAGGACCAGCTTGAGGCCGCCCAGGCCGAGCTCGCCAACCGGCGGGTGACTGGCAGCGCCGGCGGCGACCTCGTCGAGGCGACCCTCACCGGCACCGGGGAACTGGTCGGCCTGGTGATCAAGCCCGAGGCCTGCGATCCGGATGACACCGAGACGCTGGCCGACCTGATCGTGGCCGCGGTCCGGGACGCCAACCACCAGGCAATGGCGCTTGCACAAGCGGCGATGCCGCCGATGCCCGAGCTCGACCTGTAATCACTCACCGGCTGGCCGAGCCATTCGGCTGGTCGAGCCTGTCGAGGCCACGCCCAACGCCGGTCGAGCCTGTCGAGACCACCACTCGTCGGCCCGCCGTGCTTGTCGAGACCAATCGCACTGACTAAGGAACCACCGTGTACGAAGGCCCGATCCAGGACCTGATCGACGAACTGGGCCGGCTTCCCGGCATCGGGCCGAAGGGCGCGCAGCGGATCGCGTTCCACATCCTGCAGACCGACAAGGCCGACGTCGAACGCCTGGCCAACGTGCTGCGCGAGGTCACCGAGAAGGTGCGGTTCTGCGACATCTGCTTCAACATCTCCGAGGAAGAGCGCTGCCGGGTCTGCCGGGATCCGCGCCGCGACCGCACGGCCATCTGCGTGGTCGAGGAGTCGAAGGACGTGATGGCGATCGAGCGGACGCATGAGTTCCGCGGCCTGTACCACGTGCTCGGCGGCGCGATCAGTCCGATCGATAACGTCGGTCCGGGCGACCTGCACATCCGCGAGTTGCTCACCCGGTTGCAGGACGAGACCGTCACCGAGGTGATCCTGGCGACCGACCCGAACCTCGAGGGCGAGGCAACGGCCACCTTCATCGCCCGGCTGCTGAACGGCACCGGCGTAACCGTTTCCCGTCTTGCCAGCGGCTTGCCGGTCGGTGGCGACCTTGAGTACGCCGACGAGGTCACGCTCGGCCGCGCCTTCTCCGGACGCCGCCGGCTCAACCAGGAGAGCGCGTCGCTGTGAATCACGCCCTCGTCCGCCTGATCGCCAGCGATCTGGACGGCACCTTCCTGCGCGACGATCGCACCGTCAGCGGACGCACGACCGGCGCGGTGCGTGCCGCCAGAGCGTCCGGGGTGATGGTGATCGCAGCCACCGGCCGCCAGGCCCAGCAGCTGCCAGCTGAGGTGGCTGCCAGCGGCATCCGGCACGTCGTGGCCAGCAATGGCGCGATCGGCTTCGATCTGGTGGAGCAGCGGGTGCTCTTCCAGGACCTGCTCGCCCCGGCCGCGATCGCCGCGATCGTGAGCTACCTGAAGGAGCGGCTCCCGGACGTCCGCTTCTCCGCCGTGCGCGACCACGGCGCACGGCATGCGGCCGAACCCGGCTACGTGGACCTGCTCGCGGACGCCGAGCGCGGCGCGTGGTGGCGGATCGACACCGAGCCACTGGCGGACGTGGTCAGCGAGCCGACCCTCAAGCTGACTGTCCGGCATCCATCCTTGACCGCCGACCAGCTGCTGAGCGTGCTGTCCGAGTCGGGCATGGTCGGCTTCCACGCCACCACTTCTGGCGCGCCGTTCCTCGAGATCGCGGGCGCCGGTGTCACGAAGGCGAGCGGTGTCGCCCAGCTCTGTCGCCTGCTGGAGGTAGAGGCAGCGGAGGTGCTCGCCGCCGGCGACGCCAAGAACGACATCGAACTGCTGACCTGGGCCGGTGTGGGCGTGGCCATGGGCAACGCGGTTCCGGAAGCACGCGCCGCCGCGGACTGGGTAACTGCCACCAATGAAGAGGACGGCCTGGCGATGGCGATCGAAGCCGTCCTCACCGCCCGAGCTTCTGGAGGGAGCATGACCGAGCCCGCGCTGAACCCGACCGAGGACGAGACCCTGATGACTGACGAACCTGTGCTGGGCGACCCCGTCCTGTCCGCCTGGGCGGCGGCCTGTGTCGACCACGCCCTGCTCCAGTTCGGCGACCTCGTCCCGGCGGACGCAACGACCGCGCTCGAGTCCGTCCGCGCTTGGACGGCAGGCGCCGGTTCGGCCGAGGCCAGCCGTGACGCCGCCTTTGCCGCGCACCTCGCCGCTCGCGACCTGCAGGACGCCGGCTATCAGGCCGCTGCGCTAGCGGTCCGCGCAGCCAGCAATGCGGCCGCGAGCGTGGACGATCCCACGCTGGCTTTGCAGTCCGCCGCCCAGGCGCTCGAAGCATTCACCCTGAACAGCGCCCCCTGCGAGGTGCAATTCAACGCCGAGTCCGAACGCCGCTGGCAGTGGACGCAGCTCCCCCTCAGCCACCGCGCCCGCGTCTTCCCAACCGAGCCCGGAGAGCCTGCCGCCGCCTCCTGCGCCCTCCCGTCGTAGCGGTCCCCGCCACCCCGCAACGGTCCCTGAGGTCCTCAGGGACCGACTGCGGGCAAGGTCTTGCGGGATTCACAGGTCCAGCACAGGTGGGCGAGTAAGCATGGACTTCGTCGGCGTCACCGGGACGCCACTGACCTTTTTGGAGGTTCGATGCGCCACATTCCAGGATCGGGCATGGGCTCGATGCTTGCCGGCATTCTCGGATTCCTTGGCACACTGACGTTCCTGAGCTTGCTGGCTCTGCTGGTCTTCTTCCTGATCCGCCGGGCAAAGGGTCAAGGTGCGCCCGCGGGACCGAAGGGCTTCCACGGGCACCACCACGGTCCGCCGATGCCGCCCGCGTTGCAGGTGCTGGACGAACGGCTCGCCCGCGGTGAAATCGAGATCGACGACTACGTGGCCCGGCGGGCCGCGATGCTCGGCACGCTGCCCAACGAGAATGAGTGGACGCCGCCAGCCGCGCCGCAGCAGCCTCCGGCGCCGCCCAAGCCGCCGGAGGGCAACGACCCGCAGATCTGATCGCCGCCCGCAATCGAGGGCCAGCCAACGCTTTTCAGCGCTCCACCCCGGGGTCGAGCCTTGGGCGCGAAGGCTGGCCCTCGATGCGTCACGGGGCATGAGCTACCGACGGTCGCAGAGCGTTCGTTACACTGTGGAGGTCCGCAAGGCATCGATGGGGCCATCACCCCGGAGCTGCCGGAAGAAAAGAGTGCGTCGGCCCTCGGCTGGTTGAGCTTGTCGAAACCATCGAGAGTCCACAACTCCCACTAGAACCGGCCGCGGCGAACCTTGAGTGGGGCGTCCAGTACGCCCAAGGAGGGTGGTACCGCGGGTCCGTCGCAAGGCGTCCTCGTCCCTTCGTCCAGCATGCCGACGAAGGATCGACCCGATGACCGAAACCACCCGTCCCACGTACCGTCCAGTACCGGCGATGCTTGACCTGCCGGCGATGGAACGCGAGATCCTCGAACTCTGGGCCACCCAGGACACCTTCGCCGCCAGCCTCAAGCGCACCGCGGGCGGCCGACCCTGGACGTTCTACGAAGGCCCGCCCACCGCCAACGGCATGCCGGGCACCCACCACATCGAGGCGCGCGTCTTCAAGGACGTGTTCCCGCGGTTCAAGACCATGCAGGGCTACCACGTCGAGCGCAAGGCCGGCTGGGACTGCCACGGCCTGCCGGTCGAACTCGCCGTCGAGAAGGAACTCGGCTTCAACGGTAAGCCCGACATCGAAGCCTTCGGCGTCGAGGCGTTCAACGCGAAGTGCCGCGAGTCGGTCTCCCGGCACGTGGACGCGTTCACCGACCTCACCACGCGGATGGGCTACTGGGTGAACCTTGACCAGGCCTACTGGACGATGGACTCGGCCTACGTCGAGTCGGTTTGGTGGGCGCTGAAGCAGATCCATACCAAGGGCCTGCTGGTCGAGGATTACCGGGTCGCCCCCTACTGCCCGCGCTGCGGCACCACGCTGAGCGACCACGAGCTCGCCCAGGGCTACGAGGACGTCACCGATCCCAGCGTTTACGTCCGCTTCCCCTTGATCTCGGGGCCGCTCGCCGACAAGGCGTCCCTGCTGGTCTGGACGACCACACCCTGGACGCTCGTCTCGAACACCGCGGTCGCGGTGCATCCCGACGTGACCTATGTCGTGGCCACCAATGACGAGGAATCGCTGGTGGTAGCCGAGCCGCTGGCCGAGAAGGTGCTCGGCGAGGGCTGGCAGCTGGGCCGCACCTTCACCGGGCGCGAACTCGAACTGTGGAAGTACCAGCGTCCGTTCGAGCTGGTCGACTTCCCGGACGCGGTTGGCGGCACCCACTACGTCGTGCTGGCCGACTACGTCACCACCGAGGACGGCACCGGACTGGTCCACCAGGCACCCGCGTTCGGCGAGGACGACATGTTCGTCTGCCGCCAGTACGGTCTGCCGATGGTCAACCCGATCCGTCCCGACGGCTCCTTCGAGGCTGACCTCGACCTGGTCGGCGGCATGTTCTTCAAGACCGCCGACAAGGTGCTCGTCGACGACCTCACCCAGCGCGGGCTGATGTACCGGGTGCTCAACTACGAGCACTCCTACCCGCACTGCTGGCGCTGCCACACCACGCTGCTCTACTACGCCCAGCCGTCCTGGTACATCCGCACCACCGCGATCAAGGACGAACTGCTGCGCGAGAACGCCAACACCTCCTGGTACCCCGAACACATCAAGTGGGGCCGCTACGGCGACTGGCTGAACAACAACATCGACTGGGCGCTGTCCCGGTCGCGCTACTGGGGCACGCCGCTGCCGATCTGGCGCTGCCCGGCCGGCCACCAGACCTGCGTCGGCTCGCGCGCCGAACTTTCCGAGCTCACCGGACGCGACTACTCAGCGCTCGACCCGCACCGCCCGTTCGTGGACGACATCACCTTCGCCTGCCCGAACTGCGAACAGGTGGCCCGTCGCGTCCCCGAGGTGATCGACGCATGGTTCGACAGCGGCTCGATGCCGTTCGGCCAGTGGGGCTACCCGTGGGCCGAGGGCTCGGTCGAGGCGTTCCAGACCGCCTACCCGGCCGACTTCATCTGCGAGGCGATCGACCAGACCCGCGGCTGGTTCTACTCGCTGATGGCGGTCGGCACGCTGGTGTTCGACAAGTCGTCGTACAAGAACGTGCTCTGCCTGGGCCACATCCTCGCCGAGGACGGCCGCAAGATGAGCAAGCACTTGGGCAACATCCTGGAGCCGATCCCGCTGATGGACACCCACGGCGCGGACGCGGTGCGCTGGTTCATGGCCGCCGGCGGCTCGCCCTGGGCGTCGCGCCGGGTCGGTCACGGCACTATCCAGGAGACCGTCCGCAAGGTGCTGATGACCTTCCTGAACACGGTCGCGTTCCAGAGCCTGTACGCCCGCGCGAACGACTGGTCGCCGGCATCGACGGCTGCCCCTGGCGAGACCGAGCACGTTCTCGACCGCTGGCTGGTCAGCACACGCAACACGCTCACCAAGCAGGTCACCGAAGCGCTGGAGGACTTCGACACTCAACGGGCGGGCAGCCTGCTGGCCGCGTTTGTGGACGACCTGTCCAACTGGTACGTCCGGCGCTCACGTCGCCGCTTCTGGGACGGCCAGCCGGGCGCCCTGCAGACCCTGCACGACACCCTCAACGTGGTCACCCGGCTGCTGGCTCCGCTGGTGCCGTTCATCACCGAGCGGGTGTGGCAGGACCTTTTCGTCACCACGGACTCGGCCGCGCCGGCCTCGGTGCACCTCGCGTCCTGGCCGGAGGCGGACGCTGCCGCGATCGACGCGAAGCTGGACGAGGCGATGGCCGTCACCCGCCGGATCGTCGAACTCGGCCGCTCCGCCCGCGCCGAGGCCAAGGTGAAGACCCGCCAGCCGCTGCGTCGGGCGCTGATTCCGTCCGGTGCGTTCAACCTGCTGGACGCGGAGTTGCGCGCCGAGGTGATGGCCGAGCTGAACGTCGAGCGGGTGGAGTCGTTCGCGTCCGCCGGTGACCTCGTCGATTACTCGGCCAAGGGCAACTTCCGTAACCTCGGCAAGCGCTTCGGCAAGGACACCCCGCTGGTGGCATCGGCCATCGCGTCCGCCGATGCCGCTACGCTTTCGGCCGACCTGGCCACGCACGGCCGCGCCGAGGTGCTGGTCGCCGACCTGGGTGCGGTCGAGGTGACCCCCGAGGATGTGATCGTGTCCGAGCGTCCGCGGGAGGGCTGGTCGGTGGTCAACGAGCAGGGTGAGACGGTCGCGCTCGACCTGGAGCTCACTCCTGAGCTGGTGCGGGCCGGCCTGGCCCGCGAGGTGATCCGGGGCGTGCAGGAGGCGCGCAAGTCGTCCGGGTTCGAGGTGGCTGACCGCATCCGGCTCGCCTGGCAGGCCGACGACGAGGCCACCGCGGACGCCGTCCGCGCGCACGCCGAGTTCATCGGTGCCGAGGTGCTGGCGGTCGAGGTCGCCGAGGCGGAACCGGCCGACGATTGGTTCGCCGACGCCGAACTCGGCCTGCGGTTCGCGGTCACCCGGGTCGAGCAGTCCTGATGTCCGGGCCCGGCGGCAGCGAGTCGCGACTCACGCCGGTCGTGCTGCTGCATGCTGCGGGACTCACCCCGCAGATGTGGCAGGCACAGGTCGAGGCTATCGCTGCCCAGGCCGAACCGGCCCAACGCCCGACTCAGGGAGCGGAGGTCGGGGCAGCCCAACCTGCGGAGCGTCAGGTGATGGCGCCGTGGATCGCGGGCCTGCGTCCGGGGCGTCCGGGTGAGTTGTCGCTGACCGGCGCGGCGGCCCAACTGGTCGGCACGCTGGACAGCTACGGCATCGAGCAGGCGATCCTGGTCGGGCACCAACTGGGCGCGATGGTCGCCCTGCAGGTCGCGGCGACCGAGCCGGAGCGGGTGGCCGGCCTGGTGCTATCCGGCGCCATGGCCGCGCCCGGACGGGTGGCGCTGGCCATGCAGAAGGGCGTGATCCGGATGCTGCCCAATCGCACCCTTGCTGACTCCGGCGCGTCCAAGGCTGATCTGATCAAGGCGCTGGACGTGATCGCGTCCGCCGACTTCGGGAAGCTGGAGCAGGTGAACACTCGGGCGCTGCTGATCGCCGGGGCCAACGATCCGCTGCTGGCGGCCACCCGGCAGCTCGCGTCTCGGCTGCCGCAGGCGCGTCTGGTTGAGTTGTCCGGCGCAGGGCCGCACCCCAACGTCGAGCAGCCGGACGCCTACAACCGGCTGCTGGCAGACTTCCTGGCATGGACGCCGCCGGCCTGACCCAACGCCTCGTCAAGCGGACGCGCGGTCGTCCGGGCGCGCTGGCGCTGATCACGGCGGACGGCATCACGACGGTCCGCCACGGCTGCGGCCCCGAAGCTGACTTCGAGATCGGCTCGATCAGCAAGGGCGTCACCGGACTCCTGTACCACTGTGCGCTGGAGCGCGGCGAGGTGACCGCCGATACCCAGCTCGGCCAACTGCTCCCGCTGGCCGACAGCCCGGCCGCGGCGATTCGCCTGGCCGACCTAGCCACGCATCGGTCGGGACTGCCGCGGATGGTCGGCGGACGGCTGCAGCGTCGAGCTGTACCGCCACGCGCTCTCCGCAGCAGCCATTCTGAACTACATTGAACTACTTCAGCAGCGAATCGTCGGCCCGTTGGGGCTCTACCCGTACCACGTCCCGGGCTCGACCGCCGAACTGCTACCGACCTCGGTCCCTGGATCGGCTGGGCGACGCCCCACCCGGCCCTGGGTCGGAGTCAGCCTCGGCCCGGCCGGTGGCATCCGGGCGTCCGTCGAAGCGATGGCGAAGCTGGCGCAGGCGCTGCTGATGCGCACGACTTCTACAACGCCGTGCTGAAGAAGGGAAAGACCGACCCTGCGCAGGAGGTGAAGGTAGCCCGGATCACCGCTGTGGTGATCGGCGTGCTGGCAATCGTCGGTGGCATCGCGGCCAACGGCCAGAACATCGCGTTCCTGGTGTCGCTGGCGTTCGCGGTGGCAGCGTGCGCCAACCTGCCCTCAATCCTGATGACCCTGTACTGGAAGCGGTTCACCACACGGGGCTCGGTCTGGTCGATCTACACCGGACTGCTCGGCTCGATCCTGCTGATCGTGTTCAGCCCGGCCATCTCCAGCCCGACCTGGACCAACCCGGTGGCCTGGTTCCCGCTGACCAGCCCCACCATCGTGGCGCTGCCGCTGGCCTTCCTCGCCGGCATCATCGGGACGCTCACCTCGAGGTCGCCGGCCGATCCGGAACTGCAGGCCGAGATGGAGGTCCGCTCATTGACCGGAGCCGGCGTGGCGGAGGTCGTCGCGCACTGATCAGCCCGCACGCACGAAACAGCCGGCCCACCCTGGGATGAGCCGGCTGTTTCGCGTCCGCAGTGCGGGACTAGGGTGTTCAGGTGCCGGACGCCAACCAAGCCAAGCTCGACTCCCGCGGACTCCTGCTGGCTTTCCTCGCCTACCTCCTGTGGGGTGCGTTCCCGCTGTACTTCCACCTGCTCAGCGCGGCCGACCCGGTGGAGATCATCGGCCACCGGCTCGTCTGGACCAACGTGTTCTGCCTGGCCGGGGTGTTGGTTTGGCGCGAATGGACGCATCTGCGGGCAGTCGTCGCCGACCGGAAGCTGTTCTGGCGACTGACCCTGGCCGGCGTCCTGGTCAGCGCCAACTGGCTGATCTACGTGTGGGGCGTGCTGAACAACCACATCGTGGACGCTGCGCTCGGCTACTTCATCAACCCACTGTTCACGGTAGCGCTGGCGGTCTTCGTCCTCGGCGAGAAGCTGCGCCGCGCCCAACTGGTTGCAGTGGCGATCGGCATCCTTGCAGTGGTGGTGATCGCGGTCGGCTACGGCCAGATCCCGTGGGTGGCACTGTCGCTGGCGGTCACCTTCGGCATCTACGGCCTGGTCAAGAAGCAGGTGGGCGGACGCGTCTCACCGCTGGTCGGGCTCACCGTCGAAACCACCATGCTGGCCCCGGTCGCCCTGGCCTACCTGGTCTGGCTGCAGGCCAGCGGACACGGTGCCTACCTGGCCCACGGGCCAGGACTGACCGTCGCGCTCACGCTCGCCGGCGCGGTGACCGCGATCCCGCTGCTGATGTTTGCGGCCGCCTCCAGCCGGATCCCGCTGAGCATGATGGGCTTCATCCAGTACCTCACGCCGGTGATCCAGTTCGCGCTCGGGGTGTGGGTGAACCACGAGGAGATGCCGCTCGCCCGCTGGCTGGGATTCGGGCTGGTCTGGCTGGCTGTGGTCGTGCTCACCGTTGACGGCGTGCGCGCCGCTCGGCGTCCGGACATCATCGAGCCCGAGGTCGTGAACTGAGCTCGCGCACCGACCGATCCCGGCCCGTCCGATCACCGAGAGCCCGTCCGATCACCGAGAGCCAGCCTCGGACTCTGAGCGCCAGCCTTAGGGGCCAGTCCTCGGCGCTCAACCCTGGTTCTCGGCCGGGGGCGGGACGCGCATCCTGATCGACGCGACCGGCCACGAGCTCCGGCGGCGGGCTGAATCGCGCAGTCGCCGCAACGACCCGGGGCACCGGACAGGTCAGCGCAGGTCGGACGGAGGACCGCCCAGCTCGGCGGGCCGGCGGCGACGCCTCAGCTCCTTGGTGATCTGACCGAGCACGATGCTCGCGATCACGGCCATGAAAATGTTGCCGATGAACGAACCAATGCCGAGAATCCCCAGGAAGATCGCGATCGGCCAGATCACGCCATTAACCACGTTCAGCGTTGACTCCAGCACGCTGGGCGCGGGCGGCGCCTCGCCCGGCACCACCACGTGCCCGCTGACGACGGGGGCCTGATTGGGATCGTTCGTTGCGGCGAACGGCGGCTGCTGCCAACTGCCCTGGGATTCGTCCGGCGTGGTCTGGCTCACCCAGCCATCGTACGTTCACCCATCCGACGGCACCCGGCGCAACCACGGACGCCGTCCAGCGAGCATGGGCAAGGCTGGGCAGCACGTCGCCGCTCTGGCAAAGTAATACCGGCTCCGGGCGGCGCAGAGCGCCTCGGACAAACACACAGGAGACGACAAGTTGCGGGTGGTACAGAAGTTCGGCGGCTCCTCGGTCGCCGACGCCGAGAGCATCAAGCGGGTCGCGCGCCGGATCGTGGCCACCCAGTCCGCGGGCAACGAGGTGGTCGTGGTCATCTCGGCCATGGGCGACACGACCGACGACCTGATGGACCTCGCCCAGCAGGTCTCGCCGAACCCGCGTCCGCGTGAGCTGGACATGCTGCTCACCGCCGGCGAGCGGATGAGCGCAGCGCTGCTGGCGATGGCGATCAACGACCTGGGCGCGGACGCCCGGTCGTTCACCGGCTCACAGGCCGGCGTGATCACGACCGGGACGCACGGCGACGCCCGGATCATCGACATCACCCCGGGACGCATCGTCTCGGCGCTCGAGGACGGAGACATTGTGATCGTGGCCGGCTTCCAGGGTGTCTCCCAGACCACCAAGGACGTCACCACGCTGGGACGCGGCGCGTCCGACACCACCGCGGTCGCACTGGCCGCAGCGCTGGACGCCGCCTACTGCGAGATCTACTCGGACGTGGACGGCATCTTCACCGCCGATCCCCGGATCGTGCCGGGCGCGCGCCAGATTCCGCAGATCGGCTACGAGGACATGCTCGAGATGGCAGCCAACGGCGCCAAGATCCTGCATCTGCGCTGCGTGGAGTACGCCCGCCGCGAGCACGTACCCGTCCATGTGCGCTCGTCCTTCTCGGACAAGCCCGGGACGTGGGTCAAGGACATCAACTACGAGGAGTCAGGCATGGAGCAGCCGCTGATCGAGGGCATCGCGCACGACCGCAGCGAGGCGAAGATCACGATCATCGGGGTCCCCGACCGGGTCGGCGAGGCCGCCGAGATCTTCACCGTGGTGGCCGAAGCCGACGTGAACATCGACATGATCGTGCAGAACGTGTCCCGCGTGCAGGAGCAGGCCACCGACATCTCCTTCACCCTCGCGCAGCAGGACGGCGACAAGGCGATCGCCGCGCTGCGCGCAGTGCAGGAGCGGATCGGCTTCCTGGATGTGCTCTACGACGACCAGGTGGGCAAGGTCTCCGTGGTCGGCGTCGGCATGCGCTCGCACCCCGGCGTCACCGCGCGCTTCTTCCGGGCCCTCGCTGAGGCGAACGTGAACATCGGCATGATCTCCACCTCTGAGATTCGCATCTCGGTCGTGGTGGCGATCGACGACGTCGACCGCGCCGTCCGCGCCGGTCACACCGCCTTCGGCCTCGACTCCGACGAGCATGCGGTCGTCTACGGCGGCACCGGCCGCTGAACGAAAGGGGACGGTTCCTTTTTCGTTCAGGTTATCCACAGGCTGTCGCCCGATTCGTCGCCGCATCCCTGTGGACAAGTTGGATGGAAAGAGAACCGTCCCCTTTCCGTTCAAGCTCGGGAGGCTCGGCACGTAAGCTGAAGGGGTGATCTTCAAGCGCGTCGGCGACTCCCGTCCCTACCCGGAGCACGGTTACGTGCCCAAGCAATGGGCTGCGATCGCACCGCAGCAGGTACGGCTCGACCAGTTGGTCACCACCAAGCGGACGCTCGACCTCGACGCCCTGCTGGAAGAGGACTCCACCTTCTACGGCGACCTGTTCGCCCATGTCGTGGCGTTCCAGGGCGAGCTTTACCTCGAGGACGGGCTGCACCGGGCCCTGCGCGCCGCGTTGCAGCAGCGCCAGACCGTGCACGCCCGGGTTCTGGAACTCAAGTAGGCTGGTCGGACAGTTCGTCCACAGACAGCAGGAGCACCCGTGCGGCAGTTCATCCGGGCAATCAAGACCCCGGTCACGCTGATCGTGTTGCTCGCGATCCTCGGCTACGGCGCCAAGTGGGGCTATGAAAACGCGACCATGGGCTCGACCAAGCCGAGCGCCGAGGCCTGTGTGATGACCGACGTCGGCGATGAGCTCACCCCGCGGAAGGTCACCGTGCGGGTGTTCAACGGAGGCACCGCTCCGAAGGCCGCGAGCCTCACCAAGCTTTACCTGAACAGTCACGATTTCCGGGTGATCCGCACTGGAAACAGCGAGCGTGCGGTGGTGAACACCGTGATCATCGGCAACTCGCCCGACGATCCCGAGGTCAAGCTCGTCCAGCAGTACTTCGCGGACGCGGTCGCCGAGGGCGACGGACGTGCCGACCACGTGGTTGACGTAATCCTCCACGACAAGACCAAGCGGGCCACCAAGATCGCCGGGAGCGTCCCCGTCGACGGCCCGATCTGTCTGCCCAGGGTCAGTGCGACACCTTCCGCCAGCCCAACTCCCACCAAGTAGCCGAGGCTCCGGAGGCTAGCCGTCCTGCCAGCGCGCCAGGCGTCCGCCCACGGAAATGCTGCGCAGGCGCTGTTCGACCTTGCGCCGGTCTTGGGAATTGGTCACGATCAGCAGGTCGTCACCGGCCCGGACGATCTGCTCGCCGCTGGGCGTGAACGGCTCGTTGTCGCGGATGATCAGCGAGATCACCGAGTTCTTCGGCAGCCTCAACTCGCGGACGGTGACCCCGTGCAGCCGCGAGCCCTCCGAGACGTGCACCTGCATCATGTCGGCGCGGATGTTGTCCAGCGGGGCGAATTCGACCTCGACGTCAGTGGCGTCCTCGCCCGTCGAGACCTTCAGCAGCCGCGACGCCCAGGGCAGGGTCGGCGACTGCAGCAGTGTGAACACCACCACGAACGCGAAGACTATGTCGAATACCTGGCTGGCTCCGGGCGCGCCGGCAGCCAGTGGGACGGTGGCCATGATGATCGGCACCGCACCGCGCAGCCCGGCCCAGGACACGAAGGCCTGCTCGCGCCAGGGCGTCCGGAACCAGACCATACAGACCAGCACTGACAACGGCCTGGCGACGAACGTGAGCACCGCCCCGGCGGCGACGCCGGCCAGCACGTTCGCCCAGGTGACCCGGAACGGGTCGGCGAGCATGCCGAGCATCACGAAGAGGCCGATCTGCGCGATCCAGCCCACCCCTTCGGCGAACGATCGGGTTGCATGCCGGTGCGGCAATTCACCGTGGCCGAGGACGAGTGCGGTCACGTACACGGCCGCGAACCCGGACAGATGCAGCGAGCTGCCCAGCGCGTAGGAGAGCACCGCCCAGCCGAGTGCGGCCAGTGGATAGAGCCCGGACGCCGGCAGTGCGATATTCCGCAGCACCTGGACGCCGACCCACCCCAGCGCTGCGCCAAGGACGACACCGCCGGCGAGTTCGAGCACGATCAGGGTGACCATCCAGACCGGCCCGCCTTCGACGCCCTGGCCGAGCGCCCAGCTGGTCGCGGTCGCAACCAGGAGCACGATCGGGGCGTCGTTGAGGCCGGATTCGGCTTCAATTGTGGCCCGGAGCTTGGCCGGGAGCGGCACTTTTCGGAGCACGGAGAAGATCGCGGCCGCGTCCGTGGGAGAAGTGATCGCGCCCAGGAGGACGGCGGTGGCTGGGCTGAGCCCGAGGACGAAATGCCCGAAGGCGGCCACGATGGCCACCGAGACGCCCACCCCGACCGTGGCCAGCAGGATCGCCGCGGGTAGGGCGCCCCTGATCTCGGCCCATTTGGTGGTGAAACCACCTTCGGCGAGGATCAGCACCAGCGCCGCGAACCCCAACGAATGGGCAAGATCTGCGTCGTTGAAGTCCAGCCCGAGTTCGCCGACGAGCACGCCGAGTCCAAGAAAGAGCAGCAGCGATGGCAACCCGAACCGGGTGCCGAGCCGCGCAGCGCCGATCGATACGAGCAGGACGACAGACCCCAACAACAGGATCTGATCCAAGCCCACGCGCGCCCCCTTTGCCGCAGCTTATCGACTTCGCTCCCGAATGGGACCCTCGCTCCCGAACTATCGGGAGCGAGGGTCCCGTTCGGGAGCGAAGTTGGGCGGACGGAACTTGTCGGGCCTAGCCGAACAGCTCGCGGGCGCGCGCTGCTGCCTGGACGGCGTCCAGGTCGCCGCCCACTTGGGCGGTGACCGCGGCGGCGACGGCACCCTCGACCAGTGGGCCGTCGCAGAAACGGACGTGGGCCGCGTCCTCGGGTTCGAGGAAGTCGACCACCGCTTCGACTGTCATGTTCGCCGAGCCGAGATCGGTGAGGATCGCCACATCGTGACCGGACGCACGCAACTCGGCTACCGCAGCCGACACCTTGTCGAAGGAGGTTCCGATGCGACCGTCGTCGGTGCCCCCGGCAGCCCGCAACTGCACGTCACGGGCCATCTGACCAGCGAGGTCGACCACGCCCTCGGCCAACTTGTCCGAGTGCGAGACGATCACAAAGGCGACGCTCATGCTCCGGCGGCCTTCGCGGCAGCATCCAACAGGTAGGCCGTGGACGTGGCGCCCGGATCCTTGTGCCCGATCGATCGCTCGCCGAGATAGGACGCACGTCCCTTAGTGGCGAGCATCGGGATGGTCGCTTCCGCACCGGCTGTGGCTGCGTCCGCTGCTGCCCGGAGCACGGCCGCCGGTGCCGCCCCCGCAAGGGCAGCTTCCTTGGCCGCCTCGTGGGCCGGGGTCCAGGCGTCCACCATGGTCTTCTCACCGGTGGTCGCCTTGCCGCGGGCAACGATCCCTTCCAGCCCGCCGGCGATCAGCGCGACGACTGCGTCCGCGTCCACCTCGCCGTCGACAGCCTTGGCCGCACGCAGGAACGCCGTCCCGTAGAGCGGACCGGCAGCACCGCCGACAGTCGACATCAGGGTGGACGCGACCAGCTTCAGCACGTCCTGCACCGACGCCGGCTCCGGGTTCCCGGACGCGGGGTCGAGCTTGGCCACGACCGCTTTGAAGCCGCGGTCCATGTTCTCGCCATGGTCGCCGTCACCGATGGCACGGTCGAGGTCGATCAGTTCCATTCGGTGGTCGGCCAGGACGGCCTGGGCGCCGCGAATCCACGCGAGCGCCCAGGCCACCGACAGCGTTTCACTCACCGGCTCAGAGCCCACGACGAAGGGCCGGGGTGTAGACCGGAGCGTCCCAAAGGGCGGTCAGCTCGTCGTCCAGCAGCAGGACGGTGATCGAGCAGCCCTGCATCTCCAGCGAGGTGATGTAGTTGCCGACCAGCGACCTGGTGACCTCCATCCCGGCGTCTTCGAGGCGCTTGCGGGCGTGGTTGTAGACGATGTAGAGCTCGGCCTCGGGGGTGCCACCCATACCGTTCACGAACAGCAGCACCTTCGAGCCGGACGGGGCCGCAAGATCGGTCAGGATCGGGTCGACCAGCTGGTCGGTGATCGAGTCCGCCGGAGCCATCGGGATACGGTGGCGGCCAGGCTCGCCGTGGATGCCGATGCCGATCTCGATCTCGTCCTCAGTTAGGTCGAAGGACGGCTTGCCGGCGTGCGGCACGGTGCACGCGGTGAGCGCGACACCCATCGAACGCACCTGCGCGTTGACCTTCTCCGCGACGGCCAGGACGGCGTCCAGGTCATCGCCGCGATCGGCGGCCGCACCGGCGATCTTCTCAACCAGGACGGTGCCCGCGACGCCGCGGCGTCCCGCGGTCCAGGTGGAATCCTCGACGGCAACGTCGTCGTTGACCACGATCGCCTTGACGGTGATGCCCTCCATCTCGGCCATCTCGGCTGCGGTCTCGAAGTTGAGCACGTCGCCGGTGTAGTTCTTCACGATGTGCAGGACGCCCGCGCCACCGTCGACGGCCTTGGTGGCCTCAAGGATGGGGTCGGGGGTCGGGGAGGTGAAGACCGCCCCGGGGACGGCCGCGTCGAGCATGCCCTTGCCAACGTAGCCGGCGTGCAGCGGCTCGTGGCCCGATCCGCCGCCGGACACCAGACCGACCTTGCCCTGAACTGGCGCGTCGGCGCGAACCACGTAGTCAGGATCGAAATGGACGGTAACGAGGTCGGCGTGTGCAGCCTGGAAACCAGCGAGGGTCTCGGCAACAACATTGGCCGGATCGTTGATCAGTTTCTTCACTCCAGCTCTCCTTTGAGGCGCGTTGTGGTGGGCAGTCCCAACTTTGCCCGCAAAGCCCGGGGTCGGGAAGGGGCAGGGCTGCGCACCTTCGTTCACCGCCGACCGCTCCTGCTGAACGAAAGCCTGCGCACCGGGACACCGGCGTCCCGGAGCCCGGTCAACGCAGTCCGCGGGTTTGAACCCGATTCCGACCGGTTATGAAGGCATCGGCCGCACCGCCGAACGGTTCAACCCGAAAACGACAGGTTATGTAGGCCAGATCGGGCTTCATAACCCGCAGAAATTGGGTTGACCGGGCTCGGGTCCGGAAACCGGGCTTCATAACCGGTCAAAATCGGGTTGAACCTCCCACGAATCGGTGCGTGACCACGGAGAGTGCCGCGTGCGGGTTTGAGCTTGTCGAAACCCGCCGGCAACAGCCGACTCGACAAGCGCGACCAGCCGATATCCAGCGGAGTTCAGAAGTCGGCGGTCACGCGAGCCACATGAAGGGCCAGATAGGAGACTTCGTCGTCAGTGAGCCTGGAGCCCAGCCGCAGTTCCAGCAGGCCAGCCAGGCGCAACGCGCAGGCCTCCGCGTCCGGATAGGCCGCACGGATCGCCGCGCCAACGTCCGAGTGCTCCTGGCTGAGCTGCTTGTGGTTGTGGATGCGAACGAAGAGGTAGCGCAGGTGAGTGATGAACCGGCCGACGCTCACGCTGCCGGAGTCCAGGTCAAGACCGAAGGTGCGCTCGATGACCGCGACCATCTGCTGGATCACGCCGGTCATCTTGTAGGTGTAGGACAGGTCACCGGTGGCGAAACCCGCGTTCACTAGGTGCAACGCGAGCCCTACCGCCTCGATGCCGGGCAACTTGACCGCGCTGCGGGCGTTGACGGCCGCGAGCAGCGCCTGCGCCTTGGCGTACTCCTCTGCGTAGAGGTGCTGCACCTCGGCCAGCAGCGGATACTCCAACTCCATCCCCACCGACACGCGCTTGAGCGCGAAACTCACGTGATCGGCCAGCGCAATTACCAGCGCAGGGTTCCCGCCCAGCCGATCCAGGCCGACCTCGGTGAGGGCAGCGCCGACCAGGGCGATGTGCTCCGGCGGGATCCCGGCGAGCAACTGCGCCAAGTGGTCAGGGTCGCGTCCGTCCGTCGGCACGAAGACCCGGACGACCTTCGCAGCATCAACGACCTGACCCGGCCGGGCCTGGAACCCCAGGCCACGGCCGGTCAGGATGACCTCGCGTCCGACCTCGTCCAGCGCAAGGACGAGGTTGTTGTTGAAGACGCGCGCGATCTCCACGTCAGCCCCGGGCGGGACCGAACTGGGACGCCCGTCGGGTGGGCTTGGCGATCACGGCGACTCCCCTCACGGTTTCACGTCAATGATCGGATCTCCGAGACCCACCTTGCCAGCGTTTCGCGGTGCCACCGAGGTGAGCGACATGGTGTTGATCACGACCACGATGGTGGTGGGGTCGTAACCGGCCGACTTCACCACGTCGAGATCGACCTTGGCCAGCAGGTCACCGGCTTCCACCCGCTGGTCGGCCTTGACTTCCACCTGGAAGCCCTTGCCTTCCAGCCGGACGGTGTCGATGCCGACGTGCACCAGGACTTCGACTCCGTCATCGGTGCGGATGCCGAACGCGTGGCCAGACTCCGGGACGGTGATCAGCACGCCGCCCACCGGGGCGATCACGTGGCCGTCCGTCGGAACGAT
>Ga0116179_1000803_pt1 | contig 24090 bp, 21 predicted proteins | sample AD_UKC071_MetaG_FD_89751 | JGI IMG/M metagenome (GOLD analysis project Ga0116179, IMG submission 89751) | Active sludge microbial communities of municipal wastewater-treating anaerobic digesters from USA - AD_UKC071_MetaG | ecosystem: Engineered > Bioreactor > Anaerobic > Digestate | place: USA...
GGAGTTGTCAACCAGGTCGGGCGGGTTGCCACCGACGAAGCGCGGCTGGAGCTCCTGGGCGATCTGCGTCGACGGCGACACCTTGACGGTGATGTCCATCTTCTTCTTGGAGACCTCGCCGGCGAAGTCGACGTAGTCGGTCTTGTAGCCACCGTTGAAGATCACGGCGTCAACCGTGCTGCCCTTGGCGACGTTGAACGGGTTGTCGGCGTTCGCTGCGGCGCTCGAGGCACCGCCGGCGGGGGCGGCGCTGGACGTGGTGGCACCCGGGGTGCCGCCGGCGCAGCCAGCGGTGATCAGGGCGCCGGTGGCCAGCGAACCGCCGAGCAACAGGCGACGGTTGAGGCTCTGGGTCATGTTGTCTCACTTCCTTGTGTCCGAGCCCACACCAAGCCTGTGCGGACTACTGGAGCGAAATCTAGTTGTGGAATGCGTGAAACGGAAAGCAGAACACGGTGTCGCTACCGAAACGTGATCTTTCGGTGTCACAAGGAGTTTTGTTCATCCGAGTCACAAGCGGTTTGTTCATCCATCCAACCGAAGCCGGCCGTCATAGGCCTTCTTCAAAGCGTCGTTGTGCTCGTCGCCACCGGGGATGTTGGCGGAGATGTAGACCGGCACGTCCAGGCCGCGGCTGGCCAGCTGCTCAGCGATGCCGAGGGTCATCAGCTGGGCGATCACCGCACCAGTGATCGACGAGACCGCGCCCATCACGTGGCCCGACTCGAGGGTCAGGGTCGAGTCACCGTACGGAGCGAGGTTGTCGATCACGACGTCGGCGACCTCGGAGAGTCTCTTGCCCGAGGGGTGCTTCGGGGTCACGCCCGCGGTGTGCTCAAGGCTTGTGACGGCGATCACCGTGTGCCCAGCCTGCTTGGCAGCCAGGGCAACGCCGACGATGGACCCGTTCACGCCAGAGTTCGACACGACGACGAAGATGTCGCGGGGGTCGCGGGGGTACAGGGCGAAGAGGTCGTCAGCGAACGAGGGGTCACGTTCCAGCTCGGGGGTGAGGTCAGCGGCGGTCTTGTCGCCGTAGATGACCATGTCGCGCAGCGACATGCGGCTGGTGGGGATCAGTCCGCCGGCGCGGCCCGCGAGCTCCATGCAGAACGCCTCGGAGTGCCCCGTTCCAAAGGCCCGGATGACGCCGCCTTCGGCCACGGCATCGGTCATCAGGTCGATCGACTGCTTGATCGTCCCGCTCTCGGCCTCCTTGAGCAGCGCCGGCATCCGGCTGGTGATCTGCTCGACGAACGCCTCGTACGTCCCCATGTGGGTTCCTCTCATCGCTGTGCGGGCTCGTCATCGCGCGGGCCCCGGTTCAGTCAAGCATCACCCGCGGGGCCTTGTCAGCCGAGCGGACCTGACACAATCGCCACCATGCGAACCGCTGTGGCGATCGACGCTGGTGGAACCTCGACCCGTGCCGTGCTCGTCGACGAGAGGGGCACGTGTCTGGGGCTCGGTCGCGCAGGCGCTGGCAACCCAACCTCGTCGGGGGCCGAGCATGCGATCGGGAACCTGGTCGCGGCCACCCGCCACGCCATCGACGATGCGGGAGCCACCGAACCGCCTGACCTGGTGCTGATCAGCGCTGCCGGCCTGATGTCGAGCGCCACTCCCCTGGCGACCGACGCGTTCGCCAAGCTGGGCATCGCGTCGGTGGAGACGACAGGGGATGTGCAGAGCGCCTACTTCACCGGGACCGCGGACCCCCAGGGGTACGTGATCATCGTCGGCACCGGCGCGATCGTCGGACGGATGGTTGACGGCGAGCTCGTCGACGTCCGGGACGGGATCGGCTACCTGCTCGGCGACGAGGGCTCAGGGTTCTGGATCGGGCAGGCGGTGGCGCGCGCTGTCGCCGCGGATCTGGACGGCGGCCGCGGGCCAGCCACGGCCCTGACCCCGCTGGTGACCGCAACCCTGCCCTCGACGCTGGATGGGGTCTGGCTCCGGGAACAGCGGCTGGCAGCTCTGGTTGCCCACACGTACGCCCGTCGAGCCGTCGAGTTGGCCGAGTACGCCCGCCTTGCCCTCTCCGTGCCCGATGACCCGGTGGCTGCCGAGATCATCGCCGTGGCTGCCGCCAAGGTGGAGACGTTGGCGGCCTCGTTGGTCGCCGATGACGGTCAACCCTTCGTGCTCGCGGGTGGGCTGCTGTTCGAAGGCAGCCCCTTGGCCCAGCCGCTGCGGGACCGCTGGGGCGGCAGGTGTCTGCGCGCGGAGGACGGGACGGCCGGCGCGGCCCTGATCGCCCTGCAGCACTTGGGCGCTTCAGCCGACGCTGACGCCCTGGCTCGGATCCACGAGACGCTGGCGGCCCTGCGTCGTTGACGATGAGGGTCGGTCGTCGGAGGGAGGGCCGGGATCAGGGCTGGTCGCAGGCGATCACCGCCACGCCGGCGGGGCCCAGGGTCAGTCGGTCGCCAATCCCGTAGTCGGTGGGGAGTCGAGGTCGTGCTGCGGACCAGCGGGGACCGAGATCACCTCTTCCTGATGAACCATGGTGCAGAGCCTACGAGCGTGACGCTGGAACGGTCGGGGGCGGACCTACTCAACGGGTGCACAGGGCCCTCGAGCGCAGCCCAGGCGTCGAAGTCCCACAACAGCGCTACATCGGATCGGATACGGCCGCCCACAACCGCTGAGACTCGCGGCAACTCACGGCCCAGCGCCACGACCTCTTGGAAGCCGCGGGTGGTCGGGCCACCGTGCGGAAGCATGGCCGAGTGGAACTTCTCGTACCCAGCACGGGACGCCCGCCACTGGAAGAACATGACGGAGTCGGAGCCACGAGCGATCGCCTGGTACGAACCCAGCCGCAACATCCCTGTCTGCTTCGGCGCATTCCTCGTCCACCTTGCTTCGGCGGGTCAGTGTGCGAGATCTGTACGGCGCCGACGCAACTGTCGGACCACGGTGCGGCGCAGGTTGTCGTTCCACGCCAGTACGCCGCCGGCCAGCTCATCGAGCATGGGCGCCGTGACGTCCAGCACCTCGGTGATGGCACTCACCGCCGCCTTGTCTGGGAGACCCAACGAACCAGCGAAGGCCAGGAAGCGTCGACGAGTGAGCCCTGACGTCGCCCCCTGCAGCGGGAGGGCCATCGTGCGGTCACCGTACGGAAGGGTGGACGGCAGGTCGTACGCGGGGGCAACCCGCCACTCTCCCGTCGCGAGCTGCACGGCCGCCATGTTCTTGGCGTGCAGGTCACCGTTGCCGGTGAGCCAGGCGAAGAGAAACTGAACGAATGCGGCTCTTTTCGCCACCGCCGTTGCCGCACACGGGGCCGCCACGGCGAGCGCCAGGTCCTCCGCCGCGACCGAGTACTTGTCAGCGGGGTACTTGCCCATCAGTTGAGTGCCGTCCTCGACGGCGAGCGACCTGACTCCGTCGGGAGTCTCGATCCTGTCGAACCGTCGAACCACGAGCCCGCGCCGTTCGTCTGCGTCGACGATGACCTCTGACTCCACCACAGGCAACTTCAGCCGCCGCGCGAAGGAGAGGAAGTACGCCTCGTTCTCGACGATGCCTGGGTAGTCAGGTGGGGTCAGCTTGATGATCGCCGCGACGCCCCCGAGCCGGACTGGGAGGGTGACCATCCCAGCCGACACCTTGTCCTGGACGCCCGGCAGAGCACGGCGCTCCACGAAGCCCGCATCGGTCAACAGGTCGGCGAACCTGACCGAGGCCATGCTGGCGATCGCCGGCGGAAGGGGGGCCGGGTCGGCGTCCTCGGGGACGACGGTCACGTCACCAACAGTGTCTGAGCCGACCATCAGCAGCATCGTCAGGTCGTCATCCGCCGATGCCTTGGCCGCCCGTTGCACTGCCCCGAGCCGCCTCCCCTCTGGAAGGAGGCCGGCAAAGAACGGCGGCAGCGCTCCACCGTGGGTGACCACTGAGCCCAGCTCACGCGGCAGCGTCCGCGCCACCGACGGTCCGTCGTAGCCAGGGTGGTAGTCGAATGTCACAGTGCCATCGCCTCGAGTGAGGGTGGCAGCCACTACGCCGTCCTTGCGCACGAGTGCGCGACGCACGCGCCGGAAATCGGTCACGGTGTCCTCAGCACTGCCCGGAGCTCGAGCCCGAGCGCGTCGAGGACGGCATCGACCTTGTCCATCCGGACGGATTGCTTGCCCGACTCGACGAGACGGACGAACCTTTCCGACACTCCACTGAGGTCGGCGAGCTCGGCTTGGGTGAGCTCAAGTGCCACTCGCCGATCCTTGACCTGGTCGCCGAGCATGCTGCCTCCTTCTCCGGCACGATCATGCCGATCAGCCATGATGCGTCATGGTTGCGTGGGAGTCAACCACGAATCGGCACGATCATGCCGTTCAGACCTGGATCCGGCCTTGGAGTCCTTCGTTCGGACTTGTACGGCACGATCATGCCGGTTGCGGGATCTGAGGCAGGTCCAGAGCGCGGCTAGGCTGCACGCCATGTCCTACGGCCCCGCGCTCGATCCTCGTCAGCCACAGCAGAACCCGCAGCCGTGGCTCGGTCCGCCGCCCCAGACCCCCGCGCCCGCCGGATGGCAGGATCCCCGGCCTACCGGCTACCAGCCGGCTCCCGGGTACGCCGAGCCGTACGGACAGCAGCCGTACGGACAGCAGCCCCAGCAGTGGCAGACTCCGGGCTACCCAGGCCAGGGGATGGCGCCAGTCAATGTCGCGACCGGGACCTTCCGGCTGATCCTGCAAGGCAACGCGTGGTCGGGATCCTGGATCAGCCCCACCGTGCTGATCGATGGTCGGCCGGTGGTCGTCTACCAGAAGTACGGCGTCAACGACTACCAGCTGCCCGCCGGCCGGCACCGCATCGACATCCACAGCCAGTGGATGTGGCAGTACGGCAAGGCAGCCGCGGAGATCGACGTCCCGGCAGGTGGCGGCACTCAGCTGTTCTATGCCCAGCCGTTGATCACGTTCTTCGACGGCTCGATCGGCCCCGTTCCTCAGAAGCGCAAGGGGATGGGCTGCTTCGTCGCGTACCTGATCGGGATCTTCGTCCCGCTCTTCGTCGTGCTGGCCATGATCATGACCATCAACTGAGCGGAGACGCAGTTCTCAGAGGTTGCGCTTCACCACCGACAAGGGCAGCAGCTGCCGGCCGGTCGGGCCGATCTGGATGTCGGTGCCCATCTGCGGGCACACGCCGCAGTCGTAGCACGGAGTCCAGCGGCAGTCGTCGACCGTACGGTCGTCGAGGGCGTCCTGCCAGTCCTCCCACAGCCACTCTCGGTCCAGACCAGAGTCGATGTGGTCCCAGGGCAACACCTCGTCGTAGTCACGCTCACGCGTGGTGAACCAGTCGAGACCCACCCCGTACGGCGCCAGCTCCCGCTCAGCCATCTGGGCCCAGCGGTCATACGAGAAGTGCTCCGACCAGCCGTCGAACACGCCCCCGTCGCGGTACACCGCCTCGATCACACGCCCGACCCGACGGTCACCTCGCGAGAGCAGGCCTTCGATCACCCCCGGCTTGCCGTCGTGGTAGCGGAAACCGATCGCCTTGCCGTAATTGCGGTCCGCGCGGATCTCGTCGCGCAGCAGGAGCAGCCGGTGGTCGATGGTCTCGGCCGACGCCTGCGCCGCCCACTGGAACGGCGTATGGGGCTTGGGTACGAACCCGCCGATCGAGACCGTGCAGCGGATGTCGCGAGTGCCGGACTCCCGCCGACCCGTCTCGATCACGCGACGGGCCAGGCTCGCGATGGCCAACACATCCTCGTCGGTCTCCGTCGGCAGGCCGCACATGAAGTAGAGCTTCACCTGCCGCCAACCCGACGCGAACGCTGCGGCGACGGTGGCGATCAGGTCGTCCTCGGAGACGTTCTTGTTGATCACCCGTCGCATCCGTTCGGACCCGCCCTCGGGGGCGAACGTCAGCCCAGACCGGCGGCCATTGCGCGACAGCTCGTTGGCGAGGTCGATGTTGAACGCGTCGACCCGGGTCGACGGGAGAGACAGCGAGACGTTGGTCCCGTCGTAGCGGTCAGCGAGCTGCTTGGCCACCTCGCCGATCTCGGAGTGGTCGGCCGACGACAGGCTCAGCAGGCCGACCTCCTCGAGCCCTGTCGCCTCCAGCCCGCCGGCGACCATCGCGCCGATCGTCTCGATGGTGCGCTCTCGGACGGGCCGGGTGATCATGCCCGCCTGGCAGAACCGGCAGCCGCGGGTACAGCCTCGGAAGATCTCGACAGAGTAGCGCTCGTGCACCGTCTCGGCGAGCGGTACCAGCGGCGCCTTCGGGTAGGGCCAGGCGTCGAGGTCCATCAGCGTGTGCTTGGAGACCCGGAACGGGACGCCGGGACGATTGGGGCGCACGTGCCTGATCCGGCCGTCGGGCAGATAGTCGACGTCGTAGAAACGGGGGACGTACACGACCCCTGACTGGGCGAGGCGAAGCAGCAGACCCTCGCGCCCGTCCGGCTGCCCCTCGGCCTTCCACGCCCGGACGATGGCCGAGATGTCGAGAGCCGCCTGCTCCCCGTCGCCCACGACGGCGGCGTCGATGAAGTCGGCGATCGGCTCGGGGTTGAACGAGGCGTGACCGCCGGACACCACCATCGGGTGCCGCTCGTCGCGGTCAGCGGCGTGCAGCGGGATCCCAGCCAGGTCGAGCGCCTGGAGCATGTTGGTGTAGCAGAGCTCAGTGGAGAAGGAGAGTCCGAACACGTCGAACGCTCCGACCGGCCGGTGCGAGTCGAGCGTGAACTGCGGCAGGTCACGCTCCCGAAGCAGCGTGGCAAGGTCCGGCCACACGGCGTAGGTGCGCTCGGCGAGGATCCAGTCACGCTCGTTGAGCACTTCGTACAGGATCGCGACGCCCTGGTTGGGCTGGCCGATCTCGTAGGCGTCGGGATACATGAGGCACCAGCGCACCTCGGTCGCGTCCCAGTCCTTGATGACGGAGTTGTGCTCGCCGCCCACGTACTGGATCGGCTTCGAGACACGCGCCAGCAGCGGCTCCAGCTGTGAGAACAGCGAGCCCGGGTCAGTCGTGGTGACAGTCATGGTGGGGCCATCGTAAACGGCAGGCCCGACGAATCCAGTCTCTCCAGATCGCCGCAGCTCACCCGCCGGGGACTTCGTCGGGGTCTTCGCCGGTCGACGTCCAGCCGGTCCGGTGCAGGCGATCGACCCCTTCGAGAATGACCTCGACGGCAAAGCGGAACTCGCGATCCTCGTCGCATCCTGTGGCATCTGGGCGCCGGGCCTGCGCATCGGCTGCAATGCTGAGGATCCCCGGGTAGTGGGAGGCATCCGGATCGCCAGTGGTCCGTCGCCGCTGGGCTGGGCTGCCCGTGGGATCGGTGAACAGCTCTGGACTGATCCCCCACAACCGGGCACCAATCAGGTGCATGACGTGATGGGTCAGGTCAGGCGAGAAGCCCGCACGGAGCAGGATCTGGCTCACCCGCTCCATGTGGGCCAGGACGGTCGGCGTCCTGACCGTACGAGTCTCGAGGGCGCGCCTCGCCCACGGATGTGCCGTCACGACGAAGCGAGTGGCGAGCAGCGTCTCGTACATCGCAGGGCGCCACTGCTCCACAGGCAACGGCTCTGGCGTCGGGATGTCGAGGAGAAGCACGTCGACCATCCCGTCGACCAGGTCCTCCTTGTCCGCGACGTGTTTGTAGAGCGCCATCGGCACCACAGCCAACCGCTCCGCCAGGCGGCGCATGCTGACCGACGCCAGCCCTTCCTCGTCCGCCAGATCCATCGCAGCCCGCAGCACCGCGTCGCGGGTGAGCGGTCGACGCCTGGCTGGTGCACTCACTGACTGACTCATGGGCCTCTCCGCGACTTGACCGACCTGACCGGGTGTACAGCGTACGCCTATGTTCTGGACACGTCAGGTGTACGCCGTACACCATCAATCGATCGGAGTCCCCCATGAGCAACCCACGCGCGTTGGCCCGAGTCGCGAGCCTGCTCTATCTCGTCACCTGGGTCACCTCGGTGGCCGCCGTCCCGCTCTACGGTGGCTCGGGCTTCGCGGCCGGACAGCCACTTGCCGGACGCACATCTGTGCTCGCCGCAGCTGCCCTCGAGGTGGTCCTGGCCGTCAGCGTCGTCGGTACGGCGCTCGTCCTCTTCCCGCTGTTGCGGCCGCACGGGCACGCGGCCGCGCTCGGCTACGTCGCTCTTCGGACCCTCGAGTCGACCGTGATCCTCGTCGGTGTCGTCGCGATCCTGCCGGCGGTCGCTCGGCCAGCGACCACCGCTGCTCCGGGAGTGTCCGGCGACGTCGTGGCCGCCCTGCATCTGCTCCACGACTGGACCTTCCTCGTGGGGCCAGGACTGATCAACCCCGTGAACGCGACGGTGCTAGCAGTCCTGCTCCTGCGCCAACGACTCGTTCCGACCTTCATCCCGATCCTGGGACTGGTCGGGGCAGCGCTGGTCTGCAGCATGAACCTCGCGATCGGGTTCGGCGTGACCGGTCCGATCGGTCCGCTGGTTGTCCCGCTGTTCGCCTGGGAGCTCTCGCTTGCCGGGTATCTGCTGGTACGGGGAATTGGCCCGCGTCCCGTCAGCCAGGCCATCAACCACGCCGCCGCCTGACCTGGGCGGAGGCCTGATCCGCGCCGCCGACGACACTGCTGGCTCAGGAACGGCAGCCCTCGCCGGAGGCGCGTTGGCACATCCGCCCGACCTGCTGACAAGGGCGTTCTCTGGTGCAAGACTCCACAGCATGAAGAAGCTCATCAATGACGCCGCTGACGTCGTCTCCGAGGCTCTCCTCGGCATCGAAGCCGCCCACTCCGACCGCGTTCGGGTCGACCATGACCTGAAGATCATCTACCGCGCCGACGCGCCCGTGCAGGGCAAGGTCGGCCTCATCTCCGGCGGTGGCTCCGGCCACGAACCCATGCACGGTGGCTTTGTCGGCCCCGGAATGCTCGACGCGGCCTGCTGTGGCGAAATGTTCACGTCCCCCGTACCCGACCAGATGATGGCCGCCACGAAGGCCGTCGACGGTGGCGCGGGCGTGCTCCACATCGTGAAGAACTACACCGGCGACGTCATGAACTTCGAGATGGCCGCCGAGATGGCAGCCGACGAGGCCGGGGTACGGGTCGAGTCGATCGTCACCGATGACGACGTGGCCGTGCAGGACTCCCTGTACACCGCGGGCCGGCGCGGCGTGGGCGTCACCGTGCTGCTCGAGAAGATCGTCGGCGCTGCGGCCGAGGAGCAGCGTGATCTTGACGCCATCCTCGCGCTCGCCAAGCAAGTGAACGGCAACGGCCGCTCGATGGGCATGGCGCTCACGTCGTGCACCGTCCCGGCTGCCGGCAAGCCCACCTTCGAGCTCGGCGAGGACGAGATGGAGGTCGGTATCGGCATCCATGGCGAGCCGGGCCGCAAGCGTCTCCCGATCGCCCCGGCCCGCGACATCGCCCAGATGCTGGTCGAGCCGATCCTGGCCGATCTCGACTTCAAGGGCTCGCCCACGATCGTCTTCATGAACGGCATGGGCGGTACGCCGCTGATCGAGCTGTACCTGATGTACAACGAGGTCTCGAAGATCCTCGCCAAGTCCGGCGTGACGATCGCGCGGAGCCTGGTCGGCTCGTACATCACGTCGCTCGAGATGGCGGGCTGCTCGGTGACGCTGCTCAAGGCCGACGACGACATGGTCAAGCTCTGGGACGCGCCGGTGAACACCCCGGGCCTGCGCTGGGGCTGCTGATGGCGCTCGACACCGATGCGGTGGCGGCCTGGTTGGCGGACTTCGCCGACCAGGTCAGCGAGAACGCTGCGTACCTGACCGACCTTGACCGGCAGATCGGCGACGCCGACCACGGCTCCAACATGGACCGCGGTATGAAGGCGGTCAAGGCCTTGGGAGCTGACTTCGCCGATCCCGGCGCCTTGCTCAAGAAGGCGGGGATGACGCTGGTCTCGACCGTGGGTGGCGCGTCAGGTCCGTTGTACGGGACCTTCCTCATGCGCGTCGGCGGCGCATGGCCGACCGAGGCCGACGCAGCGGGGATCGGGGCGGCGTTGAGGGCTGGCCTGGACGGCATCCTGCAGCGCGGCAAGGCAGCGGTGGGCGACAAGACGATGGTCGACGCCCTCACCCCGGCCCTTGACGCGTACGACGCCGCCGCTGGCGAAGGCGTTGGGCCTGCGCTGGCGGCAGCCGCCAAGGCGGCCGCGGAGGGACGGGACGCCACGATCCCGCTCGTGGCCCACAAGGGCCGCGCGTCGTACCTCGGCGAACGCAGCGCGGGTCACCAGGACCCGGGAGCGACCAGCGTCACCTTCCTGCTGGAAGCGGCTGCACGCACGCTGTCCTGACATCTGTCGGCCGACCGAACGGACCTCTCCGCTCGGTCGGCCGTCGCTGTCCTCACGAAAGGTGAAGCCATGATCGGAATCGTGGTCGTCTCCCACAGCCGAGCACTGGGAGAGGCTGCCCTGGCTCTCGCCGCCGAGATGGTGCCCGAAGAGGCCCGTCCCCGGGTGGCAGTGGCCGCCGGGCTCGACGAGACCGCATTCGGTACGGACGCTGCCGCCATCAGCGAGGCGATCACCGACGTCGACTCCCCCGACGGGGTGCTGGTGCTGATGGACCTTGGCTCTGCCCTGATGTCGACCGAGATGGCGTTGGAGTTCGTCGAACCCGACGTGGCCGGACGGGTACGACTGTCGGCCGCGCCCCTCGTCGAGGGCCTGGTCGCGGCTTTGGTCACCGCCAGCACGGGGGCGACGTTGGACGAGGTGACCCAGGAGGCTGACGGTTCGCTGCGTGCCAAGGCTGAGCATCTCGGAGTCGACGCCGACGCGGGTGGGTCGCCCGGCGCCGACGACCCGGACATGAAGGACGCTTCGGCTCTGACGTTCAGCCACACGGTACGGAACCCGCACGGCCTCCATGCTCGCCCAGCGGCGGCGTTGGTGTCCGGGCTGCGCGGACTCGATGCCGTCGTTGAGCTTCGGAACGGCAGTACGGGAGGCGGCCCCGCCAATGCTCGGAGCATCGGCAAGGTGGCCGGGCTGGGCCTCCGCTGCGGTGACGTCATGGAGGTCTTCGTCAGTGGGCCAGACGCCGAGGCAGCCCTCGCTCGGCTTCGCGACCTCGCAGCCGCTGACTTCGGAGAGTCCATCTCCCTCGCGACTGAGCCTGAGGAAGCCACCGCTGCTGGCAGCCGGGGCACCGGTCGACAGGTGGTCATCGGACCCGCCCACGTCGTCGCAGCCAGCGTGGACACCTCCGGCTACGAGGCAGAAGACCCCTCGGCAGAACAGCGTCGACTCGACACGGCGCTGGCAGAAGTTGCCGGCGAGCTGGCGGTGCTGGCCAGCCAGGACCACGGCGACATCTTCGAAGCGCAGGCTGCCCTGTTGGCCGACCCTGAGCTGGTCGACGCAATGACCCAGGACATCTCCTCAGGACGGTCCGCGGTTGACGCGGTGACGTCCAGAACAGCCAGCCTGGCGGAGGTCTTCGCGGGGCTGTCCGACCCGTACCTCCGGGACCGCGCCGAAGACGTCCGCAGCCTGCAACGCCTCCTACTCGGCTCGCTGACCGGCACGACCGCGGGCAGCGCCACCGAGGGATCCTCTCATGTGCTCGTCGTCCGTGAGCTGGACGCCGCGACCGCTGCCCGGCTCGGCGACGACACCCTGGCCGTGGTCACCACGCACGGCGGCGCCACCGGACACGGGGTGATCGTGGCCTCATCCCGAGGGATCCCGGTCCTGACGGGGCGCCCCGACCTCGCGGGCGTGGTTCCAGGCACGCCCTTGGCGGTGGACGCAGCCGGGCTGCGGGTCTGGGTCGCTCCTTCGCAGGCCGAGCTGGCCGCCATCCGTACGCTCGCTGCCGACCGCGACCGCGAGGCCGCCGAGGCAGCCGACAATGCCCACGCCGAGGCCGTTACCACCTCAGGGGTACGGGTCCTCGTGGAGGCCAACATCGCCTCGCTCGCCGATGCTGCCACCGGGGCTGCAGCGGGCGCCGACGGGTCAGGACTGGTCCGTACGGAGATCCTGTTTGGCCATCTGGGAGTCGCGCCCGCTGCGGAGGATCAGGCAGCCCGACTGGTTGAGATCGGCAAGGCGCTCAAGGGTCCGATCACGATCCGCACCTGGGACACCGGCGGTGACAAGCCGCTGCCCTTCCTGGCGCAGGCCGCCGAAGCCAACCCGATGCTGGGCGAGCGCGGCATCCGTGCGATGCGGGGCCGGGAAGAGCTGTTCCGCACCCAGCTCCGCGCCGTCGCTCTCGCCTCCCGCGAGGTCGAGTGCCGGGTCATGGTTCCCATGGTCACCGAGCCGGACGAGGTGATCTGGGCCCGCGGGGTGTTCGAGGAGGTGATCGCCGAGCTGGGGAACACAGCGGTGCCGTTCGGGATGATGGTTGAGGTGCCTGCCGCCGCCGTACGGGCCGCTGACTTCATCGACCTGGTCGACTTCGTGAGCATCGGCACCAACGACCTCACCCAGTACACGACGGCCTCCGACCGGGGCAACGCGACGGTGTCATCCCTGGCCAGGTCAGACTCCGCGGCCGTGCTCGACCTGATCGCGATAGTGGGTCAAGCGTTCCAGGGTAAGGCGGTGGCGGTTTGCGGCGACCTCGCCAGCGACCCCCACATGACAGCAGCCCTGATCGAACGAGGCGTGACCGAACTGAGCGTCCGCCCCCCGATGATCGGCTTGATCAAACAGGCAGTCCGCCAGTACTAGGAACCGACTCCCTCGTCACGCGCATCCGCCACGCGACCAGCTCCATCAGACCCCACGCGAGGACCACCACCACCAGTTGGGTCACGAACGCTCCGACACTGGCGCTGCCTGCTGAACGGTCAAAGACCCCACTGATGTCCGTGAACGGCATGGCCACCTCGGCCGCGAAGTTGTTCACCACGTGGAAGGCAATAGGCGCCTCCAGACCACCCGTCGCGTACGCGAGGCGAGCCGCGATGACACCGAACATGAAGTAGAAGATGTTGAGCCACAGGTCTCCGGCGCCATGCATCAGCATGAACACCACCGCCGACACGAAGCCGCCGAGCAGCAGCCCACCGAGGCGGCTGGGCACCCAGGCCGCCACGGCCCGGTTCAGCACACCACGGACCCCGTACTCCTCACCTGCAGCCTGGAACGGCGTCGTGAGCAGGATGGTCGCGATCATGAAGACCGACGACGGTTGCCAGGAGAGCTCGCCCATGGACTGAGAGAGATCCCAGGCGGTCAAGGCCCCGTACGGGACCAGGCAGATGCCCGCGAGGGCGAACAGCAGCTTCCACCGGATCCGGCCAACAACCGACGACAACCAGCCTGGGCGGGTACGGAAACAGACCCACGTTGCGAACATCGAGATCGGGATGAGCAGGCCCAGAATGACGTTGTTCGCGGCGAACAGCAGGGGCGTCACCTTGAGCGTGTCCGACGACAGCGTCTCCTGTGTGAGCGCGCCACTCTCAATCTCGTAGAACACGACCGGCAAGGTGACCACCAGCGCTGCGACGACGACCAGGACGGTGACGAGGCCGAGCACCAGGAACGAACGCCACCAGTGGTACGACGTGCTGCGGAAGAAGTGGTGGTACGGCGTCGGCACGACCGGCAGCCGCACGTGCGGGACGGCAGCCGGAATGGAGTAGACCGGCCGAACGATCGGACCGGGTGGGGGCTGCTGCACGGTGGCCTGCAACGGTGGCTGCCCGTGCCACTGCGGCTGCTGCCCGTACGGTTGCCCCGCCTGTCCTTAGGGCGGCTGCCCGTACGGCTGACCGGGCGGCTGCCCGGGTCCGAACTGCTGGACCGGCGGCTGACCCGGAAAGGGCTGGTTCCCGTCCGGCGGCTGCGGACCGATCGGCGGAACACTCATCAGCGACCCGGGAACCACACGCCGATCTCACGCGCGGCTGACTCGACGGAGTCGGAGCCATGCACGAGGTTCTGCTGGTTCGACGCTGACCAGTCGCCACGGATCGTGCCCGGTGCGGCCTTGATGCTGTCGGTCGCGCCGTTCATCAGCCGGACGGACTCGACGACGCGATCGCCCTCGAGCACCAGTGCCACCAGCGGAGCTGAGGTGATGAACTCGCGCAGACCGGGGTACCAGGGCTTCTCGACGTGCTCGGCGTAGTGGGCGTCGGCGTCTGCTGCCGACGCGGTGCGCAGCTCCATCGCCACGACGGTGAACCCCTTGGCGAGGTAGCGGTCGAGGATGGCGCCGGTGAGGCCACGCTTCACAGCGTCGGGCTTGATCAGCACGAGAGAACGTTCGGTCATGCCGAGCAGCCTATCCGGGCCTTGAGACAGTCCGTTCCGCCAGTCGTCGTCCTAGTACGAACGTGATCACCCAGAGCAGGGCGAACAGGCCGCCGAGGAAGAACATCGCCGGCGTCAGCAGCCCGAGCAGCACCCCGATCGGCTGGGTGAGCCAGCCGAGCGCATACCCCACCGTGCCGCGCCGGAGCATGGCGCAGGCAGCGATGGCAACCAGCGCGGCGATCCCCCCAGCGGTGAACGCCACCGGCGCTGCCACCTCGGAGACCATGATCATTCCTGGGATGGCAAGCAGGAACACCACCGCCTGGATGGCGAGCAGCGAGACCAAAGGCATCGTCATCGGGTTGCCGGCGGGGAGAGTCATGCCCAGTGCCCGTCGATGGCGCGATCGTCCCCATCGAGCCGATCAGCGTCGGAATCGTCATCGTCGTCCATCGAGCCCCAGCCAGCGAGTTCGACGTCGTCGTCCCAGGAGTCCCCGACTGCGACCGCGACCGTCGGCCGCTTCGGCGACGTGGCAGCGACCAGCATGCCTCTCGCCTGACCTGCCAGAGCGACCGACCCGCAGACCAGCACCCCAGCTCCGGCACCCGCCTCGTCGGCGAGGGCGATCGCCGCCTCGATCGCATCGTCGAGCCGGGGCACGACGACCACCCTGTCCTCCCCGACCAGCCCACGGGCGATCTCGGCGAGGTCATCCGCCGGGACGGCACGAGCGGAGGCCGCCTGCGTGCACAGGATGGTGGCCATGTCCTCGGCGAGCACCGCCAGGGTGCCCTCGATGTCCTTGTCGGCCATCATCCCGACCACGCCGATGAGCGGAGCGAACCCGTACGCCTCCCCCATCGCCGCCATGGTCGCGCGGGCTCCGTGCGGGTTGTGGCAGGTGTCGAGCACGACCGGCGGGGACGTGCGGACCAGCTCGGTACGGGCCGGCGCCTCGACGACCGCCAAGGCGTCGGAGATGAGGTCGGGAGCCAGCGGACGTCCACCGGAGAGTGCCTCGACGGCCGCGACGGCGAGGGCGGTGTTGCGGGCCATGTGCTCGCCGTACAACGGCAGGTGCAGGTCACCCACCGAGCCAGCCACGGTGTTGATCCTGATCACCTGGCCGCCGACCGCAGGCGTGCGGTCGAGCAGCCCAAAGTCGATTCCCTCACGAAGCGGAGCCACGCCCACCTCGGCGCAGCGAGCCATCAGCACCTGGGCCACCTCGGCCGCCTGGCCAGCGAGCACGGGGACCGAACCGACCTTGATGATCCCTGCCTTTTCGACAGCGATCTCGGCCGGGGTCTCCCCGAGGTACTCCGTGTGGTCGACGTCGATCGGGGTGACCACCGCGACGTCAGCGTCGGCGACGTTGGTGGCGTCCCAGCTACCACCCATCCCTACCTCGAGCACCATCACGTCGACCGGAGCATCAGCGAAGATCGCGAAAGCCAGGCCGGTCAGCACCTCGAAGAACGTCATCGCGACGCCCTCGATCGCCTGGTCGTCGACCATCTGCACGTACGGGGCAATGTCGGCGTACGCCTCGTCGAACCGCTCCTGGCTGACCGGCTCCCCGTCGATGCAGATGCGTTCGGTCAGGTCAGTCAGGTGGGGGGACGCATAACGGCCGGTACGGAGCCCCTGCGCGCGCAGCAAGGCGTCGACGATAATCGCCGTCGAGCCCTTCCCGTTCGTGCCGGTGAGCTGGATGACGGGACAGCTGCGCTGGGGATCCCCGAGGAGCTCGACGAGCGCCTGGATGCGGGCGAGGGAAGGGGCGATCTGTTGTTCGGGCCAGCGTCGGTTCAGCTCGGAGACGATCTCGGCATGTGTGCTCATGATGCGCCCGAGCATAGGCGACCGGGCAGGGGCGCTCCCACGAGCCGATGATTGAAGCGTCAACCTCCTTGGCTTGCCGGTAGAATGCCCGCATGACCGCCACGACCGCGCCCGCCGCTGGCGCCCTGGCACCTGAAACCGAACGCCGCGACCTCATTCTCGGCTGGATCGGTCTCGCGGCGCGCCTGATCCTCGGCGTCGTCCTGATCTGGGCCGGCGGCGCGAAGCTGCCCAACCTCGAAGAGTCGGTCCTGGCCGTTCGGGCGTACAAGATTCTTCCGTACGACGCGACGGCCGCCGTGGGCTACGCGCTCCCGATCGTCGAGGTGATCGTCGGCATCCTGCTGGTGATTGGCCTGTTCACCCGCGTGGTTGGAGCGATCGGCGCCCTGCTGATGGCGGCGTTCATCGTCGGCATCTCCTGGGCCTGGGCACACGGCTACGCGATCGACTGCGGCTGCTTCGGTGGCGGTGGCCAGATCGCGTGGGAGGAGGCGCAGGCGAAGTACCCGTGGGAGATCGCCCGCGACATCGGGCTCTTCCTCTGTGGCGCGTTCCTGGTCTGGCGACCAAGGACCCCGTACTCCGTCGATGCGTGGCTGTTCCGGCCGGTGAGCATCGACGACCTTGACCTGACCGATGGCGATCTCGCCGACGACTCCGAGGAGACCCCAGCATGAGCAACCAGTCCCGCCGCGAGGCCCTCCGCGCTCAGCAGCTGGCTCAGGCTGAGGCTGCCCGCAGGAAGCGCGTCATGACCGTCGTGGCGATCGTCACCGCGGTCGTGGTGCTGGTCGGTGGTGGCGGCCTGCTGATCTACCTGAACCGCGACTCGATCTCCCCCAGCGGCGGTACGGCGGCGATGGCTCCCCCGAACGCCAACGCCGACCAGTCTGGGATTATCGTCAACCCTGGCAAGGCCAAGCCTGGTGCGCCGGTCGTGGTGGTCTACCAGGACTACCAGTGCCCCTGGTGCAAGACGTTCGACCTGGCGCTTGGCCCGAAGCTGCTCGCCAAGGCTGAGGCGGGCGAGATCACGCTCGAGTACCACACGATGACCTTCCTTGACTCGAACCTGCGCAACGACGCCTCGACCCGGGCTGGTATCGCCGCGGCTTGCGCCGATGTGGTCGGCGCCTACGCCGCGTACCACGACGTCATCTACGCCAACCAGCCCCAGAGCGAGGGCATCGGCTACTCCGACCAGAACCTGCGCAACGCCTTCGCTGCTCAGGCAGGCATCACAGGCGACAAGCTGGTCCAGTTCCAGCGGTGCTACGACAGCAAGGCCACCGCTGCCTTCGTGAAGGGCACCAACGAGAAGGCTGGCCGCGCAGGCGTCACGGGCACGCCGACGTACTTCCTGAACGGAAAGGACGTCACCAAGCAGCTCAACTACCAGGACCCGTCGTCGCTCGACCGGGTGCTGGCCACCGCCTGATCCTGCTGTCGGTCGGCGGATCGGCTGACGGTCCGCCGAACCGAATCCGGTTCGTGATGCCTCGGCCGAGTCCGTAGAATCCGGCGCATGACCTCAGTGAACGCTCCGTCCTCGTCCGCGTCGGCTCCTGCCGGGCGCGGCGTACCGGAGCGCCCCGCGCTGGAGGGGCTGGAGGACGTCTGGGCGGGCTCGTGGCGGGAGCAGGGCACGTACGACTTCACCCGGCCACAGACCCGCGCCGAGGTGTTCTCGATCGACACCCCGCCACCCACCGTGTCCGGGTCGTTGCACGTCGGGCACGTCTTCTCGTACACCCACACCGACGTGATCGCTCGCTACCAGCGGATGCGCGGCAAGCAGGTGTTCTACCCGATGGGCTGGGACGACAACGGCCTGCCGACCGAGCGTCGAGTGCAGAACTACTACGGCGTACGGTGCGACCCCTCGCTGCCGTACGAGCCTGACTTCACTCCCCCGGCCAACCCGGACCCGAAGAAGCAGGTGCCGATCTCGCGGCAGAACTTCATCGAGCTGTGTCTCGAGCTGACCCAGATCGACGAGAAGGCGTTCGAGGACCTGTGGCGGCACCTCGGCCTGTCGGTGGACTGGAGCCTGCTGTACCAGACCATCTCGCCCGAGTCGATCACGGTGGCGCAGCGGGCTTTCCTGCGGAACCGCGAGCGGGGCGAGGCGTACCTCTCGTACGCCCCGACACTCTGGGACACGACCTTCCAGACCGCCGTGGCGCAGGCGGAGCTCGAGGCTCGGGAGTACCCCGGTGCGTACTACCGGGTCGCCTTCCATCGCCCCGACGGCACGCCGGTGTTCATCGAGACCACCCGGCCTGAGCTGTTGGTGAGCGTCTGCGCCCTGATCGCGCACCCAGACGACGAGCGCTACCAGTCGCTGTTCGGGACGACGGTGACCTCGCCCGTGTTCGGCGTGGAGATTCCCGTGCTCGCCCACCCTGCCGCCGAGCCCGACAAGGGCGCCGGCATCGCAATGTGCTGCACCTTCGGTGACCTCACCGACGTGATCTGGTGGCGTGAGCTGCAGCTGCCCACCCGTGCGGTGATTGGTCGCGATGGGCGCCTGGTGTCCGAGACCCCCGAGTGGATCGTGAACGTGGCGGCGTACGACCAGCTCGCCGGCAAGACCACCTTCTCGGCGCGTGAGGCGACCGTGGCGATGCTGCGTGAGGCCGGCGACCTGGACGGCGAGCCGAAGCCGACCACTCGCATGACGAACTTCTTCGAGAAGGGCGACCGCCCGCTCGAGATCGTGGCGACGCGGCAGTGGTACATCCGCAACGGTGGCCGCGACGAGTCGCTGAAGCAAGCGCTTCTCGCCCGGGGCAATGAGCTGAAGTGGTCGCCGGAGCACATGCGACACCGGTACGAGAACTGGGTGGGCGGCCTGAACGGCGACTGGCTGATCTCGCGGCAGCGGTTCTTCGGCGTGCCGTTCCCGGTCTGGTACCCCCTCGACGCCGACGGCGAGCCCGACTACGACCACCCGATCACGCCACGCGAGGACCAGCTGCCGGTCGACCCGATGACCCAGACTGCTCCTGGCTACGACGAGTCCCAGCGTGGGTTGCCGGGTGGGTTCGCCCCCGATCCAGACGTCATGGACACCTGGGCAACATCGTCGCTGACCCCGCACATCGCCTGCGGCTGGGAGCGTGACCCCGAGCTGTTCGAGCTCACCTTCCCGATGGACATGGCCCCGCAGGCCCACGACATCATCCGTACGTGGCTGTTCTCGCGCGTCGTCCGGGCGAACTTCGAGAACCACTCGCTGCCCTGGGCGCGGGCGACGGTGTCGGGCTTCGTGACCGATCCGGACCGCAAGAAGATGTCGAAGTCCAAGGGCAACGTGGTGGTGCCGACGGAGATCCTCGAGAAGTACGGCGCCGACGCCGTCCGCTGGCGTGCCGCGATGGCCCGGCCTGGCAGCGACTCCCCCTTCGACGAGACCCAGATGAAGGTGGGCCGACGCCTCGCGATGAAGGTGCTCAACGCGTCGAAGTTCGTGCTCGGCATGGCCGACGCTCCCGAGACGTTCGACGTGTCCGGCACGGTCACCGAGCCCGTCGACCTGGCACTGCTGGCCGCATTGGCTGACGTCGTGCGGAAGGCGACGGCCGGGTTCGAGGCGTACGAGTACACCGACGCCCTCGAGGCGACCGAGCGGTTCTTCTGGTCGTTCTGCGACGACTACCTGGAGCTCGTGAAGGAGCGGGCGTACGGGGACCCTGCCGATCCGGCGACCCGCTCCGCGCGGACCGCTCTGGGGGTGGCGCTCGACGTGCAGCTGCGGCTGTTCGCACCGTTCCTGCCGTTCGTGACCGAAGAGGTCTGGTCGTGGACCCACGCCGGGTCGATCCACCATGCGGTCTGGCCGACGTGTGACGAACTGCCAGCAGGCGACTCCGCCCTGCTCGCGGACGTGGCCGAGGCGCTGATCGCGGTCCGCGGCGCGAAGTCACAGGCGAAGGTGTCGATGAAGACGGAGGCGTCCATCGCCGACTTCACCGGACCAGCAGACCAGCTGGGACGGCTCCGTACGTTCGAGCGCGACCTGCGGGCAGTCGGCCGCATGACCGGCGACGTGACGTGGACCCCCGCCGACAGCCCACTGACGGTCGAACTGACCCTGGTCCCAGCGGAGTCCTGACACCGACCGCATCCGCGAGCGCAGACACCTGCTGTTGCTTGGTGATACGCACAGCCCCGGGCAACGCCTATGTCGGCCTGCCCGGGGCTGTGGGTATCGCAAAACTACGCTTCCGCCACGGAGCGCGGCACGACATTGGTCCTTCGACCGGCCCGCTCACAGCGACAGACCTTAGACCTCACCCTGTCGCGGTGGGCGACAGCCGCACACCGGGATTGAGGGCGCCGAGGATCAGTCGTTCCTCGACATGATGTGGCAGTCGCTGACGCGAGTGCTTGACGGCGGCACGATGGCTGGCGACAGAGGTCGTGGTCGTCGCCGCCGGCGTCTGACCCCGATTCAGGAGCCGACCTCTGGGTCAGTCCATCGGGTACAGGCTCGCGCCGCCGTCGGCGAGGATCACGGACCCGGTCAGGTAGCGCGACAGGTCGCTGACCGCGTAGGCGAACGTGTCGGCGACGGAGTCGATGGTCTGCAACTCACCCAACGGGATCGCCCGGGAGGCACGAGCGCGGTAGTCGGGCTCGGTGTCCCACTGCTTCTGCGCCATCCCGGCCGCCACGATGCCGGGGGCGATGATGTTGGCCCGGATCCCGTACGGGGCGAGGTCGCGCGCGAAGCTCTTCGCGTACGCCACGAGCGCCGCCTTCGACGCGCGGTACGACGCGATCTCTGGCCATGGCACTTCGGCCACCCAGGAGGCGGTGAACAGCAGCAGGCCTGGCGTCTCGGTGGCGATCCACCGGCGGCTCGCCGCCTGGGCCAGCGACACGGCGGCGAAGACGTTCGTCTCGAAGGTTCGGAGTATGTCACCGGGGGTCTCCTCGAGCAGAGGGGAGCTCACCACCATGCCGGCGTGGAGACAGACGGTGTCGGGCATGCCTCCCGCCGATGCGGTCGCCTCATTGAGGATCCGCTCAGCATCCCCTGCCACGCCAGCGTCGCCTCGAACGTAGGCGAAGCGGGCGCCGGACGGAGCTTCGGGCTGCACGTCGTTGACGACCATCGTGGCGCCGAGGTCTGCCAGTCGGGTGACAATGCCCGAGCCGAGGGCGCCGAGTCCGCCGGTGACGAGTACCGTACGGCCGGAAAGATCGAGCGAGGTCATGCCCGTACGGGACCACGCCCCCTCCCGTGCGTCAAGCGGCGCCGCCCATCGACGTGACTCTGCACGTTCGTCATCACCGACTGCACGAATGCCCACCGCCCCGTGTCAGCCAGGAAGAACGCGCACCACGAACTCCTCCCCCACGCCCAGCCACGTCACTAGGGTGAAATCGTCCGGCGCTGCTGCCGGTGACCGGGGAGGTGCAGATGCGAAGGCTTGAGGCTGACGTGGTCGTCGTGGGCGGCGGTTCCACTGGCGCCGGGGTCGTCCGCGACGTGGCGATGCGCGGCTACCGGGCGGTGCTGGTCGACCGGGTTGATCTGGCCCAGGGCACCTCGGGTCGTTTCCATGGCCTGCTGCACTCCGGTGGACGCTACGTGGTGAGCGACCCCCACTCGGCCACAGAGTGCGCCGATGAGAACGCGATCCTGACCCGGATCCAGGCCAACTCGATCGAGAAGACCGGCGGCCTGTTCGTCGTCACCCCAGTCGATGACCCGACCTACGCGGACGGCTTCCTTGCTGCCTGCCAGGCGACCGGCGTCCCGGCTTCGGAGATCTCCGTCGCCGCCGCGCTGAAGCGCGAGCCGCGGCTCAATCCTGGCATCACGAGGGCGTTCGAGGTGCTCGACGGCTCGGTCGACGGCTGGCAGCTGGTCTGGGGAGCGGCCGCATCGGCGAAGGAGTACGGCGCCGAGATCCTCACCTACCACCGCGTCACCCGGATCGAGCGGCAGGGCGACACCGTCTCGGCCGTCATCTGCACCGATGACAAGACCGGCGAGGAGGTACAGATCGGCTGCAGCTTCGTGATCAACTGCGCGGGTGCCTGGGCTGGTCAGATCGCCCACATGGCCGACTGCCCCGACGTCCAGGTCGTGCCGGGCCGCGGCATCATGATCGCGATGAACCACCGGCTCGTGAACACGGTGGTCAACCGCTGCATCCATCCCCACGACGGCGACATCCTCGTCCCTGTCCACACGGTCTGCGTGATCGGCACGACCGACGTCAAGGCACCCGATCCTGACAAACTGCCGATCCCCCGCGAGGAGGTGCAGCAGATGCTCGACGCGGGCGAGGTGCTCGTCCCTGGCTTCCGTGAGTCGCGGGCGATCCACGCCTGGTCGGGTGCGCGCCCGCTGGTGAAGGACTCCCGCGTCGGTGCTGGCGACACCCGCCACATGAGCCGCGGCATGAGCATCCTCGACCACTCCGAGCGCGATGGCTTGAAGGGCATGCTGACGATCTCGGGCGGCAAGCTGACGACGTACCGGCTGATGGCTGAGCGCATCGTCGACGCCATGGAGGACCAGCTCGGTACGAAGAACGCCTGCCGGACTGCCGAGGAGAACTGCCCTGACTCGCTGACCGGTCAGCCGAACAACGGCCACAACTACGTCGTCACCCACCGCCTCCACGATCGCGAGAAGGACCGCCTCCACGACCAGATCATCTGCGAGTGCGAGCTGATGAGCCGACGGATGTTCGTCGACCTGATCAAGGCGAACCCCACAGCCAGCTTTGATGACCTTCGCCGCCAGCTCCGGCTGGGCATGGGTCCGTGCCAGGGCGGCTTCTGCTCCATGCGAGCGACCGGCATCGCCCACGAGCTGGGCACGGTGGACATCGAGCGGGCGACCGGACTGCTGCGGTTGTTCCTACAGAACCGCTGGATCGGGCTCTGGCCGATTCTGGCTGGCGACCAGGTACGGCAGACGGCGTTGGACGCATGGATTCTCCAGGGCACGCTCGACATCGAGCACCTGCCCGAGGGCGCAGAGGTGGTCTGAGATGGACACAGTTGTCATCGGTGCCGGCCTCTCCGGGCTGGTTGCTGCGATCCGGCTGGCACGCGCTGGCCAGAGCGTGACGCTGCTCGCCAAGGGGCTCGGCGGGCTGCAGCTCTCCCAGGGCACCGTCGACGTTCTCGGCTACGCCCCTGAGCGGGTCGAGCGTCCGTTCGAGGCGCTGGGGTCGTACGGTAAGCCCGCTCATCCCTACCGGGTCATTGGCGCTTCGGCTGTCCGGACCGGCGTCGACTACCTCGCCGAACTGGTCGGCCCCGAGCTGCTCGTCGGGGATCCCGATCGCAACGTCCAGCTTCCGACCGCGGTGGGTGCTGTTCGCCCAACCTGCTTGCCGCAGCCATCGATGCTGGCCGGTGAGATCGTCGAACGCAAGCGGTACGCGATCGTCGGTTTCCGGCAGCACAAGGACTTCTACGCTGACCTGTGCGCTGCGAACCTGGTCCGCTCAGCGGCCGGACTCGGGTCCGCGGTGACTGCTCGTGGGATCACCCTCGACCTGCCGGGCCGGCCAGACGAGGCAGACTCCAGCGCCCTGACGTACGCCCGCTCGTTCGACGACCCGTCGTACCGGCAGCGCTTCACCACCCTGCTCAAGCCGAAGCTGGAGCCTGGCGAGGTGGTTGGCGTGCCTGCCGTGCTCGGCATCAAGGTGCTCGACGCCTGGCGTGACGTGGCGGAGCGGCTGGGCCACGAGGTGTTCGAGATCCCGACCCCGCCGCCGGGCGTTCCGGGGATGCGGCTCAACGAGCGGCTCACCCGGTTGGCGAAAGACGCGGGCGTACGGATCGCGCTCGGCAGCATCGTCTCCGGTGCGATCAGCTCGGGGGGTCGAGTCCAGTCAGTGTCGTTGGCCGCTGCTGGACGCGACCGGACCTATGCGGCAGAGTCGTTCGTCTTCGCACCCGGTGGGTTCGAGTCTGGGGCGTTGACGCTGAACTCGTACGGCAC
>Ga0116179_1000804_pt1 | contig 24080 bp, 31 predicted proteins | sample AD_UKC071_MetaG_FD_89751 | JGI IMG/M metagenome (GOLD analysis project Ga0116179, IMG submission 89751) | Active sludge microbial communities of municipal wastewater-treating anaerobic digesters from USA - AD_UKC071_MetaG | ecosystem: Engineered > Bioreactor > Anaerobic > Digestate | place: USA...
GATTCTGATTTACATGAAGTTATTTCTGTTTTGGAAACAGGTGAAGAAAAAATAATAGATGTTATATCAAAAGGTTACTCTATAAATGGAAAACCATTTAGATATCCTAAAATAATTCTATCTAAGTAATGAATTATAAAGATGCTAAATCTCTTAAAGAACTTGATGATAATAATCTTTATGATATACTATGTAAAGGCATAAATCATCCAGATGATGTATCACATTTAAAAGATTTATTTAAAGATACAACCTGTTTACACTATCATCTTTTTGATGACCCAGTATTCACTGAAAAAAAGAATAAAAGTGATGATAATCCAGATGGGAATAATCTTTTAGAATATATTCTTCCAACTTTGAGAAGACTATATTCTAAATTTTTTATAGTTCCGCCAAGTATCTTTACAAGTTCAAAAGAGAATAGAAGACTTGAACTATATCAACTTCAATTCAATTTAGTTGAGTTCTTAACTATCTTATCTGAAAAGTATAAAAATAATCATAATAAATTAGATGATTTTAAAAATTTAGATACTGATGCTGAGATGCTTACGTTAATAGTTGAAGATTATATCGCATCTAAGGTTAGTTATATTGCATCAACAAATACATTTGATATTCCTACGGAGATAAGAGATATAAAATTGTCAAGACATCTTAATATTTGATGTGGTATGATATTTGTTATAAATAAAAATAAAAAGAATTTAAAATAATATGAGTAAAGATTATTATCAAATACTTGAGGTTGATAGAAATTCATCAGCCGATGAAATTAAAAAGTCATATAGAAAAATGGCTATGAAATATCATCCAGATAAAAATCCAGATAACCCACAAGCTGAGGAGAAATTTAAAGAATGTGCTGAAGCATTTGATGTTCTTTCAGATCCACAGAAAAAACAACAATATGATCAATTCGGAACTGTTGGTGGTAATCAATTTAATGGTGGATTTAATATGGATGATATTTTTTCTAGATTTGGTGATTTTTTTGGAGGATTTGGAGGAAACCAAAGACAAGTCCGTAGAGGATCAGATTTAAGATTAAAAGTTAATGTCACCTTAAATGATATTATATATGGGGTTGATAAAAAAATAAAATATATTCGTCAAGTCAAATGTAATACTTGTGATGGATTTGGTGGAAAAGACTTGACAAATTGTGGAATTTGTCAAGGAACCGGACAAAGAAGAGTTGTTCAACAAACACCATTTGGGACTATTCAACAAGTTGTAAGTTGTAATTCTTGTGGTGGGCAAGGACAAATAACAAAAACAACTTGTAATAATTGCAAAGGACATGGAACAACACCATATGAAGAAACAATAGATATTAGTATACCAAAAGGTGCTGTAAATGGTGTTAATCTTAATATGTCACAACATGGAAATTGGATTAAAAATGGGCAACCAGGAGATTTGATTATTCTTATCGAAGAGATGCCGGATTTAAATTTTAAAAGAGAAAGTAATAATTTAGTTTATGAACAATCTATTTCTATTATTGATGCAATTTTAGGAAAAGAAATACAACTAACTACACCACACGGTGATATTAAATTTATCGTAACACCAGGAACATCACATGGTAAAACACTAAGAATACAAGGAAAAGGAGTTCCAGATTTAAATCAAAATGGAAGGACAGGAGATTTATTTATAAAAATGAATATTAGAATTCCTCAAAATGTTACTAATGAAGAAAAAAAATTACTAAATACATTAAAAGAGTCTCCAAACTTTTTTTAAACAAAAAAATAGTATATTTGTAATTATGGAAAAGTTAAAAGTTGTAAAAGTTGATTCATACTCTATTGTTTTTGATAATGATGTCGTTTTAACATCAGAACATGATAAGGATTGTTGTGAAGAACACTATTTATCAATGTCTGACTTAACAATGTCTGACTTTGAAGGTTTAGAATTTGATTTAACAAATGATAATTTTTTCAAAAGAATTGAGGGATATGGTATAGAATTGGTCCCAATTACTGGATACTCAGTAAAAATTCCAGGATATGCTTCAAATAATGGATATTATTCCTCTTACTTATCATTAGTTGTAATGAGTCCATCATTACCTGATAAAGTGTATGATATTACAGAGTGTCAGGATTATTAATTAACTATGAAATATAAAATTGGGAAAATCATTAAACCAAAAAAATTAGATTGGTTAACAGATGATAAAATTGAAGAATACTTAAAATCAATGGGGTGGGAAAATCTTCCCAATTCTGTGATAAATGGTAATATTTGGACACAATATTTAAATGAATATGATTATAAAAATGTATATTTAATTGATCCTGATAATTCAAAAGAATCAATTATTAAACAAATTTTAGAACAACTTCAATAATCAAATAAGTTTATCTATAGCAAATTGTAAATTAGATTTTACCCGGTCAATATAATGTCCGGGTATTTTATTTTCAGACAATAATCTTTCACAAGCAATTTTTGAATCTTCAAAATGTCCTGCCCAATAAGCAACAATAGAAAATTCATCTAAAATACCATAATCATAAATCCATTTCTCTACAAATAAAGATCCACTTGGTAATCCAATTGTTATTGCGTGTTTACCAAGAATATAACCTTGTTGATTTAATCCATTAACTCTACAATAGTTTATAGCGGCATGTAAAGCTTCAGATCTATATGGTAGATTTTCTTGTGCCCTCATAAAAGTTTGTAAAATTTGCTCTTTAGGGTAATTTAATCCTTTCATCAAATTACCTGCGCTATATAAACTCATATAAACTTCCTCAGCCCAGAATCCTTGATCAGCTCTTTCCAGGTATTTTTCTAATGATAATTCTGGTTTCCCACCATCTCGATATGATTGTGCTAAATAAAATGTGTATCTTGATCTAAACCAATCTGTTATATCACCCTTCAATGCTTCTTCTAATAGTTCTGCATCTTTTAAAAACTTATTATCACTTTTATTTCTAGCACTATCTTGAATTGGGAAATTATGAAACCCTTTTGCAGTATCTCTACTACCACCATCAGCCATTGATAGAAATTCATGAATAACTCCTTCATATTTAGAGTCTCTTTTATTTGATGTTAAAGTGGGTCTATTATAAATAAATCCACCCATATTTGTAACTATATCATATATATCATCACATAAAGAATTTTTAAAATTTTCAACATTAAAATCATCTTCAAACACTAATATTTCGTCAGCATCTATCATTAATGAATAATCAATAAAATCCTTTTCTTTTAATTTTTGAAGTGCAAATGTTCTATTATAAGCAAAATTTTTCCAAGGCTCTATAATAACCTCACCTGGGATATTATTTTTATTCAACCAATTATTAATTACTTGAGGGGTTCCATCATCTGAACCAGTATCAACAATTAAAACATAATCTAAAAGCCTTTTTAGTGATTCCATACATCTCTCGATAACATGAGCCTCATTTTTTACTATCATACAAAGTCCAATTGTCTTCATTAAATAAATATATTTTATTATTTATAGATTACTAATCTATATTGGTTTGTTCGATTTTATATATACTATAAAATAATATTAAATATGAATGGATATGGAGATGAATATGTGCCTGACCAAAATGGTTTAACTATTGAAGAACTGATAGATTTTATTCAAAATGAAATAACAATTGGTTGTGCATTACCAAAAACTTTACCAGATTCTGAAATTAGAAGAATTATAGAAACAAGAGCTCTTCCATATTTTTATCGTAATTATCAATATGCTGTTCAAAAAATGTATTTCTTTATACATCAAGATGCTTTTCATACTGAAGAATTTACCAAATATAGATATGTTAATGTTCCATGTGAAATACAATCTGTCACATATTTATATGAAGTTCGAGGTGGTAGTCTTATGCAATTAGGAATAAATACACCAAATTTATCAGTAAATCTAGGTGTTACAAATCAACCTTATTTATCATCATATGTTACTACAATTGGAGAATTGGGTGTTTATAAAACAATTCTAGATTCTATGTCAGATATGTTAAATCAATTAAATAAATATACATTAAAATATCATTTTAATCAATTACATCATAGACTTCAAATAATGACTAATGTTAAACATAATGTGATTATAGAAGGTTATGCGAATATTCCACCAGAATATCTTTTTAAAGATGACCTTTTTGTTAAATATGTTACCGGATGGGCTAAAGTTCAATATGGTAATTTAACTGGAAGATATGACTGGACATTAGCCGGTGGCATAAAAATCAATTCCGCAGATATAACCGCACAGGGAAAAGAAGAAATAAAAGAAGCGGAGGAAGAGATCAAGGGACAATCGAACTCAAGTTTCTTCTACATGGTAAAACGCTAAAAGTAATATATTTAGAGAGTTTATTCTTAGGGAGCGGAACTTTCTAAATATATATTTTTATGAAAACTTTTATTTATGGTTTATTAGACCCAGATACTAAATTAGTAAGATATATTGGTAAATCAAATAATCCAAATAAGCGGTTATATAATCATATTTTTAATTGTAGAAAATCACCAACCCATAAAAATAACTGGATTAAATCATTACTTGATAATAATAAAAAACCTTTAATAGAAATAATAGATGAAGTTTTAATAGAGGAATGGCAAATATGGGAGATTTTTTATATTGATAAATATAAAAAAGATGGATTTGATCTTACAAATTTATCAAATGGTGGATCAGGTCCAACATTTCAAGAGTATTATGATAAGGCAAAAACTATTGAAAAAATGAAACTTCGTCATAAATTATTCCCAAACTATAATCGTTCTGGAAATAATTTAAAACAACCGATTGATAAAGATTTATTATATCAGTTATACATAGTTGATAATCTTTCTATACCAAAAATATCGGAAAAATTGCAATGCTCTGAGAAGAAGGTTTTTGATAATCTAAAAGATTATAGTATAAAAAAAGATAAGAGAGTATGGAAAAAGCAATGTGCATCCAGTGATAAAAAGATTGTTTTACAATATGATTTATCAGGAGAACTTATAAAGGAGTGGAATAGTTTGAAATCTGTAAGTAAATTTTATAAAAACACAAATATCTCAAGTTGTTGTAGAGGAGAATCAGTAACTGCATCCGGTTTTATTTGGAGATATAAAGATGAATTTATAGATATAGATTTAAATAAATTAAATTATCAAAAAAGAAAAGTATCACAATATGATTTACAAGGAAATTTTATTAGATCTTTCGATTCAATTAAAGAAGCATCATTAAATGGATTTAACGAGGGTAATATTCAAGATTGTTGTGCTGGTAGATTGAAATCATCTAAGGGGTTTATTTGGAGATATTTAGAAGATTCTCAACCGCTTATGTATAAGAAAAAAAATGTTAAATCAGTTTTACAATTTTCAATTTCTGGTGAATTTATTAAGGAATGGGATTCTATCGCAATGGTATCTAGAGAGTTAAAAATTGGAGGGAATAGTATAGTTACTTGTTGTAAGGGTAAATATAAATCGGCGGGAGGTTTTATTTGGAAGTATAAAGATAATATATAATTAATGATATATTTAAAATTATTTGAAAATTTTAGTAGGCATAAAGATTGGAAAAATCCTGATGAAAATGATAGAATATTTGAAATTATATTTATGTCTTTTTTAGATATTTCTGATAAATATAATTTTGAAAAAGTTGATGATGTTTATAAATCGGATATTAATGGGACTATTTATCAAATAAAATACTCAACAAAACGAGAAGAATATAATTTAGAAATATTTCTAATAGATAATTTAGAAGGTGTATCTGATGATGGTAGAAATCTAAAAAAAGATCTTTTATCTGATTTTAATAAATTTATTTCACATTTAGAATCATTCGGTTTAAAATGTATTATGAATAGAGAAAGAGGTAGTTTAATAATTGATTTTTACATCTCTAAAAACTCTAATATATAACTTATGAAACATATTAAACCATATAAATTATTTGAATCTTCAAATAGATTTGTTGAAGAGATTGGTATAACATTAGATCAAGTTCAAGATATTTTCATAGATGTTAAAGATTCTGGATTAGAAGTTGATGATATTTATATAGGAAATGCTTTATCATTAGGAAATAATGAAATAGTAACAGATCATAATGATTTAGTATTTATTGACTCATATAGAAGTTTTTCAATTAGATTAAAATCTACCAATCGTCATAATTTTCATATAGAAAATGATTTATTTGATGAATTAAAATCATCAATTGGACATATTGAGTCTGAATTTAATTTACAATTAGGTAATATTTACCTAAGAACATTTGATGGAGTTTGGTTTAATAATGTAGATACGATGGAAAAGTATATTAATGAATTACCATTTGCTAAAAAAGTATCTTTAAAATGGATTAGTTATTTGGATTTAACTTTTAAAATTAAAGCGAATTCAAATGAATATTTAACAGAAAAATATAAAAATCAATATTCTTTACTGAAATCAATATTAAATGATGTTAAAGATATACTTATTGATTTAACGGATGATAATGATTATTTAAGTTATAATATTGATTTTAATGAGTATTATAAAATTAAGGGAACTGAACTTGGCCAGGCGATGTATGCAGATTCAATTGATATTCATTTACTAAATGAAGAAGATATATTTTATATCTTTAATGAAGATATTCTACCTACTTTAAAAAAGTTAGAATCATTTTTGAAACAATATGATTTAAATATTGATATTGAATTGGTAAATAAAGATATAACTTATTCATTAGATGATTTTGTTAATGAGCATGGTGATAAAAAATCTAATGAATTAATAATAATAATTATATACTAAAAATAAATATAACTATGAGAATAAAAAAATTTGAAAATTTTAGTCAAGAAGAGGAATATGATGGATTAAATTCATCACAAGAAGAAGAGCTTTTTGAAATATTTAATGAGTGGGTAGATAAAAAATATCCGGATTTATCAAAAGAAGATTTGATAGAGAAATTTACACCAGGCACTGATGAGTTTGTAGAGTTTTTATCAGAATTAGAAAATGAAACAGATTGGTTTGATTATACTCAAATTGATAAAATATATCAAGAAATATCTATATATATAAATGATTTATATGAGGATGATACTGAATGGGATGATACTGAGTATGAAGATGGTGAAAACGATGATGATGGTGAAAACGATGAAGATTAATAATTATTATGAAATATTTAAAAAGATTTGAAAGTGTAATTGATGATAATATCATTTCATCTTTAAAGGATATCTTTAAAGATTTAAGTGATGATATTTTTGATGTTTATATTGAATATAAAACTTTTTTTGGTGAAAAAAAACCATTTTTAACCATATCTATTTATAAAAATTCTTCTGGTAAGGAAAATGCACCAGCAGAAGATATTTATTTATATGAAATAAAAGATTATATTAAAAGATCAATCGAATATCTAAGATCTGAGGGACTTGAACTCTCTACTGTGATTCCATATGGTAGTAGAAATTCCTTTATAGGAAGACGTGAGGAGGATGTAGAAAATTGGAATCCAGATGATATAGTAATGGCAATGAATGTATATTTTAAAGAAATATGAAATATTTAAAAAGATTTGAGAATTTAAAAGAAGATAATTCAGAAATACTATCTGATTTAAAAGATATTTTATCTGATTTAACAGATGATGATTTTGATATAGAAATTATTGATAAAGAAAAAAGAAAAAACCAGAGTGGTGATTGGGATAATATCCGTATTCGTTTTATTAAGATAAATGGTAGATACTGTACTGAATTTGAATTATCCGAAATAAAGGATTATGTTAAAAGAATCATTGTTTATATGAGAAATAATGATTTTAAACTTAAGTATATTTATGCTTTTAAACAGCAGAACATGTCCAAAGATTTTAATCTAACAATTGATATTGATCAATGGGACTTAAATATGAAAGTTTTCGGTATTAATTTTTACTTCGATTAAATAATAAATAGTTTATGAAATATTTAAAAAGATTTGAGAAGTTAGAAGATAATTCAGAAATATTATCTGATTTACAGGATATTTTATCTGATTTAAAAGATGAATATTTTGACATTTCTATTTTACCAGGAACTTGGAAGAACAATTATTGTATTATGATTGGATTTCTAAAAGATACAACAGGTGGAGTAGCTAAGGAATTTAAATTATCTGAAATAAAAGAATATATTGATAGATTAATAGAATATCTTCAATCTAATGGATATTATATTGAAGATATTGACGCTTTTGACTTATCCAAAAGTCTTAAATTTCCGGGTGATAAAGGATCAAACTTTGATTGTGTGGGTGCTTGGCCATGTATAAATGAGTGGGATTTAGATACTAAGGTTATTGGTATCAATTTTTATTTTAATAATTAATATATAAATTATGAAACATTTAAAATCATTTAAACAGATATCAGAAGCAATTCGACCAGGATACATAAGTCAGAAGTCATTAGATAGAAACACAAAACCACCTAAATTTATAGGAGATATTAAACAACCTGTTGAAATAAGAATTGATGTTGAAGCTGTTGGTCATGCTCTTTCTAGACAATATAGACATGGTGTGACTGATACTGATGGTAAAATTGAAGCTGGAATATCAAAAGATGAGATATTAGATACTATTGAGGCATCAGTTGAGGAAATAACAATTGCTCTTATGCAAGATAAATTTGATATCTATCAAAATGAGGATGATTATCCTACTCGTGGTGTTAGAGAAGGAGAACCAAATAGATTTGTTATTCGTAAAAAAAGTAATAATTTAAATATTGTTTGTCAATTAGAACCAGGTGATAATGAATTCACATTAACTGTTATTACGGTTATGAAAAAAGAGGATTTTAAACCATATAGAGGTCAATTTGTATTGGAAGTATGAAGCATTTAAAAAGATATAATTCAGTAAATGAAAACTCTGTAAGATTGGCAGCTGATATTTTTTTTAGTGGAAAGGATGGTGATTGGATGTCTGGAATAAATGAACCATTTTTAATAAAAGAATGTAGTATTATATTTCCAGATTCTACAATCATGGTCTTCAACGTTCTAAAAGAAGACTTTGACTCTGAATTTTTGAATTTAAAAATTTCACCTAAACAGGACTATACTAATATAAATTCTGTATTCTATCTATCGATTTATGGTGATAATATTCAATTTGAAAGTTTAAATGAATATAAATTTGTCAGAAAATATCTTACAAAAGCTGACATATTAGAACACACGTTTGATGCATATATCTATTCTGACAACCATAATGGTGCATTCGAAATAAAATTAAATATTCTTTCACCGATTGATATAGGTTCAATGATAATGAGACCAGGGATAATTGGATTTCATAATAATTTAATGAAATCCAATACTAAAACATTTGTTGAAAAAAATAAAAATTGGAAATCCGATATTACAAATTTCTTTGATGATTATACAAAAATTCAAGCTCTATATAGTATGATTGAAAATAAAATAGATTCTGAATCTATTTTTGAAATTAAACCATGTGATATTAAAATAATAGATAATTTAACAATAGATGGTGCATTATATCTTAAAAATATACTTAGTGGAATAAAAAATATTGAAATTTTAAAAGAAATTTTAAGAGATTGCAACTCAAATATTGAATCAAATAAATATTTAAAATTAATTGAAGAATTTTTATGAAACACTTAAAAAGATTTAATCTAATTAAAGAGTCACATTCTCAAGAAAATGACGTGGATATTATTATTGATTCTGTGCAAGATTTTTTAGATGATGATAGAAATATATTATTTAAATCATCAATTGATGATATGACACATCAAGACTATATTGATAAGAATTCAAACTATTTAGGGTTTAAACCAATTGTAAATACTGGAAGTTTGATTAGAGGTCATTTTATTATGGTATTTCGAGATATAAAAGATTATTCAGATTTCTTATTAATTAATAACCAAATGCAATCAGTTTTTGGTAGATTAAAAGATGAAGATTGGACAATGTATGATATGAAACTTAGAACTTCTCCTCCACTAAATAATCAAGGTGATGCTAGATTCATATACTTAGCTTTTTATTTTTCAAAACCTGATCAGAAATTAGATGAAAAATTTAAATGGCCAGATGAAAAAGATTTGAAAGAAATTTTTGAAAAATATGGATTAATTAATCTATATTTTGATTATTATAAACCTTCTCGTTCAGACGGTCCAGTTGAAGTAACAATAGAATTTGATTCTACAAGCTACGATGGTAAAGTTACTGAAAACGCTGAAGAGCTTTTTGAATTAGTTTGTAATAGATTTGGATTTAGTAGTTATAATTATAGTTTTGGTGATTATAGAGTGACTTTGGTTTAAATCCATTTAACTTGATTAAAACAACTTAAATCAGTTCCACCACCATAAGATATAGAACTTTGAATACACTCTTCCAGATACTTCATTTCGTCTAAAATAGAACGATCTTTATAGTCGATTAGTAATTTAGTTCCCTCAATCCGGTTAGATTTCCCAGATTGAAACTGTGAGGCAGATCCCCAGAATTCTTTTTTATTCTTTCCATCAACATTAACAAGATGCCCAGGTGAATCTTTAAAACCTGATAACATTCCACCAACCATAACCATGGTTGCTCCTAAAACTAAACTTTTTGAAATATCACCAGGTACTCTAATACCACCATCTGCGATAATAGGTTTTTTAGCCACCCTAGAACAATCTTGAATAGTTGATGCTTGACAATTTCTTGATCCGAATCCAGTAGATGGCCAAGTTGTGCATGCTGAATTATGAACAATTACACATTCTATATTATATGATTCATCATCTTCAACACTTAAATCAATAACTTCTCCAATATAATTTATTTTTTCAATACTTTCTATTTCAATAAATTCCATAATTTTTTAATATTTTTTTATAATTATTATTTTTAATATCTGTTTCCCAGATACACAAAATATTATATCCATTATCAATGGAATATTTTGATTTTAGTTCATCAAGATTAACTTTATATCTTTGAGTCTCATTTAGTTTTCTTTTTGAAGAATCATCATCTGAATAATATAATGGATTGGCATGCCAATAATCACCGTGTGTCTCTATTATTAATTTTATATCTTTTATAAAAAAATCAAATTGATATAGATTATTTAAAATAAAATTATATTTAAAGTCAATATTTATTTCCTTTAAATATTGTTCAACTTTTTTTTCTATTGATGTTTTTCTATATTTTTTTAGATGTGAATTTATTATCATATTTCGATGATGCTCTGGATGTTCTGATAACCATTTTGACTTATTTAATCTAAATTCTATAAGTTTTTTATCTGCTATAATTTTACCATATTTATCTAACCAAATATTATAAAATGATTTACCAAACATTCCATTTTCTTGTCCTATTTTTTTTGATTTATTCTTATGTTCCTCTAAAAGTTTAAGTGACTCTTCCTCACCATATTTCTCTAACCAAACATCATAAAATGATTTACCAAACATATAGTTTTTTTTACCTGACATTTGATTACTTCTTTTAATTTTTCTATCTTCTTTCCATTTTTTACCAAATTGATTATTTTTCTCACCAATTTGGCGACAGGATCTACATAAAAATTCTTTCTTAATTAAATATTCCTTAGCTGGAATTGAATTCCAAATTGATGATTTTTTACATGAATTACACACAATCTCAACTTTACATTTGGACCTTTTAACTTTTAAACCATCAATAAAAAATAATCCACCACTTTCATTTATTTCTGAAATTATTTTTCCATCTACTCTAATTTCTATTAGTATTCTCATATTTTATATATTAAGAACACCATTCTTCCTATTCACACTTTATCAAAAGGTGTTTATTTTTATCCAAGTCTTTTGATTTAACCCAAAATGCAAATTCTGATAAATTTTCATCATTTACTAATTCTCTTTTTGATTTTTCAATAACATAAAATTCATGTGTTTCAGTGCAAGGTGGTAAATTATTAATTTTTAATAATTCTTGTTCTCCATAATAAATATGTTTATCTATAACTTTCTTATATCTATTTTTATGTGTTAGAACTGAATCCCCGATTAAAATATTTTGTAAAGACTTTAATCCTTCGATTGTTTTAACTTCTGATGTCGGAATAAAACATCCCGGGCCGATCCCCACTTTAACTGCATCAGCTCCCCAAATTTCAAGTTCCATTACAGCGGTACTAGATGAAACATTTCCTGCAATTACAAAAGTGTTTGGTAGATTTTCTTTAATATATCTTATCATTTTCTCCATTTTTACGGAATGGCCATGAGCAATATCAATTGTTATAAAATCTGGTTCTAGAAAAGTGGATTTAAATTCATCTACAATTTTATATGAATCTTCATTAACACCAAGTGATATTGATGATACTAATCCCAGTGTTTTCATCTGGAAAGTGAAAATGACAGGATTAATTTTAAATCTATGAATTATATAGAAGTAACCATTTTCTGCTAGTTTTATAGCTACATTTTCATCGATAACACATTCCATATTAGCTGGAATAACCGGAATTTTAAATTTAAAATTTCCAAGTTTTACTGAAGTGTCGCATTCACTTCTTGAATTAACAACACACTTCCGTGGAACAAGATTTATTTGTTCAAAATCAAATTTCTGATACATCTTAGTAGAAAATATATTTTTTATTATCATCAACGATACAATACATGGATATTGGATAAATTTTAGGATTTTCACCAGTATCATCAACTATGAATCTACATGAACCATCGATTAAATCATTATTCATGATTTTAATAGTGGCATTATTAAGTCCTTTAACAACAGTATAAAGTATGTCATCCACTTCAGGAGTAATTTCAACATAATTATGTTGTGTTAGTAACTTACCAAGATACCCTTCTTCAAAATAAGCCTTTTGAATAACTTTCTTTAGTTCTTTATTATTTGAGAATTCAATTTTAATTTCGCTTTTCATAGTTTTTTAATAGTTAGACACATTTATAATGTAAATAAGTCAGAAAGTTTTAAGTCTCTTAAAATCATCTGAGATTTAATCTCAGTCACTTCTAACGCATCTACCTCAAGTTTAATAATTTTATGGTCTCTATTATCAGATAATCCTCTTATAGAAGAAATAGAAAATTTTGCGTTATAAAAAACATTATCTATCTTATAGATAACGTCTTTGAATTTTTTACCTTTCAATCCAATAAAATGTATATTAGATGGACATTTTATTTTAATAGAATAATAATATGTAGAGTAGCTTGACCATTTATTTCTTACTTCTTTAAAATTTTTAAATTTTTCCAAAACTTCAAATTTTTCAAATCCAGAAAATTGTATCCAGTTCATAATATTTTACTTAGTTTATATTCACGAATATATTGAGTAACAACAGTTTTAAAATCTTTATGCTTTAAAGATATCTCAATTAAAGCTGTTATGCTTCTTTAACGTTTGCTGCATATAATGGCGCAACTCATCCAATCTATCGTTTTCAATAGCTCCAAATATTAGTGAATTTAGATGTTCTATATTTCTATGCTTTTTTATCATAATCAAAGCAAAAATACAAAATATTTCTCACAAATAAAAATATTACTATTTAATAATAAAATATATAGTATATGATGGAAATTGTATATTATACAAGGCTTTCAATAAAAATTAAGAATACCTATGAAAAATATTCTAATACTAATATTATCTTTGTTTAGTCTAGCTTCATATTCACAAACCTTTTATGGGTATGAGGTATGTGATTTTAACCAAGGTTTAACAAATATTGGAACATCTGTTCCAATAAATAGATCAAATGTAAATAATGCTTTAGGTATGCCACAAAATACTGATATTGAAACTGGTATTATTAACTTTTTATCTTTAGGATTTGGTGGTGAGATTACTTTGAAAATTTCAAATAAAATTGAGATAACACCTATAACAACATTAAATATCTATGAAACAACTTATGGATATACAAGTTGTGGAGTCTATAATGAAGAAGCAAATGTTTATATATCAAAAGATAATGTAAATTTTTTTCTATTAGGTGAAACGTGTTTAAATAATAATACAGTATTTAATCTGTCAGAAACTGGATTAGATTCTATGATGTATGTAAAAATCGTAGATATAAGTGATGTATCTAAATTTTCAGATTTTAATTTCATAAGTGATGGATATGATTTAGATGGTATAGTTATCCTAGATATAGGGCCCTTACCAATTGTTCTTAAATATTTTGATGTTAATTATAATGATAATAATTTACATGTTAAATTTACTACATCATCAGAATCAAATACTGATAAATTTATCATTCAATCATCTATTGATGCTGATATATTTGAAGATATTTGTGATTTAAAAGCCGCTGGATATTCATCATTTGATAGATATTATGATAGAAAATTAATCTTCGAACCCAAAAGTAACATAACATATTTCAGACTTGTTGAATTAGATTATAATGGTGAATATTATTATTTTGATATTATACCAGTAAATACTGAGAAATCTATAATTGACAACTATTATTATGACCTATTAGGAAGAAGAGTTACTGACGATTCTGTATTTAAAATAAAAAGTAAATTTTAATATATAGAGGATATAAATTAATAATTAATTATGGAAATAACAGGATGTAGAGTAAATTACGGATCAAGTGCAAAAAAGGAGCTTTTTGAACTCTTACCAAGATCAATAGAAAGAATGATAAATGGTAATGTTGGTCAAAGTTTTGATTTCAGAATATCATTATCTATTAACGGTAGAAATACATCTGCTGTTAAATCATTTGGACCTGATTTTGAGGAAACTGATGATTTTGAAATGTTAAAAGGGAAAACCATTCCTGTAACTGGTAATCGTAAAGTTGTTGCTTTTGGTCTTAAATTTAATGAGGATGGTACAATAAATGTTGTATCAGCTGATGAAATTCCAAGTAATGAAGGAGCTTTACCGAGAGAATCAACTGTTAAGCAATTAGAAAAGATTAGAAAAGCAACTAAATCAACAACAATTGATGATAGAGTTCCAAAGCTTAAAGGTGCTAATTTAGGATCTGAAAAGAATTTTGTTGATTCGGGAATCGAATCATATGAAGATTTTCAAAAGAAAAATAAGTCTTTTGTTCCATCTTGGAATTTGAAACACTTAAAAAGTCCTTTTAAAGTATCAGTTAAAAATATAAAATTTCAAAATAAATAATTACTTCCAAAAAGATTGAATTAAAACAATTAAAAAACACAATCCTAAACAGATTGTGTTTTTTGTATTTATACCCTCTCCTATAAGATAGTAATTTAATGTAGTAAATATAATAATACCCATTACAAATTGTAGAATTCTTAAAGACCAAAAATTTCCGAATCCTTCAACTCCAAATTTTGTAGAATAATAATACATCAAAGTAATAGGAATGCCTGTTAAACAAACTAGAAAAATATTATTTTTAAAAAAATCATATTTAAATTGACCAAACATTTGAAACCAAGTAATTATTTGCGCAAGAAATAGAATACCGATACATAAAAATATTTTAGATAAATTCACAATCTTTCTATTTAAAATTTAATAAATAGTTTATGATGAAAACGTATTTAGAATTTATTAAAGAATCTAAAAAATATACCGGTGCAGGGTGTGTTATGATAGATTTCAATTTTGAAAATTGGGATGAGTTATTAGAATCAATTGTTGAAGATGACATCTATGAAGAAGATGGTAAAAACTACGGATTACAACCACGACCACATTTAACATTACTATATGGTATTCTACCTGAAGTCACCGATGAACAAATTTTAGAATGTTTTAAGGGATTTACAGAAGATGATTTTAAAATTGAGATTAATGGAATTTCTATATTTGATACAAATAATAATTTTGATGTTGTTAAGTTAGGTGTTAAATTAACTCAACAACTGAAAGAAATAAATAAAAGATTATCAGATCTTCCAAACTCTAATCAATATTCAGAGTATATACCACACATCACTTTATCTTTTATTAAAAAGGGTAAAGGTGGGAAATATATTGACCCTGATTATAAATATAATGTTAAAGAAATAAAAAGCATAATCTATTCAAGACCGGATGGAAGTGAATTTAAAATAAATCTCTAATTAAATAAACTTTTTAAACCTATAAAGATATAATATTTAATTGAATTATCCAAAAGGTAGTTCAATAATAAAAAAATTAAATGAAATTATGGGCGAATTAAATGATGATTTATTTGGCAATTTAGATTCAAAAATGGATTTTTTGAACGAACAAACAAAAACCAATACAGATGGTATTTATCGTATTGATTTAACAAAAGTAAAAGATAAGAAAAAAGGATACCGTTCGGTAGTTCGTTTTCTTCCTAATTTAACAAAAGATGGTAAAGTAGGTCAATCAGCTATTGAGAAAATAGCTCACTATGTTGATATTAAAAATCAAAAAGAACTTTCAGGATATTTTGATAGTCCGAAAAATTTTGGTGAGAAATGCGCATTAAGTGATCTATATTATCAAATGACAAATTCTAAAAATGCAATTCTTCAAGAAAGAGCTAAAATGTTAAAGTATTCTAAGAAATACTATTCTTATGTTCTAGTATTAGAAGATGAACAACAACCAGAATTGGTAGGTAGAATTATGACTTTCCAATATGGTAAAACTATTAAAGATAAAATTTCAGCTGAAAAGAATGGTGAAATTTCTGGTGTAAGTTGTAATGTATTTGACCTTTCAGCAGGTAAAGATTTTGTTTTACTTGTAAAAGAAATTCAAACTGGTGATGAAACATATCCAGACTATAAAATGTCAATGTTTAGACCTGAAACTACCTCACTTCCGATCTACTTTAAAGACAAAGGTGTTTTCAAAAATGCTCCTCTTGTGGATGGTAAAATTGATCCAAAGGCTCAAACAACTGTTAAAGAATTCTTAATGGATCGTGAGCATAATTTAGAAGACTTTGGTCCTAAAAAGTTAGATGATACACAACAAGGTAAAATTAATGAAATTATTGGTTTTATGACTGGTAAATCTTCACAGAGTTTTTTATCATCAAAATCTGAATCAAAACCAACATCCGAAGATTTTGACCTTGAAGAGTCAATAACCACAACAAAATCACCATCAACTGAAGGTGAAGACGATGACTTCTTTTCCGATTTTTAATTAGTATATTAAATAATAAAAAACCCACCTAATGTGGGTTTTTTTATTTAAACTTTTTAAAATACATAGTATATAAAATTATAAAACATAAAGATAAATATGGATTTTTCAAACAAAACTTTCAAAAATAGATTAACAGGCGAGTTATTTACAATAATTGATCAATATCAGAATATTGCTATCACATCAAATAAACAAAAAATAGATGTAAATTTATTAGCAAATGATAAATTATTTATTCCAGTTAATAATTCTTTAAATGAAAGCTTTTCACCAAAAAATACAAAAGAAGATATAGTAGATCCAAATAAATTTTTTAATGATCAATATACATATAATGCTTTTGCTGATAAAATAAAAAATGTAGATTTGAGTAAATTACCTGATGATAATAGAAATTTAGATGTTAGTTCGTCTTATAATAATAACAATTTACCTCTCTCAAGTGAGAGTGCAATAATTATTGATGACCCGATAGATGAAGTTGAAGAATTGAAAAGAAAATATGGTGCTACATCAGTTGATGAGAGTGTGAGAATTCAAAATGAAAAATTTTCTAGAATTTTGGACCCTCAACCAGAAAAACAAATTGATAACTTAACTGTTAATAATGTTCAACAAGTAGAAGCAAGTAGAGAATATGTTAAACCTAATCAAACATATTCTGAGCCAGTTCAAAGATTTGAAGTTCAAGATCCAGTTATAACAATGTTTAGAAATGTTAAAAGAAATACGGAATTTAAAATAAATTTAAAAATTGATGGTAAAATACCAAGACTTGATTTTATAGAAATGATGGAAGATTCTTATGAGATTTCTATTATCGAATATCTTGCGGATGAATTTACCAATAGTATTTTAAGAAATCCATCTATTATTCGAGATAGAATAATTGAAGAGATTAAATCAATGATTGATAAAAAAAATGGAGTAAGTAAAACGGAAGTTAAAAAATCAACAAAAGATTCTAAAGATAGAGAAATACCAGAAGTTAAAAAAGAAGATAGAGAAGTTTTAAATGAAGGATTACCAACACCGGTAAAAAGTAAAAGGAAACCTACCGTTAAAAAAACAATACCTCCACCACCATCACCTCCAAAAGATAGGATGTTAAAAGAAGGTAAGGAACCAGAGCCTCCAAAAAATATGTCTATAGAATGATTCAAGAAATTTTCTTAAAAAGAGCTTTAAATATTAGAAAAGAATATTTATCAATTAAATATAATATTTCATCATATGAGAAAAATATTAGAGATATTTTAACGATTTTAGAAGAAAAATCAGTTGATTTAAATGAACTAAAAACAAAGCTAGATGAAAACAAGATAAATGATCCAGAAATGGCAAAGTCTCAACTTCTAAAAATTATGATGGAGTTAGAATCAGAAATAAATAATAGCGAAACTTTTATTAATAACCTCAATAAAAATATTGACAAATTGAAAGAGGATGAAACTCAATTGTTCAGAGATATAAAACAAAGATATCCGGAAATGAATGAATCTGAAATAAAGAATGAAGTTCAAGAATATATTAAAAAATTAAACCTCTCATAAGAGAGGTTTTTTAATATATATCCAAAAAAAGTTCTTGGATGAAAATTTCAAAGTATTTTAATATAGATCCTACTATATTAATAGAGTATATTTATGACGACTCTAATCTTATTGGAGAATCATATAACATCTTATATAACACTAAAACTAATATTAAATGTTTTGTATCAGGTGATGAAATTAGACCTACTCCAAGAGGTTATAAACAAACAAATAACGACTTATACAATCAACTTTATCAAATTGATAATATTCAAGGTAGATATGGTAAGATCCCATTAAGTACTTTACCAAACACCGTTAGTGAAAGTCACTCATTTTTACAAGTTAGAAATTTTGCAACATCTATTCCGATTAGATATGATATTATCAAAGTTCATATACCAATAGATTATACATTTGAAAATTATAAAGGATTCTATTTAAGAGTTTTTACTTATGACTATGATAATACAAAAATAATTGAGCTTACAAACTTTTTTTTCAATATAACAGATATAGAGCAAAATTATAAATTAGAATATTCATCACCCATTCAAATAATAAATCAAAAACAATGGGGTAAATATGTTAAAGTTCAAATACCTTCAGTTACTAAAGTTTCAGATCAACGAGTAAATAATCTAACTAAAGAAAATTCAATTAATTATAATCTAACTGATGGATTAGGATTATCTAAAAACTCACCAATATTTATTGATTTTAATTTTATTAATAGTATTGACACTGTTAATGGTAGTAAATTTTTTAATCTTTCATCAAAAAAAACAGTGGTTGTTCCACAAACTCCAGAGTTTGAAAAACTTGGAGTTAAAATTGAAGAATCAACACAAGGTGATTTTTTCCTAATTTATGGAACATATAATGGTAATATTGCTGAATATGAGAATTTTATAGATGAATCATATTATGCTGGTAATAGATATTATGCGGAATTTCAAGTTGATTTATATGAAAAAAATGTTAAAACAAAAAGTAATGTTTTTATAATCAATGAAGATTTTGGAGATGAAATCGAATATAGACCTATTTTAAAATTTACAACTACTACTGCTGTAATTGATGTAACACTTAGATTAATAGATAATTCTGATGGATCTTTCATTGAAAGAAAAGCATCTTATGGTATGTTACAAGGTGGTGGCTCTAAGATGGGAAGTGAGCCAAATGATAGATTAAATATTGCTAATGGTTCTGGTGGTGGAGGAGATATATCTAAATATTCAAAGAGTTCTACAAAAATAAATTTAAAAGGTTCTAAAAAACAAGAGGTTATTAATGTTAAATCTACTATTCTTCCAAACACAGGAACAGATCCTTTTGGTACAAAACCAATTTTAACATTGAAAAAATTACCATTTAATTTATTTTCAAATAATTATTATTTTACAAATAATAATGCTGAAATTATGTATAATAAAATACCACATATACCATCTAATAAATCAGTAATTTATATTTATCCATTTGATAATATAATAAAAATAGAAATAACAAAAGTTAGTGACAAAGATCCATTTCCATACGATTTAACAACATTAGAAAATATAAAAATGGTAATAAAAAATGATAAAAAAACTTTAGAGTTTGATATCTATAAAGATTCATCAGAAAATGATCTAGAGAATGGTAATATTGTTTTTAAAATTGGTAGTGGTAAGTATTTTGATATTAAAGAAATATCTAATTCAGGATTTGATCTATTTTATATAACAGGTATTGATGCTGATGGTTTGAAACAAATCATTTATAGCTCTTTCTTTTTACCTTGGGATTCATTAACTAATAATAATAAAATTGAGAATGAATATACACAAAAACAAAAAGTTTTAGAACAAATTGAGATTAAACCACCAATAGATATAACAGAATCAGTTAAAGAAACTTTAAATGATAATTCAAATATTCCTAAAGGAGTTAATACAAACCCAATTGATAGTGCGTCAAATCAACAAATTAAAAATGGATCAGGATTTTCTGGATCATCATTTTCATTTAAACCTAGATGGTTATCATCTCAAATTGCAATAGAATTAGGTAGTGATAAGAAAGATTATAAAAGTCCTAAAGATTTAAAGCCATTAGAGATTCTTTTATTAAAGTATGGTATTATTAAAACAGAAAAAATAGTAAATAAATTAAAGGATATAAAAGATTTAAAATCTACAAATCCAGTAATGCCAAAATCTTCTCCAAATTTAAATATAGATAAAATTAACCTTGTATTAGGTTATTTCAAAGGACTTAATATGGAACCAATTAATGCTATACAATTGTATTATACAACACAACCAAGTAAAAATGATCCATTGTATAAATTTACAAAAAAATTAACAATAGATCTTAAATATTATGAGGAATTAAGAAAAGATTTATCTGATTATATAAATTCAGGTCTTTCAAATAAAAGAGATGTTAAAGGTATTGGCCTATCTGAAAAAGATGTATCTATTGGTGAATTTTTACCAAAAAATAAAGATATTGATTTAATAAAAAAGAATAAGATTTATAAAACTAATACAAAAAATAACACATTGAAATCAAATATTATTCAAAATAATAATACTACACCTGGAGACTCATCAATTAAATATCCATCTAATAATGAGGTAACCAAAGGTGGTAAAAAATAATAAATAATTTAGATGAAATCAGAATTTAAAAAATTACATAGAGATATTCTTTTAGAATGGTCTTATGACTCCACTAATGTAATTTTAGAACCATATAAGATATTAAAGAACTCTAAGGATTTAATTAATTCTTATATGGCTTCAGATTCATCTATTACTAATAATATACAAGACTATCAATTATTTAGTATTGATTCTTCAATGAATAAATATGCCAAAATTGATACAAATAAATATAACTTTCTTAGTGTTAATCAATATGTTTCACCAGCTGTTAGACATGATAGATTAAAAATTTATTTTCCAACGAATTATATATTTGGTGAATATCAAGGAATATATTTAAGACTCTATACTTACAACTATAGAAATAATAAATTTTTTGAAATTTCTAATTTCTTCTTTGATGCAACAGATTCTACAACATCAAATTTATTACAAACATTTGTCTCACCACTACTTTACGAGGATAAAACTTGGAATAAGTATATTGAATTAAATATTCCATCAGTTTATTCGGTTGCATTACAAAGAGAGGATGGATATGCTGAGCCAGGAAGTTTAAATTATTATTTAACTGATGGTGATGGGTTATCTCAAACATCTCCTATTTTTATAGATTTTAGATTTATTACTAAAATAACACAAATAGGATCTACTAAAAATTATTTAACAACTCAGAAAAATACTTTACAAATACCACAAATACCTCAATTAGAGGCATTAGGAATTTATATTCAGGAATCTAAAAATGGTGACTATTTTGAGATAAACGCAACATATAATAATAGTTTTGAAGAATTTGTAGAATTTATTGATAGTTCATTAAAAATTGGAAAATATTATTACCTAGAATTTACAATAACCGTTTTTGAAGAAAATATAAAAGGTAAAAGTCTAACATATCGAGTAGAAAATGATTTCACTGAAATAATAGAATATCGTCCAATAATTAAATATTCAACAACAACATCTATTATTGATGTTGAAATGAAATTAATTAATAAAAGTGACGGTAATGTAGTAATCAGAAAAGGTGCATATGGCATGGGACCTGATCAACTTTCTAAATATTTAATTAATAGGAAAAAAATAAATATTAGAAACGCGTTTAAGCCAAAAATATATTCTAAAAATCAATATGATAAATATCATATTGATCAATTAGGAAAATCAGCAATGCCTGAAAATTCAATTGAAGTCCCAGTACCAGAATTATTATCCTTAGGTAACTATAAAAAATCACCAGTGGTTTATTATAGTATTTCTTGTTATTCTAACCAATCTTTAAACAAGGTTTTAAAAAATAAAATAGAAAACTATCATTATATAGGTGGTTTAAAAATAGGAATCAAACCATTTGATAATATCTATAAATTCATTATAGCATATAGATATGCAAATGGTAATCAATTAGAACCATTAGATTTAACTAATTGTAACGATTTAAAATTAGTATTTAAAAATACTGATTCTGTTATTGAATTTACACAATATTTTTCAAATGAAACTGTTGCTAGACTAGGAATGTGTCAATTTAGAGTCAATGAAAATAAATTTCAAGATTTAAAAAAAATATATAAATCAGGAAATACAATATTTTATATAACAACAACTAATCAAGGAATAACAAATGTTATATATACTGGACTTTATACAATACTTGATAAATCTACTAGTCTAGGAGATGGTAATTTATCAGACTTGATAGGTACTGGAGTTCTAAATATACAATCAAATGATGTTATTAATCCAGAGATTATAGATCCACCAAAAGAACAAGAAATAGCAATAGTTACTAGAAAAAAAGTCCCTATTACTACTGAATCATCGGCTAAAAGAAAAAAATAATATATAGAACATGAGATTAAGTAGTCAATCTAGTCAATTTGTATTTAATTTACCCCCTGATTTTATACCAGCGGAAATAATAGAATCATATAATCCAATACTCGAGAAAAATTGGATTCAATATGAAAACGTTTTAGATTATCTTAATTCTACAATAAAAGCTGTTAGCTTTCCAGGTATTAGTTTCGATTTACCTATGCAGTTTCTTATAAGAGGTAAGGAAAGAATGTATAAACCAGCTAAAAATATTCAGGACATTGTTGGTCATGAAATATCTATAACATTTGCATCAGTTGATGCTGATATTAACTACTGGATAATATTTGATATTCTATCTAAACATTATTTAGATGTAGATCATTTATATGTTAATCCATTTACAATAACTGCAGTGGATATACATAGAGATGGAATTTATAGAATATCATTTAGAGAAATAGTATTGAAAAATCTAAGTGAAAATAAATTTGACTATGCTCAGCAAAAAGTTAGTTCAAAGGAATTTACAATGACTTTTCACTTTAATTTCTACGATATAGAATTCTTATTAGATAAAAGTAAAGTTCTTGAATTGGGTTCAGTACCTACAATTATTCAAAAGATTTAACAACTAAATATTCATAATAATGTATAATTATTAAAATTAGTCAATTTTAATGATTCATATACTCTGGTGCACTATAAGACCAGATGCATTTAAACAAATGCATCCCTATTGGATTGGTAGATCTAAAAATCCAAGTAATATTAAAACACATATCGCTGTTAATATCGAGTCACACTCCGATATTATAAAAGAATATTTTAAATCTAATAATCAAGAATTTCGTATTATTACA
>Ga0116179_1000806_pt1 | contig 24050 bp, 22 predicted proteins | sample AD_UKC071_MetaG_FD_89751 | JGI IMG/M metagenome (GOLD analysis project Ga0116179, IMG submission 89751) | Active sludge microbial communities of municipal wastewater-treating anaerobic digesters from USA - AD_UKC071_MetaG | ecosystem: Engineered > Bioreactor > Anaerobic > Digestate | place: USA...
GCTCCGGGTCATAGACTCTGCGCAACTGGATGCTGTCGTGAGCGTTCTGCAACAGCTCACGGATGAACACGTCCGGCTCCGGGTACAGGCTCTTGGCCAGCAGCCGAACCAAACCTTGAAAGCTGGTGCGCATCTTGGGCATGGGGCGATGGCCTCCTGGGTTGCGGGGTGGATCGCTGTGCCGATCTCGCCAAGGAATCGTTCAAGGTGGACTGGCGATTCCCAGAATCTATGCTGCTGTACTGCCCAAACGACTTCGTGGCATCAAAAGCGATATCGATATGGAAAAGTCGTCAACTCTCAGCCAAGGCATGATCGCGTCCTTTCTGCTGGAGTAGGCGCATACTATAAGCAAAATGAGTTGCGTATCCTAAACGGAGGTCAATCGAATGGCGCAAGATCAAGATATCGCCAGAGTATACCGGCAATGCGACCCGGCAACGCCGCTGAAACCTGGCGATCCACGTTATGTGCCTTGTGAAAACACACGCGGCGAAGGTGACTTGATCGCGCAATTGACGAATGCCATCCGTTGGTCGGAAACGCCGCTGCACCTGCTGTTTTCCGGTCACCGTGGTGGCGGCAAATCGACCGAACTGCTTCGCCTGCAGAAAAATTTGGCGGAACCACCAGTCGATGACGAAAAATTTTTCGTCGTTTACTTTGAAGCCGACCAGGAAGACATCGACGTCAATGACGTCGATTTTCCAGATTTGCTGCTCGCCATCATTCGCCAAGTCAGCAAAGCGCTTCGGGAGCGGGTCCATGAGGAGTTGCGCCCGACTTGGTTGAGTCGCTTCATCGGCGATCTCAAGCGCTTTCTCGGCAGCGAAGTGGAATTCGAGACACTGGAGCTGGATGCCCAAATTGCCAAATTCACGGCAACGATCAAAAGCAGCCCCGATGCTCGCCTCGAAATCCGCAAGGCATTGGAACCGAATGTTTCCAATCTCATTCAAGCAGCCAACGATCTATTTGACGAGGCATCAATCCGACTCAAGGATAAAGGATACCGTAATCTTGTGCTGATCGTGGATAATCTGGATCGTATCGTATTACGCGATTTGGAAGGCGGCATCACGACCCACGAACGGCTATTCCTCAATCGTGGTTCTCAGTTACACGCCCTTCGCTGCCATATCGTTTACACTTTACCAATCTCGATGGTGTACTCGCCCAGCGCAACGGCGCTCATGAATGTTTTCGGTAGAGATCCGGCGGTTTTACCGATGGTGAAAATCGCTAATCGGGATGGCAACGATAATCAAGATGGAATGGAGGCATTGCGGAAAATAATCTCAAAACGCCTTACCGCAGCGAGTGTCACCCAATGGACGAGCGCTTTCGATTCGCTCGAAGCCTGGAATTATCTGTGCCGCATGAGTGGCGGGCACCTTCGCAATCTGCTTATTCTGATTCGCTCCGCCTGCACAGCAGCAGGCAATCTACCGTTGACTCAACGTGTTATCGAACAAGCAGTCAGGGGGATCAGCAACGACTTCGAGCGTGCCCTGAATCATCCTGATTTTTTCAAGACCTTGCGGGATATCGATAAGACAAGAGAATTACCGGGCAGCAAAGACGATCAAATGCTGCTCTATAATCTCAGCGTGCTGGAATACCTGAATGGAGAAGTATGGTACGTCGTCAATCCAGCAGTGAAAGCATTGGAAAAATTCAAGTCTCCAAGACGTGTCAGCAGATCCCGACACAATTAAGCTATGCCCAGAAAACGCCAGCCACGCATAGAAAAAGTAGATAACGATTCGGTTCTCGACCAAATCGAGCGCGTAGTTCGCTGGGATAGCGAATTTCGGCTGGCTTTCATCAAGTGCAATCATCCAGCCCAGCAGGAGACGTTACGACATTCGTTACTGGATCGGTTACGCGATCAGCACATTCTCGAAATCTCGCTGGAAAAATCGATTATCAGTCTGTTAGATGAAATTAGGCCACATTGGAATCCTAACCAAGCACCGGTTGCAGTATGTGTCTATGGGCTGGAAAACTCATTACGGGAGCAAAGCCAAAATTCACCAGTGCTAGGGAGACTCAATCACGAGCGAGATTTGCTCCGACAATCCATCCCAGCAGCGCTACTCATTTGGTTGCCTGATTTCGCTCTGGATTATGTTGCGCGCGGCGCTCCCGATTTTTGGGCATGGCGTTCCGGCGTTTATGAATTTCAGACGGATAGTGGCCTTTGGAAAACAGAAAGTATCGCGGCATTTGGCAATCATAATGCCACATCTCTCGCTTCACTTGCTTGGGCTGATAAAGAAAAAGAAATCGCCAGACTTGAAGAGTTATTGCGGACTTCACAAGCCTTGGCTAAACAAGATAAGCAAGTAAAAAAAACCAATGTCCGTCTCCTGAATCAACTAGGTCTCCTCTATAAAAATCTCGGCAGACAAGATAAGGCGTTGGATAGTTATCAAAAATCGCTCAAACTGGCTCAGAATATCGGCGACCGAGCCGGCGAAGGTGCGACCCTCAACAACCTCTCGGCGCTTTACCATGCGCGTGGGGATTACGACACGGCGCTGCGCTATCTGCAGGAGTCGCTGGCCATTAGACGGGCCATCGGCGACCAGGCCGGCGAAGGCACCACCCTCAACAACCTCTCGGCGCTTTACCATGCGCGCGGGGATTACGACACCGCCCTGCGCTATCTGCAGGAGTCGCTCGTCATCCAACGGGCCATCGGCGACCAGGCCGGCGAAGGCACCACCCTCAACAACCTCTCGCAGATTTACCAAACCCGCAGGGACTACGACACCGCCCTGCGCTATCTGCAGGAGTCGCTGGCCATTAAACAGGCCATCGGCGACCGGGCAGGATTATGCATAGCGCTGTTCAATATTGGTCATAGCTATTGGGAGAAAAAAGATCATCAACAAGCATTTATCTGCTGGAAAGAAGCCAGCCGGATCGCCAAGGAAATCGGGCTATCCCAAGCCCTGATGAATTTAGAACAGCTTGCAAAACAACTCGGCGGCAGTGGTTTGGAAGATTGGGAGCAGTTGTCGCAGCAGGCAGGAGCCGGAGCAGTGGAGTGAATCAATGAACCAAGCTACGGCGTCGGTCATGTTTGGCTGGTCGATCCGCTGGCCCGCACCCTGGAAGCCTTCGAATTGCACGACGGTCGTTGGCTGCTGCTTGGCGCTATCAAGGAAGACGATCCCGTCCGTTTTCCGCCCTTCGCAGCGGTGACTTTTTCGCTCGCTGATCTATGGGTTTGATTATACTGATCGATTACCCCGTTATCTCAAACCCTGCCGACCATGTCCACATCCGCCACAGCTACGAATTCCCACACTGAATTTGCCCCCCTCCGCCTGCGCAAAGACGAAGACCGCCGCCTGCGCGCCGGTCATCTCTGGGTCTACAGCAACGAAATCGACGTCGAAGCCACCTCGCTGCGTAACTTCCAGCCCGGTCAACCGGTGGCCATCCAGGCCAGCAACGGCAAGGCCCTCGGCACCGGCTACATCAATCCACACGCCCTGCTGTGCGCCCGGCTGGTCAGCCGCGACCCCGAGCATCCGCTCGACGCCTCCCTGCTAGTGCATCGCCTCAACGTGGCGCTGAGCCTGCGTGAACGGCTGTACGACCGGCCGTTCTATCGACTGGTCTATAGCGAAGGCGACGGCCTGCCGGGCCTGATCGTCGATCGCTACGGCGAAGTCTGCGTGGTCCAGATCACCACCGCCGGCATGGAACGACTGAAGGACGCCATCCTGGCCGCGCTGCACAAGGTGCTAAAACCGGCAGCGGTGCTATGGCGCAACGACAGCCCAGTGCGGGAACTGGAAGGACTGGAGCGCTACGTCGCCATCGCCGACGGCGAATTTCCCGACATGGTCACGGTGGAAGAAGACGGACTGCGTTTCCAGGTATCGCCGCGCAGTGGTCAAAAAACCGGCTGGTTCTACGACCAGCGCGACAGCCGCACCCGACTGGATCGCTATGTCGCCGGGCGGCGGGTGCTGGATGTCTTCAGCTACGTCGGGGCCTGGGGCATCCGGGCGGCGGCGCGCGGCGCACGCGAAGTGCTGTGCATCGACTCCTCCACCATGGCGGTAGAACAGGCAGCGGCCAACGCCGCATCGAACGGCGTCGGCGAGCGGGTTCGCATCGAACAAAGCGACGCCTTCGACGCTCTCAAACGCCTGCGCGAAGCGCGGGAACGCTTCGACGTGGTGATCGTCGATCCACCCGCCTTCATCAAACGCCGCAAGGACTTCAAGGAAGGCGCGCTGGCCTATCGGCGATTGAACGAAATGGCGATGCAGGTGCTCGAACGTGACGGCCTGCTGGTGTCCTGCTCCTGCTCGCAACTGCTACCGCGCGAGACACTGACGCAAACCCTGCTGCAGGGCTCGCGGCATCTGGATCGCAACCTGGTGCTGCTGGAACAGGGCCGGCAAGGAACGGATCATCCGGTGCACCCGGCCATTGCCGAAACCGATTATCTCAAGACGATTTTCGCCCGGGTGCTGCCGGCCTGAAGATTGGCCGACGCGATCGACTGTCCGTCACGAACTATCACGCAAAATGGACAGTCTCGCGTCGCATTCGGGAAGAAACCGGAGTTTTCCATGCTTGTACATCCCAATTTTGACCCGGTGGCCTTCAGCCTGGGGCCACTGCACGTGCGCTGGTACGGGCTCATGTATCTATTGGGCTTTCTGGTGGGCTGGGCACTGGGCCGCTATCGGGCCAAACGCCCTGGTTCCGGCTGGACCGTCGAACAGATGGACGACGTGGTGTTCTACATCGCGCTGGGGGTCATCCTGGGCGGCCGGATCGGCTACATCCTGTTCTACAGCTTTGGCAATTTCGCCCATGACCCGCTGATCCTGTTCCGTATCTGGGAGGGCGGCATGTCCTTCCACGGCGGTTTCCTGGGCGTGCTGCTGGCCATGGCGCTGTTCGCCCGCAAGTATCACAAGGGTTTCTGGGCGACCGTCGATTTCGTCGCGCCGCTGATCGCGCCCGGACTGCTGTTCGGCCGCCTCGGCAATTTCATCAACGGGGAGTTGTGGGGCCGGGTCACCGATCTACCCTGGGGCATGGTGTTCCAACAGACCGGCGACGGCCTGCCCCGCCATCCCTCGCAACTGTACGAGGCGACCTTGGAAGGCGTCGTGCTGTTCCTGATCGTCTGGCTGTTCTCGAACAAACCGCGCCCGACCATGGCGGTCTCGGGGGTGTTCGCACTGTGTTACGGCAGCTTCCGTTTTCTGATCGAGTTCGTCCGCCAGCCGGATGTACAACTCGGCTATATCGCCTTCGACTGGCTGACCATGGGCCAGCTACTGTCCCTGCCGCTGATGGCGACCGGGGTGATCCTGCTGAGCCTGGCCTATCGCCGCAAAGCGGCCTGAGGGTTCCGCTCGCCCCCGCGCCACGGCGGCGGTCGGGGGCGACGACGCTCAGCTGGAGTAGCGGTAGTCGATGGCGACGTTCTGCACGCCCTGATCGGCGTCGAGCAGATTGGAAACACCGCGATAGGACAGTAACCGACCGGTCTCCCGCTCGTAGCGCAACTCCGGTCGCGGCGACGACGGCTGCAGCAGGCCATTCCCCACCTCGATGGCGAACGCCACCGTCCCCGGCTCATCGGGCGTGTCCAGCCGGTGGATGTGGAAGGTGAAATCGCGGCCTTCCAATGGCATCAGGAAACGGACCGGCGTTGCGGCATCGCCCTCGGCCAGCTCGGCCAGATGGTCGCGCAGATACACCTGCAAACCCTGCCCGGTGATCAGATCCTCCGCCAGCGGCACCATGGCCTGCTGAACCGGCGCATGGCGATCGACCCGGCCATAGGCTTTGACCCACGAACCGTCCACGAAGGTGCCGGCCTGCCGCCCGGAGCGGCGATCCTCGAAGGCATAGTTGGGCAGGTAGAGATGATCGGCGAAGCTGGCGTTCAACACCGCGATTTCCTGGCCCGCCGCATCCCGATAGCGCACTTCGTCGCGGTGCGGGCGGCCATCCTCGTAGATCATGCGGTGTTCTTCGACATACACGATTTCGCCGCGCCGATCACGGGCGATGCCCTGGAACACCTCCTCCTGCCGGGAGATGGTCAAAGCCCAGGCCGGCAAGGCGGCATCGGCCAGCAACAACACGCCGAAGGTGGCGGCATTCAGATATTTGGTCGTCTTGGCAAGCGTCATTGAGTACGCCCTCCATCAATTCGGAAAAATAACGATATCGCCAAGAGACTCGCAATCGCCGGACAGGTTCAACCTCATGCGCTACATCGGCAGGCGAGCGAATAAATCCCAATGGCCAACCCGAAGCTGCGACGCGCCCTGCTCGATCAGTCGGCGTCGGGTCAGCGCCCAGCCCGCCAGCCAGTCGTCGGCGTCGGGATCGAGCTGCCGGACGGCCTCGACCCAGCCATCCAACAAGGCCATCTGCACAGCGCCGTGCGCCGCGTCCAACCGCCAGGGACTGGGCTGCAATTCAACCTGATAGCCCCATCGTTCCAGCCGCACGGCCAGGGTCGGAGCCGCAGCCGGACCGAGCGCCGGACCGAACCCCTTATCGCCGCGTTGATGGCGATTGACCCGCGCGCACACCGCCTCGTCGCCATTCAGGACCGGATGCCAAACGATGGAACCGTCGTAACTGAGCACGATGAAAACCGCCGACCGCCAGTCCCGACAGCGCCGGGCCAACCGGTCGAGCCAGGCCGACGATACCAGATCCAGCAGCGCCGACGCCGTGACCAGTTGCACATCCGACGGATCCTGCCAGGCTCGCTCACGGGCCAGATCCTGCGCTTGCCATTCCCAGCTCAGCGCGAGCGCCTGCCCCGCCGCCCACCGGCGCAACAGCGCATCGCCCTGCGCCAGCAAGGCCGGATCGTGCTCCACCAGCCGCCAATGTTGCGCACCGCCCAGACGTGGCGCCAGAAAACGGGGATTGGCGCCGGTGCCGCTACCCAGATCCAGCACCGACAAGGCATCCTGCTGTCGCCGCCACGCCAGCAGCTGCTCGGTCAAGGCTGGGTTGCGAGCGGCGGCGTCGGCCGGTTCGCGCAGCTGCAACCAATCGGCTGAAAAACCGCTCACATCATTGCCACTGCGGTGAGAAGGGCGGAAAACTGGGCGCAGCTGGCCGGCCAATCCGGCAAATGTTGCCGTGCCGCCTGCGCCCCGGCGACCAGCCGCTGGCGCAATCCGGGTTCGGTCAGCACCCGCGCCAAAGCATCGGCCAGTGCCGCCTCATCGCCAGGCGGCACCAACAAACCCGCCGAAGCGGGCACCGTGTCGGGGATGGCCCCGGCAGTCGTGCTGACGATCGGCAGACCGCACGCCAGCGCTTCGGCCAACACCATGCCGTAACCTTCGTACCAGGATGGCAATACGAATACATCGGCCCGCTGGTAACAGGCCGCCAACTGCTCCGCGCTCAACTCGCCCCGCAGTTCGATGCGCCCGCTCAGCCCCAAGGTGGTGATCAACGCCTGCAACTGAGCCGCGGTCGCTGGATCAAGGGCGGGACTGCCGGCGCATTCCAGCCGCCAGGGCAGATGTTCGAGCCGAGCCAATGCGCGGAACAGCACGGCATGGCCCTTGCGAGGCGTCAGGCTGGCCGCGCACAGCAGTCGCCACGGCGCTTGCTGCGAACCTTGCGCCAGCGGCGCAGGATCGGTTCCCGGCAACACCACGGCGCAGCGCTCGGCCGCAACCTCATAAGCGGCCAGCTCCCGCACCGTATTGGGACTGGTCACGATGATCCGACGGACCTGCCGCAGGGCCTCGCGCTCACTGGCGAACAAAATCTGTCGACGCACCTCGTCCAAGCCGGTTTCCAGCGCCAAGGGGTGATGGACCAACGCCACCAGCCGCAACCGGTCGCGATGGGCGGCAGCCACGGCGGGCATCGCACCCAGCGCCAGACCGTCGATCACCGCCAGCGCCCCGTCCGGCAGCGCGGCCAATAGCGCATCCGCTGCCGCCAGCGCCGCCGGAGTCGGCTGGGGAAAACTAGCGTCGAGACACTGCAAATCCACCCGCCAACCCCGATCCGCCAACCCCGCCATAATCCGGCGATCGTAGAGATAGCCACCGGTGCGGGTCTCGGGATCGCCGGGAATCAGGAATTGGACTGCCGTCAAGACAACGGCCCCTCGTAGGACGCCCAGGCGGTATGGGACTCGTGCAGGGTCACCCGCATCGAGCCAAGCCCGACGGTGTTCGACCCCAGCTGGCCATCCTCGATCCGCACCGCAATCCGATCGTAGATTTCACGGGCCAGGAATTCGATGGTGGTGTTGCGGCCGGTAAATTCGGGCAGCTCGTCGAGATTGCAATAATTCAACTCGCCTAGCACCGCCCGCAGACACTCGCTGAGTTGACCGATGTCCACCACCACTCCATTCGGGTCCAGATCGGCGCGGCGCAACTCCAGATCGACGATGTAAGTAGCGCCGTGCAGGCGTTGGGCAGGACCGAAGCTGACGCCTCGGAGACTGTGGGCGATCATAAAATGGTCGCGAACGCAAACGGTATACATGCTTGAACCCTTGACTGTGGTGATAGCCAACCTGAACTCCGACGGCCACCGACGCTGCTCGCCGATGGTCATCCATCTTCGTCAGGATAGACAATGCGATGGCAGAGAATGCCGCGCGGCCGACGACTCAATTCGGCCATGACCCGCGGCAGCTCGGCGAAGGGACTTTCGCCGCTGATCAGCGCATCCAGGACCGGATCGTCCAGCAAGGCCATGACCGTCTCCATCCGCCGCCGGTGATCCCAGCGGCCGCGCTGGGCGGGCGCGATGACGCCGACCTGGGAACTGCGCACGCTCAGCCGTCTGGCATGGAAATCCTCGCCCAGCGGCAGGCTGACCGACTGCGCGCCGAACCAGCTCGCCTCGATCACCGTCGCCTCGAACCCCGCCAAACCCAGCGCCAGCGCCAGTCCGGCCGGCGCGCCGCTGGCATGGATGACCACATCCTGCTCTGCCTCAGCCTGCTCCGGCAGTGCAAAACGCACGCCGAGTCGGTCCGCTGTCGCCGCCTTGCCGGCATCGACGTCCAGCAATTGTAGCCGGCAGCCCGGCAAGCATCCCGCCAGCCACGCGATCAGACAGCCAACCGTCCCCGCGCCGATCACCGTGATTCGGTCGCCCAAGCGCGGTGCAGCATCCCACAGCACATTGAGCGCGGTTTCCAGATTGGCCGCCAACACCGCCCGGCCGGGAGGGATGCCCTCCGGCAGCGGGGTCACCGCCGTTACCGGCACGATATAGCGATCCTGGTGCGGATAGAGGCAGAACACCACCCGCCCGCGCCATTCCTCCGCTCCGGCCTCGACCACTCCGACATTGCAGTAGCCATACTTGACCGGAGCGGGGAAATCGCCCTGCTGAAAGGGGGCGCGCATGGCCCGATACTGGCTGGGCGGCACCTCGCCGCGAAACACCAGGCTCTCGGTGCCGCGACTGATCGCGCTGTACAGCGTGCGCACCTGCAACTGGCCGGGTCCCGGCTCGGGCAGGGACTCGGCACGAATTTCGCCATAGCCGGGGGTGGCCAGCCAAAAGGCGCGTGCCTGTCCGCTATCGCTTACCATCAGCTTGCTCGATTCGCCATTGCCAAATCATGAATCCGATACATCTCGCCTCCGCATCCCTCCTCCGATCGTTGTTGATCGACGCCCTGTCGAATGTCATCCCCGCCTTGCTGCTGCTCGCCGGCGGTGCAATGACCTTGGCGACAACATTCGACTTGTCGATCCGCTATCCCGTGCAAACCCTGGCTGCTTTCGTCGGGTTGCTGCTGGCCCTGGCCCCGTTTCTGCCGCACCATCTACCGCTGACCTGCTTCGGCGCGGCCAACCGGGTCACTTTGCTACGGGCCAGTCTGGCCGCGCTGCTGGCCGGACTGCTGGGACAAGCGCCGCTGGCGTCCGGGTTAGCCTGGTGCGCGACGCTGGTCGCGCTGGTTGCGCTGGCGCTCGATGGACTCGATGGCTGGCTGGCGCGGCGGCACGGTCTGCAAAGCATTTTCGGCGCTCGCTTCGACATGGAAGTGGACGCTTTTCTCATTCTGGTCTTGGCCGCGCTGGCCTATCAAACCGGACAGGCGGGCGGCTGGGTGCTGTTGTCGGGCGTCATGCGTTACGGCTTCGTCGCGCTGGGTTATGCCCTGCCCTGGCTGCGCCAACCCCTGCCGCCGCGTAAGCGCCGACAAACCGTGTGCGTGATCCAGACCGCCGCGCTGGCGCTGATCCTGATCCCGACTCTGGCCCCGCCCTGGACCACGGCACTGGCCGCCAGCGCCCTGGGTCTGCTGACGTATTCCTTCGCGGTCGACACCGTCTGGCTGGCGCGCCGCGCCGCTACGACCCCTGCGCTCTGATCCCTGCAGCTGTTGGTGCGCCGTCCAGCGCCCGCAACAACAACGGCCCCAGCGCCTCGATCCCGCCCAGTGCCGTCGGTCCCGGCGTCAATCCCGGCCGAAAGCCCGCCGTGGTGAAAGCCTCGATCAGCGCAGGATCGCGGGTAAACACATGAACCGGCACCTGCCAGGAAATCTCGCGACCGCCGACCACCGCCGGCGGCTGATGGTCGCCGAGCGTCAACACCAGCGCATTGGCCGGCGCCAGCTGCCGCAAATAGCCGCCCAGCACGGCGAAATTGTAGCGGATGCTGCGGATATAGGCCGCCGCCAGTTCCTGGCCATCCAGCCGCTCGCTCAGCGCCATGTCTTCGGACGGCACGACCGCTTCGGACCTCGCGTCGAAATCGCGCCAATCCGGCCGATACGGCGGCAGTGGCGCGAACGGCGCATGGCTGTCGATGGTCGGGAAAAACACCAACAGCGGCGTTCGCTCGTTCAAAGCCACCTCGCGCTGGTGCACGCGGTACAGGCTGTACTGGTCGGGGATGACCCACCAGCCATAGGCAGGACCGCGATAATCCAGACGATCGGCCTGATAGATGAGGTCGAAACCGTAGAACTGCCCCTCCGGCCAGGGATAGCGCAAACCCGGCATGATGGCCACGGTCCGATAACCGGCGGCGGCGAAGCGGCTGACCAGGGTGGGCCGATCGGTCGTCAGCAACGACTGATAGTCGCCCTGGTCGGCGATGCGCAACCCGGCCAGCAGGCTGGAATGGGCCAGCCAGGAACCGCCGCCGAAGGTGCTGGATGTCACCCGGGCCGAGGCGACCCGCCAGCCGACCGCGCTCAGCGATTGCTCCAACGCCTCGCGCTCGGCGGCGAGCGGCGCGGAAAAACGCGGATCGTCGAAGGTCAAAGCGCCGTAGGACTCGAAAAAGATCACGAACAAGTCGCCGCGCCGCAAACGGCTCAGATCCGAAGTCGGCAGCAGCGGTTGACCCGCCAGCCGGTCATGCCGCCGCCACAGGGTGGCCTCCAGCACCAGCCGGCCTTGCTCGACCAGCATGGCGGTAACCGGCAAAGCGAAGCGGTGGGCCAGCGGCAGCTGTGAATCGAGCCGCCCAGCGCCGTAGCAGACCAGTAGCATCGCCGCCAGCGCACCCAGCGTCCGTCGTTCGCCAGGTCGGCCCAACGCGGTCATGACCGTAGCGAGCGCCCAACGCAGGGCGACGACCACGACGCTCAGCAAGGCCAACAGGGCCAGTCCACCCAGCGCCAGTTGCCAACCGGCCACCCGATCCAGGAACATGGCCGTCACCCCAGGCAGGTGCTGGCTGTCCCAGTACAGATGGATGGATCGCCCCATCAGCGCCGGAACCGTGACATCGACATAACGCCCCAGCACCAGCAGCAGATAGCCACCGAGGATGATCCCTCGCAAGGCGCGGCCCGGCGCGCCCCGCCAAGCGACGATCAGCGCCAGGACAAACACCAACGCCGACAACTCGACCGACAGCTCCGGAACCCAGCGCACGCCGGCGGTCGGCCAACGGTTCTGGAAAGTCAAGGCCGAGTTGAGCAAGCCCAACGCCAGCGCCAAGCGGACCACATCCGACATCAGACTGTTCCTCTTCGCTCTGCCACCGGTCACAGCCCGGACTGGCGAACCGTGGGCGATTGTCGTACGATCTTGAACAGTAACATAGAATCGATGTCCGAACCCGCCACCGGCGTAGGGATATCCCGGCGGGTCCTGCCGCCTTCATCGCCTGGGAATGCTGTCCGGCCATGGCGGCGACGCGAACCACCCGCCGAGGATCTATCCCGCACCACCTGGCCAAACCCCCGCCACTCCCATCCTGGTGCGGGGGTTTTCGTTTGAGCCCCAACCCGATCCGGACGACAGGAGGCAAACACCATGAGTGGGATCAACGAAAAACAACACATCGCGGGCGAGGGGGAAGTTCTGCAAACCAGCAATCAGCCCAGCGAAGAAATGCAGCGTTGCCTCGACGAGGTCATCGCCATCCTGCGTAAATACGACATGGGCGTCATGCTCTGCCTGGCCAACGACCGCGAATCGGTGCTGATGTATCGGGTTCCCGAGTGGTGCGCGGTGGCGTTGGGCGACAACGGGCCGGAGGTCAACGCCGACAAGCTATGGCATACCGGCGATCTGGAGCAGCTGCTGGGACGCACTTACCGGCTGGCCAACGCCCTGCGCCATACCAGCGAGCGGCTGAACACCGAATCGACCCGGTTGGAGGATTTCGTGCGGGATCTGGGCCAGCATCTGCTCGACCCAAACCGCAAGAGCCACTGAAGGTCCTGCCGGGCGGGACCGGGACCGCCCGAGCATTCCACTGCTACACGATCATTGGTCAGTGCAGGCCCGAACTCTGGGCGGAGGATGGCCGCCACTGCCGCGCCAGCTCGCGAGCCCGGGCCAGCTCGCCTTCCTGCAGCCGACTGGCCACCGCATCCAGCGACTGCGCCGCGCCCACATAGCCGCCCGCCACCGCCAGACTCAACCAGACGTGGGCCTTGACCCCGTCCGGCTCCTGTCCCCGACCGTTGGCGTAGGCCATGCCGGCCGCATACTGAGCCAGCGGCAGGCCGTTGTTGGCGGCCTTCTCGAACCAGGTGAACGCCAGCCGGTCGTCGCGCGCCACGCCCCGACCGCTAACATAGGCCAACCCCAGCATTGCCTGGGCCAGCGCCAGATCCTGATCGGCCGCCTTGCGATACCAAGCCACGGCCTGGGCGTCATCGCGCGGCAACCCTCCGCGCCCTTCGGCGTACAACAGTCCCAGGTTGAGCTGAGCGATGGCCAAGCCGCGCTCGGCCGCCTTGCGGTACCAGGCTGCGGCCTGCGCCTCGTCCTTCGGCACATCCGGGCCGATGGCGTACAGCACGCCGATGTTGAATTCCGCTGCGGCGTTGCCGGATTTGGCCGTCTCACGATACCAGCGTAGTGCCTGCCGTCCATCGCGAGGTACGCCGGCTCCCTGGGCGTACATGCCGGCCAACTGAAACTGGGCGACGGCGTGGCCTTGTTCAGCCGCCTTGCGAAACCACTCCGCCGCCAGCCGATCGTCGCGGCTCAATCCATCGCTCCCGACATAAAGCGTTCCCAAGCGATACTGGGCATCGACTACGCCTTGATCGGCAGCCTTGCGCAGCCAGTCCAAACCCTGCCGGCTGTCGTGCACCACCCCCCGCCCGGCGAAATAACGCTCGGCCAACTGAAACTGCGCCTGCGCATCGCCGCCAGCGGCCGCCTGCCCCAACAATTGCATGCCCTTGGCCTCGTCCAGCACCACGCCGCGACCATGCAGATAATCGTCGGCCAACTCCAGCTGCGCCATGGGCAGGTTCTGCTCGGCCGCTCGACGGAACCACTGCAAGGCTTCGCGCTCGTCGCGCGCCACGCTGCGGCCGTCGGCGTACATCCGCCCCATGAAATATTGCGCCAGCGGCAGGTTTTTCTCGGCGGCCTGTCGAAACCACTTCAGCGCTTCGGCGTCGTTGCGGGTCGTGCCCTGACCCTCGGCATACATCTGCCCCAGACTCAACTCGGCCGGTCCCAAGTCTTGTTCGGCGGCCTTGCGGAACCAGCGGAAAGCCTCATCGGGGTTTCGCGCCACGCCGCGACCGCTCAGATAACGCACGGCCAGGTTATATTGGGCTTCGGCGTGACCCTGTTCCGCCGCCTTGCGGTACCACTGCACCGCATCCTGGTCGCTGGCGGCCATGCCTCGCCCCACCGCATACATGGCGCCGAGGGCAAACTGAGCGCTGGCTTGGCCCTGCTGGGCGGCGCGCTGATACCACTGCACCGCCTCCTTGTCGTTGCGCGACACGCCCCGACCGCTGGCATAGAAATTTCCCAACTCGAACTGCGCCTCGGCGCTGCCCTGCTGGGCGGCCTGCCGATACCAGTTGACCGCCTGTCCGTCATCGCGCGCTACGCCCTGGCCGCTGGCATAGCGGCTGGCCAGCAGGCATTGCGCATCGACGTAGCCACTGGCCGCCGCCTTTTGCAGCCACGCCAGAGCTTCCTTTTCCTTGGGAGCCATCTCGGGATGGGCGATATACAGCATCGCCAGCTGAAACTGCGCCTCGGCGTTGCCTTGCAGGGCTGCCCGCCGAAACCAGTCGATGGCATTGCTTTGGCTTTGTATCACTCCTTCGCCGCGCAGGTACATCAGGCCGATCATGGTCTGCGCTCTGGGATCGCCCTGCTTGGCCCAGTTCATGTATTCTCGAAACGCCGTGGCGAAATCGCGGCGCTGGTAGGCATCGGCGGCGCTGTTGGTGGCGGCATCGGGCGCAATCGGTCGGTTGTCGCCAAAATGCCAAACGCCTTCGGCGTCCTGCCATTTCTTGACGTTGGCATCGGGCACAGGCGCGGCCTGGACCGCACCGGCCAAAATCACCGATAACCACACCGCTATCTGGCGCATAACCATCTCCGTTCGGAAAATGCCCAACCCTCTTGAATTTCCACCACCAGCCTCAATCTTGTCACACTCTTCACCATGGAAGATAGCTTTAGCGATTTCATCGGTTGCCGAGTTGACGATATTCGTCCGATCTATGCTTAAAATTGGGTTTGAAATAGCGCTGGCGGCGGCAAGACCGTAATCTGGACATCCGCGACCAGCGCTCGGTACGCCGAGCTCGCCACCAATCTACCGTATGGTTTTGACAACCGACAAGTTGCCGAGACTCTCTACTGTCTAGCGACTGTTGCCCATCCAACCGGAGACTCCCTCATGGACCTGCAACCCGGCCAAAATTTTTCCATCTCCCAACACAGCCTCGCGCCGGCGGCGGTCGAGATCCTGCTGGATTGGACGCCGGCCGACACCCCGCTGACGCTCGACGCTAGCGCTTTCGCCCTCACCGCGCAGGGCAAGGTACGCGGCGACGGCGATCTCATCTTCTACAACCAATTGGAACTGGTGGGCGGTGGTATTCGGCGTGCGGAAGACGGCCGCGCCTTCACTGTCCGCTTCGCTGCCTTACCGGCGGCCATCGAGCGGATCGTCATCGCCCTGACCATCGACCAGGGTCAGCGCCGCGGCCAGTCGTTCGGGCAATTGAGCCAGGTGCGGGCCAACATCCGCGCTGCTGACGGCAAGACCGTGCTGGCCAGCTTCCCGCTGGCGACGAAGATGATGCCGGAAACCGCCCTGATCGTCGGTGAACTGTACCGGCGTAATGGCGAATGGAAATTCCGGGCGGTCGGTCAGGGCTTCGTCGGCGGGCTGGGACCGCTGGCCCGGCAGTACGGCGTGGAGGTGAGCGACGATCCCGACGCTGCCGCTCCGCCGCCACCGGCCTCGGCCGCTCCGAAACCGATCCGGCTGGAGAAGATCACGCTGGAGAAGAAGGGCAGCAGCATTTCACTGGAAAAGAAGGGCCAGGGCTTCGGCGAGATCGTGGTCAACCTCAACTGGAACCGCGGTGGCAACAGCGGCGGCGGATTCTTCGGCCGGTTGACCGGTGGGCGCAAGGTCGACCTCGATCTGGGCTGCCTGTTCAAGCTGCGCAACGGTCGCGCTGGCGCGGTGCAGGCGCTGGGCGACAGCTTCGGCAATCTGCATCAACCACCCTACATCCGGCTGATGGGCGACGACCGCAGCGGTGCCAGCGCTCAGGGTGAATTCCTGCATATCAACGGCCAACACTGGCATGAATTGGAGCGGGTGCTGTTATTTGCCATGATCTACGAAGGCGCACCCAACTGGGCCGAAACCGATGCGGTGGTCACCGTGCAGACGCCGAACCAGCCGACGCTGGAGATCCGCATCGACAGCCACCGCAACGATCAGCGCATGTGCGCCTTGGCGATGCTGGAGAACCATGGCGACAATATCAAGGTCACAAAGCTGGTCGAGTATTTTCTGGACCACCGTTTCCTGGATCAAGCTTACGATTTCGGCCTGCGCTGGGTCGCTGGCTCCAAGGATTGAGACTGTCCGCGTTTTTTTCACAACTTGAGAGGAATAACACCATGGCGCTCGAATGGCTGAAACAACGATTTAATGAAGTCTCCGCCAATTTGAAAACCGAAGTCACCAAAATCCGCAATAAGAGTTTCCTGGAAGCGGTAGTGGCTGGCTGCACCCTGGTCGCCCACGCCGACGGCACCGTCAGTTCGGCGGAAAAGCAGAAGATGCTGGGCTTCCTGCATAGCTCCGAAGTACTGTCGGTCTTCGACACCAACGAGATCATCGCCCTGTTCGACAAGTACGCCAAGCAGTTCGAGTTCGATTTTCAGATCGGCCAGGCCAGCACGCTGCAGGCCGTCGCCAAGATCAAGGACAAGGTGGACGAGGCGCGGCTGATGGTGCGGGTCTGTTGCGCCATCGGCGCTGCCGACGGCAACTTCGACGACAGCGAAAAAGCGGCCGTGCGCAAGATCTGCGCCGAATTGGGCCTGGACCCTCGCGACTTCGATCTGAACTAAGAGCGCGTAAAGCATGGAACATCATCTCGGTTTTCCACCGGAAACCATCGCCATCTTCGTCGCGGTGGTCGCCTTCTCGGTATGGCTGGATCTCCGGCTGCACAAGAACAGCAAGGACATCAGCATTCCCAATGCCGTGGCCTGGTCGCTGTTCTGGATTTTTCTGGCCATCGCCTTCTTCTTCTACCTCAAGATCCACCACGGCGATGACTTCGCCGACCTGTTCCTGGCCGGCTACATCCTGGAAAAATCACTGTCGGTGGACAACCTGATGGTGTTCGTCGCCATCTTCGCCTCGTTTGGGATCAAGGGCGCTCTGCAACACCGGATCCTGTATTTCGGCATCCTGGGCGCAGTGGTCTTCCGCATGCTGTTCATCGCCTTCGGGACCAGCCTGTTCGGCCTGAGCACCTGGATCGAGTTCGTGTTCGCCGCCATCGTGGCCTGGACCGGCTGGAAGATGCTGAGCGGCGTGGGCGAAAACGATGAGATCGAGGATTATTCCGATCACTGGTCGGTGCGGCTCACCGAAAAACTGGTACCGATCTTCCCGCGCTTGCACGGCCACCACTTCCTGGTCAAGCATAGCCATGTCCAGACCGTGACAGCTCAGGACCCCAGCGTATCGGTCAGCCGGGAAGCTCTGGTCTACGCCACGCCCATGCTGCTCTGCCTGGTCTGCATCGAGGTGTCGGACATCATCTTCGCCTTCGATTCGGTACCGGCGGTGATCGCGGTGACCCGCGAGCCGCTGCTGGTCTATTCGGCGGTGATCTTCGCCATCCTGGGCCTGCGCTCCCTGTACTTCGTACTGGCGGCGGCGCAGCAGTATCTGGTCCATCTCGACAAGGCGGTGGCAGCGTTGCTGTTCTTCATCGCCTTCAAGCTGGCCCTGCAGGCGTCCAACCACCTGTTCCACTGGCCCGGTTGGGAGATTTCCTCCAACCTGAGCCTGATGATCATTCTCGGAACCCTAGCGGTCGGAGTCATCGCCTCGCTGCTGTTTCCGGAGAAAAAAGAAGAGGTGGAAAACGCAAGCTCGCCGGAGAAACCGGACTAAGCGCAACGCCCCAGCCTTGCGTCCATTGCCGCTGGATGGATCGCTCACCATCCAGTGGCTCGTTTCGCAACCACCCCGTCAAGCAGGAGGATGATTCCCATGTCCATTTCCCTCAACAAAGGCGAACGGCTGTCGCTCGACAAACAAGCACCCAATCTCAAGAAGGTGCTGATCGGTCTGGGCTGGGATGCCCGCGCCACCGATGGCGTCGATTTCGACTTGGACGCCTCGGCGTTCATGTTGGGCGCCGACGGCAAGGTACGTTCGGAAGTCGACTTCATTTTCTACAACCAACTGAAATCGGCCTGCGGCTCGGTGCAACACACCGGCGATAATCGCACCGGCGCCGGCGAAGGCGATGACGAAGTGCTCATGGTCGATCTGACCCGTGTGCCAGCCGATGTGCAGAAGATCGTCTTCACCGTCACCATTCACGAAGCCGAAGCGCGTCGACAGAATTTTGGCCAGGTCGGCAATGCCTTCATCCGCCTGGTCAACGCCGAAACGAACGCTGAGGTGGCCCGCTACGACTTGGCCGAGGACGCCTCGACCGAAACGGCGATGGTCTTCGGCGAACTGTACCGACACAGCGGCGAATGGCGTTTTGCCGCGGTCGGGCAGGGCTACGCCGGTGGTCTGGCGGCGATGTGCCGCCAGTACGGCCTCAACCTCTAATCCTCTCCACCACCGTTGACACGATTCAGGAATCCACGATGGCTATTTCTCTCCAGAAGGGTCAGAACGTCTCGTTGACCAAGCAGGCTCCCGGTCTGAAACAGGCGCGTTTCGGCCTGGGCTGGGACTTGCGCAAGACCGATGGCAGCGCCTTTGATCTCGACGCTTCCGCCTTCGTGCTGGATGCCAGCGGCAAGGTGCTGAGCGATCAACATTTTGTGTTCTACAACAACACTCAGGACCCCTCGGGCGCGCTCAAGCATCTGGGCGACAATCGCACCGGGCAAGGTGAAGGCGACGATGAAGTGCTCGATGTGGAGCTGAACCTGTTCCCGGCCAACGCCGCCAAGGTAGCCTTCGTGGTCACCATTCACGACGCCGAAGCGCGCCGACAGAACTTCGGCCAAGTCGGCAACGCCTACATCCGCGCGCTCAATGCCGAAGGCGAGCAGGAAATCGCCCGCTACGACCTGTCCGAGGACGCTTCGACCGAAACGGCGATGATCTTCGGCGAGCTTTACCGGCACAATGACGAGTGGAAGTTCAAGGCCATCGGCCAGGGCTATGCCGGCGGTCTGGCGGCGGTCGCCCGCGATTACGGCGTCAATCTCGGCTAGAATGGGCGGCGCACGATCGCCGCGCTCGATTAACCCGCGCCCGCCGATCTCCGGCGGGCTTTTGCTTTGTTGGACAAAGAACAATGAGCGAAACCGTGAAGTACCTGCTCGATGAGAGCCGCATACCGAAGTTTTGGTACAACCTGGTCGCCGACCTGCCGACGCCCCCGCCGCCGGTGCTGCATCCCGGCACCCAAAAGCCGGTGACCCCGGATGACCTGGCCCCGCTGTTCCCGCTGACGCTGATTCAGCAGGAAGTGACCACTGAACGGGAAGTTGAAATTCCCCAGCCGGTTCGGGACATCTACCGGCAGTGGCGGCCCAGCCCGTTGTTTCGCGCCCGCCGCCTGGAGCAGGCGCTCGGCACTCCGGCGCGGATCTACTACAAATACGAGGGCGTCAGTCCGGCTGGCAGCCACAAGCCCAATACCGCCGTCGCTCAGGCGTTCTACAACAAGGAAGCCGGCATCCGCCGCATCTCGACCGAAACCGGCGCCGGGCAATGGGGTTCCTCGCTGGCTTTCGCCGGCGCGCTGTTCGGCATCGACGTCCAGGTGTTCATGGTACGGGTTTCCTACAATCAGAAACCCTATCGGCGGGCGCTGATGGAGACCTACGGCGCGCGCTGCGTCGCTTCGCCGTCCGAGGAGACCGCGTCGGGACGGGCGATTCTGGCTAAACGGCCCGATCATCCGGGTAGTCTCGGCATCGCCATTTCCGAGGCAGTGGAAATCGCCGCCCAACGCGATGACACCAAGTACGCGTTGGGTTCGGTGCTCAGCCATGTGTTGCTGCATCAAACCGTGATCGGCCAGGAAGCGATGGCGCAGATGGAGATGGCGAACGATTATCCCGACATCGTCATCGGTTGCGCCGGCGGTGGCTCCAATTTCGCCGGCATCGCCTTTCCGTTCATCGGTGCGCAACTGCGCGGCGGTCCGGAGGTGCGGGTCATCGCCATCGAACCCGCGGCCTGCCCCACCCTGACCCGCGGCCCCTACGCCTACGATTTCGGCGACACCGCCCATCTGGCGCCACTGACCAAGATGCACACCCTGGGCTCGACCTTCACTCCGCCCGGCTTTCATGCCGGTGGACTGCGCTATCACGGCATGGCGCCGTTGGTCAGCCACGTCAAGGAGCTGGGTTTGATCGAGGCGCGTTCCTATCACCAAACCGCCTGTTTCGAGGCCGGCGTGCAGTTCGCGCGGGCTGAAGGCATCCTGCCGGCCCCAGAAGCCACCCATGCGGTGCGCGCGGCCATCGACGAGGCGGTGCGCTGCAAGGAAAAGGGCATCAGTCAGTCAATCCTGTTCAATCTGTCCGGCCATGGCCATTTCGACATGCAGGCGTATATGGATTATTTCGCCGGCAAGCTGGTGGATCAGGATTACGACGAGCAGGAACTGGCAATGGCTCTGGCTGGGCTACCGTCGGTAAGCGAGGTCTGAGCAATCGAGGAATACCCCTCTCCTACAGCGGAGAGGGGGAGAATGGGTCCGTACCCACTTGATTCTCTGTTCCGAATGCAGCCATTTACATAGCGCACATGTACAGGCCACACCCGCATGGATCAACTGACTGCCTGTGTCGAACGGATTGAAAAGCGGTTGGATCTGAGCGACCCGTCCCATTGATGGAGCCTTCAAATATGGCCGACACACTCTACGACACCGATTTCTATCAGTGGACCCAGCAGCAAGCGGCACTCTTACGCCAAGGGCAGTTGGTAGCGCTGGATATTGATCATCTGGCAGAGGAAATTGAGGACATGGGCAAGAGCAATCGCCTGGCGCTGGAAAGCTACTTGTCCAATGTCATCATGCACTTGCTGAAATGGCAGTATCAGCCGGAGCGACGCAGCACCCGTTGGAAACCGTCCATCCGTAACGGGAGACGCCAAATTGAGAAACGCCTCAAAAACAGCCCCAGCCTGAAACCACAATTATAAACCATTGTTCAGGAGGAATATCTCCCAGCACGGGAGAATGCAGCGGATGAAACAAACATCCCATTAGCAACGTTCCCAATGGAGTGTCCATTCACGGTGGAACAGGTGCTCGATACGGAATATTGGCCGGATTGATCCAGACCTCGGCCCATTGAACGGCTTATCCACAGCAGGCATCCACCAAGCAGAGGTAGACCCATACAGGGTCACCCCTGTTTGTCAAGCCTCCATAAAATTGGCCGACTACGAATCAGACACGAGGACGCACGCGCCGGTATCCCAGCAATCCCATCACAGCCGTGAATAGCAATAGCCCCCAGATCGATAGGGAAGGTATAGGCGCGCCAGCACCTCGCAGTTCAAAATCAGCGGTAATCGCAAGATTATTGAGGCTATCTACAATACATTGATTGCCACTCTCATCTGGACAGCCAGTCCAGCCGCCGAAAGTTGAATGAGCATCGGGAATGGCGCTGAGAACGACCTGGCTTGCTGTGAACATCTCATTGGCAAAGCTGCCTTTGCAATACTTGCCGCAGTCGATACCGGGTTGCGTACTGGTCACCGTGCCGCCACCGCCACCGGTTTTGCTGACAGAAAGCAAAGAATACTGTCCGCCGCGCACCAACCGTACGGCATCGCTGCTGCCCTTGCCGCTGGCGCCGACGTCACCATCGCTGAAGACCACGACCCACGCGCCGCCGGAATAGGGGGCATAGGGAGACGCCGACCAAAAATAAGCTAATGGCGCAGACGGAAACACCTCAGTGTTGATTGCTGGACTCCAGTTTCGCTGTTCGACAATCGAACTGAGTTCCTTCAGATTGGGCAAGCGCCAGTCGCTGAAACCGGCGACGCCACTTGCTGGACCCAATTGCAGCGCCTCCGGCCAAGCGTATCCACCTGCCGTTCCCGCGCAGGTTGTACCGTCCCAAATCTGTCCCTCAGCGCAACGCTTCCAGGTCAGACCGGTTTTGATGTGGTAGGCAGTGCCGTCGGTATCGTTCAAAATAAAATCACTGGTGGGCGTGGTGGCCGGGACCGCCGTGTTTTCTCCTGCCCAGACCAGGCTAGCCACGGGGCAGGTCAGCAACACCCAGAGCAGTAGCAGGCGTTGAAGGATCGGCATCTTCATAAAGGGGACTCCGAAGCAGTTGCAGGGGAACCGTCCTGGCCGGATGGCAAAGAAGGCCAGTCAGAGGACAGTAATGGGAATGCAGCCGATAGCGGTCGCCAGATCAGCCGCAACACGCGCCGCTTGCGGCCACTGCGCAGATAGCCTTCCTCGGCGATGAAACAGTGGGCGATGCCCTGGCGGCGCAATTGCTGGCGCAAGCCAACTAATGCCTTCAGTGGCAGGCAAAAGACTTCGCTAAAACCCGGACGGCTGGCGGGCCTGGCGCGGGGACGTAAGACGCGCAAGCGGATAACGTCAACCCCATAGGCTTCCACGCGATTCCCGACCTGCATCAGCACCAGTTCGTCGCCCTGAAGGCGGAAATAGCGCCATTGGCCACGCAATGAGGATACGCTGGCCGGTTCCCAGCGAGGAATCAGGCCGATGCGCGCCCCGCGCCCCCTTCCAGGTCGCCACCAAGGAAGACAGGGCGGTGAGCAAAACCAATCGGCCAGCCACGGCTCGGCCTGCCATACGCGCCGCCAGCCATTGGCAAAACAGGCATGGCGACCATGCCCGAGGGCGCTCGCCAAACCAGCACGCAATCGCTCACGGGCCGGTCGGGTCAGCCGCTGTTGAATACCGCCGCTAAGCGGACGATGCAATCGCTGTTTGGTCAGACGCAACCGGTCACGCAGGTGGCCCAACACCCGCCGACGCACCAACCGGTAACCAGGCCGCACGATGTAGCCCAGAAAATCGACGCCTTGAGAAACCGGCGCCAGCCGACCCGGATCCTTGAGCTGCAACCCCAACCGCTGGCGCAGAAACTCGGCAATGGAATCCCGCCAGATTCGCAGCAGATCCGGGTCCGAATGCAACAGCACGAAGTCATCCACATAGCGCAGATAGTGACGGCACTTCAACACATGCTTGACGAACTGATCCAATTCGTTGAGGTAGACATTGCCGAAGAACTGGCTGGTCAGGTTGCCAATCGGCAAGCCGGTCTCTGGTGGCGCCTGGTCCAGCCGCTTGTGCAGCGGCACCTGTCGGAACCGGCGTGGGTCGCCTACCCGTATGCACCCCGCCATTGGATCGGCCCCCAGAATCGTGGCGCAAAGCCAGTCCAGCGGCTCGACCTCGGCGGTGGCAAGTTCGCCGCGCACGCGGGACTGATCCAACCGCCGGCGCAGCAGCCCCAACAACCGGGGACGATGGATGGAATAGAAGAAATTGCGGATATCCAGTTGCAGAAACCAGGCGCGGCGGCGGCCATTATGGGTCAGTTGGCGCTGGAAATGTTGCAACCGCTCCACCGCCGCATGCGTCCCCTTGCCGTGGCGGTTCGCGTAACTGTCATGGATAAAGCGAGGTTCATACAGCGCCTCCAGGCGGGAAACCAGCAGATGGTGAACAACCCGATCGGCAAAGGGCGCGGCATGGATTTCGCGCGCCTTGGGCCGGAGGGTGATAAAAGCGACAGAGCGGGCGGGCGACCAACAGCGGGCAACCAACGCCTCGCGGGTCTCGATCAGATGATCGAGCAACCGGAGTTCGTAACGCTGGGTTTCGCGGGCGCCGCGCTTGCCCCGACGGCAAGCCCGATAGGCTTGATAAACCGCCTGCAAGCTGAAGACCCCCGCCGGATCACTTTCCGCCGCGCACCAACCGTACGGCATTGTTGTTGCCCTTGTTGTTGGCGTTGTCGTTACCATTGTTGAAGTTCACGTTCCACGCGTTGTCGGAATTGGGGGCATAGGGAGACGCCGACCAAAAA
>Ga0116179_1000827_pt1 | contig 23762 bp, 20 predicted proteins | sample AD_UKC071_MetaG_FD_89751 | JGI IMG/M metagenome (GOLD analysis project Ga0116179, IMG submission 89751) | Active sludge microbial communities of municipal wastewater-treating anaerobic digesters from USA - AD_UKC071_MetaG | ecosystem: Engineered > Bioreactor > Anaerobic > Digestate | place: USA...
GATATAGCAAATAAAATCAAAGACTGTATATCCCTTGGAGTTGGCGAACCTGATTTTGATACCCCATGGCATATTACAGAAGAGGGCATTTACTCCCTTGAACAAGGGAAGACTTTCTATACATCGAATCAAGGACTTCCTGAGCTTAAGGAAGAAATAAGCAAGTGGAACAAGAGAAAATATAATCTTGATTACAGCCCCGAAAACATCATCGTCACTTGTGGCGGATCCGAGGCCATTGATATTGCCTTAAGGGCGTGCATCAATCCGGGTGACGAAGTCATTATCCTTGAGCCAAATTATGTTTGTTATGAACCAGATATCATTCTTGCTGGTGGTGTAGCGATAAAGATAAAACTAAAGAACGAAAATGAGTTTAGACTTACTCCAGAAGAACTGGAAGAAGTCATAACTGATAAGACCAAGATATTGCTAATCAATTATCCTAATAATCCGACTGGTGCGATTATGACCAAAGAGGATTTGGAGAAGATAGCGGAAGTCATTAAGAAACATGATTTATTAGTAATATCTGATGAAATTTATCCTGAACTCACATATTCCGGTAATCACTATTCTATTGGTGCCTTGCCTGATATGAGAGACAGGACGATTACCATCAATGGTTTTTCCAAAGCTTTTTCGATGACTGGGTGGAGACTCGGCTATGTTATGGGACCTAAAGCCATAATGGATCAAATGAAGAAAATCCATCAGTTTGTCATTATGTGTTCGCCGACCATTTCCCAATATGCCGGAATTGAAGCGTTAAAAAACGGTGATGGTGACATTGAGAAAATGAAAAAAGAGTATGACAAGAGAAGGAAATATCTACTTAAGGAATTTGATAGATTAGGTCTTCCTTGTTTTGAGCCAAGAGGCGCGTTCTATATTTTTCCTGATATAAGAAAATATAGGATGACATCTGAAGAGTTTGCAACTGACTTGTTAGAAAAAGAACACGTAGTAGTTGTTCCCGGAACGGCATTTGGTGATAGCGGGGAGGGATTTGTAAGAATCTCATATGCTTATTCTCTTGATGCGTTGAAAGAGGCTGTTAGAAGGATAGAAAAGTACATTGGCAGTCTTAACTTTAAGGCGGGAAATTATTGTACGTTTGATGAGTGAGGAAAATGATATGACTAAACGAATGAATATACCTTTTTCTCCGCCAGATATTTCTGACGCTGAAGTAGAAGAAGTAGCTAAGGCTCTTAAGTCCGGCTGGATTACTACTGGGCCAAGAGTAAAACAATTAGAGAAAAAAATTGCGGATTACATTGGAGTCCCTACCGAGGCGCCTAATTGCGTTTGTCTTAATTCTCAAACCGCTTGCGCCGAACTCGCTTTGAGATTACTTGGCGTTGGTGAAGGAGACGAAGTTATCGTCCCGGCTTATACCTATACGGCATCAGCATCAGTCATTGCGCACGTTGGTGCAAAGATAGTTATGGTTGATTGTCAAAAGGATAGTCTGGAAATGGACTATGACGCAGTTGAAAAGGCAATTAACGAACATACAAAAGCAATTATTCCTGTTTCTTTGGGCGGCGTTCCTTGCGACTATGATAGATTATTTGAAATCGTTGACAAAAAGAAAAACTTATTTAAACCAAGTAACAATATTCAGAAAGCGTTAGGCAGGATTGCCTTGTGCGAAGATACGGCTCATGCATTTGGAGCTTCTAAAAATGGCGTGATGCTTGGAAACATCTGTGATTTCTCATCATTCAGCTTTCACGCCGTTAAAAATTTCACCACTGCTGAAGGTGGATGCCTAACTTGGAAGCATATTGGAGGAATCGATGATGCTGAAATATATCATCAGCTTCAATTGTTATCTCTTCACGGCCAATCAAAGGATGCACTTAAGAAGAACCAACCAGGCATGTGGGAATACGACATTGTTGGTACTTGGTATAAGTGCAATATGACGGATATCATGGGCGCCATTGGGCTTATTCAATTCAATAGATATCGTGGAATGCTTAAAAGGAGAAGAGAAATCATCGAAAAATATGATGCTTCTTTTAAGCCATTAGGCGTTCAAGTTCTGGATCACTATTCAGATGACCATACTTCTTCCGGTCATTTATATATCACTAGAGTTTTCAAAAAAGACGGGACTCCTATTACTGATCAAGAAAGAAGAGAGATTATCATCAAAATGGCGGAGGCAGGAGTGGCATGCAACGTTCACTATAAGCCTCTTCCGATGCATACAGCATACAAACAATTAGGATTTGACATAAAGGACTATCCAAACGCTTATGCTCATTATGAAAACGAAATTACCTTACCGCTTCATACTTGCTTAAAAGACGATGAAGTGGATTACATAATAGAAACCTTCACGAAGGTGTTGAAAGAATATGTATAAGCATTTTTTTAAAAGGCTGATAGATTTTTTAATTAGTTTGCTGGCTTTGCCGTTTGTTCTATTAACGATTATTATCTTTGGCCCAATTATTTTCTTAACTGATAGAGGCCCAATCTTTTATTGCGGCGAGAGAATCGGAAAGAATGGCAAACCTTTTAAAATGATTAAATTTAGAAGTATGAAAGTGAATGCTCCTGACATTCGTTTAGAAGACGGGTCGACTTTCAATGGCGAGAACGATCCTAGAGTAACTAAAATTGGCAAGTTTTTGAGAAAAACATCAATTGATGAGTTGCCTCAGTTTTTAAATGTGCTTGTTGGTCAAATGAGCATTATAGGTCCGAGACCGGATCCTCTCGATTGGCTGGATAGGTATCCAGACGACATAAAAGTCTTTCTAACTGTAAGACCGGGCATTACTGGGTATAGCCAAGCATATTTTCGCAATAGCGCGGATGGATACGAAAAAATGCAAAACGATGCCTATTATGCGAAGAATTTGTCCTTTGGATTGGACGTAAAAATCTTTTTTAAGACGATAGTCACAGTATTTAAACACGAAAACACATATAAAGACACCTCAAATGAGGTCGTTGCTAACAAAGAAATTGATAGCATTGACGGAAACGACTAACGATGATAGTAAAAGAATACGGTTATGAATATGATGCTGAGTTAGACAAGGATCTATTTGAAAGAACTTTTAACAAAAACGCATCCGATTTTATTGATGGAGCATATGCTCTCCGAAGCGGTAGAGATGCTATAAAAACGATTGCTAGAGAGTTTGAACCGTGTGTTGCGTTTCTGCCGGCTTTGTCTTGCGATTCGATGATTCTTCCCTTCAGAATGTATGGCCACCAATTGGTGTTCTACAAATACAATGAGAATTTATCGATTGAATTGAGCGATCTCCGTAGTCTATTGCAAAAGAACAAGAATAAAACGATTCTTTTCTTGTACATGGATTATTTTGGAATCAAGGCAATTAGCGATTCAGAATTGCTTGAATTAAAACAAGCAAACAACAATATAGTGTTCATTCATGATTCAACACATACTTTTTTAAATAGTACAAAAACAATTTTTAAGCCTGATTATATATTAGCAAGTGCAAGGAAGTGGATTAACATTCCTGATGGAGGATTGCTTTGGTGCAATAGAAAATTAAAAAACCAATCATTCACCAACGATACTTCATTTGCTTATAAACGGCTTGAAGCTCAACAATTAAGGCACTCATTTTTCAATACCGGTGACAAAACATTAAAAACACAATATAGAACTATTTTTTCAACTGTCAGCGATATTATTGACAACGATCCAATGCCTTCAAGAATGACAAGTTATTCTTTTGAAATCCTGAAGAAAACGGATTTTGAGACTATAAAAAAGATAAGACAAAATAACGCATCGGTTTTAATAAATATTCTTTCTTCTAGCCAAAGAATCCAAGTTTTACAAATATCTTCAAGTGTTTCGAACTTGTATGTTCCGTTTTTAGTTGATAACAGGAATAATGTTCAGGACAAATTAAATAAAATTGGTATTTTCAATACTATTATTTGGCCTATTTCGAAAGAGCAAAAAGAAGCTTGTGAAAATGCCAAATATGTTGAGAAACACATGCTTGCTGCTCCATGTGATCAGCGATATACAATCGATGATATGAAATATATTGGGCAAGAAATAGTGAGGGTTGTAAATGAAGAATAAAATAATGATACTTGGGGCAAGTATTTTGCAATTACCTGCTATTAAACAAGCAAAAGCTATGGGGCTTGATGTGGTTGCTGTAGACATGAATCCAGATGCAATTGGTTTCAAAGAAGAAGGAATTGAAAAAGAGATTATAAGTACAATTGACATTCCCGGAGTTCTTGAGGCTGCGAGAAAACACAAAATAAACGGAATAATGACTCTTGCATCCGACATGCCGATGAGAACGGTCGCTGCCGTTGCAAAAGAAATGGATCTTGTTGGCATTGATGAACAAACAGCCATTAGAGCAACGAATAAATATGAGATGAGAAAAGCCCTTAAAAAAGCAGGTGTTCCAATTCCTGCTTTCAGTAAGGTGTCTTCGTTTGACGAACTCGAAGAATGTATAAAACAGTTTAAGGGTAAGTTCATTACTAAACCCGCTGATAATTCTGGGAGCCGAGGCATCTTCCTTGTTGACGATATTTCAAAAGTGAGAGAGGCGTTCGAATACAGCAAAGCGAATTCAAGAAATGGTGATGTGGTAGTTGAGGAATTTATGGAAGGGCCTGAAGTTAGCGTTGAAACGCTGACGATCGATGGCGTTTGCCACGTAATTCAAATAACAGATAAACTTACTACCGGTGCCCCTCATTTTGTTGAAATGGGTCATAGCCAACCGAGTCAATTAGATCAATGCGTCCAAGAAAGAATAAAAAACGTTGCCATTGCGGCAAATAAGGCAATTGGCATTCAAAATGGGCCATCACATACAGAAATAATAGTCACAAACGAAGGACCAAAAATAGTGGAATTGGGAGCAAGGCTTGGTGGCGATTGTATAACCACCCACCTAGTGCCGTTATCTACCGGTATCAATATGGTTGAGTGTTGTATAAGAATTGCCTTGGGGGAGCACCCTGATATCACTCAAAAATTCAACAAAGGATCTGCTATCAGATATTTTGAACAGCATAACGGAATCGTTGTTAGCGTCTCTGGCATTGATAGCGCTAAAGCAATTAAAGGGGTTTCTGAAGTGTTTTTATCAATTCGAGAGCAGCAACAGGTTTCGGATGTCAATAATAGCGCTTCTAGGATTGGCTTTGTGATTGCCCAAGGTGACACAGCTCATGATGCTGTGCATACATGTAATCAAGCAATGAAGGAAATTGTTATAACTATAGGTGAGTAGACTATGAAAAGAGTATGGTTTGTTAGTCATTATTCAATGCCGCCAAAGTATGAAATGCGCATAAAAACACAAATGTATGCTCATTATTTACAAAAAAAGGGGTTTGAATGTACTATTTTTTCTGCGAGCACAATTCATAATACATCAATAAATCTTATCGAAGACAATTCAGACTACATTGAGCGTGTATATGATGACTTGCATTTTGTCCATATCAAAACGTCGAATTATTCTGGAAATGGAATAAAACGCATTATCAACATGAGGCAATTTGCTACTCGATTTAATAAAATAGCTAAGCGATTTGAAAAACCTGATGTCGTAGTTGCAGATGCTAACTGCTTGAATTATGGACCAATATATTCTTACTGTAAAAAAATGGGGATCCCTATTTATATTGATATGAGAGATCTTTGGCCCATGTCAATCGTTGAATACTACAAGTATAGTGAGAAGAATCCTATTATCCAATACATGTATCACCTTGAGCATAAGATGTACAAAAAAGTAACTGGTGTTATTTTTTCTATGCCTGGTGGGAAAGATTACATTAGGGATAAGAAATGGTTAGATCTTGATTTGGATAAGTTCTACTACATTAATAACGGAGTGGATTTAGAACAATTTGCAAAGCAAATAAAAGAAAACGCATTTAGTGATATTGATTTGGATTCCGATTCATTCAAGGTCGTTTATGCAGGGTCTATTAGAACGGCAAACAACTTGATTTCAATAGTTAAAGCAGCGGAATTGATAAAAGAACCAAAGATTAAGTTCCTGCTATATGGAGAAGGCGATGATAAATCAAGTCTTATAGAGTATTGTAAGGAACACGGAATTAATAACGTGGTTTTTAAAGGGCAGGTTGAAAAAAAACTAATTCCTTATATTTTGAGCAAATGCGATTTAAGCATCTTGAACTATAAAAAAGCAAAAACACTAAAATATGGTGGGAGTCAAAATAAGCTCTTTGAATACCTAGCTTCTGGTTGCCCAGTGTTGGTTACTATAGACATGAATTACAACATTGTAAAAGATTGCAATTGTGGAATTGCGCTAGAAGAACCAGATAGCAAATTAATAGCTGATGCTATTCTTAAAATGTACAATATGCCTTTAGAAGAAAGGGAAAATATGTCAAAAAATGCAATGGAAGTTGCAAAAGAATATGATTTTGAAATTCTAACTAATAAGTTGTTAACAATTATTGGAGGACAAAAAAATGGTTAATGTTATTGGATTGGGTTATATAGGCTTGCCAACAGCCTTAATGATGGCTTCGCATGGTGTTGAAGTTGTAGGTACCGACTACAATAAAGAGTTAGTTGCTACACTTAACCGCGGCGAGGTGACTTTTGAAGAAAAAGGTCTAAAGGAATTATTTGATGACGCGGTTAAGGCTGGCATTAGATTTACAAACGAATACCAGATAACTGATACATATATTATTTCTGTACCTACCCCTTATGATAAGTTCAGCAAGGTAATAGATCCTTGTTATGTTGTTGCAGCAGTTAGATCCGTAATGGAAGTGTGCCTTAAAGGGGCAATAGTCGTAATTGAATCTACTGTATCTCCTGGAACAATTGATAAATATGTTAGACCAATTATTAAAGAAAAAGGTTTTACTATTGGAGAAGATATTCATTTGGCACATTGCCCAGAAAGAATCATGCCAGGTAATATGGTTTATGAGTTATTGCACAACAATAGAACAATTGGTGCAGATGAAAGACCGATTGCGGAAAAGGTAGCTAAATATTATTCATCATTTTGTCAAGGTCAGATTGCCTTGACCGATATTAAAACAGCTGAAATGACCAAGGTCGTTGAAAATACTTTTAGAGCTGTGAATATAGCTTTTGCTAATGAGCTAACTAAGATTTGCGATAAGGCCGGAATGGATGTCTATGAGGTCATTAAGATTTGCAACATGCATCCTAGAGTCAACATTCTTCAACCGGGCCCTGGTGTTGGCGGACATTGCATTTCTGTTGACCCTTGGTTCCTTGTTGGCGATTATCCACAACTCAGCAAAGTTATTGGCGAATCAATGAAAGTTAATGAATCTATGCCGGAATACGTTTTGGGAAAAATAGCCGATATTATGAAAGAAAACGGGATCAGCGATCCGGGAAGAGTAGGACTATATGGCTTGACCTATAAGGAAAACGTTGATGATTTTAGAGAATCTCCAACGCTGCAGCTTTTAGAACATCAAGCTAGTCATCTAGCAGAACCACTTAAAGTTTACGACCCATGGATAAAGAAAGATATCGTTAAGAATCAGTATCATGATTTTGATCAATTCTTAAAAGATGTTGATTTGGTGGTTATCATGGTCAAACACGATCATATCAAAGAGAATTTTGCAAAATTGGATGGCAAGATTGTTTTTGATACATGCAACATTTATAACAAAAAGGCTTACAAATTATAAATGACTAAACTTATTACTATTATTGGACATTTTGGGAAAGGACAGGTCTTATTAAACGGCCAAACAATTAAAACAAAGAATCTCTACGAGACGCTTATTGCAAGGTATTCTAATAATAATATTGGTACCGTGGATACTCATAAAAGACTGTTGTTTTTGTGTTTTTCTCCATTCATCCTCTTGAATGTTTTGCACAAATCAAAAAACATAATTGTTTTGCCTGCTCATAATGGCGTTAGGACGACCATTCCTTTGTTAGTTTTTCTGAACAAGTTTTTTAAAAGGAAGATTCATTACGATGTTATTGGTGGATGGCTTCCGAGTCTTTTGGAACAGAACATAAGACTACTAAAAACCTTGTCAAAGCTTGACTACATCTATGTTGAAACAGATACAATGCTGAAAAGGCTGAATAAATTGGGATTAAACAACGTACAGGTTCTACCAAATTCAAAAAACATATCCGTTTGTAATATAGATTATTCCAATTCGTATCCAAGACGCCTTTGTATGTTCAGCCGAATCAATAGATTAAAAGGTATAGAAGACGCAATAAATGCGGTTAACGAGATTAATAAGAGATCCGGTAGCAAAATATGTACCCTTGATATTTACGGAAAGGTTGATAAAGGCGAAGAAGAATGGTTTGAGGGACTTAAGGACAAGATGGATGCATCCATAAAATATTGTGGATTTGTAGATGGAAATCCAACTTCAGTCCTTAAGGATTATTACCTACTTCTATTTCCAACTCACTATTACACAGAAGGAATACCAGGAACTATCATTGATTCTTATTCTGCGGGTGTCCCGGTTCTCGCAAGTAAATGGGAGAGCTTTTCTGACGTTATAGTCGAAAACGTTACTGGTTTTGGGTTTGAATTTGATAACTATAATGACTTTTTGGAAAAATTATCTGATTTATGCCACAATCCATCAAAAGTTAACGGTTTAAGGGAAGAATGCCAAAAAAAAGCAATGTATTATTCAAACGAGAACATGGCTGATATTTTGGCGAAAAATATTGTGTAAGAGGTTATAAATCATGAAGATTTTACAAGTTATCCCCTCATTACAGGTTGCTGGCGCAGAAATAATGTGCGAAAACCTGTGCTATGAGTTGACTACAAGTCACCACGAAATACTGGTTGTGAGTTTATATAATACTCATTCGCCGATTACGGACAGAATGTTGAAAAATGATATTGATCTTCGCTTTTTAGATAAAAAAAGAGGATTCGATTTTTCTTGCGCAAAGAAATTAAGAAAGATAGTGAAAGAGTTCAACCCGGATGTAATTCATACGCATTTGTATTCTTTGAAATACGCCGTTTTAGCTAGAAATAAAGTTCCAATTGTTCATACAATGCATAACATTGCATCAAAAGAAACCACCAAATTTCAGCAATTAATAAATAAGCGGTTTTACAAAAAGAGGATTGTTTTACCAGTAGCATTGAGCGAAGAAATCAAAAGAACTTTTAATGAAACGTATAGAATTGCAAACCTTGACATTCCTATTGTTTTAAACGGTGTTAATTTGTCAAAATGCATCGCTAAAGAAGATTATCGTGTTGAAGGAACTTACCATATTTTACATATTGGCCGATTTGCTGAAGCCAAGAATCATATAGAACTTTTAAAAGCAATTAGAATTTTGAAAAATGATGGAATCGACATTCATTTATCTTTGATTGGTGAAGGCGAATTAAAAAGAACGGTTCTTGAATTCATTTCGAACAATGATTTAGAACAGGAAGTTTCTCTCCTTGGCATTAAAGAGAATGTTTATCCATATCTTCACGATGCTGATATTTTTGTTTTACCATCTTTGTTTGAAGGCGTTCCAATGACAATAATCGAAGCTATGGGGACGGGACTCCCCATTGTTGCGTCAAATGTTGGTGGCATACCGAATTTAATAGACGACCGTAAAGAGGGATTGTTGTGCAACCCAGAGGGCAATTCGATTGCATCAAGTATTGAGGAGTTTATTAAAAACGAAGAGTTAAGAGAGAACTGTGGCAAAGGCGCCAAGAAAAAGTCGACATTTTTTTCTTCCCGGGCGATGTGTGATAGTTACATAAAGGTTTATAAGGAGGCGCTATACAGAAATGGAAAACACCAGTAATTCTTTTTCTAGAAGCAAAATTAGAATAGAGAGGTCTTTTTCGGCCGTTGTATTTATTCCATGCTTATTTATTGTTTGCTTGGTGTTTTTCTTTGCTGGTGTTGATATATATTTAACATTAACAACTGCCCTCTTTTTGATAACGCTTTATTTTTGTTTTGCAAATGTTCATAAGAATATATTCTTCATTATATTTCTATTCTCATTTTACATATTTCTTGTAAGCGGAGAGGTTGCCGAGTGCTTCTTAAACAAAACATATTATCTGAATCTTAATATGCCGTACGAAGCAACCCGACATTCTCATATTTGCTTGCTTATTTCAATGGCGTTCCTATCGTTAGGCTTTTTTGTTATGAAAAGTAAAAAGGCCAACGATATTCAGCCTGTTAATATAATGGATAACAACATAAAAGCTTATCAACGAGTATCCTTGATGTTTTTTTATACTACCTATTGGATTATGTTGTTTAACTCGATCAATAAGCTGGTATTCGTTGTTAAGAATGGATATGTTGCTTATTATTCTTCATATCAACCTTTACTTCCTAGTATTGTTCTACAATTGGGCGATTTTTGTCCAATGGCCTTCTGTGGCTTTTTGGCTACTTTCCCGGATAAAAAAGAAATAAAAAAACCAATCATTCTTTACGCAGTTAATCTATTAACAATTCTATTTATGGGACAAAGAGGTGGAATAGTTTATATTGGTTGCTTCCTTTTTGGCCTGCTGCTTTACAGAAATAAGTATTACTCATATAGTAAAACATGGGTGAAAAAACCAATCATTGTAATTGGGGTTATTTCAATTCCTTTTCTTTTGGTCGGTCTCCATTTGATTACTTTTTTACGAAATGGTTACGATGTTATTTACAACTCATTTGGCGAGACCCTTGGTGATTTTTTCATTAACATCGGGTCCTCTTCGGTTGTAATTAAATTCGGATACGTTTATAGAGATCAGATACAATCATTCAGATTTTTCTCTATGGGTGACATCCTTAATTACTTTAAATATGGTAGAACATTTACTTGGCTTACAGGTATTAATGCGCCGTCAATTCATTCTGAAACTTTTGCTCTTGAAGGACATTCGTTTGCTGCTTTTATTTCCTACATGTTTATGAAAACTAGGTTTCTACGAGGAGAAGGTGCCGGATCGTCGTTTGTTGCCGAATTATTCGCTGATTTTGGCTATTTGGGTGTTGGATTAGGCAGCATGATATACGGGATTCTTTTTAAGAAGTTTTCTTCATTGGATAAAAGCAATTGGATTTTAACAACAATTAAACTATATATGATAATGAACATTATAAAAACGCCTAGAGGGTCCTTTTCTTCTCCGTTTGGTGTTGTTGTTAATTTGTTTTTTATAGCATTTATTTTTATTTGTCATTCATATGCAAGCAAGTATCCCAAAGTAAATCATACTGTTCCCAGGTTAATTAAAAACGATTAGGAGAATAAATGAACAAAAACAAAAAATATGGACTCCTTTTTAAAAACACGTTGATATTCGCGATTGGAAGTCTTGGTTCAAAACTCATTACTTTTTTTCTTGTTCCCTTATATACCAACGTTTTGACTAAATCCGAATATGGGACAGCTGACCTTATTAGCACGATAGCCAATATCATGGTCCCAGTTTGCGGCTTGGTAATTCAGGATGCAGTTCTGAGATTTGGGTTATCAAAAGATTATAACAAGGCATCGGTAATTAAAAATGCTTTTATTTTGTTTTTGCCTGGTGCACTTTTGTGCTTAGCTATCACTCCTTTTTTTGGATTATATCCAGCCGTATCTGAATGGGGCTTGTATATTTTTGCTATTTCTATTTCTACAATGCTGTATAACATTGTGTTTAACTATGCGAAAGCAAAAGACATGAACAAGCTATATGCTTTTGGCAGCATATTATCGACTTTAATTTTGGCGATTTCAAATATTTTGCTACTATTAGTGTTCAAGTCTGGAATTCAGGGATATCTTATTTCAAATACCTTATGTTTATTGCTTCCAAGCCTAGTTCTGCTTGTAGCTACTAAATCAATTTCAGATTCGCTCAAGGCTCCGTATAGCAAAGATTTGTTAGTGGAAATGATCAAGTATTCGGCACCTCTGATTGCGAATAATCTTTCGTGGTGGATATTGAGCTCATCAGACAAGGTAATGATAGAGTTTTTTTTATCAAAAGATGATTTAGGGTTATATACGGCTGCCTCGAAAATACCTGCATTATTATCTATCGTGACTACTATTTTTGCTTCTGCTTGGACGATATCGTCAATTAAAGAATATGATGATGATGGCGAAAAGGATAAGTCGTTTTATTCAAATGTATTTAAATTCTTTTCTTTACTTATGTTTAGCGTGGCGTTGGCAATTCTCTTGGTTCTAAAACCGTTTATGTCAATTTATGTAGGTAAAGAGTTTTTTGAATCGTGGGTTTTCGTTCCATTTTTAATTCTTGGCACTGTTTTTTATTCGTTCGGATCTTTTTTTGGAGCTATATTCCGCGCGTTAAAAAAGAATGTATCGTGTACAATAACCACAGTAATTGCCGGCATAGTCAATATTGTAATCAACTTATTACTAATTCCGGTAATTGGGGTTTTTGCCGCTACATTGTCGACTGCAATTAGTTATTTACTTATCGACATCATCAGAATGCTATATAGTAGAAAGTTTTTTAAATTCGAAATCGATTTCATCAAGTTCATTATTAATTCAGCTATTTTAATCGTGGCTTCGATCTTAATAATTTTGGAGCCCAACTTCATTTATTTGATATCAGGGATAGGGCTTGTTTTGATATTGATTGTAAATCTTAAAGACTATAGAGGGCTAGTGACATTTATTATAACTATCCTCAAAAAGAGAAAAATACAGGTTAATGGTGGTGAAAGCGATGTTGAATAAATTATCACAAGAAGAGCAGAAAAAAATCTGCTTTGAAATCCTTGTTGAATTTGATAAGTACTGCAAAGCTAATTCATTGAGATATTTTATATCGTCCGGAACATTGTTGGGAGCCGTACGACATAAAGGCTTTATTCCTTGGGATGATGACATCGACGTTTTTATGCCGAGGAACGATTATGAAAAGCTTTTAGGAAGCTTCAATGAGCATAATCCAAAATATAGAATAGTATCGTACACAAACACAGATTGGTGGTTTATGCCCTTTGCAAAGATAATTGATACAACCACCAAAGTTGAAGTGAAACCATATAAATACGACGATTTGGGAGTTTTCCTTGATGTTTTTCCTTTGGATTTCCTCTCGGGAAAATACGAAGACATTAAAAGTGCATATCTGAAGATTAAAAAGATGAGGGAAATTATCTATTTCAAGAACATTAGGTTTTCCTATTTTTCCAATCCACTTAAAAAATTGTACCTGCTTTGTTACAAAATTATTCATTGTGGTTATAAAAACAAAGGAACAAACGACGCAATCGTTAAAATATGCAAACAGTATTATTCCGATAAGCCAGAGTACGCAGCCGTATTGTCTGTAATGTATTATGGCGAGAAAGAAATAATGGATGCTAAAATTTTTGAATCTGCAGTGGATTTAGAGTTTGAGGGGCATCTTTTTTCTGCACCAATTGGTTATAAAGAGTTTCTGAGTAATATGTATGGCGATTACATGAAATTGCCTCCTGTTGAAAAAAGAGTTTGTCACTCACAAATCGCATATAGGAAGGAATAAAGATATTATGAAAAATATTGCTTTGATTATTGCGGTGGCGTTGGCGCTAGAATGGGACAAGACATCCCAAAACAATTTATTAACGTTTATGACAAACCGGTTATAGTTTACACCATGGAATCTTTCCAAAAACATCCTGAAATCGATGCGATTGAAGTGGTGTGTCTTGACGGATGGCACGATGTTTTAAGGGCTTATGCCAAGCAGTTCGGAATTGCGAAATTGGAAAATGTTGTGAGTGGTGGTGTAAACGGGCAAGATTCAATCCGTAATGGCCTTTATGACATTCAAAAAAGATATCATGATGATGAAGATATTGTTTTAATCCATGACGCAATCAGGCCAATGTTAAGCCAGGAAATTATTTCTGAAAACATTAAGGTCTGTCGAGAAAAAGGAAATGCAATAACTGTTGTTCCGTGTACGGCTGCCATGTTGAAAACCTATGATGGCATAGAGACAGAAGAACAAGTTGCTAGAGATAACTTAAAAATTACTCAAACTCCTCAGACATTCTTTATCAATGAAATTTGCGAAGCGCACAAGGAAGCGTTGTCAAAAGGCATAACTGCTTCTGTGGCCTCTTGTACAATGTACATAGAACTGGGCAGGAAATTGTATTTGGCTAAAGGTTCTGAAAAGAATTTGAAATTGACTACAACGGAGGACATAGAAATCTTTAAAGCCCTCCTTGTTTCCAAAAAAGACGAATGGATGCATTGATATGGAAGTTTATAATTCTTTAATTTACAAAAAATCGTTAGAAAAGGTAGCAAGCAGTTTACCTAAAAGGGAAGCGAGCGTATTAATAACGGGTGCTTCTGGGCTAATTGGATCATGCATAGTGGAAACCCTTTTATTGGCTGGCTACAATGTTTATGCCTTGGACTTGAGAAAAGAAAGGCTTGCCGAAAGATTCGGACAAGAAACTGACAAGTTACATTTTATTGCTCAAAACATATGTGAGCCTATCTCAAACGTCTATCATTTTGATTATATTATTCATGCCGCCAGCTTTGCCGATCCAAAATCGTATGCTTTGTATCCTGTCGAAACTATTTTGGTTAATGTTGTTGGTGCAAGAAATGTTCTTGATTATGCCAAAACCCACAAGGAATGCCGTATCTTAGTTACATCCACATTCGAGGTTTATGGAAAATTAGACCAAGACTCATATAAAGAAGATGAGGTTGGACTACTGGATTTCAATTCGTTGAGATCTTGTTACCCAGAAAGCAAAAGAACAACAGAAGTTTTGGTTAGAAGCTATGTTGATGAATACCAAGTTGACGGGGTGATTGTAAGATTTTCATCCATTTATGGTCCAACGATGCTGAAAAACGATTCCAAGGCACATGCCCAATTCCTTTTCAAAGCGTTAAACAACGAAGATATTGTTTTGAAAAGCAAGGGCGAGCAAAGAAGAACGTATACATATGTCATTGATGCCGTTGATGCTTTGCTTTATGTTCTTTTTAACGGAAAAACAGGCGAAGTTTATAATATAGCCAACGGAGACTCAATTATTTCTATCGCGGAGCTTGCTTCATTGATAGCTTCTCTGGTTGGCAGAAAAGTTGTTTTTGATTTACCTGATGAGTTAGAGAAGAAAGGCTTTTCTAAACCGCAGAATTGTATTCTTGATACAACTAAATTGACAGAATTGGGTTATAGACCTAAATACGGTATAAAAGAAGGCGTTATCGAAACGCTGGAAATTATGAAAGAGTGTTCATAGTATGTTGGAAGAAATCAAAAAAAGAGTGTTTGAAGCAAATCTTGAACTTGTCAAAAAAGGTCTCGTCATTTTTACGTGGGGAAACGTTTCTGAAGTCGACAGAGAAAAAGGCCTTGTCGTAATCAAGCCTTCCGGTGTCGATTATGAAACAATGACTGCTGACGATATGGTTGTCGTTGATTTGAATACAGGCGAAGTCGTTGAAGGCAAGTATAAACCATCATCCGATACTCCAACTCATCTTGAATTATATAGAAGGTTTCCTCAAATTGGCGGCATCACGCATACGCACTCATTAAATGCAGTTGCTTTTGCGCAGGCTGGTGTGGATATTCCGGCTCTCGGAACGACTCGCGCCGATTATTTCTATGGTGATATACCATGCACAAGGGAATTGACAAAAGAAGAAGTTGAGGAAGCGTATGAAGCTAATACTGGAAAAGTAATAATTGAAGAAATTGAAAAAAGAGGATACGACGTAATGTCTATTCCTGGAATCGTTGTTAAGAACCATGGCCCTTTCGCGTGGGGCAAGGATGCATATCAATCTGTTTACCATGCCGTAGTTTTGGACAAAGTTGCAGAAATGGACATTAAAACGCTTGTGATTAACCGGAACGCGGAAATGAAACAGTATGTGTTAGATAAGCATTATTCAAGAAAGCATGGACCTAATGCCTATTACGGGCAAAAGAAATAGCCCAACCTCCCCACATTCCCAACCCTCCCATGATGGAGTCTGAAGGACAATTATAAAAATCCTCCTACGTACGTGGGGAAAATAGGAAAAGTTGGGAATGTGGCTTCAGTGCCTTCAGGGGCTTGTTGAAACCAAAAAAGCAAAAGCGCCTATGTGCGCTAGGAAACGGGATGAGCAATAAACAAGGAAGCGCTCAGAATCCGGTCGGAATGAAAAAAATCATAAACGGAGATATAATGCAACATAATTATAAATTGTAAGAATAGTAATTACTACAAGTATTGCCAAAATGATATGAAAAGAGATAATACAAATGACTAAGAAAAAAATAGTAGTAACGGTGGGGTGTAGACCTGACTGCATAAAAATGATGCCACTTGTTAAAGAATTAAAGTCTAGAGTAGACTTGGAAACTGTACTTTTGTCTACCGGGCAGCATAGACAAATGCTGGACCAGGTGTTTGACGTGTTTGGAGAACACCCGGACTATGATTTGGAAATCATGAAGCCGGGTCAATCTTTGTTTGATATAACGACTAATATTCTGAACAAGATCAAATCCGCTTTGGAAGAGATTAAACCCGACGTTGTTTTGGTCCACGGGGATACTTCAACTGCTTTTGTCACCGCTTTGGCGTGCTTTTACATGCAGATTCCCGTAGGCCATGTGGAGGCCGGTCTTAGAACCTACAATATCTATTCACCATTTCCTGAGGAATTCAATAGGCAGGGCATTGGCTTAATCGCAAAATATAACTTCGCTCCTACCAAACTCGCCAAGCAGAATTTGGTGAACGAAGGCAAAAAGGAAGAGAGCATCTACGTTACTGGCAACACGGTCATCGATGCAATGAGCCATACGGTCAAAGCCGACTACACCCATCCGGAGCTAGAGTGGGTCGGGGACAATAAACTTATTTTCATTACGGCGCACAGAAGGGAAAATCTGGGTGAGCCTATGCATAACATGTTTAGGGCCATTCGTCGTGTATTGGATGAGCATCCTGACGTGAGGGCGATTTATCCGATTCATATGAATCCCCTTGTCAGACAAGCCGCTGATGAGGAGTTGGGCGATTGCAAACAGATACACATAATCGAGCCGATTGAGGTGTTTGACTGCCATAACTTCGAAGCAAAGTCATATCTGATTCTTACCGATAGCGGTGGCATTCAGGAAGAAGCGCCGGCATACGGCGTTCCGGTTCTTGTTATGAGGGACACTACGGAGCGTCCAGAGGGCGTTGATGCTGGAACGTTAAAACTTGTCGGAACCAACGAGGAAATTATCTATAACGAATTCACAAAACTTCTTGATGACAAGAGCGAGTATTCAAAGATGGCAAAGGCCGTCAATCCATACGGCGATGGACATGCCTGCAAACGCATTGCCGACATTTTGGAAGGCAAGCCATACGAAGAATGGAAAAACTAAAAGCAAAAGAATAACAAGTACAATCAGCGAAAAGGCGATCTTGAAAGGTCGTCTTTTTTCATGTCCAAAGGAGGTATTGTCATGGACTATTTAAACTTAATCAGCGTGCCTGCCATCGCGACGGCAGTGTACCTAATCATCGAGGTCTTGAAGAAGGCGCTCAACAACAGCGAGAAATTTCTAAGATTCGTCCCTTTGATTTCATTGGGACTTGGGGCAATTGCGGGGGTTGTATGCTTCTTTTTCATCCCGAGTATCATCCCTGCAACAAACGTAGTTGTGGCGATTATCATCGGTGCGGCATCAGGACTTACTGCGACCGGCACGAACCAAATCTTCAAGCAGTTCACCAAAGGAAAATGAAAATAATCTAAAAATTTTCATGAGTAGGTGAGTAAAACGGCATCTCGATTTGCAAGCATGGTAGGAACACCCAAACCGATCGTTCCTGCCTTGGAAAAAACGCGTAAAAAAGATGTCAAAAACATTCGCCAAATGACTTGATATATCTTCCTTTTAGAGCGATGTATATACATGTCGAAAGGAGGCTGATTCAAGTGAAAAAGTGACGATTACGACAAAGAAAATCAAAATCCAAAGCAGAGAGATCTCAGGGTGACCCGGGGTCTCTCTTTTTTTACCCCGGAACACGAATTGCAACAAAAAAGATGAGGAGGTCAGCATGATAATTTCAAAGAGAACGATATTCAAACCGGAGGACAATGCCGTGAAGGCTAAAGCCATCAAGCGATGCGCGGCATATGCTAGGGTCTCTACTGATGAGGAGGCGCAAGGCGAGTCATACGATTCCCAGGTCGCTTACTATACAAAGCTAATTGAAAACGACCCGGGCAGCACGCTCGTCGGCATCTATGGGGATAGGGGGATATCCGGAACCTCCAAGGAGAGGCCAGAGTTTCAAAGGCTCATAAAGGATTGCGAGGACGGGAAGATCGACTTCGTCTACGTCAAGTCCATCTCAAGGTTCGCGAGGAACGCATCTCTGTGTATCGAAAGCCTCGACAAGATTTCGCCCCATGGCGTGGTCGTCTATTTTCAGAAGGAGAACATCTACTCAAATGACAAAAGCCTTAGTGTCATCCTGAAGATTTTGGCGACGCTTGCCCAGGAGGAGGCTAACAGCATCTCGATGGCCATCAAGTGGTCCAATTACGCAAACGCCAAGATCGGCAAGCCCACGAGAATCGTCGCCTATGGATACAAGAAGGTGACGGAAGGTAAGAACAAACACGTCTGGGTCATAGAACCGGACGAGGCAAGGAGGGTGAAGAAGGCATTCGTCCTCGCCCTAAAGGGAATGAGCCAGACTGACATAGCGGCGGAGCTCACCAAGATGGAAGAGGAAGAGGGCACCGGCGTCGTCTGGAACCACACCAGGGTGGACAAAATGCTCAAGAACGAGGTTTACACAGGTGTAATCATCACAAACAAGACAGTGACGGTGGACTACGTCACGAAGAAGGTGGCGGTGAATGACGGGATTGCCGAGAAGGTCGTAATCAACGGCCACCATGAGCCGATCATCAACGAATACATATTCAATGCGGTCAAAGACGAACTGGCGTCCAAGAGGAGGGGAAAATATGCAAAACGCTAATAATGAATACATCGTCGAGAAATCAAGTCTCGACGACACCGTAGAGGTATACAAAAAGAAGATAACCTCGAGCACCGATATTGATTCTAAGGAATATAGGCCGAAGAGGGTCGCCGCCTATTGCAGGGTCAGCAAGAACATCGAGCTCCAGCAGACGAGCCTTGAAACGCAGATCGACTCCTACCAAAGGACCATCGCTGAACGAGTGGATTGGCAGCTTGTCGAGATTTATTACGACAGGGGCATCACGGGAACCTGCGCATCGAAAAGGCTAGGCTTCATGAAGATGATCGAGGATTGCAAGGCCGGTAAGATCGACCTGATTCTGGCCAAGTCCATCTCGAGGTTCGCAAGGAACACGGTGGACATGCTCGAGTACACGAGGATGCTCAAAGGCATAGGCGTCAGCGTCTACTTCGAGAAGGAAAGGATAGACACTGGTGATTTGACCTCGGAGATGCTCCTAACCGTATATGCGGCATTTGCCCAGGAGGAGAGCCATTCCATCTCGGAAAACACGAGAAGAGGCTATAGGCAGCGATTCCAAATGGGAATTCCGAAATACAACAAGGTATTCGGATACCGAACTGACCCCGATGACAAGAATGTGTGGAACATCGAGGAGAGCGAGGCGCTGATCATCAGGGAGGCCTTCCACCGATACCTGAGGGGTGAAAAACTTCAGCCAATCTGCGATGACTTCAACGAAAGGGGCCTTCCATCCCCAAACGGCGACAAATGGTACCAGTCCTCAATGGCAAAGGTCCTTAAAAACGAGAAATACGTCGGCGACGTCACCATGCAGAAAACCATCGTAACGGACTTGCTCAACCATGTTTCAAAACCTAACAAAGGCATAGTCCCAATGTATAGAAAGAAAAATCACCACGAACCAATCGTGGACAGGGAGGACTTTGAGACTGTGCAGAGGATGTTTTTGCTGAAAGAGGTTCTTCATGGTTCGCAGCAGTACCCTTATTACGATTACCTCAGGTGCCCGCATTGCGGAGGTCAGATGGTGCAGTTCATGTCGAGTTTGCCAAGGTCACCGGCTGCCTGGATCTGCAAGGACCACAAAACCTGTAAGGACAATGCGCTACTGACCAAATACATCGATATGGCCGTCATCAAGGCTATAAACGAATTACCATCCTGCCTCAGCGGCTATGAGGACTGTATCAGGGAGGTCCAAAGCCACTTCGCGAGAGGTGGTTCCGTGGATCTGTATTTCCTGAAGAAATTGGTCGATAAAATCGAGATATCCAAGGATTACGAATCGGTGAAGATAACCTTCAAATTCGGGAAGGAGTTCTGCGAGAAGTTCAAGTTCCAAAGACCATCCGAGCACGCGAACCCAATCATCGAGTACAAAGGGAACTGCCTTTACATCAATGGCAGGATGTTCCAACCAAGGGAAGGGGCCAGGGTGACGGACTGCATCACGAGAATCCAACTATACAACAAAGACTTAGTCGCATACTTGCCAGAAGGCGGAGGCGAAATATACCGCATAGACAATTCTAAGGTCGGGAGAACAAGCTGGAAGAGATATAAAAAAGTGGAAACTCAAACAGCAGAAAACACGCAGTCAATAAATGAAGAAAGCGATGGCTCTTCAACGGCCATCAGACAAGGAAATCTGGTAGGAGTGGGTGCCCGCGTCATGTACGCGAAGGCGGATAAGCCGTTTTAGCATGTCGGAGGAGGTGGTTGCAAATGGTTGATAAGGAAATTGAGTATGTCATCGAAAAGTCTCCGCTCAACGAAACCGTGGAAGTTTACAAGAGAAAGGCTGAAAACACGGATTGCTTTTCAAGGGGATATAAGCCCAAGAGGGTGGCGGCTTACTGTAGGATCAGCAAGAACGAAGAACTGATGCTGACAAGCCTCAAAACCCAGATCGAGGCGTACCAGAAATACATCAGCGAACGTCCGGAATGGGAGCTAGTCGACATCTACTACGATAGGGGAATCAGCGGCCTCAGTATAAGGAAAAGAAGCGGTTTCCAAAGGATGATCGATGATTGCAAGGCCGGGAAAATCGACATCATACTGGCCAAATCGGTCAGCCGATTCGCGAGGAACACGATTGACACCATCAAGTACGTAAGGATGCTGAGGGACATGGGCGTCACAATCCGATTCGACAAGGAGAAGATCGACACGGCGGACCTTATCAGTGAGATGCTCCTTTCCGTTTATGCCGCTTTCGCGCAAGAGGAGTCATTATCGATTTCAGAGAACGTCAGAAGGGGCTTAAGGCAGAGGTTCCTCACCGGGACCGCCAAATACTTCAAGGTGTATGGTTATTACCCAGATGAGCACGACAAAACCAAATGGCACGTCAACAAAGACGAGGCGAAGATCATCCGAGAGATATACGGCAAGTTCATAAACGGACTTAGTGTGTGCCAGATAAGGAAGGATCTCATGAGGAGGAAAATCCCCGCACCCGAAGGTGAGAAATGGTACGCATCCTCAATCCTTGTCATGCTCAAGAACGAAAGGTACATCGGTGATCTTCTCATGCAGAAGACCGTGATGGTTGATGTGTTCAACCACGTCTCAAAGCCAAATAAGGGGATCGCGCCAATGTACCTTAAGAGAAACCACCATCAGCCGATTATCAGTCGCGAGGATTTTGGGCTTGTCCAGAGGATGATGGTGCTTAGGTACGCGGAGACCGGTTACCACCAATACCCATATTACGACTATATGCGCTGCCCACGCTGCGGGAGACAGATGGTCCAGTTTCTGAACCTTCACCCAAGATATCCGGCCTGCTGGATTTGCTCAGATCACAAAAACTGCACGTCGCTGTATGTCATGAACCGATACGTTGACGATGCCGTTAGGAAGGCCATCGAAAGCCTGGACGACCATGCCATTGGCTACAAAGGGTTCGTCAAAGAGGCCAAAAGGCACCTCTCAAGGGGTGGGGGCATAGAGCTTGTGCACCTTAGAAGGCTGATAGGAAGGATAGACATCATCGATGACTACACCGCGCTCAGAATCACCTACGCAAAAGGCGGGGAGTACATCTATAGGATCAATTTCATAAGGCCGACAGACCACCCTTACCCCAAGGTGGAGACAATCGACGGATTGCCTTATATAAACGGCATCTATTACAACAACAAGATAGACGTGAAGATCTGTTGGGCAATCAAGGAAATAGCCAGGTTCTGCAGTGAAATCGACGTAATACCGCCCAAGGACGAGAACGACGTGTTCCGAATCAAGACGATACGCAAGGCCTGGAAGAAAAAGGCGAAGGAGGAAAGAAATGAAGATAACGATTATCAAACCTGAGGACGTTAAGAGAGGAAAGAAGAAGGTCGCTGCTTACTGCCGCGTCTCGACCTTCAAGGAGGATCAGGAGGATTCCTTCGAGTCGCAGGTTACCTATTACACGAAACTGATAAGCAACCACCTGAACTATGAGATGGCGGGAATCTACGCCGACCAAGGAATAAGCGGAACCAAGACGGAGAACAGACATGAATTCATGAGGATGATTGACGACGCGATGGCCGGCAAGATAGATGTGATTTACTGCAAATCCATCTCGAGGTTCAGTCGAAACGCAGCCCAGTGCCAGCAGATCGTGAGAGAACTCAAAACCAAGATGGTGGAGGTCATATTTGAAAGAGAGCAGCTATCATCCTTCAATCCGATGAGTGAGATGGTGTTCAATTTTCTGACCATCCTCGCCCAAGAGGAATCCAGGAGCATTTCGGAAAACACGATTTGGGCATTGGATAAACTTGCCGAAAAAGGGATCAGGAGGCTTGGGCAGAACAAGGTTTTTGGCTATGACGAGAAGAATGGCATCCTAGTTCCAAATGCCTATGCGCCGGCAGTGAAGATGATTTTCGAGGAATACGCAAAAGGGACGAGGGTCCGCAAAATAGAGGACTATCTTGAACAGATGGGATGTATCAGCATGAGGACGAGGAAAAGGTTTAGCAGTCAGGCAATCGCGAGCATACTTTCGGACGTCATCTATAAAGGCGACAGGCTTATTCAGAAAAGGCCCCACATCAACTACCTTACGAAGAAATCGGATTATACAAGGGAGTTTAACCAGTATTACATCGAAGACGCGCATGAGGCCATCGTGTCCAAAGAATTATGGGATAGGTGCCAGGCGGAAAGAAAGAGAAGGTGGAAAGCCAAAACGATGGGCAACCCCGAGTTCAAGCCTTCCGTCAGGATCAGGGGCTCTTCCCATCCGCTGTTTGGAAAACTCTACTGCGCAGAATGCGGAGCTGCTTACGAGAGAAAATCCAAGATGTACAAAGGTTTGACCAGAAAAATCTGGCGCTGCAAAAGGAACAAAGGCGAATGCCACAACCATTGCATAGGCGAGGAAAAACTGATTGAGCTATTGAACGGCATCGACTTTGATTTGCTTGAAAAGGCGTTCTTAAAGGAAAATGGAGAAATCGAGATCCACTACAAAACGAGATATTACCCTATCTTTCAAAACCAAACGAACGAGAGCATAGGCTAGTTTCCTTGTTGTCATTTATGTCATCTAAAAATCAAACGAAAAGTTTCCTAAATTTGCGACAGACGATTTCATACAAGCTTATTTTGTGGTAAAATAGAAACAAGCTGGAGGTGGAAAAATATGTCTGTTTCATTTAAGAAATTTTTTAAGTTGCTCATCGACAGGAACATGTCGCAGGTTGAGTTCAGGATCA
>Ga0116179_1000832_pt1 | contig 23692 bp, 18 predicted proteins | sample AD_UKC071_MetaG_FD_89751 | JGI IMG/M metagenome (GOLD analysis project Ga0116179, IMG submission 89751) | Active sludge microbial communities of municipal wastewater-treating anaerobic digesters from USA - AD_UKC071_MetaG | ecosystem: Engineered > Bioreactor > Anaerobic > Digestate | place: USA...
CAGGGTCGACAGACCGCGCTGCAGGTCGTCGGTGATGTCGTCCACGTGCTCCAGGCCCACCGCCACGCGGATCAGCCCCTGGCCGATGCCCGCGGCCTGGCGCTGTGCCTCGGTGAGGCGACCATGCGAGCTGGTGGCCGGGTGGGTGATGATGGTCTTGGTGTCGCCCAGGTTGGTGGCGATGCTCAGCACGCGGGTGCTGTCGATCACGTGGAAGGCTGCGGCGCGGGCAGCCTCGGGGCCGTCCGCCTTCACGTCGAAGGACACCACCGCGCCACCCAGGCCGCCTTGCTGGCGCATGGCCAGGTCATGCTGCGGGTGCGAGGCCAGCGCCGGGTAGTACACGCGGCTGACCGCCGGATGCGCCTCCAGCCAGCGGGCCACCGCCAGCGCGCCCTCGCTCTGCGCCTTCATGCGCAGGGTCAGCGTCTCCATGCCCTTGAGCACCACCCAGGCGTTGAACGGCGCCAGCGTCATGCCCACAGTGCGCAGCGTGGGTGCGAACACGTCGGTGATCCACTTCTTCGGCCCGGCCAGGGCGCCGGCCATCACCCGGCCCTGGCCGTCCAGGTACTTGGTGGCGGCGTGCATCACCAGGTCGGCGCCCAGCGCCAGCGGCCGCTGCAACGCGGGTGAGCAGAAGGTGTTGTCCACCGTCAGCAGCGCGCCATGCGCATGGGCGATGTCCGCCAGCGCCGCGATGTCGCAGACCTCGGTGAGCGGGTTGGTCGGCGTCTCGGCGAAGAGCAGCTTCGTCGCCGGCTTCAGCGCGGCACGCCATTCGGCCAGGTCGGTCTGCGAGACGAACGTGGTCTCGACGCCGAACTTGGCGAACTCCTTGCCCAGCAGGCCGATGGTGGAGCCGAACACCGAGCGCGAACAGATCACATGGTCGCCCGCCTTCAGCAGGCCCATCACCAGCAGCAGGATCGCGCTCATGCCGGTGGACGTGGCGATCGCCGCCTCGGCGCCCTCCATCGCCGCCAGGCGCTGCTCGAAGCTGCGCGTGGTCGGGTTGCTGGTGCGGCCGTAGGTGAAGTCCTCGTTGTTCGCAAAGCGCCGGGCCGAGGTTTCGGAGTCGGGCTGGACGAACGCGGTGCTGAGGAACAGCGCCTCCGAGTTCTCGCCATGCTGGCTGGGCGCCATCGCCGTGCGCACGGCCAGGGTCTCGGGGCGCAGGCCGGCCGGCAGCTGGGCACGGGCGAGGCGCGCCGCTTCGGATGTTCGAACGTCGTTCATGTCTCGGCCCGGCTCTGCAGCGTCAGCCGCGTGCGGTCGGCGCCGTCCTCGTCGTCCTTGCGTGCGGCGGTGCGCTGCGCCTCGATGGCGGCGAAGTCGGCCACGCTGACGTCGCCGGTGATGTAGTGGCCGTCGAAGCAGCTGGCCTCGAAGCCGGCGATGGCCGGATTCAGCGCACCCACCACCCGCTTCATCGCGTCCACGTCCTGGTAGATCAGCGCGTCGGCACCGATGAACTGGCGGATCTCCTCCTGCGTGCGGTTGTGGGCGATCAGTTCCTCGGACGTGGGCATGTCGATGCCGTAGACATTGGGATAACGCACCGGCGGCGCGGCCGAGGCCATGTACACCTTGCGGGCGCCGGCCTCGCGCGCCATCTGCACGATCTCCTTGCTGGTGGTGCCGCGCACGATGCTGTCGTCGACCAGCAGCACGTTGCGGCCCTTGAACTCCATGCCGATGGCATTGAGCTTCTGGCGCACGCTCTTCTTGCGCACGCCCTGCCCCGGCATGATGAAGGTGCGGCCGACGTAGCGGTTCTTCACGAAGCCCTCGCGGTAGGGCTTGCCGATCTTCTGCGCCAGCTGCATCGCGCTGGGCCGGCTGCTCTCGGGGATGGGGATCACCACGTCGATCTCGCTGGGCGGCATCTGGTTGATCACCCGCTGCGCCAGCGTCTCGCCCAGGTTCAGCCGCGCCTGGTAGACCGAAATGCCGTCGATCACCGAGTCGGGCCGCGCCAGGTACACGTACTCGAACATGCAGGGGTGCAGCACCGGTGACTCGGCGCACTGCCGGGCATGCACCTGGCCGTCCAGCGTGATGAAGATGGCCTCGCCTGGCGCCACGTCGCGCACCGGCTGGTGGCCCGTGCCTTCCAGCGCCACCGTCTCGCTGGCCACCACCACCTCGGGGCCGTTGGCACCCTCGGCCACGCCGTAGACCAGCGGCCGGATGCCGTACGGGTCACGGAAGGCCAGCAGGCCATAACCCGCGATGAGCGCGATCACCGCATACGAGCCACGGATGCGCTTGTGCACCGCCCGCACGGCGCGGAAGATCAGGTCCGGCGTCAGCGGCACGTCGCGCCCGGCCAGTTCCATCTCGTGCGCCAGCACGTTGATCAGCACCTCGGTGTCGCTGCCGGTGTTGATGTGGCGACGGTCGATGTCGAACAGCTCCTGCTTCAGCGCATGGGCGTTGGTCAGGTTGCCGTTGTGCACCAGCACGATGCCGTAGGGCGCGTTGACGTAGAAGGGCTGCGCCTCTTCCTCGTTGAAGGCATTGCCGGCGGTGGGGTAGCGCACCTGGCCCAGGCCCACCGGGCCGGGCAGCGCCCGCATGTTGCGGGTGCGGAACACGTCCTTCACCATGCCGCGGGCCTTGTGCATGAAGCACTGCGTGCCCTGCATGGTGACGATGCCGGCGGCGTCCTGGCCGCGGTGCTGCAGCAGCAGCAAGGCGTCATAGATGAGCTGGTTGACCGGCGTTCGGGAGATCACGCCAACGATGCCGCACATGGTGGAGAGTCCTGGGGCTGAAGGATGGGAAAACTGCGGGCGGGGTGAAGCGGGGTCAGCTGGGGCCGGCGCGACGCCGGGCAAGCCGGGCGGCGGTGGCGCTCATGCCGGCAGATGCCGCGCCACGTCGGCCGGCAGCACAGGCTTGATGTTCTGCAGCGCGCTGCGCAGCCAGGCCGCGCCATGGCTGTCCTGCCAGAGCTGCGATCGGGCCGCAGGCGTGAAGGCGATCACCGTGGTCAGGGCCAGCAGCAGCACGCCGCCGCGCGCCAGGCCGAAGGCTGCGCCCAGGCTGCGGTCGACCAGGGTCAGCGGCGTGGCGCGGATCAGCAGGCGCACCAGCCGGGCCAGCAGGCTCCAGCCAATCAGCGTGCCGAAGAAGGTGAGCGCGAAGCCCGCGCCGGCATTCAGCGCCGAGCCCGGCGCACCGATGGGCAGATGCGCGGCCACGGTCACCGCATACAGCTGCGCGACGACATAGGCCACCACCCAGCCCAGCAGCGACATCAGCTCGAACACCAGGCCGCGCCACAGGCCGACGAGCACGGACACCCCCAGCACCGCCAGCAGCGTCCAGTCGACCCAGCCCAGGGCTGCCGCTGCTGGCATGGCCGGCCTCGCCCGTCACAGCGCCAGGATCGCCGCCGGCAGGCCGCTGGCCTTGATGCGGGCGGCGGCCTTGTCGGCCTCGGCCTTGGTGGCGAAGGGGCCGATGCGCACCCGCGTGCGCTTGCCGCCGTCGGCCTCGACCACCTGGGTGTAGGTCTTGAAGCCCAGCTTCTCGACCTTGGCCCGCGCCTCCTTCAGCTTGGCCGGCTCGGTGTATGCGCCTACCTGCACCACCACGCGGGCGTTCGCCGCGCTGGCCGCAGCAGCAGGCTGGCCGTTCAGCAGGGCCTGGGCGCGGGCGGCGTCGGCATTTGGCCGGGCCGCCGATGCGGCGACCTTGGGCGCCGAAGCCGCCGGGCGCGGCGCGGATGCCGCAGGCTTGGTGGCCACGACCGCAGGCGATGGGGCGGGTGCGGGCGCAGGCATGACAGCGACCGGCGCGGATGCCGTCACCTCGCGGCCGGCATCGGCAGCACGCTCGGTGATTTCGGCCGGGCGGTTGGGCGCCGGCTTGGGCGCGGCCTCGGGCGCGGCAGGCACCTCGGCGTCAGGCACCACCACGGCCGCCGAGGCTGCCGACAGTGCCGGGCTGGCCGCAGGCGGCGCCAGCGGGGGTGCACCCTCCTTGCGCGGGATCTCGATCGGGATGTCCACCGGCACCGGGCGCGGCTGGGTCTCGAACAGCAGCGGGAAGCCGACCACGCCGATGCCCAGCAGCACGGCCGCGCCGATCAGGCGCCGGCGGGCGCGGGTGCGCGCCGCGGCCACGGCATCGGGCTCGGCGGGTGACGGCTCGGGCGGGACGTCGTCCTGGCCCGGCTGACGTGGATGGCGTTGGAAGAGGGACAGCAGACCCATGCGGGCAGTGCGGGCAATGTGGGTGATTGGCCGCAGCCGGTGCGGGCGACGGACGCTGCAGCCGCCGGGGCCGGCCCCCTGGGGCGACCGCGTCAGCCCAGATGCCGGGCCGCCAGACGGGGCAAGCCGTCTTTCAGCACACCGCCCACGGTGAAGAACGAACCGAAGACCACGATTCTATCAGCCGGGTCCGCCGCGGCCGCCGCGGCCTTCAACGCGGCGTCCGGCGTGGCGTGGGTGTGGATGGCCACCTGGCGCCCGGTGCTGGCGGCACGAACCAGGTCGGCCAGCTCATCGGCCGACGCGGCCCGCGGCGTGGGCAGGTTGGTCAGGTGCCAGTGGTCGACCAGGGGCACCAGGTGCGGCAGCAGGGTCGCCAGGTCCTTGTCGCGCATGGCGCCGAAGACCGCGTGCGTGGCCGGGTAGAAGCCCATCTGGTCGAGGTTCAGCGCCAGCGCCGCCACCGACTGCGGGTTGTGCGCCACGTCCAGCACCAGGGTCGGCTGGCCGGGCACGATCTGGAAGCGCCCGGGCAGCTCCACCGTCGCCAGTCCGGTGCGCACCGCCTGGGCGTTGACCGGCAGCCGGTCGCGCAGGGCCTCGAACACCGCCAGCACGCCCGAGGCGTTCAGCAGCTGGTTGGCGCCGCGCAGCGCCGGGTAGGCCAGGCCGTTGAAGCGGGTGCTGCGGCCGCGCCAGCCCCATTGCTGCTTGTCACCCTGGAAGTTGAAGTCGCGGCCCAGCTGGCGCAGGTCGGCGCCCAGCTCGTCGGCGCGGGCCTGCAGGCTGGCCGGTGGCTGCGGGTCGCTGACCACCACGGCCCGGCCCGGCCGCATGATGCCGGCCTTCTCGCGGCCGATGGCTTCGCGGTTGTCGCCCAGGAACTCGGTGTGGTCGAGCGCGATGCTGGTGATCAGGGCCACGTCGGCATCGACCGCGTTGACTGCGTCGAGCCGCCCGCCCATGCCCACTTCCAGGATCACCAGATCGACCGCCGCGGTCGACAGCGCCCGCATGATCACCAGGGTCGTGTACTCGAACCAGGTCAGCGTGATGCCAGCTCGCGCCGCTTCCACCGCCTGGAAGTGTTGCAGCAGCAGGGCGTCGTCGGCGAACTGGCCGTTGATGCGGCAACGCTCGTTGAAACGCACCAGGTGCGGCTTGATGTACAGGCCCACGCGGTAGCCGGCCTGCAGCGCAACAGCCTCCAGCATCGCGCAGGACGAGCCCTTGCCATTGGTGCCAGCCACCGCCACCACCGGCACGTCGAAGCGCAGGTCCAGCCGCTCGCACAGCAGCTTCACCCGCTCCAGCGTCATGTCGATGGTCTTGGGGTGCAGCTGCTCGCAGTGGGCGAGCCATTGGTCCAGCGTGGTGGGCAGGGTCATCACGGCCTCGGAAATGAAAGCGGGCCCCGCGGGGCCCGGTCGGTGTGGTGACGGTGCGGCTTACGACACAGCGTCGGCGCTCTGCCGCTGCAGCATCGCCAGCATCGTCGCGATGGTCGGGCGCAGTTGCCGGCGGTCGACGATCTGGTCAATCGCGCCCTTGGTGATCAGGAATTCGGCGCGCTGGAAGCCCTCGGGCAGCTTCTCGCGCACGGTGTTCTCGATCACCCGCGGGCCGGCGAAGCCGACCAGCGCCTTGGGCTCGGCCAGCACCACATCGCCCACGAAGGCGAAGCTGGCCGACACGCCGCCCATGGTCGGGTCGGTCAGCACGCTGATGTAGGGCAGGCGCGCCTTGGCCAGGCGGCCCAGGGCGGCATTGGTCTTGGCCATCTGGAACAGGCTGAACAGACCCTCCTGCATGCGGGCGCCGCCGGTGGCGGTGAAGCAGACGAAGGGCACCTTCTGCTCCAGCGCCGCATGCACGCCGCGCACGAAGCGCTCGCCGACCACCGAGCCCATCGAGCCGCCCATGAAGTCGAATTCGAAGCAGGCGGCCACCAGGGGCACGCTCATCACTGCACCGCCGAAGACCACCAGCGCGTCGGTCTCGCCGGTGGTTTCCAGCGCGTCCTTCAGGCGCTCGGGGTACTTGCGGCTGTCCTTGAACTTCAGCGGGTCGACCGGCACCACCTCCTGGCCGATCTCCCAGCGCCCTTCGGCGTCGAGGAAGGCGTCCAGCCGGGCGCGGGCGCCGATGCGGTGGTGGTGGCCGCACTTCGGGCAGACGTTGACGTTCTGCGCCAGGTCGGCGTTGTAGAGCACCGTCTCGCATGCGGGGCACTTCACCCACAGGCCTTCGGGCACCGAGCGGCGCTCGGTCGGGTCGGTCTGTTGGATCTTCGGGGGAAGCAGTTTTTCCAGCCAGCTCATCGGTTGCTCTCCAGCAGGTTCACTTCGTGTCCAGGGCGGCGCGGATCTCGGCCATGAACGCCTTCGCGGCCGCTTCGACCTCGCCAGGCGGCGATTCGTTCAGCAACTGCACCAGGCGCGAGCCGATCACCACCGCATCGGCCACCGCCGCCACGGCCTGCGCCGTCGCCGCGTCACGGATGCCGAAGCCTACCCCAACCGGCACCTTGACATGCTGGCGAATGCGTGGCAGCGCCTGCGCCACCGCGTCGGTGTCCAGGTGGCCGGCGCCGGTCACGCCCTTGAGCGACACGTAGTAGACATAGCCGCTGGCGACCTTGGCCACGTCCTGCATGCGCTGCTCGGTGCTGGTGGGCGCCAGCAGGAAGATCAGGTCCAGGCCCGCCGCACGCAGGTCGGCCGAGAACTGCACGCATTCCTCGGGTGGGTAGTCGACCACCAGCAGGCCGTCGACGCCGGCCTCGGCCGCGTCGGCGATGAAGCGGCCGGCACCGTGCTTCTGGTCGTAGCGCTCGACCGGATTGGCATAGCCCATCAGCACCACCGGCGTGCTGGTGTTGCGACGGCGGAAGCTGCGCACCGCGTCCAGCACCTGCACCAGGCCGATGCCGCGGGCCAGCGCCCGCTCGCCGGCCTGCTGGATCACCGGGCCGTCGGCCGACGGATCGGAGAACGGCACGCCCAGCTCGATGATGTCGGCACCGCCGTCGGCCAGGGCCTGCATGATGGCCGGCGTGCCATCGGCCGCCGGGTCACCCACGGTGACGTAGGGAATCAGCGCCTGTCGGCCCTGGGCCTTGAGTGCGGCCAGCACGCCTTCGATGCGGCTCATCGCTGCACCTGCACCGTCGACAGGCCGCTCTTGACCGTCTGCCCCTTGCAGCTGGGCCGGCAGAAGAACTCCGCGCCCGACAGGTCGGCCACGGTGCCGATGTCCTTGTCGCCGCGCCCGCTCAGGTTCACCAGCAGGTGCTGGTCGGGGCGCATCGTCGCGGCCAGCTTCATCGCGTGGGCGACCGCATGGCTGGACTCCAGCGCCGGGATGATGCCCTCGGTGCGGCACAGGCGGTGGAAGGCGGCCAGCGCCTCGTCGTCGGTGACGCCGACGTACTCGGCGCGGCCGATGTCGTGCAGGTAGGCGTGCTCGGGGCCGACGCCGGGGTAGTCCAGGCCGGCCGAGACCGAATGCGTCTCGGTGATCTGGCCGTTGCCGTCCTGCAGCAGGTAGGTGCGGTTGCCGTGCAGCACGCCGGGGCTGCCGGCGCTGATGCTGGCGGCGTGCTTGCCGCTGTCCAGGCCATGGCCGGCGGCTTCGACGCCGATCAGCCGCACGCCTTCATGCGGAATGTAGGGGTAGAAGATGCCCATCGCGTTGCTGCCACCGCCGACGCAGGCGATCACCGCATCGGGCTGCCGGCCGATCTGCGCCGGCATCTGGGTCAGGCACTCGTCGCCGATCACGCGCTGGAAGTCGCGCACCATCATCGGATAGGGGTGCGGGCCGGCCACGGTGCCGATGATGTAGAAGGTGTTCTCGACGTTCGTCACCCAGTCGCGCAGCGCCTCGTTCAGCGCGTCCTTCAGCGTCTTGCTGCCTGATTCCACCGGCACCACGCGGGCGCCCAGCAGGTGCATGCGGTAGACGTTGGGGCTCTGGCGCTTGACGTCCTCGCTGCCCATGTAGACCACGCATTCCATGCCGTAGCGGGCGCAGATGGTGGCGGTGGCCACGCCATGCTGGCCGGCGCCGGTCTCGGCGATCACGCGCGGCTTGCCCATGCGCCTGGCCAGCAGAGCCTGGCCGATGGTGTTGTTGACCTTGTGCGCGCCGGTGTGGTTCAGGTCCTCGCGCTTCAGGTGGATCTGTGCGCCGCCGATTTCGCGGCTCAGGCGCGCCGCGTGGTAGACCGGGCTGGGCCGGCCGACGAAGTGGGCCAGTTCGTGGCGGAATTCGGCGATGAACGCCGGGTCCTGGCTGTAGTGCGCATAGGCGGCCTTCAGCTCGTCGAGCGCGTGGGTCAGCGTTTCGGCGACGAAGCTGCCGCCGTAGGTGATGCCATTGACGGGCCCGAAATGCCCACGGGCATCGGGTTGTTGGTAGTCCAGCATGGTGGTCCTTCGAACCCGGCGACTCGCCGGGCGATCGGTGGTTCAGGTGTCTGCGTCTGCAATGCGGGCATCGGCCTCGCGCACCGCATCGCAGAACTGGCGCATCAGCGCCGCGTCCTTCAGGCCCTTGGCGAGCTCGACGCCGGAGGAGACGTCAACCGCCCAGGGCCGCACCCGCGTGATGCCATCGATCACGTTGGCAATGTGCAACCCACCAGACAAAACGACCGGACGGGGCACGCGGGCGGGAATGAGCGACCAATCGAATGCCTTTCCACCCCCACCGTAGCCCTCGACATGGGCGTCCAGCAGGATGCCGGCCGCATGGGGATGTGCAACCGCGAAGTCTAGCAAAGCGAAGCCCGGCGCCATGCGTGCGGCGCGCAGGTACGGCCGGCCAGAGGCTTGGTGGATGGCCTCGCACTGCGCGGGTGTCTCGTCGCCATGGAACTGCAGCAGCGCGTTCGGCACTGCGGCCTGCACCGCCTGCAGCAGCGTGGCATCGGCGTTGACCAGCAACACCACCGGCGTGACGAAGGGCGGCAGGCGCCGCGCCAGTTCGCCGGCACGTTCGACCGCGACCGCCCGCGGGCTCCTGGCGTACAGCACGAAGCCGATCGCGTCGGCGCCGGCGGCGACCGCGGCGTCGACATCGGCCTCGCGGGTCAGGCCGCAGATCTTGATGCGGGTGCGGGGGTGGAAGCTCATCGCGGTTCCGGTTCAGGGCAGCCAGTCCATCGCCGGCGTGTGCTCGGGCAGGCCCAGCGCGGCATCGTAGTACGGGCCGGCAAAGTACAGGCCGTCGGCGGAGAAGGTGGGCGCGGCGGCGTCGCGGTCGCGCGCGGCCAGCACCTCGGCCAGCCAGCCCGGCGCCGCCCGGCCGCTGCCCACGTGCAGCAGGCAGCCCATGATGTTGCGCACCATGTGGTGCAGGAAGGCCGAGCCGTCGAAGTCGAAGCGCCAGTAACTGGCCCGGCGATGGATGGTGATCGACCGCAGCGTCTTCACCGGGCTCTTCGCCTGGCATTCGGACGAGCGGAACGACGAGAAGTCGTGCTCGCCGAGCAGCAGCGCCGCCGCAGCACGCATCGCGTCGCCGTCCAGTGGGCGGAAGGTCCAGCCCACCGCGCCGGCCTCCAGCGCCGGGCGCAACGGCGATTCGAGCAGCAGGTAGCGGTAGCGCCGGCCACGGGCATCGAAGCGGGCGTGGAAGCTGTCGGGCACCGGTTGCGCCCACTGCAGGCCGACGTCGGCCGGCAGGTGGCGGTTGGTGCCGCGCAGCCAGGAGAACGGCGGCCGCTCGACCGGGCTGTCCAGGTGCACCACCTGGTTGAAGGCATGCACGCCGGCGTCCGTCCTGCCTGCGCAGACCGTCGTCACCGGCTGGTCGACGAAGGCCGTCAGTGCCGCCTCCAGCACGTCCTGCACCGTCTGCCCGCCGGGCTGGCTTTGCCAGCCGCGGTAGGCGTTGCCGCGGTAGCTGACCCCGAGGGCCAGGCGCGGCATCAGTTCAGGGCATCCAGCATCGCCTGGGCGCGGGCGCGCAGCGCGCCGCCGGCCTTGGCGACCACCTCTTCCAGCAGGTCGCGGGCGCCTTCCATGTCGCCGATCTGGCGGAACTCCTCGGCCAGTTCCAGCTTGCGCGCCAGCGGATCGCCGCTCAGGTCGTCCAGGCCGTCGGCGATGGGCTCGGTGGCCGGCCCGGCATCGCCGCGGCGGAACGTGCGCATGTCGATCGTCGTGTCGCCGCCCAACGGGTCGCGCTGGGTGGTGTCGCCCAGGGTCGTGGTCGGGTCGTCCAGGTCCATGCGCAGCGATTCGAGGTCCAGGTCCGGCGCCACCAGGGGCGTGCGCGCGCGGGCCGGGGCGGCCGGCGCCGTGGGCTCGTCGTCGAAGTCCAGGCCGAGGTCGGTGGCATGCAGCGCACCCGGCGCCATCGGCCGGGTGGCCTCCATCGCCCGCGCCGCCTGGCCGCCATCGGGCAGGTCGAGGTTGAGGTCGAGGTCCAGGTCGCTGAACTGCGAATCGGGCGCGGCCATCGGCTGCGTGGCCGGCGACAGCACCGAGTGCGGCTGCGTGGTCGCGCCCAGCGGCTCGACCACCACGCGCTCGCCGTCCAGGATGATTTCCTCGGGATGGCCGCCCGGCTGGTAGAGCTGGTTGTCCGGGTCGATCTGCAGGCCCAGGGCCTGGGCCTGGGCCCAATCCGCACCCACGCCCTTGGTCAGTGCATACAGCTGGGTGGCCAGCAGCTCGAAGCCCTTGGTGTCACGGCGCTTGGCGTAGACCTCCAGCAGCTTGGTGCGCACCGCCAGCCGGTCGGGCGTGGCGCGCATCGCTTCCTTGAGGATTTCCTCGGCCTGCAGGTCGCGGCCGTAGGCCAGGTAGACATCGGCCTCGGCCACCGGATCGACATCGCCGATGGCGTCGAGCTGGCTCAGCGAGTAGCCCATCGAGCTGGCGTTGCTGTTGGTGCCGTCGCGGGTGTCCACGCGCTGGCCGCCGCTGGCACCGAAGAACGAGTCCGGTTGCATGCGGCTTTCGAGGAACGAGGTCTCGCTGGCCGTCTTGCGGCGCCCGCGCAGGCGCCAGAACGCGAAGCCGCCCAGCAGCACCGCCAGCGCCCCCACGCCGGACAGCAGCAGCGGATTGCCGGTCAGGCTGTCGAGCAGGCTGGGACCTGCAGCCTCGGGCAGCGGCGCCGGCAGCGCCGGGGCAGGTGCGGCCGCCGTCCCGGTGGCCGCCGGCACGGCCGGCGCGGACGCCTGGGCCACGGCAGGCGCCGGGGCAGGCATCGGTGCCGACGCGACCGGCGCCACCACCGGCGCAACAACCGGCGCAGAAACTGCCGCGACCGGCGCTGGTGCCGGCGGCGTGGCGGCGGGTGCCGGCACGGCAGCCGGCGGTGCCTGCACCGCCGCCGCGCCCTGTTGCAGCTTCTTCAGCTCCTCGACGTTGCGCGTCAGCTCGGCCACGCGGGTGGCGCTGTCCTTCACGGCACCCGCATCGGGCGCCGACGCCTTGACCGCCGGGTCGCTCAGCTTGAGCTTGTCCGGCGAGGCGGCGGCCGACTGCTTGCGGTCGTCCACTGCCGTCTGCACCTTGCCCTGGGCGGCGCGGCTGGCCTCGGGCGCCTCGGACTGCGGTGCAGCCTGCGCCAGGCGGGCGCGGTAGGCGCCGAAATCCAGGCTCTGCGCGGTCAGCAGGCGCTTGGCGTCGCCGGCGGTGAGATCGCGCACCTCGTCGGCCGCCGGCACCGTCAGCACCGAGCCGGCCCGCAGCCGGTTGACATTGCTATCGATGAAGGCGTCGGGGTTGGCGCGGTACAGCCCGACCAGCATCTGGTCCAGCGACACGCCCTGGGCCGGATTGCGGCTGGCGACGCGGTACAGCGTGTCGCCCGGACGCACCTGGTAACGCCGGTTGCTGCTAGACGCAACGGCCGGCGGTGCTGGCGGCGCAGGCAGTGGCGGCGCCGCGTCGGCCGGACGCGGGGCCGGCCGCGGCTTGGGCGCGGCCGCCACCGGTGCGGGCGCGGGCGCCGTTGCCGCTGGCGCGGGCGCTGCGGCCACGGCCGGCGCAGGGGTGGGCGCCGGGGCGGGCCGCGGCGCCGGACGTGCCGGGGCCGTCGCGACAGCCGCCGGCGGCGCCGCCGGGGCAGGACTGATCACCGGTGCAGCCGGTGCGGCCGCCTGCACCGGCGGCGCAACGCGGTTGCCCGGCGGGTCGAACAGCAGGGTGAACTCGCGCACCATGCGGCCCGATGCCGAGTTCAGCTCGACGATGACCTCGATGAACGGCTCCTGCACCGCGCGGTCGCTGGTGACGCGGACATAGGGCCGGCCGTCGGCACGGCGGGCGATGCTGGCCTGCGCACCGGAGAGCACCGCGTTGTAGTCGACGCCCGCAGCGCGGTAGGCCTCGGGCGAGGCCAGGCGCACCTGCAGAGTGCCCGCCTCTTCAGCCGACAAGCTGGTGATGTCGATCTCGGCCCGCATTCCCTCGCCCAGGGCCGACTGCACGTTCAGGCGGCCCAGCCCGACAGCCTGGGCACCGATCGGCACAGCACCGAGGGCCGCAAGCGCGGCCAGGGCCAGCGCTGTGCGGCCGGCATGGAAGGGGCGGTTTTTCAAGGCTTCTCCACAACGGCACGGGTGCAGGCCGCAGGCGGCCCGCCAGACCTGTATGTTGCCATGCGACAACGCGGGCCGATCACCCCCGCCGCCCCAACGACGCCCGGCAGTCCGTCACCCTTCGACCAGGATGCGCAGCATGCGACGCAGCGGCTCGGCCGCGCCCCACAGCAGCTGGTCGCCGATGGTGAAGGCACCGAGGTACTCGGGGCCCATCGCCAGCTTGCGGATGCGGCCCACGGGGATCGTCATCGTGCCGGTGACGGCCACCGGCGTCAGGTCGCGGATCGTGGCCTCGCGGGTGTTGGGCACCACCTTCACCCAGGCGTTGTCGGCGGCGATCATGGCCTCGACGTCGGCCAATGGCACGTCCTTCTTCAGCTTGAAGGTCAGGGCCTGGCTGTGGCAGCGCATCGCGCCCACGCGCACGCAGAAGCCGTCGACCGGCACGGCCGGCGAGCCGAAGCCTTCGCCCTGGCCGAGGATCTTGTTGGTCTCGGCCATGCCCTTCCACTCTTCCTTGGAGACACCGTTGCCAAGGTCCTTGTCGATCCAGGGGATCAGCGAGCCGCCCAGCGGCACGCCGAAGTTGGCGGTCTGCTCGGCCGTCAGGCCGCGCTGGGTGGCGATGACCTGGCGGTCGATCTCGAGGATGGCGCTCTTGGGATCGTCGAGCAGGGCCTTGACCGACGCGTTCAGCGTGCCGTACTGCGTCAGCAGCTCGCGCATGTGCTGGGCACCGCCGCCGCTGGCAGCCTGGTAGGTCTGGGTGCTCATCCACTCGACGAGACCGGCCTTGTACAGCGCGCCCACGCCCATCAGCATGCAGCTGACGGTGCAGTTGCCGCCGACCCAGTTGCGCCCGCCCTTGGCCAGCGCGTCCTTGATCACCGGCATGTTCACCGGGTCCAGGATGATCACCGCGTCGCTGTTCATGCGCAGCGTGCTGGCGGCGTCGATCCAGTGGCCGTTCCAGCCGGCGGCGCGCAGCTTGGGGAAGACCTCGGTGGTGTAGTCGCCGCCTTGGGCAGTGATGACGATGTCGCAGCGCTTGAGCGCGTCGATGTCGTATGCGCTCTTCAGCGTGGTCTCGTTCTTCGCCATCGCCGGGGCGCGGCCACCGGCGTCCGAGGTCGAGAAAAAGACGGGCTCGATGAGCGCGAAGTCACCCTCGGCCTGCATGCGGTCCATCAACACCGAGCCGACCATGCCGCGCCAGCCGACCAATCCTACGAGTGCCATTTGATTTGCCTTTCCATCACAACCCGGTCCCCTGAATCGCCTCGGCTCGCATCGCCGGGGTCCAGGTGGGTTGGGGCGAAACGATCCGAGAGCTTCAGCTCTTGGTAATGGTTTTGCCGGTGATCGCAGCGACGACGGCGTCGCCCATGGCGACGGTGCCCACCTTCGTCGTGCCCTCGGACCAGATGTCGCCGGTGCGCAGACCGGCGGACAGCACCGCCTTCACCGCGGATTCGATCCGGTCGGCGGCTTCGGTCTGGTTGAGGGTGTAGCGGAGCATCATGGCAGCGGACAGAATTGTAGCCAGCGGGTTTGCACGATCCTGACCGGCGATGTCGGGCGCGCTGCCGTGGCTGGGCTCGTACAGGCCCTTGTTGGCCTTGTCCAGCGACGCGCTGGGCAGCATGCCGATCGAGCCGGTCAGCATCGCCGCCTCGTCACTCAGGATGTCGCCGAACATGTTGCCGGTGACCACCACGTCGAAGGCCTTGGGCGCCTTGACCAGCTGCATCGCGGCGTTGTCCACGTACATGTGCTCCAGCGCCACGTCGGGGTACTGGGCATGGACCTCGGTGACCACGTCCTTCCAGAACTGGAAGGTTTCCAGCACGTTGGCCTTGTCGACGCTGGTCACCTTCTTGTTGCGCCGGCGCGCGGCCTGGAAGGCGACATGGGCGATGCGCTCGATCTCGGGCTTGCTGTAGCGCATCGTGTCGAAGGCTTCTTCCGCACCGGGGAAGTGGCCGTCGATGGCGGTGCGCCGGCCGCGCGGCTGGCCGAAGTAGATGTCGCCGGTCAGCTCGCGGATGATCAGGATGTCCAGGCCGGCCACCAGCTCGGGCTTCAGGCTCGACGCATGCGTCAGCTGCTCGTAGCAGATGGCCGGGCGGAAGTTGGCGAACAGGCCCAGGTGCTTGCGCAACCCCAGGATGGCCTGCTCGGGCCGGAACTGGCGCTCCAGCTTGTCGTACTTCCAGTCGCCCACGGCGCCGAACAGCACGGCGTCGGCGGCCTTGGCCAGGTTCAGCGTGCTCTCGGGCAGCGGGTGGCCGTGGGCCTCGTAGGCGGCGCCGCCGACCAGGGCGGTCTCGGTCTCGAACTTCAAATCGAGCACGTCCAGCACCTTGACGGCCTGGGCCATGATCTCGGTGCCAATGCCGTCGCCGGGCAGGATTGCAATCTTCATGGTGGTTCTCGGGTTCAGAGTTCTTGATGCGCCAGCCAGGGCATCCTGGCGATGCGTTCGGCTTCAAACGCCTTGATCTTGTCGGCGTGGCGCAAGGTCAGGCCGATGTCGTCGAAGCCGTTGACCAGGCAGTACTTGCGGAAGGCCTGCACCTCGAACGGGATCTCGCTGCCGTCGGGCTTGACCACCACCTGGCGCGGCAGGTCCACCGTCAGCTGGTAGCCGATGAAGCCGTTGACCTCGTCGAACAGGCGCGACACCACGTCCTCGGGCAGCACGATGGGCAGCAGGCCGTTCTTGAAGCAGTTGTTGAAGAAGATGTCGGCGTAGCTGGGCGCAATGATGGCGCGGAAGCCGAACTGGTCCAGTGCCCAGGGCGCGTGCTCGCGGCTGGAACCGCAGCCGAAGTTCTTGCGCGCCAGCAGCACGCTGGCGCCCTGGTAGCGCGCCTGGTTCAGCACGAAGTCGGGGTTGGGCTTGCGCGTGGATGGGTCCTGGCCGGGCTCGCCCTTGTCCAGGTAGCGCCACTCGTCGAACAGGTTGGGGCCGAAGCCCGAGCGGGCGATCGACTTCAGGAACTGCTTCGGGATGATCGCGTCGGTGTCGACGTTGGCCCGGTCCATCGGGGCGACCAGGCCCTTGTGCACGGTGAATGCTTGCATGGTGTGTCCTTATTTCTTCGCGGCGTTCTCGATCGCGCCGCCGGCTTTCTGGATGTCCTGGCCCATGCCCTTGATGGTGTTGCAGGCGGACAGGCCCAGAACGAGGGCGATGGCGGCGAGCGCAGTGGTCAGGCGGGACATGGCGGGTTCCTTCAGGCGATGCGGCGGATGTCGACGAAGTGGCCGTTCAGCGCGGCGGCGGCGGCCATGGCCGGGCTGACCAGGTGGGTGCGCCCGCCGTTGCCCTGGCGGCCCTCGAAGTTGCGGTTGCTGGTGCTGGCGCAGCGCTCGCCCGGCTCCAGCCGGTCGGCGTTCATCGCCAGGCACATGCTGCAGCCCGGCTCGCGCCATTCGAAGCCGGCGGCCTTGAACACCTCGTGCAGGCCCTCGGCCTCGGCCTGCGCCTTCACCAGGCCGCTGCCGGGGACCACCATCGCCAGCTTGACGTTGCTGGCGACGCGCCCGCCGATGCGCCGCACCACCGCGGCGGCCTCGCGCATGTCCTCGATGCGGCTGTTGGTGCAGCTGCCGATGAAGACCTTGTCGATGCGGATGTCGGCGATGGGCTTGTTGGGCTCCAGGCCCATGTAGACCAGGGCGCGCTCGATCGCGCCACGCTTGACGTCGTCACGCTCCTTGTCAGGGTCGGGCACGCGGTCGTCGATGGACAGCACCATCTCGGGGCTGGTGCCCCAGGTGACCTGGGGCTTGATCTGGCCGGCATCCAGCTCGACCACGGCGTCGAAGTGCGCCCCCTCGTCGCTGCGCAGCGTGCGCCACTGCGCCGCGGCATGCTCGAAGGCCACGCCCTTGGGCGCAAACGGCCGGCCCTTGACGTAGTTGATCGTGGTCTCGTCGACCGCCACCAGACCGGCGCGAGCGCCGGCCTCGATGGCCATGTTGCACACCGTCATGCGGCCTTCCATGCTCAGTGCGCGGATGGCGCTGCCGCCGAACTCGATGGTGTAGCCGGTGCCGCCGGCCGTGCCGATCTTGCCGATGATCGCCAGCACGATGTCCTTGGCGGTCAGGCCCTTGGCGAGCTGGCCGTCCACCTTCACCAGCATGTTCTTCGCCTTCTTCGCCAGCAGGGTCTGCGTGGCCAGCACGTGCTCGACCTCGCTGGTGCCGATGCCGTGCGCCAGCGCGCCGAAGGCGCCGTGGGTGCTGGTGTGGCTGTCACCGCAGACGACGGTCATGCCCGGCAGCGTGGCGCCCTGCTCGGGGCCGATCACGTGCACGATGCCCTGGCGCTTGTCCAGGAACGGGAAGTAGGCCGCCGCACCGAAAGCGGCGATGTTGGCGTCCAGCGTCACCACCTGCTGCTTGCTGGTGGGGTCGGTGATGCCGTCGTAGCCGCGCTCCCAGCCGGTGGTGGGCGTGTTGTGGTCGGCGGTGGCGACGATGGAGCTGACGCGCCAGACCTTGCGGTTGGCCAGGCGCAGGCCCTCGAAGGCCTGCGGGCTGGTGACTTCATGCACCAGGTGGCGGTCGATGTAGAGGGTGGCGGTGCCGTCGTCCTCGGTGTGGACGACATGGTCGTCCCAGAGCTTGTCGTAGAGCGTGCGTGCAGTCATGGCGTCCTCTTTCGGGGGGGAGATTGTCGCGGTGTCGCGGCGGTTTGGGCAGCCGGCGCGGTGTCGGGCGTGGTGTCGGCCGGGCAGAGCGCCTCGACGAAGCGCTGCACCACCGCCGGCTGCGCCTCCAGGTCGCGCACGGCCAGCAGGTACGGGCGGCGCGCCCAGTTGGCCTGCAGCGCCAGCGGCTGCACGGCAAAGATGCGGGCAAAGCGCTGGGCGGCGACGGCCGGCAGCACCGCCACGCCCAGGCCGGCTTCCACCAGTTGGGCGATGGCGTCGAAGCCGCGCACCTGCAGGCGCACGTTCAGCGTGCGGCCCAGGGCCTGGGCGCGCTCGCGCATCTGCTCCTGCAAGGTGGCACCCAGGTGCAGGCCGACGATGTCGAAGTCCAGCAGCGCGTCGAACGGGACCGCTTCGCGCCGCGCCAGCGCGTGGTCGCGCGGCACCAGCACCGCCAGTTCGCCGTCGCGGTAGTGGCGGCAGCGCAGCCGGGCCTCGTGCTGCGGCGGCACGAAGATGCCGACATCGGCGCGCCCCTCGGCCACCGCGGCCTGCACCTCGGCGTTGGTCAGGTCTTCCAGGCTGATGCGGATGCCCGGGTGGGCCTGGCTGAAGGCCGCCAGGTCGGCCGGCAGGCATTCGGTGATGGCGCCGGCACTGGCGGCGATGCGCAGGTGGCCCTTGATGCCGCGCGAGAACTCGACCACCTCGCTCTCCAGCGCATGCAGGCTGGCGTTCAGGCTGCGGATGTGGCGCACCAGGGCGCGGCCGGCCTCGGTGGGCTCGACGCCCCGGGCGCGGCGCTCGAACAGCGCCACGCCGAGGCGGGCTTCGAGGTCGGACAGGCGCTTGCTGGCCGCGGCCAGCGCCAGGTGCTCCTGCTCGGCGCCGCGGGTGATGCTGCGGGTGTCGGCGATGGCGAGCACGAGGTTCAGCGTGGTCAGGTCGAAGCGCATGGCCGCTGCGGCGGGGGTGGGTGGGCGCCGGCCGGCACTGCCGCCGTCTCACACCGGTGAGCGTGGGCAGGGGCAGCGGGGTCGGCCCGGTGGGGCCTGAGCCGGCTGGCGCCAGCCCGGATGATGCGCGAAGGCTGAAGATCGGCTTCTCGGAAGATGTGAACCGAGCCTTCGCCAGCCGCGAAGTCTACTGCGCCGGTCGGCCGCGCTCGCCTCCTACACTGCCCGCCACCATGCCCGACTTGTTCGACGACACCGCGTCCGCCCCGCCTGCCCGGCCCCATCGACCCGGTCAGCCCGACCTGCCGCAGGACGCCCTGACGGTGTTCGACGCGCTGTGCTTCCTGCAGGGGCCGATGAACATCACCCGGCTGGCCGAGTTCCTGCACGACCACCAGACCGCCCGCGGCACGCATTTCCACGGGCCCGAACTGCGCCGGCTGCTGGGCGAGCTGCAGACCGCCGGCATGGCCACCACCCTGCCCCAGGGGCCGTGGATGGCGCCGCCGGCGCTGGCCTGGCCGCGGTTCCGGCAGATCCTGCAGGACGCCCCGGCCCGCAGCCGCTGGTGGGCCAGCTGGCGGCGGCTGTACCGCTTCGACCACCACTGGCACCTGGAGCTGTTCGGCGCCGAACAGATGGTCGGCGCGATCCGCGTGGTGGTGCTGGCCGGCGGCACGCCGGAAGCCTTCGAGCGGCTGTGCCAGCTCAGCCGCCAGACTTCGCCCGAGCACCCGGGCCTGCTGGTCGCGGCGCTGCTGCAGCCCTTCGACAGCGCGCTGTGGGACGCCATGGACCCGGAGCTGCAGCTGCGCCTGCTCGACGGCCTGCTGCGCATGCTGCCGGGTGACGCCGAGCGCGTGACCGCGCCGCTGTGGGACTGGCTGCTGGCCCGCGCCACGCCCGATGCCGGCGTGCTGCACGACGCGCACCGCCAGCGCCTGGCCCTGCGCCTGCTGCTGGCGGGCCGGCGCGACGAGACCCTGCGCGTGCTGCGCGGCCTGGACACGGCCGAGGCGCAGGCCCTGCGCGCCGCGGCGGACATTGCCGCCGGCCACCATGCCAACGGCGCCCGCGCCTTCGAGCTGGCCTGGAAGGAGGCGTCGCTGGAAACCGGCCGGCGCAAGCTGCTGTTCAGCGAGGTGACCAGCTGGTTCTATGCGCTGGCGCTGATCGCGCAGCCCGACCCCGCGGCCTGGACGAAAGCGCGCAAGTTCTGCGCCGGCGAGGCCGGCAAGCGCGACGCCGACGCCTACACCTGGTGGGGCGTGTGGCAGGAGGCGATCGACCAGCGCCTGGGCGACGCGCCGCGCAACGCCCGCCGGCTGCTGCTGAACGGCCCCGTCGGCCACCGCCTGCATGGCCTGGCGCAGCTCACCCACTGGCTGCTGGGCGCCTGGCTGGGCCACCGGCCGCCCGATGGGCCGGCCTTCGAGGCCGACGCGCGCAGCATCACCAAAGCCTATGACGATGCTGGCCTGCCCTGGCTGGCGATGCTGGTGCGGCGCAGCGCCGCCCTGCTGCTGGACCGCCCGCCGCTGCCGGACGACGCGGCCCAGCCCTTTCCCGTCGGCGCGCCCACCGACCGCTGGCGCGAGGCGCTGAACGCCATCGTCGCGCTGGGCGCGGTGGGCGGCGCTGCGGCGGCCGCGTCACCCGACGCACCGGCCGACCGGCTGATCTGGACCGTGCTGGCCGATGCGCAGGGCCGCGTGCGCCGCATCGAGCCACTGGAGCAGAAGGCCGGCGCGCGTGGCCTGGGCAAGCCCAAGCCGGCGTCGCTGGCGGCCTTGGCCAAGCGCACCGACCTGCCGGCCCACGACGCCGCCGTGTTGCGTGCGGTGAAGAAGCTGCCCTACGGCGGCCGGCTGACGCTGGACAAGACGCAGGCGGTGCAGGCCCTGGTGCGCCACCCCAACGTGGCCTGGGCCGATGCGCCGCTGGAGCCGGTGGAGGTGAGCGAGAGCCTGCCGCAGCTGGAGGTGCTGACCCGCGGCGAGCACCTGCAGTTCAAGGTGCTGGACCCGATCCGCCCCGACGATGCGGCGGCGGACGACGACGAGGACGAGCTCGACGACGAGGACACCTGGACGCGCAGCCGCCGCAGCGCCGACGCTGGCAAGCCACCCGTGCTGCTGTTGCGCGACGCGCCCGGCCAGGCGCGCCTGGTGCGGGTGACGCCGGCCCAGCTGCGCGTGGCCGAGCTGGTCAGCCAGGGCTGGCAGGTGCCGGTGGCCGCCCGTGCCGAGCTGGATGCCGCGCTGCGGGTGCTGGCCACGCATTTCCAGCTGGCGAGTGACGCCGAGGCCGGCCACGAGGTGCCCGCCAGCGCCGTGCTGCGCGCCGAATTGACGCCGCAGGGCGACGGCATCGCGCTGCGCCTGGTGGCCGCCCCCTTCGGCGACTTCGGCCCGCGCCTGGCGCCCGGCCTGGGCCGCGAGCGCGTGACCACCGTGCACCAGGGCGTCACCTTGTCGACCCGGCGCGACCTGGCGGCCGAACGGGCGCGCCACCGCGCCCTGGTCGACGCCAGCGAGTGGCTGGACGACGGCGCCCATGCCTGGACGCTGGATGAGCCCGAGCAGGCGCTGGCGGTGGTCGAGGTGCTGGCGGGCTTCGGCGACAGCATCGTCAGCGAATGGCCCAAAGGCCAGCCGATGCGGGTGCGCACCGCCGCTGCGCCGCAGCTGGCGCTGCGCGTGAAGAGCGAGGGCGACTGGCTGGCGCTGGATGGCGAGCTGACGCTGGACGTCGACAGCGGCGAGGTGCTGCGCCTGCAGCAGTTGCTCGAACTCGTTCAGCAGGGCAGGCGCCGCTACGTGGCGCTGGGCAACGGCGACTTCCTGGCGCTGACCGACACGCTGCGCCAGCAGCTGGCCGACCTCAAGGCGATCAGCACGGCGCATGGCGCCCAGCAGCGCCTGCCGGCCCTGGCCGCCATCGCCTGGGCCGCACAGACTGGCGCGCCGCCGCTGGACGGCGACGACGCCTGGCAGCGCCGCAGCGACGCCTGGGCCGCTGCGCAGGCCCGCAGCTTCAGCGTGCCCGCCGGACTGGCTGCCGAGCTCCGCGACTACCAGCTGGCCGGCTGGACCTGGCTGATGCGGCTGGCGGCCAGCGGCTTCGGCGCGGTGCTGGCCGACGACATGGGCCTGGGCAAGACGCTGCAGACCCTGGCCCTGCTGCTGGCGCGCAGTGCCGGCGGCCCGGCCCTGGTGGTGGCGCCCACGTCGGTGTGCGGCAACTGGCTGGCCGAGGCGGCCCGCTTTGCGCCCGGGCTGCAGGTGGAGATGTACGGCGACACCGCGGGCCTGGCCGAGGTGTCCGCCGACGACGAGGCCGACGACGGCGACACCGAGCCCGACACCACCCGCCGTGCCGCTCGCCGCCGCCAGGTGCAGGGCCTGGGTGCCGGCCAGGTGCTGGTCTGCAGCTACGGCTTGCTGCAGCTCGACGGCGACATCTTGACCAGCCGGCCCTGGCACACCGCCGTGCTGGATGAAGCGCAGGCGATCAAGAACGCCGCCACCCGCCGCGCCAAGGCGGCGCACGGCCTGGCGGCCGACTTCAAGCTGGCACTCAGCGGCACGCCGGTGGAAAACCGCCTGGGCGAGCTGTGGGCCATCATGGCCTTTGCCAACCCGGGGCTGCTGGGCAGCGCCGAGCAGTTCAACACCCGCTTTGCCGGGCCCATCGAGCGCGACGGCGACGCCCAGGCCGGCCGCCGGCTGCGCCGGCTGGTGTCACCTTTCCTGCTGCGCCGCACCAAGGCCGAGGTGCTGTCCGACCTGCCACCGCGCACCGAGATCGTCCACACCGTGGTGCCCGGCCCGAAGGAACGGGCGCTGCTGGAGGCCCTGCGCCAGCAGGCCGAGGCCAGCGTCGCCCAGGCCCTGCAGTCCGGCGCCGGGGCCACGACAGGCCAGGCACAGATGCACATCCTGGCCGCGTTGACGAAGCTGCGCCGCGCCGCCTGCGACCCGCGCCTGGTGGCGCCCGAGCTGGGCATGGTCGGCGCCAAGGTGCAGGAATTCGAGCGCCTGGCGCAGGAGCTGGTGGCCGGCCGCCACAAGGCCCTGGTGTTCAGCCAGTTCACCGACTTCCTGGGCCTGCTGCGCCAGCGGCTCGATGCCGCCGGCCTGAAACACCAGTACCTGGACGGCAGCACGCCGCAGGCGCAGCGCACGCAGCGCGTGGCCGCCTTCCAGGCCGGCGAGGGCGATTTCTTCCTGATCAGCCTGAAGGCCGGCGGCTTCGGCCTGAACCTGACGATGGCCGACTACGTGATCATTGCCGACCCCTGGTGGAACCCGGCGGCCGAAGACCAGGCCAGCGGCCGCGCCCACCGCATCGGCCAGCAGCGGCCGGTGACGGTCTACCGGCTGGTGACGCAGGGCTCGATCGAGGACCGCATCGTGCAGTTGCACCAGCGCAAGCGGGCACTGGCCGAGGGCGTGCTGACCGCGCAGGACGGCGACGAAGACAGCGCCGGCAGCAGCGCGGTGATGGACGCCGCCCAGATGCTGGCCCTGCTGCGCGGCGAGCCCGACTGACAAGACCAGGGGTCCTCCCCGGCTTTGCCGGGCCTGCGCTGCGCCGGATGATGGCCGCATGGCCTTCGCGATCTACCCGTCGTTGTTCTTCACCGTGGCCCTGCTGGTGACCACCGCCTACTTCCTGATGGGCGGGCTGCCGCTGCTGGTGCTGGACCACGACACCGGGCTGGACGCCCGCTTCGTGCGCGGCTTCTTCAATGTCTACTACCGGGCCGCGATGGTCACGGCCAGCGGCGCGGCGCTGAGCTACGCGCTGTGGGGCCGCTTCACCTTCGCCATCGGCGCACTGGCCCTGGTGGCCCTGGCCCTGCTGCTGCGCCGCCAGCTGCTGGCGTCCATGGCCCGCCTGGGCGAGCGCATCCAGGCAGCCGACGCCGCGGCCATCCGCGGCTTCCGCCGCGTGCACGGCCTGGCGCTGGCGGCCAATGCGGCGCAACTGGTGCTGATCGTCTGGGGCGTGCTGCGGCTGTCGCTGTAGACCGCAACGCCGGCCGCCTGGCAGGCCGGCAGACAAGCCATCGTCAAGCAGCGGTGTCGGAAAACCTGACGGACCCCTCCCTGGCCCTGCCCGGCGAAACGTGACTTCCTCACGCGCATCGGCGCAAGCCCCCGCACCGGATAGATTTTCTCGTTTTTGCCGTTGATTGGCACACGGTTTGCGTTGAGATGCCCAGCGCGACCGACCAAGGCGGTCGCATCCAGCACCCCCTCGATGGAGAAC
>Ga0116179_1000834_pt1 | contig 23657 bp, 26 predicted proteins | sample AD_UKC071_MetaG_FD_89751 | JGI IMG/M metagenome (GOLD analysis project Ga0116179, IMG submission 89751) | Active sludge microbial communities of municipal wastewater-treating anaerobic digesters from USA - AD_UKC071_MetaG | ecosystem: Engineered > Bioreactor > Anaerobic > Digestate | place: USA...
AATTTACGGTATTCTTATGGTAGGCCATCGGGGCAACACTCCTTTTGGTTTGTTTTTTGAGCAACTTACCATTTCGGAGTCCCGATGGCTTTTCCTCTTCAAAATTGCGAACTTAATTATACATTGACATGGCCTAGAGGGCATGATGGCTTGTGTCGTTACGGCCGATGTGTTTTCTACGATGGACGGATACGTAGAAATCTTCCACGAGTTTGTGCACTGCTACCAGTTCGAAAGGGTGTGAGATTGACCTCAAGCAGTCCCTGGATGTTGCAGTAAAGGCCATGGCTGCGAAGGACTGCATGTGGGAAATCAACTACCCTTTTCCGTATCAAGACCCGCGAGTCCGCGACAGGTACTCGGCGCTGCTGAAGTCAGTGAAAGAGGCCTTAAAGGGTGTGGACATCGGCGCGCACGAAGGCGAGGGCGAGAAGGGTGACAGGCAGAGTAGCTCAGGCTCAGTGTCTCCGAAGGGCTCAGACTACGAATCAGTCTTGGAGTGCAGGAAGTCACTTGGAGATACTCTGGACAAACACTCAATTGAGTATATGGTCTGGCAAGAGTGGAAGGAAGGTTTCGCTAGATACATTGAGAACAAGATCCGCGCCTATCTCGGGCTTCCGTTGAACCTTGCGGGAGATCTGATCGACGACTCATCACCGTTTACACGCGTGTCCTTCTACGCAGGTGGCGCTATGCTGATAGAGTTCCTCGAGAGCGTCCGGCCGAAGGCCGTGAGGGATCTCAGGCCGCTGTTTGCTGAGCTCTTTTCTGCACTATAGATGGTATTCCCAATGCCCACGGTACCTGAGAGCCAAGCTCTGCGAGTAGCATCTTCTTCGATTAGTTACTCTGAGACCTTTGCCAGCTCCGTTCTCCCGCAAACCTACTCAGAGCCATATCGTCAGTCAGTAGCTTAAAAGAGGGCGGGTCGAATGACCCGCCTTGTTTTGCGCGATTTTTGCTGGGTGCGTATTCCCTGGGCGTAGTGGAGGTTTGATGTCCATATCTTGAGTACGCGAGACATGAGACCACACCAAGGACTTCATGGAAGTATAGGGAATTATATAGGCGATTGCTAGACACGAGGTGGTCTAGAGGGTGTGCTGAGACGACATGAGTTGGCTGACATACTGACAGTTGTGGCGGGCGCAGATGATGACAGTCTGGGCGACATCTTAGTGCCTCAGGAATACCTGTCAACTGTCATCACTGCGATGACTGAGGTAGCAATGGGTGCCATTGGGCAACAGTGCTTGGACAACTTGGAACCCGTTTTGCAGCGAATCCTCGATGAGCAACGAAGGTAACATATGCCGATAGAGCTACAACGCTATACTCCTCAGGTGGGCGAGCAGTGCGGGCTCGCAGCTTTTGTCGATGTCGAGACGACCGGGTTGAGTCCGCAGTCTGACGAGGTTGTGGAGTTTGCGACTGCGCTTTTCGCATTCGACCGCACTAGTGGCCGGATCAAAGGCGTAGTCGACGAGTACGTCGGACTGAGGGATCCGGGCAGGCCCATTCCGGCTAAGGCAACAGAAGTTCATGGTATTCGCGATCACGATGTAAGGGGCAAGCGCCTTGACGATGGACGGATCCTTGAGTTGATGAGCCAGGCAGAGTTTTTGGTGGCTCACAACGCTCCCTTTGAAAGCGGATTCGTGGAGCGGCTCTACCCAGAAGCTGCGGACAAGACGTGGCTGTGCTCAATGAGGGGAATTCCCTGGATACAGAAGGGGTTCGAGTCAAGAGGGCTGCAGAATCTACTCAAGGACCACGGTATTCAGCCCGGAAGGGCGCATCGAGGCAGGTATGATGTGAGAGCGGCTCTGCAGCTGCTTTCGTGCAAGGATGAAGACGGCGTTTACTACTTCAAACACCTATTGGACTGCCATGAAGGGCGGGCACCTGCTGCCCAGGCCGCGGCGACTAGAGCACCGGTAGCTTCTGTCGGCAGAACTAGGACTGCTAAAGCCGCCAAAACGGCTAGAGCGCCCAAGGGGCGGATTTCTCTAATCGAGCGCGTGCTTAGGCTGTTCATGAAACGTGACAGATAAAGGTGATGGAGGGATACGCATGCTAAAGACAAAGCTGATTCACCCCGACATTCTAAGGAGCTTGGCAGCTGCAGGACACGGTTCGAAGGTGTTGATTGCTGACGGCAACTATCCATTTACGACTGCTACAAACCCAGTGGCTGATCTGGTGTTTCTCAACTTGGCGCCGGGAATAGTAAAGGTTACCGAAGTGCTGGACGTGATACTGAGTGCGATACCAGTAGAGGCAGCACATGTCATGAGGCCGGATGAAGGTGGCGAGCCGCCCATATTCTCGGAGTTCAGAGCCCTACTGGGAGGAGATGTGCCTTTGCAGCCCCTCGGTCGACATGACTTCTACGACGCAGCCAAGGGCTCCGACTTGGCTCTCGCAGTAGCTACCGGTGACCAGCGTTGGTACGCGAACATACTACTGACTATAGGCGCTGTTTCGGAGAGGTGAGACTGAGCCAGGGATTGGAGAGGGCACTGCAGATGAAGGGTAGCATCGTTCCTGTTGGAGATGGTTGTCAATGTGGATAGCTAATGCACTTGGCGGAGCAGCCGTGTTTCTGCTCGGCCTGATAGCACGGGTTGCGAAGGCGGGCTGGCTCATCGCAGGCTACAATACAATGCCGAAGCACGAGAAGGCCAAGTACGATGAAGAAGCGCTGACTAGGGGCATAGGAAACCTGATGATGCTCGCTGGAGCTGCTCTTCTGCTTCCGCTTGTTGCACTTCCATTTTTTGAGGATCTCCCAGTACCTTGGATCACTGCGTCTTGGGTGTTGTTCTCAGCCGTTATTATTGGTGGGTTGATCTATGCGAACACGGGAAATCGATTTCGGAAGAAGTAGCACATCGGTTCGGTGTTACTGATAGAGGGGTACTCGGCTGATGAGACTAGCTGGATGAGACTAGGCATTTCTAGGCAGGAAAGGAGTTGACTAGATGGGTGGAGATAGGCTTTAGACACCGCAGCACGCCACTATGCGGTCGGAGCTGAGAGTCGTTGGGATCATTACTCTATTGACCCGGTCTCGTATTCACTGTGATAGGCCGTGCGAGCTTCTTCTCGTCATTTGGCGGGTTCTCAACGCCCCGGTACTTCTGGTGTGCCTTTGTAGGTTTGCCCCTCCTAGGTATCGGTGGTTTCTTGACGAAGCTTGGTTTCTTGGGGACTGTTGCTCGTTATGTCGCAGGTGAGACTGCACCTGTCGCAAAGGACGTAGTGAACTACATGGGTGAGAAGACCCAGCCAGGCGTCAAGTCCTTTACCAAGGCAGTTGCAAAGGGGATTAAGGAGGGCCTGAGCCAGAGCGACGAGCCGCAGAAGAAGTAAGAAGAGCCTCTCTCTGCGATGAGTGGCGAAAACGCTATTGGCCAGCAAAGGACATCCTCGGCATTGCCTCGTTTGCCCTACAGGGACTTCGCAGCGGTGGGGTTCGGTGAGCCTCCGGTCTTGACGAAGGAGACAGTCCTGGAAAGCTGATTTCTCCTGCCAGAACAACGCGTTGTTGCGACTCGTGTTGTCGCGAACTAGCCGCTGTTCTTGGGCCTAATCCGGAACACGCATTCCTGCGCTTCAGTCAAGCATGTCTCCAATACCTCAACCTTGGCAGGTTCTCCCAGGATTGCCGACCAGACCGTCTCGAGGTAGGCTCCTGAGCACTCGCAGTAACCAGATGGAGCGGTTTTAGTTTCCGGGAGATGCCGCATTACCGGGCAGAAGCATTTCTGGCGTTCCTTTGCCTTGGTAGGTGAGTAGTACTGATATATCGTTCGCCCTTCAACCACGAGTCTGGTTCCAGCAGGTGGATCTTTCTGCTCTTCCAGCAGGAACTCTTCTAGGGATTGGTACTTCCGTCGCCTCTCCAGAGTAGTCTTGACGGCTCGATGTTGGCGTGCGCACTGAGCGCCACAGCCTCGCATGATCTGCCGATAGGCCTCAGGGTCGACACTGCCGCGGAGTTTCTCGATAGCCGCAGCTAACCAGAGTGCCCTATCCTTTGGCTTTGAACCGGAGTCGACAACACTCTCTCCGACTACGGTTGCAGCGACCTCGGGTCCTGCAACTCGTTCTACCTCGCTGATGAACGATGTGATTTCGGGAATACTGCGGGCCATCATGACAGCCTCCATACCTCAAAATCCTAACTTCCTGCGGTACCCTATAGACGTCGGCAGCGAAGTAGACCATCGAGTTGACAACATCGGCTCGCCATCCTGCTGTCGAGAACTTCTTTAGTATTGAGCTCCTGTATGCAAGCTGCGATAGGCCTAGCTCTGCAATGATGCGACCGTTAGCAGTGTCGTTTTTGGGTAAAACTGGGCTTTTGGACTTTTTCGTCACCGATCTTTGGATTCCTTTGAGGATAACCGGAAATATATAGGTAAAAGACAGCTGGAGAGGCGGAAGGAAGTGGAAGGAGAGATGTGGAATAGAGGAGGGACCGCTGACAGGAATCTCAAAAAGAACAACAAGGTCTCTTGTGTAGCATAATGCCGTCGCTGCTCGGCACGGCATTGTCACTCTTGAGTTGCTGGAGCATGGAGGATGCAAGGAGGCTTTATTCGAGATGCTGAGAGCAGGGCAACCGGTGTTCAAAGACTGGAGGGATGAAAAGTGAAGAGCGAGATAATCGATAAGTCGTTAGCCCTCGTTGACCGAAGTTTCACAGGGGTCTTGGGCACGGTCGACGAGAACGGGTTTCCTCAGGCTAAGGCGATGATCAAGACGGCCGCCAACGGGTTGAAGGAGTTCTGGTTTTGCTCCAACACATCGTCCAAGCGGGCAGCGCAAATACAGAGAAACCCCAATGCTTGCCTGTACTTCTACGACGAGAAGACCTTCGAGGGTCTGCTGCTGACTGGAAGGGCGGACGTTTCTCACGATCTTGAGAAGAAGGAATTCTGGGCTGATGGAATGGAGAGGTACTACCCTCAAGGTGTCACGGATCCGGACTTCGCACTGATCAAGTTCACCGCGAGCAAGGGCAACTACTATCACGGACTGAATAACATAGATTTTTACATCAATGACTAAGGCTCTTGCGGTGTTCACCCACAGGGTCTTGTATAGCTAGCATCCCTCCAGACAAGAGACAACTCGAGGAAGGCATATTGGGACTCCTGGTTAGTAGTGCCTAGGTATCTAGGACCAGATGAGAACTGTGTTGGCAAGTTCAGACTTGACCTCCCCGCGAAGCCGTACATCGCGGTGAGGTTTGAAAGAATCGTCTGAGATAGGGGCCTATGAGAGAATGATGTGGGATAGTGGCCGCGGGAGGTGGCGGTCATGGAGGGTAGTAACGATGGGAGGCAGCCATGGATCGTGAACTCGCAGAACTGATTGAGCGACTGGAGACAGAGCTATTGCAACCTGAGGTGCGCCGCTCTCCGGACAGAATCAGCGAACTGCTCGCAGATGACTTCATCGAGTTTGGTATATCCGGCAAGAGGTACACGAAGCAGGATATGCTTAGGTTTTTGCCTCAGAGCGAGGGACCAGACTATCAGGCTACTGATTTCGAGGCGAGGCAGATGGCACCTGATGTCGTCCTCCTCACATACAGGGCCGCTATCAGAACCCACGACACTGGCAAGATAACTTGGTCGTGGCGGAGCTCACTCTGGCAGAGACGGAACAACGAGTGGCAACTGTTCTTCCATCAAGGGACGCCGCAGGCTGATCGAGCTTAGCTGGTGAGGACGTGCGGCGCTGGACAGGAAGCGGCTCCGTATTGGCCAGAGTAAGGTCATTTCTTGTTGATCACCCGCCTGAATCGGTGACAGCAAAATGCCCTTCCGAGGTTAACACATGTCTTCGAGAGTCAATCAGAGTCAAGTGGATATTCAAGCATGCGAATAGACGTCCTGGGAAGCTTGCTATGGTGCCTTAGGGAGCAATCTGAAGCTTCCCGGATGATTCCTGGACTGATACCTTGAGTTGAGGCTCAGGAGAGTTGGTCTGTGTTTGGGCGTTTTCTTCTCATGGCCCTGCCGATGCAAGTGGCAAGAAAGGATCCATACTCCATTGGCAGAGACACAGATGATCGTCAGCGAAGTCAATATCTACCCAGTAGTTACCTGTTCAGGTTTTGAATTCCCAGTTGATTGAGGCAAAATGGATGATTGTTCCGGGTGGACAGGTGGTTATTTCCTCTCTCGGGCACCTTTTTTTCCGATGGGAAGAGACTGACACGGGAAAGCTCTTGGGTAGGAGATCACGCGTCAGCGACGAATCCGGGAATGACAACCAGACAAGGTGACTACAACCATACATAAGATTTTATTGAAAACCGATATCGTGAATGGTCGTTGAGTTCGATGGCAACAACTTGGTCATTGAGCCGGAAGCCAAAGCCAGCATACTGAGATCTCTGACCGCGTGGGTGATGTTCGTGAGGGTGCTTCCTCTGAACAGCCTCGACTATGGCTTCTTACCCTTAGTGACTCTGTGCGACTGCCCTGCCGTGATCTCCACTAGCCTTCGGGGGCTTATCGGAAAGACAGAGCGTGGCGTGCCTGCAGCTGCCCATACGACATCGAAGTTGAAGAGATCTTGGTCGATGACGACGTCTTCGATTGGTGTAACGTGGCCAAATGGTGGAACACCGCCTATCGCATAGCCTGTAGAAGACCGCACAAACTCTGCATCGGCCATCGTGATCTCTGCCTTCAGATGGTCCGACACGACCTGCTCATCTACCCGATTGGAGCCGCTTGCAATCACCAATACTGGCTGATCTGTGTCAAGTCGACGAAAGATGAGCGACTTCGCGATTTGTGCTATCTCACAGCCAATGGCTGCTGCTGCTTCCTTCGCTGTTCGAGTGGACTGCGGGAGTTCGATCGCCCGTGTCTCGATGCCCAATGTTTGTAAGACCGTCTGAAACCTCTGCGCTGATGATGCCATGGATCTTCCCACCTCTATGAATAACCATCTTTGGTATACTAATAAACTCTACCATATGAAAGGTTAGATGTCAGCCTAGATAGAAGCTCTGATGCCAGCCTAGCTTCTCTCTTTTGCCCCAGTGTTTCCGCTTGCCCCGAAGTGCTTTACACGAAGGTCGCCTCATTGGCGATCACTTGCTCGGATCCGTAGTAGAAAGACGCCCTTAGAAAGCAAATGATAAAGGCCGTCTTATTCAGTTGTTGGTCATAGCTTGGCCGACACATCGTGTAATGAGCGAGTTGACCTATGTCTGAGCATTTCTTTGCCTGGCGTCAGAGATAGCGGTGGCAAGAAGTGATCCACGCCCCATTAGCCAAGACATCAAAGGTCAGTAGATCAACCTATATTTTACCAGAACAGCCTCGAAACCGGCAAGGGATTGCCGGTTTATGGGAGCAAATGGGGTGGATGTTCCAGATAACCGCGTAGTTAGGGCATATTGTTTCCCATGCAACGAGACTGGCGAGGTAAACTTCTGGTCTCTACAAGCTGTCCACATACATCCCCGAACACCACCTCGTCCTTGGGTGGATGAAGGAGTGTTCGACAGCGTTAGGATTGGGATAGAGAAACCCCAGACAGAAAGCCATCGGCGTGTCGTCAGGCCATTGGCCTGGGAGAAGCCAAAGAGGGACTTCTATCGTTAATGCTCGATATGGATTCAAGAGTGACCTCAAGAGAGGGTAGACTCGTGATAGTGACCGGGCTGTCCGAAGGCGTTCTTCCTGAGCACGAACCAGCGGATAGTGCTGAGGAGGATCTAGAAGAGTGGTTGGCAGTGGAGAGGCGTTTGCTGTATGTCGCAATGACTAGGGCTAAGACCTCTCTGATCCTCATAGCACCTCGCCCACAGTCGCGATTTATCGATGAGATGGATTCGTCATTATATGAGAACGGGGGACTGTACGCTGTATAGCCGACATGTGTTGCAGGGGGGCTAAGGTGTCCACAAAACAGATCAGACTCGATGACGCTCAGCGCCGGGTAGCCGAGCATACTCACGGAGGTCTGCTGGTTATGGCGCCTGTGGGTACAGGCAAGACCCTTGTCCTTGCAGAGCGAGTGGCCAATGCGATCGCCTCTGGAATCCAACCTGAACGCATACTGGGTCTCACATTCACGAACAGGGCCTGCAACGAGATACGCAAAAGGGCGAGAGGACGCTACCCTGAGTCTGCCGAATTGGTCAGGATCCAGACGTTCCACGGGTTATGTGCATCCATGCTTCGTACAGAGGCTAAGTACATAGGCCTGCCGTTTGATTTCGTCATCCATGACGAAATCGACTGCGTTGAAGTCATCAAGGAGCTTGTCGACCGTACGGCTGACTCCTATCCAGGCAGGGCTCAACTCCTAGATGATTTCGTGTCAATCCTCCACCCACTCCAAAAGAATCCTCTCATTGAACGCACCTCGCTTGTCGGCTTTCTGCCTTCGCACTGCTTCGAGTTCTTGCGCGGTTACTCCCTTGACCTCAGCGAGTGCAAGGATCACCTCAAGCATGTCAGCGAGTTCCTCTATCTGATCCTTCGTTTCTTCGCACTTGAGGTATTCAGCCAATTCTTCTTTGAGCTTCTCGTTTAGATACGATACATACTCATCCTCGTCGAGGATCCTGGTGGAGAGCCTCTTGCCGTCTCTCTCGATGATCTCGGGTATTCTATCTCTCACCAGTTTGTTGTAATGCGGCATTTGCGTGCTCCTTTGCTTGAGTTCTTGTCGCCCTCTGGATCGATGGGTTTCTGCCCGCGGTGGACGCTTGTCCTGTTGCCGTCCAATGCCAGCGTCGCGGTCAATGCCTGCGTCTGCGCGATCCCTTCTTGTTGCCGATCGGATCTTCGCGATACCGTTTCCTGAAGTAGTCTGTTCCCCGATATCTCAGGATGTCTTTGATGTGGAGAGCGAGTTCCGGCCCGGCATAGGGCTTCAATGATTCATCAAGACTGAACACCTGGTTGATCTCGTCATAATGAAAGAATCGGCTGCGAGAGAGAAACCGAACGGGATTCCGTCTCGCCAGGCTGGCGAACTCCTTGAGAGACCATGTTGCCCAGTCTCGGTTGCTCTTGTCTGTCAGATCCTGTTGATGAACCTTGCTGCTTACGTAGTAGTCTCGAAATCTCTCTCCGATTAAGTCAAGCGAAACCGACATAGACAGATTGCCGTCAGCTGTTATGAACGAGTCAATCGTCGGCATCTTGTACGACTTGGTCATTGAGGTCTTCTCTAGTTCTCTTAGGAACTCCTCTGCCGGCGTGTCAAGCCACATTCTCTCGGTGTCTGTCAGTTCATCGACTGACTCGAGAAACCTCAGCCATCCGTTTTGGAGGAAGTATCTCATAGGGATGTCCGAACCTTCGTACATGTCAAATCTCCACGGTCTGCGCCCGAGTATGCGGCTTAGGCGGCTGAACTCATCCGCCATACGCTTTCGCAGTGGGTCATTCTTGGCCATCTCTTTGAAAAGATCGAGCAAGCGAAAATCAAACTGGACAATGCAACCATATGGATACTCGACCTCATGTCTGGCAGGAGCGCTATGATCTTCGATGCTCTCAGGGTTCTCACCAGCCAGGAGGTAGGGGATGTAATGAGCCCGTTTGTAATTGCCGATGAAGTCAAGCACGGTCAAGTACTTCTTACCTTCGTCAATGCGGAGACCTCTGCCGAGCTGCTGAAGGAAGAGTGTGTACGACTCGGTTGGGCGCAAGAACATCACTGTGTCGAGACGGGGAATGTCGACTCCTTCGTTGAATATGTCTACTGCAAAGATTACTTTGACTTCGCCCTGGTTGAGCATTTTGATGGCTTCTGCACGATCAACGACATACGGCGAGTCGGTGCCCCCACTGTGAACTGCAACTGACTTGATACCGTTTTTCGTAAAGTACTCAGCCATATACTCGGCATGACGAATGCTTGCGCAGAAGCCCAGGGTCCGGGCGCCGGCCATTGACCGGTACTTTTCTAAGATCAGATCGGCACGCTCTATTCTCGACAGCTCACGCTCGAGGTCCTCCGTTACGTAGACGCCGTTACTGATTCGCACTTTCGAGTAGTCGACCTTTTCATCAAATACACCGAAGTATTTAAACGGGACCAGGAGTCCGCGCTCTATCGCTTCTTTCAGCCGGATTTCGTAAATGACGTTGTTGTCGCAGAGATCATAGATATCCCGGTTGTCTGTTCGATACGGAGTGGCAGTCAAGCCGAGCAGAAAACGAGGCTTGAAGTGGTTGAGAATCGCAAGATACGAGTCAGCGGCTGCGTGATGGAATTCATCGATTACTATGTAATCGAAGTGATCCGGTGGGAATCTCTGTAGGTGATTTTCGCGAGCCAGTGTTTGAACCGTGGCGACGCAGATATCGCAATCGGTGTCCCTGCGGTCGCCGATGTAGTATCCGACAGTAGACTTCGGCCTGACATTGCGGAATGCTTTCTCAGCCTGCTTGAGGATCTCCTCACGATGCGCGACAAACAGGACGCGCCTAAACTCCATTGAGTCAAAGGCGGCCAAGTAGGTCTTACCAACTCCAGTCGCGGCGATGACCAGTCCCTTCCCGACACCTTCTTCTCTCGCTTGGCGTAGGTAATAAAGAGCCTCTATCTGCGCTCCTCTCGGCTCGGGTCTGCCGACAGGTTCACCAGAGAGAGCTCGAAGACGAGTCTCTCTCTTGACTAGCTCGTTCTGTCTCCAGGAGATGGCGTAGGACTTCAGAGCCTCCTCGGTGAGCTCGTCTGCTTCATGGTAGAAGAGCCTATCGAACTCCGTGGAGAATCGTAGATAGTCATCTGGTGCAGTCTGTCTCTCTATCCGGTAGTTCCATTCGACTCCTGAACCGAGAGCTGTGGCCGAGATATTTGACGAACCTACGTAGACCTCAGAGGCGTCCGGGTCTTCGTAATAGTCGAATATGTAGGATTTTGGATGGAAAGACGGGAATCGTCCTTCCTTGATTAGCCTGATTTGAACAGAGTCCTCCAAGAGGTTTAGGAGGTAGTATATGGCGGGAGGTTCAGTGACCGACAGGTACGTTCCAGTGAGGATCTGGATCTCAGCGCCTCGCCTAGCTGCCTCCTTGAGAGGTGGTCCAATCAGCTTCGCTCCTGACTCCATCAAGAACGCGACAACGAACCTCATGCGATCAGCCTTGGCGATTGATCGCTTCAGGTGGGGAAGAAAGGGGTCGTCCACCCCAAGAATAGCATTGTGTAGTTGCTGATTACTCAAAGAACTACTGCCCAATGGATTCGATCCTCTCTGATCATCGGGTTCATACCCCGCTGCGAAGCGTTCTGTACTGCGCAGTCTGCGGATTTGGGGGTTTGGCTGCTCCTGCGAGGACGCGGTGCAGCTTCGGGCTATAGTTTCCATTTACGACGCGCACGGTGTTCATTCCTTTGATCTATTTATTGGTCACTTTGAGTTGCGAGCTACTGCGAGCTAGAATCATGAAGTTAGAATCACGGGTGAGACCTAAGCGTGACACTTCTAACAACACACCACAAACAAGTAAAGGGAGGTTTCAGAGATGGCAATCGACACTGCACAGATCAAGAGGCTCCGCCAACTCACATCTGTAGGAGTCATGGAGTGCAAACGCGCTCTGGAGGAGACGGGAGGAGATTTTGAAAAGGCGCAAGCTCTTCTCGCTGAGCGCGCTGCACAAAAGGCCAAGGAGAAATCCAATCGCGAAGTCAAACACGGACTCATCGATGCCTATATCCACGGTGACGGACGTATTAGTGTGCTTGTGGAGATCCTTTGCGAGACCGACTTCCTCGCCAGAAGTGGGGCGTTCCGTAGCCTTGTGAGGGATATCGCTCTGCAAGTCGCATCTGAGAGCTCACTCTTCATCAGTGCAGACGAGGTTCCAGAGGAGATGATCCAGGAGGTCGAGCGTGAAGCGGAGAAGCTTGCCCGAGCGCAAGGCAAACCTGAAAAAGTAATTGAGCAGATCAAGGCTGGCAAGGTACGCAAGTTCATAAGTGAAGTCCGTCTACTGGAGCAGAAGTTCATCAAGGACGACAGTGTCACTGTAGGCGATCTTGTTCGTTCTTTTGTCGGGAAAAGCGGCGAGAATGACGGCCTGAGGACTTTCACGATTGATAAAGGACATCGGCGCCAATCATAGAATCGGTCGATTAGGAAGTCGGCCTTGCCCCGGAACGATGCCCGGACCATCAGATTGAGTAAGCGTTGCAGCGTTTCGGGTAGCCTCTTTGCGTTGAGATACAACATCACATCGCTGTTTAGGGAGAACATGGACAGTGCAGACATATAAGTACGAAACACACGCTCATACATCAGAGAGTAGCAACTGCTCGAGGATTAGCGCAGCTGACTTAGTGGAGTTTTACTGGAAGAGCGGATTTAGTGGGGTTTGCATCACCGACCACTTGGACTACTTCCTCAAAGGCTGGGCATCGGTCCCGGCTGACGCACCGTGGGTCGAACGCGTAGAGCAGTTCTGCAAAGGATACGAGAACGCCCTGATTGTCGGCATGAAGTTGGGGATTGATGTGTTCTTTGGTTGGGAGCATTCAGAAAGGAGTGCTCACTTCCTGACGTTTGGTTTGGACAAGCGGTGGCTGCTGGAGCATCCAAACTTGCTTGAGCTGAGTCTTCGCGAGTATTGCGATCTCGTTCGCTCGGACGGCGGCCTTATCGTCCATGCGCATCCGTTTCGTATAGATGACTGGATACACGAGATTTGTCTCTATCCTAGAGAAGTGGATGCTGTCGAGGTCATAAACGCATGTAGGACTGATTTTCAAAATCAATGTGCAGACCAGTACGCAGACAACTTCGGTCTGCTAAAGATTGCGGGTTCGGACAATCATCACGGGCCTTTGGAGCGCTTGGCAGGCATAGAGGTGCCTAGGCGACTTGTTGACGTACATGACATGATCAGTGCAATCAAGAACGGGCAAGCTGAGTGTTTCTTGGAGAGTCTGCCCTAGGGGTCGGCGTGGGCCCCACCAGCCTGTGAACTGAACTACGGACTACCCCATCTGCCTGCCAACTCACAGCCTCAACCGCATACCATCGAGATCAATCGATCACAGCTAGATTGAGCACTACTGGTGCTTCCCTTGGCCTGTCGGTGAGTTCTATGAGCATGATAAGACTGAGCTTGTTTTCTTGCAGGTAGTTCTCGACGAGAGGCGTATTATCCAATAGGTGCCAATGTGTCGGGATCTGGAGTCGTCTCACTTTCCGGGTGTTCTGTTTGGTTTTCGATACATATGTCTATGGAGTTGCAGTGTCAAGTAGATGCAGCATTTTTGCAGGAGGAGGCTAGCTAATGCTTAGGGTCGGAATAATTGGCTTCGGCGGTATGGGTCAGGTGCACTTCGATAGGTACAGACGCCTGGTGACTGAGGGGTATCCGATCAAGTTGGTGTCCATCTGCGATATTGATGAGGCTAAGCTCCGAGGCACGGACGCTGTCGGCGATGTAGGCGCTGCAGTCAAGCCGGGACAGCATGACCTTTCTTCGTATAGCCTGTACACCGACATGGATGACATGCTGAAAAACGAGCAGCTTGATTTTGTTGATATAGCGCTGCCTACCTACTTGCATGCAGAGGCATCAATAAAGGCTATGGAAGCAGGATTTCATGTGCTGTGTGAGAAGCCGATGGCGCTAGACTCGAGGCAGTGCCAAGAGATGATAGCCGCCTCACAGAGGACTGGCAGGACACTGATGATCGCTCACTGCCTCCGCTTTTGGCCAGAATACGAGTACCTTAAGGCAGCTGTAGATGATGGCCGATACGGCCGCGTTACGTCTGCGTACCTTTTCAGAGGCGGGTTCACGCCCAGATGGTCTTATCAAAACTGGCTTCTGCAAAAGGACAAGAGCGGAGGGTGCTTGTTCGACCAGCACATACATGATATTGACACGATCAACTGGATCTTGGGCAAACCCGACAAGGTCTCAACAGTTGCCTCAAACGTCATTGAAGGTAGTGGATATGACATGGTATCCACGAACTACATCTATTCGGACGGCAAGGTGGTCAATGCTCAGGACGACTGGACACTGAACGGAGATTTTGGCTTTCAGATGGAGTTTAGGGTCAACTTCGAGAGAGGCAACATGGTATACCGGGACGGCAAGCTGAAAGTCAATCCTGAAAGCGGCCCAGGGTTTGAGCCTGAACTGCCCAAGGAGGACGCTTACACCAGAGAGATTAAGTACTTCGTCAGCCGTCTGATTGCAGGCGAACCAATCGAGATAGCTCCACCGACTAGCTCTGCGGATACCATAAAGATCGCCGAAGCAGAGGTGGAATCGGCAAAAAGGGGAGGCGTTCCGGTGCGGGTTGAATAGAGTTATCCAGGGCTCCGTACCAGCATGTTGTCTCCGCACTGTGCAAGAGCTTCCCCAACGTCTTCATTGACATATGCTGGGCCCATATCATCTTCCCTGCAGCGAGCAGAGACGCCTTGAATGACTACCTTGACGCAGTGCCATATAACAAGATCTCTGCCTTCGGAGGCGACTACCTCACAAGTTCTAGGTTTAGGACGCCTCTCTGCACATGAAATAGTGAGTTGATAGACAAGGAGAGGTAGCCGCCACTAGGTGTAGCGTCGCTGATCTAGGGTGTGCTCCTCTCCTTGACCTTATGGTCTTGCCTCCATACAATAGCGTCTAGATGGAATGCGGTTCGAGCTGAATCCACAATGCCGGAGGCGATAATGACTGCTCTGAAGTCCGGCAACTTCTATGCCTTGAGTGGCGTGGAGTTGATTGACGTATTGTAGCCGCAAAAGCCACGCTTGTACGGGGTTGCAGACTCCCGTGGCCGTACTCCCGTTGCTAGAGGTGACCCATACGGTGTGGCATCTTAGTATTGAGTCGTTGAGTCTGCCGACACATCATTGGAGGTAGCTTCTTGGGAATCATCTTTGCATTTGTCAGCATGGTATTTGCAGGGCTTAACGACCTCTTGTTCAAGGAATTCACCAGAAGATATGACGGGTTGGTCGGGACGTTCTTGTCCGGCGTTGGTCTGACTAGTGCGATCGTTTTCGGGTTCTTGATGTTTTCCACGTCCGGGCATGCAACTGGGACAGGTTGGTACATCTCTGTAGGTGCCGGTATCGCCTCTATTCTGGCCAACATCCTTTTTGTCAGCAGCTACAGGGCGCTTCCCGCTGGTACGGGTGCTACCATATATCGACTCAACCTAGTCGTTGTCGCTTTGCTGGGCATCTTTTTGCTAGGCGAACCAGTCACCATGTGGAAAGTTGCGGGCTTGATCTTGGGGGCAGTCGCTGTGCTGATACTCGGGATGGCCGAGTCGAGAAGGGCAACTGCGAAGGCAGCGATGTCCAGTGTAGCTGTCTTGGTGGTCGCGTGCCTGCTGCGAGCTGTGATGGGCATTTTGTACAAGGTAGCTACCAACAACGATGTGCCCTACTACGAACTGCTCTTCATCAACGGAGTCTCTTGGGCTGTGGGAGGGTGGATATGGGCTAAAGCGAGTCGAGAGAGGACTCGTTTCGATCTAACCCTGTCCGCCTTTTCGCTCTGCAGCGGCCTTTTGGTGTGTGGAATCACGTACTTCATGCTAGCCGCGACAGCGCTGGCAGATGCGTCTATCGTAATACCTATAACACAAATGAGCTTTGTCGTGACATGTATACTTGGTGCGGTTCGTTTCAATGAGCCTTTTACCGCTCCAAAGATCCTCGCGATTGCTGCAGCCGTGGGGAGTGTTGTGTGTTTGAGCCTGAGCTAGGCTTACAGCAGGCTGGCGTGGTTGGCGTCATTGAGCCTATTGAGTTGCTCATTGTGGGACACATCCTAACGTCATCTGGACCGAGAAGCCCATGCTTCCGTCTGAAGATCTCAAAGGCAACATCAAGGTTGATACTGTCTAAGTCCTCATCAAACAGATCAGTACCACATTGGCTGCACACCTTGACTTTCGCATCTATCGTGATGGGCTCACCTTTGACTGGATATGTCTCTTTCCTCTCGGTAACTACGACCTCTGTCTCTCTTCGACAGACATCACAGTAGCGTCTTTCCATGCTACACCCCTCCTGCACTGGGATGATGTCTGTATGGAAATGACTATGGGCCTACTGGCTACGTCTATCCTATTACTACCAAAGTATACTATGAACTCGGCGATTAGGCTACTGATTGATAGCATGAAGTTGTGTGATTTGAACTGAGGAGTGACCGGTAGAGCACCTTGGCGGGGTGAGTGTTGAAAGGATTGGCGACTGTGAGATCGGTGTTAAGGCGTGAGACTCTAGCCTCGGATGCCTAAGGCACACCGTCTAATCCTAATCACTGGAGTTAAATAACGTATTCTGGCAGGAGTGTTGTCTTGAGTTGGAGAATATTTCTGGAAAAGCGAACTCCTAGGGGGGTGCTTGCCAGTGCGAAGGAGACTGCGATCATTTCTGATCCGTTGCCTGCTGCTCCCGGTAATGCCCTCCTTTATGTGGGGGCCTGTGACACACCCATACATAGCATACCAAGCCTATCGGAAAGCAAGAGAAGACCGCAGCGGATCGGTAAACCCAGTGATCATGGAAGCAATTGACCGCCACAAAGACACCTACATCTATGCTGCCAACAGTCCAGATGCTATCTCGACTAACCACGTTCTCTTCAACATCATCATTTACGACTACGCACACAACAACATGCCCGATGAACCTGATGGGACTCCCGCATTCGGTTATCGATTGGTTGCGAAGGCGCTCGAGCGGTTGCGCAAGGCTCCGAGAGACGACCGTCATAGGTATGAAAAGGAGCTTGCGTTTGCCTGCGGATGGCTAACCCATCAGGTCTCCGACTGGGTTGCCCACTACCGAGAGGTCGAAAGAGAGATCGGGCCAGGCCGGCCTTACACATTCCGCGGCTACGCCAATTCCCATCAAGTGCTGAGTCCATGCTTTCATTACGACATCCTAGTAGCGAAACGTGAGGCCGAACATGCGCTGACGGAGACTCTCCATGACGCGCACATCATGTTCACCGATACAACTGACCTGTTTGGCCCCGGTAAGGTGAGGGCAGAGTTGCCAATCAACGAAGATGACAACTTGATCTCGCTCGTTTCAGAGACATTCGCCAGTCTAGGGTGCAGCAAGATCCCATCGAAGCATCTTAAAAAGCTCCAAGAGGATTTCGAGGTCGTGATTGGCGGGATTCAATCAGGCATTCTCTTTGTCAAGCATATGCAGCCGAAACTTGAGGATGTGGTCAAGGAATTCGCTGAAAGCAACCAAGGATACATCGACGAATCGGTAGATCGGGTCATCGACCTAGTTCTGTCGCTGGCGGAAGAACAGATCGTTGAAGAGTCAAACAAGGTCGAGCGTACCTGTGGCGCAGCAACAGCCGCCTCGGTCGTCAGTATCAGGCCGGAGTCCATCATCCACAAGCTCGCATTCGGTCTTGGCAAGGCGATTCCGCCAACAGCGGTTGACATGCTGTTTGCAGACCCCATGGTGCGCGTGAGGTGGGATGTCCCTGTCCTGCCCGAGAAATACGATCTCGACGTCGAGATCCACCTTCGCGACAGGGTGAGGAAGCTGTTGCCGGTCGCCTTGGAGCGCTTTGGCGGGAGATCGGAGTCGACTCGTGCCCTGGTCAGATTTGCTAGTGAGTTGATCTCTGCGTCTAGCAATGTGATGGAGCGAGCACGCGACGAATACTGCACTAATCTGCATCCTGTAACTGCTCTCGATATAGAGCCTGATCATTTTGGGCGAGGTAACAGCGACGCTGAGCTCAGACGGATGATCAATGAAGGAGTCATTCGGATCAGGTTTACGCCGGCAAAGCGGACAGACAAGGAGAGCACGCAATACCTGCTGGATGCTGACACTGCGATCATCCGCATCAATGGGTATCTGCCTGGGGAAGCAAACGCCCCGTTTACAGCACAGTCATATTGGGACGAGACCGGTGAGATCCTGAAGTATGAGATTCGACTGAAGGAGGAAGCTCGAAGAGGAGAGTGCATACACCTCTTCGCTGACATCAACGACAGGCGGCCGGAGCACTCGCAATACATAGACAAGCAGATCAAACTTGAGGCGTAGTGCGGGTGCAACTACGTCCCGGTCTTGCTGCTAGCGCATTGCACTCCCGTTGCGGTGTGGGTCTAGTCGCTTTCTGTTGCGAGCGTTGGTTTGGGGCATGCGTATTGTCTCGAGGGTTCGATCCGGCAGCTATCCGGCTGAAGGATCGGCGTGGAGCGGCAGGCATCTGAGCGAGAAATCAGTCTGAGAAAGTAGAAACATCGAGTTGGGGCTACCGATTCCTCGGACAAGTCCCGGGGAAAATGGTATAATACTTAAGTGAGAAACCTTCTAAAAAGAGAGGGATTAGGCTATGGATGCATACCAGAAGGTCCTTGAGTTCTTCGAAAGTGCAACTGAACCCGTGAACGCAGGCAAAGTAGCCGAGGCAACAGGTATTGACCGCAAAGAAGTGGACAAGGTCATGGCCAAGTTGAAGAAGGAAGGAAAGATCGTCTCCCCTAAGCGTTGCTACTGGGAGATCAAGAAGTAGTTCAGGAAGACTGGCGAGTGTGTTGAGCCCCTCCTCAGTGAGGGGCTCTTCTTATGTGCGCAGTAGGTGTTAGCAGTGCAGACAGCCTAGCGACGAGGAGTCTTGCAGACTCAGCTACCATGTGCTATCATTAGACCAGATGGTCTAGACCGTATGGTCTAAACCACATTCTTGCGTGGCTATCGCACGCAGGCTGACTCACTCACTCACACTCCTACGTGGAGAGGAAGTCCCGAAATGTCTTGGTGGCACTGGATCCTTGTTGCAATCGGTGTGATTGTTCTGATCCCGGCCAAGCTTGCGTTTTTCAACAGAATGAAGCAGGCCAAGACAACGAAGAAGTTTGATGATGAGGACTAGCTCGGCTTTACCGACATCTGCATTTATGCTTTAGGATCGAAAGGTGTTTCACGTGAGAAAGGGCATTGATTATCGGTCGCTTCTGGGTGACAACAACCCGCTGAAGCACTATCCCAAACTCAAAGAGGCAGCTGTTGATGAGTTTTCAAGGAAGAGGTTCGAGGACGCATCGCTCAACGACATCCTCAAGAAGGCCGGGATGAGCAAGGGGAGCCTGTATCACAACTTTGGCGATAAGTTCGGGCTGTATCTGGCTATGATGGACATTATCCTTAAGGAGAAGGCCGCCTACTTCGGGTCTCTCCTACGGCAAGAGGTTGATTTCTACGACTTTTTTGCCACACTCACAGAGATCGTGAAATCGAACCTAAGCTTCATGCTGGCTGACGAGCGCATGCACCATCTGTCAAACAGAGTGATGGAGGAGAGCGAGGAGTTTCGCAACCGCCTGTACAGCTTTTTCGCAGATGACTACAACGAGCTTTTCAACGCGTACATCGAGCTTGCGAAGGAGGCCAGGCAGATCGATAGCCGATACCCTACCGAGTTTGTGGCTAGAGTCATCGAGATTATGGTAGCCAACCTCGACAAACTGATCTTGACCCGAGATCCTGACGGCGTAACGAATACCGCCAACCTGGTGATAGACCTGGTTCGGCATGGGATCTCAGGCGAGCAGGCATCCGACAAGGTCTAGGCCGACAGCAGCTCGTGCCCCAAGAATGAGGAATAAGAAGATGGCTGCCGAAGAGACATGGCCATGCGAATAGCTGCTGTCGACTGCTATGATGGCGGTTGCCGATTTCCGCGGCAAAGAGGAGATGACTATGGGAGTCGCGTTTGAGGTGAAGGACCTTTGTTTCCGATATCCGTCTTCCTCCGAGGATGTCATCAAGGGGATCTCATTCGATGTGCATGAAGGCGAGATATTCGGGCTTCTCGGCCCCTCGGGTGCAGGCAAGTCCACCACTCAGAAGATATTGGTCAAGCTCCTCGAGGACTACTCGGGAAGCATCAAATACTTCGGACAGGATCTCAGGTCCATCGGCAGTTCGTTCTACGAAGAGGTAGGCGTCGGGTTTGAGGTGCCAGTGCATTTCACCAAACTGACGGCCCTTGAGAATATGAGGTTCTTCTCAGGGTTCTACAAGAACACTGCAGACATACAGGAGCTGATGGAGAGAGTCGGTCTCTGGGAATACAGAGACGTCAGGGTTGGCGAGTACTCCAAAGGCATGAAGGTCCGTCTGAACTTCGTCCGGGCCATGCTCAACAACCCGCGGGTGCTCTTTCTGGATGAGGTAACGAACGGGCTTGATCCCAAGAACGCCAGGATTGTCAAGGATATGATAGCCGAGTACAGGGACAGAGGAGGCACCGTCTTTCTGACCACCCACTTGATGAACGACGTGGAGCAGCTGTGCGATCGAGTGGCGTTCTGCGTGAACGGCAGATTGATCGAGGTCTCAACGCCGCGGGACTTGAAGCTGAAATACGGCAAGAGGGAAGTGAAGGTCGAATACAGACAAGACGGGGACCTCGCCACCGCGGTCTTCCCCCTTGACGGGATCGGAGACAACGAGGAGTTCATCAGACTCCTGAAAACGGCTAGGATCGAGACCATTCACAGCGGAGAGACCACGATGGAGGAGATTTTCATTATCGTGACAGGAGTGGAGCTCCGATGAGCAACCTGATGCGGCTTGTCGCCGGTGAGCTCAAGCGGCTGGTGAAGTACAACATCCTGCCCGTTAGCCTGGTGACTGCGGTCATTTGGATAGTGCTGTTTCTGTTCCAATCCGCAAACGAAGCGCGCAACATAGCCCCGCTCCTCATCTTCGTCGATGCGACCATGATGGCGATACTGCTGCTAGGCGCTTCCCATCACCTTGAGAAGCAAGACGGCACCATACGGACAATGATGGTACTGCCTGTGTCTCTAGGCCAGATACTGGCTGCCAAGACTATCGCGTTACTAGTGCTGGCTGTCGAGTCCGCTGTCGTGACGTCCGCGGCCCTGTTTTTCATTCACCGGATCACGTTCAGCTACGCCTTGCTTCTCCTGTTTGTTGCCATAGCGGGAGCGGCTCATGCAGCGATCGGCTTTGTCTTCTCCCTCAACAGCAGGGACTTCACAGCCATGCTAGGGTTGGTAATGGGTTACGTATTCGTGTTCACCCTGCCGTCGATTCTGTATACCTTTGGTGCGATCGATTCGAAGTATGAGTGGCTGCTTATGCTTTCGCCGTCTCATTCTGCAAGCCATCTGATTACGTCTGTGGTGCGCGGTGAGTTTAAAGTTGCCATGGTGGTAGTGGGATGCCTGTATCTGGCTGTTCTGACCGCAACACTCTTTAGGTTTGTAGTGTATCCCCAGTTTAGGGACAATGCAGCCAGGGGGTAAGCTGACATGAGCAAATACGTGTCGCTGTTGAAATACGAGGCGAGGACCATCGTTCGAGAGCCCATAAACTTATACATGTGCCTATTTCCGATCATCGTGCTGATCCTATCAAGCTTTGTGTTTCCGATGGTCTTCGAGTCGTTTGACCCGACGCAAGGAACCATGCTCAAAGCAGTCATGCTCCTGCTGCTCGTTGTCATACTTGCCTTCGGGTCGTATTTCCTTGCTGCCATGGCCACCTTCCTTCTCCTAGAGCAGAAGGATGAAAACACATTGAACACTATTGCCGTCACTCCCGTCGGAGCTTCAGGCTATCTCAAATTCAAGATGACATATGTATACCTGATGTCGGTGGTCGGGAACATAGTGATACTCCTGGGGACGAAGCTGATTGCAGGTGACAAGTACACGATATTGGGCAGATCGCTGTTCGATAGTCTGGGCCTCTCTGACATCATCGCTTTTTCTGTAGTAAACGCGCTCCTCACCCCGGCGCTAGGCCTGCTGCAGAGCGCTTTTGCCAAGAATAAAGTCGAGGGCTTCGCCCTTATCAAGGGAACAGGCATGCTCGCACTGGTCCCCGCTTTGATGATCCTGGAGGCCTTCCAAGGGCGCCTGCAATACGTGCTGGGCATATTCCCGAACTTCTGGGCTATCAAGGGCATGCTTGTCAAGCTCATGTCGGTCGGACTTGAAGCAAACCTGAGCTATCCGACATATCTTCTCATCGGTGCTGCGTACAACGTGGTCTTGACGGTTGTGGCGTATAGGTTTTTCCTCAAGAAGGCGCAGCAATAGACATGCTTCAGTTGCAAGGCCGCAGTCGAAGGCGTCCCATGGTGTCAAGTTATAGGACTGGCTCTCAGAGGCTACTCTACTACCTTTTCCTTCATCTTGTTGATTAGCTCTAGTACCCTGGCTTCGATCTTGGCAAGGTCTTCTTCCTTTGGGGCGCCCTCAAACTCCACAGACTCAATGAAATCCCAGTTCATCTTGTTCCTCTCCATGATCTCACTGAGCTCCTTTTCTGCACCGCCAGACCAGCCGTATGAGCCGAACCTAAACGCCAGTTTACCCGTGATCCTCTTGCGGCCGAGCTCGTTCAAGGCTGCTGCAACCGGCGGGAAGAGCTTGTACTCATACGTGGGCGCCGCAATAATGACCGCCGCAGACATGAAGACGGTTGCAACCATTTCGCTATCACTTTTTAGCGGCATTTGCAGCTTGTTGTACTTGACGCCTTCTCTCTGAAGTACACCTTCGACGTGATCAACTGCTCTTGCAGTCATTCCATACATCGATCCCCACAGGATGGTGACCTCGTTCTTTCCTGCCCCGTTGGCATACTGGGCGAACCTGGAGTAGTCATCGATGATCTTTTGAGGACTCGTCCTATAAACCGGGCCGTGGCCAGGTGCGATGATGCGTGACTCCAGCGTTTTTGCTTTCTCGATCGCCTTCCTAACGCTGGGCGTAAAGGTTGTCATCACATTGGAGTAGTACCTGATTCCTTCGAGTTCAAAGAAGTCTGTCTCCTCGGGTGTCAGCTCGTCGTCAAAGAAACGCTCGCCCATCCTGCCAAAGGCTCCAAACATGTCGCAGGAGAACAGAGTCTTTGTGGCGTTTTCATAGGTGTACATGGTGTCCGGCCAGTGGACGTTTGGTACTGGATGAAAACTCAACACCTTGCCCCGTCCGAGGTCTAGAGTATCTCCTTCCTTTACAACGCGTATCTTGTCTTCATCGTAGAAGGAAGTGACTAGGCGTGCGGACTTGTCAGTGCAGATTATCGTGAAGTCACCCTTGATCTGTTGGAAGTTTGAGATCCAGCCGGAGTGGTCTGGTTCCATGTGATTGACGATCAGGTAGTTAATGCTCTGGGGGTCGACACCTATTTCGCCTAAGCTTCTGTAAAGAGTCTCAGGCACGCCGTCCCAGCCGATCACGCCGTCGATTATTGCAGTCTTCTCTCCCTGGACTATGTAGGAGTTGAGAGTTACTCCATTTGCGATCTCCCAGATTCCCTCAAACAGTATGTCCTCAACGTTCATGGTAAGCATGTGTATTCCATCGGCGATTTTCAGCGTTTTCATGTCCATCCTCCTCAGGAAACCTTAGCTCCTTCGATGAATGCCTCTGAGTTGATAGTATCATAAGTTGTCTCCAGCCACGTTGAGTGCGTCACATTGATGTCAAGGGTTAAGAAATAAAGAACTGAAAAGCTTGTAAATAAAGGGCTTCCAGACATTTTGCTTTTCTCAAGGCCGCTCTGCCGGATGGGGCAATGTCAGGGAAACCCTTATTTTTATTGTTTGTGGGAACATATCAACTACCCT
>Ga0116179_1000836_pt1 | contig 23644 bp, 24 predicted proteins | sample AD_UKC071_MetaG_FD_89751 | JGI IMG/M metagenome (GOLD analysis project Ga0116179, IMG submission 89751) | Active sludge microbial communities of municipal wastewater-treating anaerobic digesters from USA - AD_UKC071_MetaG | ecosystem: Engineered > Bioreactor > Anaerobic > Digestate | place: USA...
CAGACCCCACCGTTACCAGTGACGCCCTTGCCCTCGGGTTATCTTCCCGCTGGTTAGGTGATAGGGCTTCTTTCAGCCCATCGGCTCAGCAAACATGCTGGTCAAACGATTGCCACGCCCCCTGCGGGGGCTCGCAACACTAGTAGTGAGCGTCAGCGAACATCGGGAGTCCTTTAGGGCAATGACACTTGAGTAGAGACCACGATGACATTGCAAGAACTATTTTCACAGCAGGACCGGTCTATCCAGCAGTAGTTGGGTCAGTTCTTCCACGGTATGAACCAAGTAATTGGGCCGGGCTTGGGTAAGTTCCTCAACTGATCCATAACCGTAGGCCACCGCTACTGAGTCAATGCCGTTGCTCCGGGCACCTTCAATATCATGACGGCGATCCCCTATCATTAAAGCCCTGCTTTCCCTGCCGAATTCTGCCAGGCAGGCCTGAATCACATCAGCCTTGGCTACCCGGGTACCGTCCATGTTGCTGCCCACTACCAGCCGGAAATAATCAGCCAGGTCAAAATGTCTCAGGATGGTCTCAGTGTAAACAGTAGGCTTGGAGGTGGCAATTCCCAAAGGGATTCGCCGGGAGTTGAGCTCCTGCAGGAGTTCAGGTATTCCCGGGTACACACGGTTGTCATACAGACCATACTCTGCGAAATACTCCCGGTAATACTGCACAGCCAACCAGGCCTGCTCCGGGCTTAAGTGATAAAACTGCTGAAAGGATTCAGCCAGCGGCGGCCCGATGAAAGCAGTCAGCTTATGGCGATCCGGCTCATCAATATTCATTTTGGCCAGGGCATATTGAACTGACTTGGTAATACCTTCCCAGGGGTCGGTTAGGGTACCGTCCAAATCAAAGAGTACAAGCTCATACTTCAGCACGAATAATATCCTCCTGAAAAAAGCCAGGCTCAGTTTAGAGCCTGGGAGAGTGTCAAAAAAGCTTATTAACGGTTCAAAAGTTCGAGATTACCACGGCACTTCGTGCCTCGCAACTTTAATCGCGAGCATCAGCAGCCTAAATTGTGTTCATAATCCGTAGGGTTTGAACACATCAGTAGTACCCGAAGGGTGTAATACCCGCAGGGTGCAATGACACATAAAATGGCCTTCGGTTCTGTCATCGCGAGGAGCGTAGCGACGTGGCGATCTCTTTTATTAGCAACTTTATTAACAGCCTGCCAGACTCAGCATAGAGCCTGGCTCAACTATGCGACATTAAACCGGTGCTAAGGCCTGGTGCCGCCAACTTAAGGGAAGGAGGCACCTAGAAAAAATCTATGGAAACCAGCTATTTACAGAGAAAACTGTTTGACCAAAGCAGTGATAGCTTCCATATCGCCCGGGTCAACTTCCACGTTTCCAGCCTGGGCGTTTTCTATGGCTTGTTCCGGAGTACGAGCACCTACCAGAGCATGGGTGACTCCTGGCTGGGCAATGGTCCAGGCAATAACCATCTGTCCTAAAGTCAGGCCATATTTTTCAGCATAGGGCTGAATGCCATCCAACAAGGATTTAACTTTAATGCGGTTTTCTATCGAATAACGCGGATTGGTGCTGCGAGAGTCATCACTGCTGAATACCCGATCCGGTCCCACTTTACCGGTTAACAATCCCTGCGCCAAGGGTGCATAAGCCAAAAATGCCACTTGGTTATTCATACACCAGGTCAGGTTGTTCCCCTCAAGCTGGCGATCCAGCATGCTGTATTTTTCCTGATCGCTGTCCACTGCCCCCAGTTTGCGGTAGCGTTCCATTTCCTCCACTGTAGCATTGCATACTCCGATAGCCCGGATTTTGCCTTCTTCTTTCAGACGTACTAATTCTGCCATGGTATCTTCGATAGGAGTGGTAACATCCTGCCAGTGGGTCTGGTATAAGTCAATATAGTCCGTCTGCAAGCGCTTTAGGCTCTGTTCCACTTCATATCTGATCGACTCCGGCCCCAGGTACTTGTGAACAGGTTTGTCGTATTCCTGAATAAAGAAAGTACCCTGCTGAATATGCCAGACCAAACCGCATTTTGTGGCGATGACAGCCTTATCACGCCTACCCTTTAACGCTTTGGCGACAATTTCTTCGGATAGACCCAGTCCATAAACCGGTGCGGTATCAATGAAATTAACGCCCGCATCCAAAGCAGCGTGTATAGCCCGGATCGACTCCGCCTCATCAGTGCCTCCCCAGCGCCATCCGCCTATAGCATAGGTGCCAATTGCTATTACTGAAGCTGATAGTCCCGATGTTCCCAATGTACGTTGCTGCATGTGATTTGCTCCTTTCTTTTTTAAGAATTAGCTCAGATCTTACTGGGGTTCAGGCGGTCCAACCGCCATCAACAGGTATTACTTGACCATTTATGTAGTTACCTCCCTCAGAGAGGAGAAATACCGCCATTTTAGCTACATCTTCCGGGCATCCCAGCCTCCCCAAAGGAATATCTGCGGCTAAGTCCTGCCTTTCCTGAGCAGTTAGTTCCCCAGCCAGCATATCAGTACCAATGGGTCCCGGCGCCAGAGCATTTACGGTTATCCCCGAAGGGCCCACTTCCTGGGCCAGTGATTTTGTGAAAAGAATCAGCCCACCTTTGGAGGCTGCATAAACACTTTCGCAAGAAGCTCCCCTCATTCCCCACACCGAAGCTATATTTATGATACGGCCCCAGCGACTGCGGATCATATGGGGCAGGGCTCGACGACAGCATAAAAATGGCCCTTTCAGATTAGTATTTATAACCTGATCCCACTGTTCATCACTGGTATGGGTAACCAGCTCCCGCAAGGAAACCCCGGCATTGTTTACCAGCAGAGAAACCGGGCCCCATTCATGCTCTATCGTGGTAAACAGTCTCTCCACATCAGCAGGCGAACCTACATCTGCCTGGACAGTCCCGGCTTCATGGCCTAAATCACGTAGCTCTTCTGCCAGCGATTCTGCCAGGTGCCTGGAACTGCGATAGTTAATTACTACAACTGCTCCTGCGGCTGCGGCTGCTCGGGCAATAGCAGCACCGATACCGCGGCTGGCACCGGTGACCAGACAGACCTTGCCCTGCAATAGTAAATCAGACATGAAGTATCCTCCCATTACAGCAGCCGGGCACCAAAAAATGGCTCACCTGCATGTAAAATTCACCAATTATTATACAGTATGCACCTAAGATAACACCATCAATAAAAGAAATGCATGGCAAATACTGGCTGGTATGGCTAGACCTCCAATAAAAAAAGACCGCTTACAGCGATCTTTTATTCATTGTTGGGGTGGCGGAGATTAGTCACGAACTTTAATGATGGGAAACTTCCTACCTCTCGAAACATTAACCGCCTGACAATTTATTTTGAAAAAGGGTCTTAACTAAGCGTATTTAACTTAATGACTTACCGATTTACTTTTTACCGATTAACTTAACACATGAGTGGACTAGAAACAGGTTATCTGACTCTCCGCCACCTATCTATAGTATATCCCAGGCAGACCGTTTAGGGCAAGGTTTTGTGTCCAGGTAATATTATCCACTATCCATGAATCAGCCTGGGCAGACAACGGGTACAGCACCACCTGGATTGGCCTTTATGCTTGACAGCAATAAGGTAACTCTCCTCTTCACTGGTAGTGCACATGAAGCAATTTTGCGGAATATAGGATCGTTTTTGCTCAGCCTGATGTTTTTCAACCGCTATAGCAGAAAACTCAGGGGCTTCACGAACTTCCAGGGACAAAGCTCCGGTCGGACAGACTGCCAAGCATACTCCAGCCCCATCACACAGTTCTTCTTTTATAACCTTAGCTTTGCCGTTTTCCAACATCAGAGCCCCTTCTGCACAAGGACTAATACATGCTCCACAGCCGTCACATAGTTCTTCATCGATTTTCACAATGGTTCTGGTTGCCATTTCCTACACCTCATTTACAACTTAGTGATGAGTACCTTCCACCACTTTAATGCCTTTACTCTCTATCATGGCTTTGATTTCCTTAACGTGAGGGCAAGCTGGATAGTCCCCTTCCAGCAGCATACAAGAGGAAAGATGTACCGCATCCAGGCTGTGTTTTTTCAAGCTGTTTACCAGCCGGGAGACTCTTCTTCCCGGGCATCCTCCGCAGGTAAAAAAGCCAATTATTTCCGTGTTTTCTCCATAGCCCTGGAAATGGCTGTGTTTTTTGTAAAACGCTTTGAAACAAGCTACTCCCGGACAAACTTCGGATACAGTTTCACAGCGTACCACCGCAATACGGGTTTTGGCCTGATCTTCCGGTTTGTCCTCAGCAAAGGCAATATGCTTTTGATGCCCACGGGCTACATCTTCAGCAGTTACCAAATTTCGGCCTTGAGAACGTACTTCTTTTTCCACTGCCCGCTTGGCCATAGAACGTACAAACCCAGGCACTCTTTCCAGGGCAGCTTTAGCTTCTTCGGTCCACTCCACCAACTATCATCTCCCTCAGAATCTTTCCAATCTCACCTCAAATTTCTCGCCTCTCACTTCTCACTTCTCAATTCGCTTCTCGAATCATCACCAGCATCATCTTAAAAGCAGTTACCGCCAATACTGCGTGAGGATGATTAGCCGGCATGATTAACAGGTCTCCAGCCTTTACCGTGTGCGGTTCACCATCAATGCGGATTTCACCCTGGCCTTCCAGACCTAGTACCAGAGCGTCAAAAGGGGCACTATGTTCGCTCAGAGATTGACCTTGATCAAAAGCAAACAAGGTTACCGTGCCGGTTTTCTCATTAACCAGGGTACGGCTGACTACCGCACCAGGCTGTACTTCTACTAATTCAGCTGCAACCCAGACTCCCGAGAGTTTTTCTGCCATCAATATTCCTCCTTTGCATTTCAGGGGCAGCGGCAGCTGCCCCCTTTATTATACCTATTTGAGAATCGCATTCAGGTCTTCTTGGGCAGTAGTGATAGGTTTGATCCCAAAGTTTTCTACCAGTACGTTTAGTACACCCGGCGAAATGAAGGCCGGCAGACTCGGTCCCAGTCGAATGTCCTTAATTCCCAGGTATAATAGACTGAGCAATACGGACACAGCTTTTTGTTCGTACCAGGACAATACCAGGGACAGGGGCAGTTCATTTACTCCACATTGGAAAGCATCTGCCAGGGCCAATGCTATTTTAACCGCTGAAAAGGCATCATTGCATTGCCCGCAATCCAGCAACCGGGGTATCCCACCAATTTGCCCCAGATTATGGTCGAAAAACCTAAACTTGCCGCATCCCAGGGTCAGAATAACGGTATCCGCAGGTGACTGGTCAACCAATTCGGTGTAGTAATTGCGTCCGGCTTTGGCACCATCGCATCCCCCCACCAGCAAGAAGTGGCGAATGTCTCCGGATTTAACTGCGTTAATTATAGTATCTGCTATACCGATAACCGTATGGTGGGCAAATCCTACCATTACCGAACCCGCTTCCAAATCTTCAGGGAAACCTGGCATTTCCAGTGCTTTCTCAATAATAAGGTCATACTCCCCATTGGGCACATAGGTCACACCCGGCCAGGCCACCGGCCCGGTAGTAAAGATGTTTCCTTTATAACTATCCCGGGGTTCCTGAATACAGTTGGTAGTCATTAATATAGCACCCGGAAATTCAGCAAATTCATTACGCTGATTCTGCCAGGCGGTACCATAATGCCCCACCAAATGAGGATACTTTTTCAATTCCGGATAACCATGGGCCGGCAGCATTTCCCCGTGGGTATAAACATTTATTCCAGTTCCCAGAGTAGCTTCCAGCAGTCCCTGCAGGTCGTGCAGATCATGACCTGATACCAGTATAGCTTTACCCTTTTTGTGTCCCAGCGGAACAGAAGTAGGCACTGGATGCCCGTAGCTTCCAGTATTGGCTGCATCTAAAAGCTCCATAGTCAGCAGGTTAATCTCACCGCATTTCAATACCATATCTAACCAGAAGGATAAATCCTTACTGCGGTCGTTTACTGCCGACAGAGCCTGATGTACAAATTCATAGATGCGTTGATCTTCTTTTCCCAGTACCTGTGCGTGATGAGCATAAGCTGCTACTCCTTTAATTCCATGCACTAAAATCTGCTGCAGGGAATTAATGTCTTCAGGCTGGGCTAAATCTACCAGGTATCCAACCCTCTCCCCGGCTTCTACAAGTTCAGAAACGGTTTGCCCTTTTATCTCCATTACAGAGTTTTCTACGGCAACACCAGCTTGCTGTAACTGTTGTTGATATTTTATTGCCTGATGAATATAGGTCTGCAGGCTTTCCGGGTCAAAATTGACGTTGGTTAAGGTGGCAAACAATGCATCCATGGTAAACCGGTTAATTTCCTCAGCAACTTCAATTCCTTGCGCCCGGGCAGCCTGGGCATATTTGCTCAAGTCCTGCAGAGTGTGCAGCAATAAATCCTGCATTGCTGCTGCGTCCGGTTTTTTGCCGCAGACACCAACCACGGTGCAAGCTACCCCTTTTGAAGTCTGTTCACACTGGTTACAATACATTTTCTTTTCCTCCTCTCAACATACAGCACGTTATAGATATTTTGCACCTTTTTTATCCCCTTTGAGAGCAAACCCTTTACCCAGGGTGGTTTAAATAGCAACTACATAGACTTCAACATTTCAGCCAGCGATTGTCTCTGTAATTCAGCCATTAAAGCATCCTGGGCTCTTTGGAAAACCTGCTTGGAAGGACAGGTAGGCTGGTTTGGACATTTATAAGCAGGGGACAGGCATACATTTAAACAAATCGGGCCCTCTACGGCAGTAATAATATCCAGCATAGTTATCTGTTCTGCCGGTCTGGCCAGTCTGACACCTCCGCCGGTACCCCGTTGAGTGACAACCAGATCCGCTAGTGCCAGCAGCTTAATGGTTTTTTTCAGAAAATCCTCAGGTATATCCTGTCGTTCTGATATGAAACGAGTGGACAGGATCTCTCCTCCGGGGGCTCTGGCTAACTCCAGCATAGTACGGATAGCATATTCGGTTTGTCGAGTGATTTGCATAGCCAACGCCTCTTTTGTTTGTGGATAATTTTTATCCTCTTTATCTATTAGTAATTTTATATGAGGAAATATTTTTCTGCAACTCTTTTTTGCATTTTTTCCTGCCTAATAAATACTCTCCAGCTTTCTAGTTCAGTGGCAAGCAAGCAACCTGACACGGATTAATTTACAGAATTTTTTATTTTTTCTGGCAGGTATATATTATCATCGCATCGTATTATCTTATAATAATTAATCGCAGCGGTCCGCAGAAAGGAGGTTTAAGGTCAAAGCGGCGGCGATCAACACTAATTTCTTGGGAGGGGTTAACGCAATGCTAAGCAGATGGCAGGAACTATATAAACAGAAATTAACTAGTCCTGAAGAGGCCGCTCGTTTAGTTCAAAACGGCGACCTGATTGTAGCACCTTTATCCAACGGTCAGCCCCTGGCTCTGATTAATGCTGTGGCCAAGCGAATCAGAGACGGTGAAGTTGAAGACCTAACCTATGTCAGCGGTGTGGATGTACGTTGGTTCGACCTGTACCACCCGGATCTGGTGGGGAAAGTCACTATTGATTCGGGCTTCGTTTCTCCTGCCACTCGTCAAGGAGTTGGTCAGGGGATTTTCACCTATACCCCTTGCCGTTTAGGAGAAGCTGTAGATATGGTCACCAGATGCCGTAACTGCAACATTAGCAGCTTGGTAGTATCCCCCATGGATAAACACGGCTTTTTCAGCACAGGATGCAATGTGGACTGGGGTTGGGAAACCGCCAAGACCGGCAACCCTCGCCACATAGTAGTAGAAGTCAATGAAAACATGCCGCGCACCTATGGACATAACCAGCTGCACATAACCGAGGTCAGTGCTGTAGTGGAAAATCATATTCCTCTGTTCGAATTACCAGAGATCCCCATTAGCAAAGAAGATGAAATTATCGGCCATTATATTGCCGACATGATTGAAGACGGTTCCTGCATTCAAATTGGCATCGGCGGCATGCCTAATGCTATCGCCAAATTTTTGGTGGATAAAAAGGATCTAGGGGTTCATTCCGAGATGCTCACCGACAGTATGGTGGATCTTTACTATGCTGGAGCTATTACCTGTGAGAAAAAGAATTTTATGCCCTACAAATGGATTGGCTCTTTTGCTTTAGGCAGTCGCAAACTATACGATTTTATAGATAACAATCCCATGGTGGAAATGCACTCCACCAAATTTGTTAATGATCCAGTGGTTATCGGATATAACGATAATCTGATATCGGTAAATGCTACCTTTGAAGTTGATTTAACAGGACAATGTGCTTCGGAATCTATTGGCCCGGTACAATATTCTGGAACGGGAGGACAACTGGACTTTGTTCAAGGTGCCTGGCGTTCCAAAGGCGGCAAATCATTCCTAACTCTGTATTCAACTTACACTGACAAGGAAGGGAATAGACGTTCCAAGATAGTCCCCACCATATCCCCTGGTATGTTTACTACCGTATCCCGCACCGATGTTCAATATGTGGTTACTGAATATGGAGTGGCCTATTTGAAAGGGCAGAACCTCCGTACTAGGGTCAAAGAATTAATCAGAATAGCTCACCCCGATTTTCGTGACTGGTTACAGTTTGAAGCCCGTCGTCTCCACTACATCCTTTAATATACAAAATATAAAAAAGGGTAAGGAGAAATCGCTCTCCTCCACCCTTTTTTATTTATATTATGATGCTTTACTACTGCCGTTTGGCCAGCTGGTACACACTTTTTATAACCTTATCTATGTCCTCCGCAGTGGTAAAGAAGCCGGGACTAAGCCGGCAGGAACCACTTTCAAAGGTACCGATAGTCTGATGAGCCAGAGGAGCACAGTGCAGACCCGCTCTGGTTATAATACCGAACTCATAATCCAGATTGAGACTTAGTTCCCCGCAATCCATCCCTTCAACATTCATCGCCACTACTGCGGTACGCTGTTTAAGGTCTGAAGGGCCATAAAGAGCAACTCCAGAAATAGATGACAGACCTTCGATCAACTGTTCCAACAAAGCCTGCTCTTTCTGATATATGGTATCCAGGCCTGTTTCTTCTATGAACCGAATCCCCGCCAGCAACCCGGCCAAACCCGGAGTATTAAGGGTACCGCTTTCCAGGCTGTCCGGCATTAATTCCGGGTGTTCCAGGTATTCAGAAAACGATCCGGTTCCGCCTTGCCGGAGCGGGTTAACCGTTAATCCGGGACGTACATAAAGACCGCCGGTTCCCTGCGGTCCTAACAAGCCTTTATGGCCGGTGAAAGCCAGTAAATCAATATGGGCTCTTTCTACATCAATAGGCAGAATTCCGGCAGTCTGAGCACTGTCCACCATAAAGAGAATATTTTCCTGGCGGGCTATTTTACCAACCTCTTCAATGGGCATGATGGTTCCTATTAAATTGGATGCGTGCAGCATACAAATCATGCGGGTATTAGACTTGATGGCTTTGCGTATATCTTCCGGATCCAGCCGACCTTCCGGGTCGCAGGGCACAGCGGTCCATTCCACACCCTGCTGGCTTAAAAAATACAGGGGGCGGGCTACCGCATTATGCTCCATACTGGTGGTAATAACGTGATCACCGGGTCGCAGTATCCCCTTCAGCCCGATGTTGAGGGCATCGGTTATATTGAAGGTAAATGCTATACGCGAACTATCCTCTATATTAAATAATTTAGCCAGTGCTTCTCGCGTTTGCAGGACCACAGACCCTGCTTCCAAAGTTGATCTACTGCTTCCCCGCCCTGGATTTCCTCCCATGAATCTGTTGAAACGGTCCACCGCATCATAGACCGCTTCAGGTTTAGGATACGAGGTGGCAGCATTGTCCATATAGGTGACTTCCACCGTATACTTTCCTTTCTTAAAGAGTTATACTGCGGCTAGCCCGGCTTAGTATTTCAGTGGCCGTGTACATGTTGGTAATTTCCCCTACCGCCAGTTTGTCCTTCAGTCCATAGAAGTCAAGGCAAGTGCCGCAGGATAGTACCTTTACCCCTTCGCGGCTAAGTCCCTGTAAAATTTCCAGTACTTCCGAACCTTCCGTAGTCAGAAAAACCCCGCTGTTCATAAAAATTATATTTTTTACCCGCCCGCTTAATTCATTAAGAGTATACAGAAAACTGCGCATCAAAATTCCACCCAGTTCCTCATTGCCCTGGCCTAAATACCGGCTGGTAATCAAAACAGCTACGTCCTCTTGCATGTCAGCTGCTTCGGCTGTCATTTGCCCGGAGCGAATCATAGTGATGTAGTAATCGCCTTCCTTATTCTCAACTTCTACCTCGAATCCTTGGCTCTTGGCCAGTTTGGTTACGTTTTCCAGGGCAGCGGTTTGATCAACAATGGTTACCAAACGGTCTACCTGTCCTTCATCCATAGCCCGTTTGGTCATAATAACCGGTTCCGGGCAGTTCAGTCCGCGTGCATCAACAATTCGGCTCATGATCAACACCTCTTTATATTACTATTGAGATTTACTCTAGAAGCTTACTATAAAAAACTTACCCCATTTGGGCGGCCCGATTCAATTCGATTAATAGTTCTTCATGATCCAGGGGAATAATTCGTGTAACCTCTTCCAAGGTACAGAACAGGTAGTCACACAACAAACATACCTGAGTCTGTTCTTCATAGCGGCGAAATACCGCTTCTGTCCTGGGATAGTTGTAGACTATGTCCAGCAGCTGATCTTTGCCGCTAATAACCGAACCTGAGCTCACTAACTTTCACTTCCTATCAAGGCCGCTCCCAGTGCACCAGTATACTGGCACATCTCTGGTACCAGTACCGTACAGCCTAATTCCTGTTCCAGAGCTCTTTTTATACCTTGGTTCATGGCCACGCCTCCAGTAAAGGCCACTTCACCAACAATCCCCAATCTCTTGGCCATGGCCGCAACTTTCTTGCCTACCGAACGGTGCAGACCGGCTATAATGCCGCCCTTGTCAACACCCTGAGCCAGGAGTCCTATAATCTCTGATTCGGCAAAAACTGTACACATACTATTGATATCCACCGCTTGCTCCGGATTTTCCCCATCAGATAGCTCGCTGACATCCAGCCCCAGGGCGTTGGCCATTACCTGCAGAAACCGTCCTGTGCCAGCAGCGCATTTATCGTTCATGACAAAGTCAACTACCCGGCCCTGACTGTCAATCTGAATAACTTTACTGTCCTGACCACCGATGTCAATGATAGTACGAACCTGCGGGTACAGAGCCGCCACACCGCGAGCATGGCATTTTATTTCCGTAACCGTACGGGCAGCGTTATTAATGGCTACTCGTCCATACCCTGTTACAGTAATATTGTGCACAGCGTGATCCGAATAGCCAGCGCTCTGCAGTAAACAATCAATTAGCTGCTCTCCAGCATCGCGGGGACTCCAGCCGGTAGGGATCATCATCAAGTGCTGCTGCCCCTCCTGGAGCAACACCCCCTTGGCAGCTACCGACCCAATGTCCAACCCGATAGAAATCATTGGTTAACCATCTCCAGTAAAGCTTCAATGCGGACTTTTATGCTCTCCAGATCCGAGTTGGAGTAATCACTTTCCAGATGCAGGTGGGGAAGCCCCTTGCTTTTTACCAGCTTGCTTACCTCATAGGCTTCAACATTATAAGTATGGCAAGCCTGCCAGGTAAGATCTATAACCGCATCCACCTTAAAATCAGCTATCATCCTCTCCAGAAGTTCCATACGATAGGGGTTGGGACTCATACAGGAACAGGGGATAGAAATATATTTATGGGCCAAAGCCACAATTGGATCATCAAACTCTTTACTGGTCTGCAGTTCCAAGGTCTTATAGCCAGAACAGTTTTCCATAGCTACTACATTGCCGCCTACCTCGCTGACAATGCGAATAACCTTCTCAGTACCCAGCCCCACCGGACATCCGGTAAGCAACACTCTAGGTTTACTAGGTGAAGCATCTTGGTTTTCCGTGGCATATTTGCTGTGTAACTCATTGAGCATATTGATAACTTCTTCTTTATTACTGCTGAACCCTCGCGACCAGGTGACGGTCAGTAGATCCAGTCCACTCAGGGGAGGCGGATCCATTTGATTTAGATCACATATAGCCTTGGCAGCAGCTGTTTCCCGGTTAACGATATCAATTGCTTCCCAAATAGCATCATCAGTTATTTCTGCTTCCAGGTGTTCTTCCAGGAAGCTTCTCAGGTTACGCAATTCATCTATCCACAGATTCATAGAAGCCTGAGTCTTATTCAAATGAGGAAGTTGCATAACGTACACCGGTTTAATTTCCTGCAGCAGCTCAAACATTTTTTTCTTGCCATCACAGGTGGTCTCTCCAATAACCACATCGGAGAAATGGAAAAACGGACAGGTATCACTGACGGCAAAGCCATAGGATGATTTAATCAATGGGCATAAGTTACGAGGCAAGTGTTCCTCAGCCTTGGCTATGGGTTCCTCTTTGGTGCCGCATAACCCTACCGGTATGGCTCCCGCGGCCAATACTAACTCCTGGGGACAAAAAGTGCAATAAATACCAACTACCTTCTGGCCGCCTGCCTCCTTGGCATCCTTTATGCGCATAAGGCTGACTTCTCTGATCTTTAAGAAGTCTTCTACAGTTGGTTGATTGCTCATAATGCAAACTCCTCTCCTCTTACTTATGGTTAAATATATCACATTCATAGTTATAATATAAATGAATATTAGTTATAGCTCCAGGTAAGAAACCACAGCTCTATAGCGTCTTGGCTGTAGAATTATCCAGTTTATATAACTAATTGTGCATATACCGGCAGATAATGAGGCTAAATACCTCATCACCTGGCCGCAGGTTACCTGTTTAGCCGGCGATCATCAGGCAGTCGTGACCGCTATTTCCTATGTGCAGAGTTGGTTTACATCAGCCGGCAGCAGGTGTATATTGTAGTCAAAGCCTGGTACTGGAGGTATATAAATGCAGGATCTTATTAGACGTGCAGCGGAAGTAATGAAAAACTCCCGCAAAACGGTAGTAGTAACTGGGGCTGGTATCAGCACTGAGGCCGGTATTCCAGATTTCCGCGGTGAAAACGGCATCTACCGCCAACTGGGCGAGGACCGTGTTATGCGGATTATTAATATTGATTTTTTCCGCCATAATCCTGAGGAATTCTATTCTTTTTACCGCCAATATTTCAATTTTCCAGCTGTAGAACCAAGCAAAGCCCATTATATGCTAGCCCGTTTAGAAAAAGAAGGCTATGTAGCCGGAGTAGTTACCCAAAATATTGATAATCTCCATCAAAAAGCCGGCAGTAAAAATGTAATCCCCATCCACGGCAATGCGGAACAGTTTGTTTGTCAGGGGCGTAGCTGCCGGACCCGCTATGATGCCAGTTATGTAGAAAACTATCCTGAAACCGTTCCCCGCTGTTCCGCCTGTGGCAGTGTTATAAAACCTGATGTAGTCCTGTTTGGCGAGAACATCTACAATTATGCAGATGCCCGGGAGATGATACTTTCCGCTCAACTGTTGATCGTGATCGGTTCTTCTCTCACCGTATACCCCTTGGCTGGTTTCGTCAGGGAATTCTGCACTTTCACCCAGGACCTGATCATTATAAATAAAGGACCTACTTATTTAGATCACGCCGCATTACTGAAGATTGATACCGGCACTACTGGCGCCGTTCTGGAACAGATCTACCAGTACCTGCAGCAGAAAAGATAACAAAAAGACGACTCTTTCTGTAACATCATTACTGTGAAAATGACCTCCCAATGTGTCATTGCTGTGAAAACGTCCTAGCGATGGACAGACCCGAAGCCTTCTTATGTGTCATCGCGAGCGCGTAGCGCGTGGCGATCTCTATGTACATCTGCGCTAACCACGGCTTAGCAGTACTGTTAGCCGGAATGCAGGGGTATTAGCCGGCTCGCTCCGGGACTCCTCGCCTGCAACACATCGGCTTGCTTCGGTGCGAAGCGGATCGCTCGTAATTCGGCATCCTGCACTCAGTACTTGCTGCTCGAAACGTCCTGTTTCTCGCTCCGCTTCGCAGCCCTCAGTTTCGCCGTGGGTTGCAACGGCTCGTCGTACGTCACTCGCCCGGCTAATACTCCTGCTTAAGCCGTGAGGCATGTTTTCATTTATCGTGGCCTTTTCTTAAGGTGATAATTGCTGTGAAAACGCTCAACAAACCCGAAACCTTCTTATGTGTCATTGCGAGTGCACCAGCGCGTGGCAATCTCTAGTCAACTAACGGTTTGAGTTAACAGATCGCCACGTCGCTTCGCGGCCTCGCAACAATAATTGTGAGCGTCAGCGAACATCAGTAGTCCCCGAAGGGGGCGATGATAGGTTGATGACGGTTTAAGTTTTCATTTATCGTGGCCTGTTCTTCAGGTGATTATTGTTATCAGAATGAACCGTCTCTTTTTTTTACAAATTGAAAGCAGCGGAAGCTATGGTAAAGCTTCCGCTGCCAATAGAAGGACATTAAATAAAGGCATTGATTATTGCTTAGCCTGCAGAGTAGCCGGTAGTTTTATATTCTTCCCCTGGCGGATGATATCCAAGGTGATCTTGTCACCCACCTTGTGGCTGGAAATCACTTGCTGCAAATGACTGCCTGATTCGATCTCTTCACCGTCAATAGCGGTGATCACATCTAGCCGGGTAATTCCCGCCTGAGCTGCCGCACTGCCGCTGATCACCTCTACTACCAAAACCCCCTGGATGTCGCTGTTCAAGCCTAATTCAGTTCTGACTTCATCATCCACATCGGTCATACTGATACCTAAGAAGGGATGCTGAATCTTGTTCCCGCTGATCAGGTCTTTCAGAACCTGGCTGACAGTATTGGTAGGAATAGCAAAACCGATTCCCTGAGCTTGAGCGTTGACTGCGGTATTTATTCCTATAACCTCACCTTTCAGATTTAACAAAGGCCCTCCGGAATTGCCCGGGTTAATAGCTGCGTCAGTCTGAATCAAATTCTTGTATTGGCGATCTTCTATGGTTATGGGACGCCCTTTAGCTGAAATAACACCGGTTGTTACCGTATGATCCAACCCATAGGGCTGACCAATGGCAATTACCCACTCACCGACCCGCATTTTATCAGAGTCTCCCAAGGGCAATACTGGATAGTCATTGCCTTCTATTTTCAGCACGGCTAGGTCCAGATCCCGATCCTGTCCTACTACCTGGGCAGGTATTTCTTTTTTCTTCCCGTTTAGCTGGACCGTTACCGAGGCAGCGTTTTCAATAACATGCTGATTGGTCAGTATATATCCATCCTTGGTGATCAAAAACCCGGTACCAATACCAGTTTCATAGCGCGGGCTGGTATCGTATCGGAACTGATCACCAAAAAACTGGCGGAAAAAGGGATCATTAAAAAATGGATTATCAGATATGGAGTTTACCTGTACTTTTGCTTTGATATTAACCACCGCCGGGCTGGCTTTATCTACTATATCCGCCACCGTCATGGCACCTTGAGCCAGCGGCAAAGAAGCAGTTATAGTACCCGTCTGGGGCTGAGTTTCTACTGTAGCAGGTTCTTCATTGCCGGTAAGAGCCGCCCATAGGGAGATGCCCTGTTGGTCAGCTACAAATGCTCCCCCAAGAATAAAGGCTATCACAAACAAAATTAAAATTTTGGTAAACCTTTTCATTAAATCATCTCCTTCTCAACTACTGTTCTGTTGATAATTATAACCAATAAATGTGAAGGTTCAGTGAAAAATTGACGATGAAACCGGTAAAATATCCACTATTCGTGAATTGTCATGCCTGGCAGGCCTCTGTTCCCGAATACGTATGGTATTTGTAAAAAACGTTTGCCCAATAGAGGATAAATTTATATAATTAGGAGCAATATTTACCAAATAGAGGTAGCTGGTCATGCACATAACTGCTCTGTTTACTACCGCTTTCATCGTGGGCCTGTCCGGTGCTATGATGCCTGGCCCCTTATTAACCGCCACTATGGTTTCCAGTGCGGAAAGAGGATGGGGAGCCGGTCCTCAGATAGTGCTGGGACATGCCCTGCTGGAACTAACCCTGGTGGCTGCCCTGCTGGCAGGAATAGCCCAATTCCTAATGCGGCCTACGGTAACTATGGTTATTGCACTGGTAGGTGGAATCTTTTTGATTTACCTGGGCATCACCATGATAAAAGACGTGTGGAGCGGACGCCTAACCACCATTAACACTGACCCCGCTCAGCCCACCTCCTCACCCGTGACTATGCATCCGGTGTTGGCCGGGATATTAATATCATTGTTTAATCCTTACTGGTCAATATGGTGGGCTACAGTTGGCCTGGGATACCTTACTCTATCACTGCGTAGCGGCGCCGTAGGAATAGCGGCTTTTTTCTCCGGGCACATTTTATCTGACCTGTTATGGTATACCTTGATAGCTGTCACGGTCAGCCAGGGGCAGGCTTTTCTATCCCCGCGAATTTACCGGGCTGTTCTAGTGGGCTGCGGGATGTTTATGCTGGTTTTAGGGATCGGTTTCCTCTATTCCGGGCTAAGTTCTTAAAAAAAGCCCGTCGGCGACGGGCGGCACAATATTCACATTGCATAAGTATTACTTTTGGATCAGCTCTTTTCCTTTAACAATGGTTAAACCATGCTGTTCCATCCAGAATTGGAAATCCAGATCATCCTCTGGTCTCCAGGGACGGGAAATAGAGAAATGGACCTTCAGAAAGTTCAGTAAAGCCCTTATCATATGCCTCACCCTCCTTGCCAGGCTCCTTTCGAGCCTATCACCACGGTTCGCATCATGCCAGGCAATCGACTGAGACCAGACTCCGTATCATCCACCTGGACCTAACGGACTGTCTGAACTAGCTATTCTTTTATCCATCCACTCTACTTTTCACCTTCATAATACTACGGCAGAGTAAGTTTGTCACCCAGTTGTCCCCAGTTAATTAATAGACCAGCTAACGGATCTCAAACTCACAGTCCATAACTGCGGTAATCTCCTTATCCAGCGAGGAGGGTATCATTAATCCCATAGTCAGAAATCTCCTTGGAATACAGGGGTGTGATCTGGAATACTCCCATTTTAGCTGAACGCAATGCTCCCACCTTACTGTTGGTATTCTCAGCGATTTGCTCTGCCCGGGTACGGGCATCTTGAGTAGCCAGTGCCAGCATTTCAATTTTCAGGTCAGCAATTTTGGTATAGATATAATATTTATTGAATTACTTCAACGGTGTCTCCGGTTTGAATCCAACCGGAAGACAATACCCGGGCGAAGATCCCTTCCAAGGGCATTACACAGGTACCAGTCTGTTTTTTTATAGCACAGCCCTGATTATGACACTCCTTGCCAATCTGGGTTACTTCCAGTAAAACTTCCCCTATCTTCAGCCGGGTTCCCAGCGGAAGAGATGCCACCTCCAGGCCATCCACGGTTATATTCTCGGCAAAGTCTCCATGGAAAACGTCTGCACCCAAGGCTTTCATTTTTTCAAAGCTGGACCAGGATAGAAGGCTAATCTGACGATGCCAGGTGCCGCTGTGAGCATCGCTTTTTATACCCCAGTCTTTTTCCACATAAGCTTTTCCTACATCATGTTTCTTTTGGCCCTTCTTTTCTGAGATATTAACCGCTAATACTCTTCCTTGGTTTGGCATATCCTTCCCCCTATTCAATTGAATCTCCCTGTTTTATAAGCCCAGCCTTGCCAATTAATTTTGATATTAAACCCTCCCTGCTTTCGGGTTACTTTCCTCAATTCTAAGTAAAAGACCTTTAGTTATGCAAGCCGGATATTCACAACGAAGGTTTCACAGATATAGCTAAAATAGCTTCTGTCCGCTTAAATTGCTGCATAGTATTTAACCATAAACCATAATCCTTGTTATTAAATGGAAACACCAACCATTATTGACATCCATTTACTGTACGAGTATATTGTATACAGTGGGTGCTTCGCTTGAGGCGAAGTGCCCATAGCCTTTATTTAAATATTTCTTCCATTTAATAGAAAGCATCTGGAGGAGGAGAGTTTATGCCTAGTATTTCACTTTCGCCTGGAGTTCACAGACGACTGGTGCAACAACTTACAGAACTGGAAGAACGCAAAGCCTCGCTGATCAACAATTTTTACCCGTTGCCTTCCCGGGAACGTGAAGAATTCGCCCGCTTGCTGGATGAATATCTACAGCGAATTGAGGCCTTGGTGAACACAGCTTCCCTCCAGGAAAACAGTAACGACAATTCACTGCCTTTCGTAACTATTGATTGTGCGGTAGAAGTAAAGAATTTGGATAATGGACAGATTTACAATTGGCATGTGGTCATACCTGCTGAATCCAAGGTGTCTAAAGGATGTGTCTCCTGCCTGTCCCCCGTGGGTAAGTCACTTCTGTTGAGTCGGACGGGGGATACCATAACTGTTAATGCTCCCCGTGGAACAGCCCATTACCAGGTTTTATCAGCAGTTATGAATTGAGAAATTTCAGCTGGCTGATTATCCTGCCACATACAGCGGCCCAGTCGCTATACCGGCAGTTTCAGCCAGCTTTTAATTTGCTCGTTTATCACCCCTGGATAAATGATTGCTAACCAGATCCATTTACTTGCCCTCTTTTACCAGTCACCTAACTTAACGAGCTATGCCCTCTATGACCATTCTTCTTTCACAAACGCTCTGCTGCCAACTATCATTTCTGCTAATTAATGCATTTCTTTTTCCTATCCCAAGTTGTCTAATTATTCCATTAACTTTTTATATTCTAACGGAATACAATTTTACGTAAATTCATTTATTAATTATTACATTCTGCTATAATATTAGATATAAATGGCTTTGTGCCATAAATTGGGGGGGGTAAATATCATGAGGAGAGATTATCTGCAAATGTACAAAGACAAGCTTTGTACGGCGGCTGAAGCGGTCCAGTGTATCGAATCGGGGGATTGGGTGGATTACGCTTTGTTCAATGGTAAACCTGTAGCCTGCGACCAGGCCCTGGCGGCTCGCAAGGATGAATTGGAAGATGTCAAAATTATGACGGCAGTTACTCTTCCTCCTATTCCGGAAGTAGTAATGAAAGATCCCAAAGGCGAAGTATTTACCTATTTAGATCTTCAGTTCAGTGCGGCCAGCCGTATCATGCAGGACAAATGTGACGGCGTTTTTTATCATCCGGTCAACTTCGGAGAAGCAGAAAACTATTTTTCCGGGGTTTGGGATGATCCGGACAAGTACGGCGCTGTTCCCCGGAAAGCTTTTATAGTGCGGACCGCTCCTATGGATAAGAATGGTTATTTCAATTTCGGTATGAATAACTCGGTAACCTATGCTCAGATCAAAAGTGCTCGTAAGGTTATTGTAGAAGTAAACACCAACATACCGGTATGCTTGGGAGGAGCCCGGGAACAGGTACATATTTCCGAGGTAGATTATATCGTGGAAAGTGAAAATGAACCGCTTTTCGCGCTGCCTTCTGTTGATCCCACCGAAGTAGACCGGAAAATTGCCGAACACGTAATGTATCATATTCGAGATGGCTGCTGTGTCCAGTTAGGAATTGGAGCGATGCCAAATTTGGTCGGGAAAATGATCAACGAGACTGATCTAAAGGATCTGGGCGGCAACACCGAAATGTTGGTGGATGCTTATATGGACATGTGGGAATCAGGTAAAATGAACGGGAGAAGGAAAAATGTGGATGATGGGAAAATCGTCTATACCTTTGCTCTGGGCAGCCAGGAACTCTATGACTGGATGGACAACAACCCGGCCCTGGCATCCTACAACGTAGGCTATGTCAACCATCCCTTGCGTCTAGCCAGCATTGATAATTTGATTTCCATTAATCAAGCTTTGGAAGTAGACTTGTATTCTCAGGTCAATGCGGAAAGCTCTGGCATTCGTCAAATCTCAGGCAACGGAGGTATGTCAGACTTTGTAATGGGAGCTTATTGGTCCAAAGGCGGGCGCAGTTTAATCTGCTTGCCATCGACTTATACCGATAAAGAAGGTAAACTCCACTCCCGCATAGTTCCTTCTTTTAGGCCCGGAACCATCACCACCGTTCCCAGGCAGTTTGTACATATTATTGTAACCGAATATGGCTGGGAATCGTTTAAAGCCGCTTCTACCTGGGTTCGAGCTGAAAAACTAATAAATTTGGCTCATCCTGATTTTCGCGATGAACTGATTCGCGAAGCAGAAAAGATGAAGATATGGCGGCGAACCAATAAAATTGAGTAATCCTCCTGGAGTCATCTTCATTTGATGATAGCCCTTGGTTATGCATTATCCTGCAAAACCAAGGGCTTGGTTTATTTCACTGAAATTTGTTTGTAGGAACGATTCCTTTCTATAAGCAAACCGAAATTCTCCAATATGCTATTATGGTCATTAAGAAACCATTAGATTGCACAGGTATAAGCAATTTAACAAATTACGCTACGGGGTGAAAGAAATTTTGCACGAGGACAATAGATTTGAAGGGGACCCATCCAGTTCATTTTGGGAAGACGAGCTTGAGGACAATCATATATCATCCCGGCGGCACAGCTGGCCTATTAGAATTGGTGCCTTACTATTACTGGTGGCTTTTGTTGCATTCGCCTATGCTTGGCTGCCCCATATTTTACCTCCCCATTTGGACTTTTTGCAGCAAAACCAGGAACTCTCCCAGGAACAGGTGGTTATAGACAGCCGCCCGGCAGTGGTAGGAATTAAAGTAGTTAAAAATGACCCAGCCTCCAGCGTATTCCGATCAACCCGCACTGGCACTGGTTTTAATATAGATCCCCAGGGCTTAATTATTACTAATCGCCATGTGGTAGAGGGAGCCCAGTCCGTGCATATAACCTTTTCTGAAGACAAAACCATCGTCAGTAACTCTATCGAACTGGTAGAGGGAGCTGACCTGGCCATAATACGCCTGGAGGAAGAAAATCTTCCTTATTTACCTGTAAGTGACCAGCTGGCTGAACCCGGACAAACGGTCACTATTATAGGAAACCCTCGGGGCATTCCCCGAGTAGCAGTACGCGGTATTGTAAAAGAATACTACGCCAGCGATTCAGCTCCCCTGGTGTTCAGTATTGAGGCCCTTATCGAACCTGGCAGTAGCGGCAGCCCGGTCCTGAATGAACAAGCTGAGGTAGTGGGCATTGTATATGCCCTGCAAACCCCTTCCTCAGATCACCAGGAAGCCAAGCTGGCACTGGCTATACCAATCACTTACCTTCCTTGAGCTGTCCTGCATGCGTACCTGCCTGGTTAATTGCCACACTATTCATAATTTTGGGACAATATGGTTGACCCCGGTCTAAAATTTGTTAACATAGATAATATATAGTAATTCCTAATTCTGGTTAAGGAGGTAGTAAAATGTCTGATCCCAATGTCGCTACTCAGGCTCCCCCCGACGCTGAGGCTATGCAAGCCATTATGGCGAAAATAGCCAGGGTTCAAAAGATTCTCGGTTTCCTGGCCTGCTGTCAGCTTTTGCTAGCCTTGTTTTTCCTGGCCACCCCCTTCCTGCCCGCAGCACTGGGTGTATCCGCCTATGCATTCGGATTCATGCTTTTGGCCCCCTTCCTATTAGGACTATCTTATGCCGCTTATTTAGCTAAAAAGGATCTCTCCTTTGCTAAGGTTGTTTTCCGTAATACGGCCATATCCCAGATTGGCTTTTTGCTAATTGCATTGTACGGGTACTTCACCGCTCCTTCGCTTTTAATATTGATTCTGGCGGCCATTGCTCTTATTCTTGGCGGTCTCGCTTGCCTGGTTATTTACCAGGCTTCAAAACAATAGTATTAATAATGCCAAAGGCTCGAGTTGGTGCTCGAGCCTTTCTTCTGATATGCAAGTTAAAAATTGAAAATGGGCAATCCCGATGGGCAAATTTAGCTTAGCTCGCCTTCATCGCCGGCATCTTCGGTGAATTCTGCCGTCAAGGCACGAAGATTTTTCGAGGCTTCAGCAATGCTTGCTGCCAGGTCCACAAAACTTCTAAAGGTATTTAGCTGTTCTTGGGTGAGATTGCTTACCTGCTCCATACCGGCAGCAGACTGTTCTGTACTGGCGGAAATATTTTGGATCCGTTGAACAACCTCGTCAGTGGCGGCAATTATCTCTTCAAGTATGGCTGACAGCTCCTGAATAGCTAAGTCAATGTGACCGGCTCCCTGTTCGACCTCCTCAAACATTTGCTGTGTTTTTAGGGCTGCATCTACTTGAGACACCTGCAAGTCAGCTGCATTCGCCATCTCTGTTGCAGATGATTCTATGTCTTTTATCATGTTATTAATTAATCCAGTAATATTTTGGGCTGCAGATGCTGATTCCTCTGCCAACTTGCGTACTTCCTCAGCAACGACAGCAAAACCCCTCCCGGCCTCACCGGCTCGGGCCGCTTCAATAGCGGCATTTAAGGCTAAAAGGTTAGTCTGATCGGCAATCCCCGTGATCAAGGCTACAATACCTTGTATTTGTTGGGACTGGACTTTCAGCTTATGGCTGGCCTCTTGTACTGCTGTCTGAGTCGTACTGTTTTGTTCCATTAAACCCATAAGTTCATTCATAGTCTCGAGTCCGGCAGCTACAATACTTTTGAATTTGCCAGACTGCTCGGTAACTTGTTGCACATTTATCCCTGCTGTTCCCAGAGCTTGGTTCATTTGCTGTATTACTTCAGCAGTACGGCTAGTATTATCGGCCTCATCCTCTACTGCTTTTGCCATCTCCTCCATTGTTGTTGCGACCATTTGTGCTGATTCATAACTCTGGGATGAAGAGTTTTTCAATTCATCTGCTGATGCAGCAAGTAAATCAGATCGCTCCCTTATACCGACCGCGATTTGATGAAGATGTTGGGTTTTGAGTTCTGCTTCTTCCTGTCCCTTTTGGGCTATTGCCGTTAAATGCGCCGTAAAAAAGGCGGCTAGGGCTGCCATAACCCCTATTAAAACCAAGTCGGTGTATCTGATTAATAGCATGCTGCTGTTGCCGATAATTTGCGGAAAAAACAATATGGAAGCCGTATATACAGCAATAACATAAAGAGTAGAAAATATTGAAAAGAATAGTTTGCCATAAAACACGCTAGCTACTATAACCAGAATAAGGTTAATGAAAGCCTCCGGCGACTGGGACACAATGGTATTGTAAATAAAGAGCATTATTCCCATCGAAATTATAACTACATATTTGCTGGCGGGATGAATTGGAAAGCGATGGGTAATAACGCGCGTGGCTATGTACAGCACAACCGTTATTAACAAGCATAGCAATATAACCGACAATTTCAGATTGTCTCGACCGGCAAAATAAGCGGCGATAGTCGCCAGGTATCCCAAAGCTATGGCTATTGCTGTAGCAATTAGGATTAAACGGTTCCTGCGGATATAGAGTTCCTCCATATGAATTCTCCTTTGGCTGACCAATATAATAATTAACATTTTATCGAATATTCGGATATATTACAATAATTGCTAATAATTTGTGTTGTTAATCAGTGATAATGTCATAACATAACTAATCAGGGAAAATGTCATCCCCCACTAGAGTATAATGGGAGGATGAAAACAGAAATGAGTAAACAAGAAGCGAGAAGAATAACTATTATTGAAGAACTATTGGCAGGTAGATTTACCAACAAGC
>Ga0116179_1000837_pt1 | contig 23641 bp, 21 predicted proteins | sample AD_UKC071_MetaG_FD_89751 | JGI IMG/M metagenome (GOLD analysis project Ga0116179, IMG submission 89751) | Active sludge microbial communities of municipal wastewater-treating anaerobic digesters from USA - AD_UKC071_MetaG | ecosystem: Engineered > Bioreactor > Anaerobic > Digestate | place: USA...
AATCTGTTCTACTTTAATTTTCTCGCCAGCAGCAACACGATACTGTTTGCCACCGGTTTTTATGACCGCGTACATGTAAACCTCTTTAACTTGAGTCTTCTGCAGACGGATTTCCGCAGAGCCATAGATTCTAGCCCGATCCGAGACCCTTGGCAAGTCAGCCCCCCGCCTCCACTTGTGTGCAAAGGCTTCTTCCTATAATTTCGAAAAACCTCCTCTAGCACTGCCTTGACCGCCACTCCACCCGCCCGCCCCACAGATCTTTCCCTCATCGCCAGCGACATGTCCGAGGTGGACAAGGTCATCTCCATGCGGCTTGACTCGGGTGTTCCCCTGGTCGGCGAGGTTGCCCGCTACATCATTGCCGCCGGCGGCAAGCGCCTGCGGCCCGCCTTGCTGCTGCTCATGTGCGGCGCCCTGGGCTACCAAGGTGCGCAGCACTTCAACTTGGCAGCCGTCGTCGAGTTCATCCATACAGCCACCCTGCTGCACGATGATGTCGTGGACGACTCCACCCTGCGCAGAGGCAGGCCTACCGCCAATGAATCGTTTGGCAATCCAGCCAGCGTGCTTGTCGGGGATTTTTTGTACTCCCGCGCCTTCCAGATGATGGTACAGACCCAGAACATGCGGGTCATGGAAATCCTCGCCGAAGCCACCAACATCATCGCGGAGGGTGAAGTGCAGCAACTCATGAACATGCACGACGCCAGCCTTGATGAAGTTGGGTACCTCAAAGTCATCCGATCCAAAACAGCCAAACTATTCGAAGCCAGCGCCCGACTAGGTGCCATTTTGACCAACTGCCCCCAGGCCATCGAGGAGGCTTGCGCGACCTACGGCAGGTCACTGGGAACTGCATTCCAGGTGATTGATGACGTGCTTGACTACGACGGCAACGCGACAGAGATGGGGAAAAACCTCGGGGATGACCTACGAGAGGGCAAAGCCACGCTCCCTCTCATTCTGGCCATGCAGCGCGGTACGGGCGAACAGCGCCTGGTGATTCAGAACGCCATCGAGAACGGTGCGACCGAAGAGTTGGACACCATCATTCAGATCGTCAGGAGCACCGGCGCTCTGGCTGGCGCGCGCGCTGCAGCAGCGCAGGAGGCAGAAACTGCCATTGCAGCAATTTCCACATTCCCATCGAATGAACACACCACAGCTTTGGTACAATTAGCGGCTAACTTGCTCGGTCGCAGACACTGATCCTGCGGCATCTATACCGAGCATACGGGGTGTAGCTTAGCCTGGTAGAGCGCTACGTTCGGGACGTAGAGGCCGGAGGTTCGAATCCTCTCACCCCGACCAGACTTCTGGTTGAACCCACATTCGTGACTTAATGGGTTTTTCTCCTCTATCTGATGCGTGCACATGCATCATTTACAGCCCAGACGCAATCAAGGATGATAGGATGAATTCTTTCGTTCTATTACATTTTTGGCTTCATGGCGGCTGTAGAAACACCCACAACTCCCACAACCCCTGATGCACTTCCAGGGCTGGGACGCGCCCTTGTTTCAGCAGGAAAGATCGGGCAAAAAGCGGCCGAAGAACTGTACAAGAAGGCTGTCGCCAGCCAGAGCAGCTTCATTGCCGAATTGACAAGCTCAGGGGCGGTGTCTGCATCCGATTTGGCCCACCACATGTCCCTGGCCTTTGCTGCGCCACTGCTGGACCTTGATGCCATTGACCCCATGCGTCTGCCCAGGGAACTGCTGGACAGCAAGATCTGCCAAGCCTACCGGGTGGTCGCACTCAGCAAACGGGGTAATCGTCTCATTGTTGCCACCGCCGATCCGTCCGACAAGGACGCCATCGAGAAGATCCAGTTTTCGACCCAAATGGGTGTGGACTGGGTCATTGCGGAGTACGACAAGCTCTCCCGACTAGTAGAAAATCGGAATAAGGTCGCCGGAGCCATCTCCGACGACCCTCTGAGTGCAGAGTTTGAGTTTGGAGAAATCGAAGAAACCACTCCGGTAGAAAGCTCCGAGCCTGCAGCAACGGAAGTGGATGACGCACCGATCGTCCGGTTTCTGCAAAAGATGCTACTGGACGCATTCAATATGCGTGCATCGGACTTGCATTTCGAACCCTACGAGCACCAATACAGAATCCGCTTCCGCATTGACGGTGAACTGCGCGAAATTACATCGCCGCCAATAGCCATTAAAGACAAACTGGCCTCACGAATCAAGGTCATCTCTCGGCTAGACATTTCAGAAAAACGACTCCCCCAAGACGGACGCATGAAGCTGCGGGTTGGTCCGGACCGGGTCATTGATTTTCGGGTCAGCACCTTGCCTACACTTTTTGGCGAGAAAATTGTTATTCGTATTCTTGACCCTAGCAGTGCACAGCTGGGTATTGATGCACTTGGATATGAAGCCATCGAGAAGGAACGCCTGTTGACCGCCGTAGGTCGACCATACGGTATGGTGTTGGTGACTGGCCCCACAGGCTCTGGGAAGACTGTTTCTCTGTATACCTGCTTGAACATTCTCAACAAGCCCGGTGTTAATATTTCAACCGCTGAAGATCCATCCGAAATCAATTTACCCGGTGTAAACCAAGTCAATATCAATGAAAGGGCTGGCCTGACATTTGCCATGGCACTTCGGGCATTTCTTCGGCAGGATCCAGACATCATCATGGTGGGGGAAATTCGGGATTTGGAAACAGCTGATATTTCTATCAAGGCGGCCCAAACCGGGCACTTGGTGCTGTCCACGCTGCATACCAACGATGCCCCCTCAACGTTGACCCGCATGCGAAACATGGGCATTCCCGCATTCAACATTGCATCCAGCGTAATTCTCATCACTGCCCAACGGTTGGCTCGAAAATTATGCCCCAGCTGCAAAACACCGGCAACCCTTCCGCACGAGGCACTGATCGACTCCGGATTTGAACAGCGTGAAATCGATGGAAGCTGGACACCGTATCGTGCTGTAGGCTGCTCTGCGTGTAACAATGGATATAAGGGTCGTATTGGTATTTACCAGGTAATGCCCATTTCTGAAGAAATTCAGCGAATCATTCTGGCAGATGGAAGCGAACTGGAGATTGCGGCCCAAGCCAAACGCGAGGGGGTACGCAGTCTCCGTCAAGCAGGCCTGCACAAGGTAAAAATGGGCATCACATCATTGGAAGAAGTCCTGGCCGTCACCAATGAGTAGAGCCATATAGAACATTAAAGGAACACCATGGCTATCAGTGCAGCATCCAGAGACATCAAAGAGTTTGTCTTTGAGTGGGAGGGCAAAGACCGGCATGGCAAGCAGGTCCGGGGGGAAATCCGCGCAGTTAGCGAAAACCAGGTACAGGCAACATTGCGCAGGCAAGGTGTATTGCCCACCAAGATCAAGAAACGCCGGATGCGATCTGGCAAGAAGATTCGCCCTAAAGATATTGCCATCTTCACACGGCAACTGGCGACAATGATGAAGGCCGGGGTACCCTTGTTGCAAGCATTCGATATTGTAGGTCGGGGCAATGCCAATACCAGCGTTACCAAATTACTGAATGATATTCGTTCAGACGTGGAAACAGGCACATCCTTAAGTGGGGCATTTCGAAAATACCCCATGTACTTTGACAATCTCTATTGCAACCTAGTAGAGGCCGGAGAGGCGGCTGGTATTCTTGAAGCGCTGCTTGATCGCCTAGCGACCTATATGGAGAAAACAGAGGGCATCAAGTCCAAGATCAAGTCAGCTCTGATGTACCCTACCTCCGTGATTATCGTGGCATTTATTGTTGTCACCATCATCATGATATTTGTGATTCCAGCTTTCAAAGAAGTTTTTTCATCCTTCGGCGCGGATTTACCTGCCCCAACCTTGCTGGTGATGGGCATTAGTGATTTTTTTGTTAAATATTGGTGGCTTATTTTTGGAGTATTGGGTTCCGGGGTCTTCTTTTTTATGCAGGCTTGGCGGCGCAGTGAAAAAATGCAGATGTTCATGGATCGGCTACTCCTGAGAGTTCCTGTGTTTGGTCCCTTGATTGAAAAATCATGTATCGCGCGCTGGACACGAACCCTCGCCACTATGTTTGCTGCAGGTGTTCCTCTGGTGGAAGCACTTGATTCCGTGGGTGGGGCAGCTGGCAATTCGGTGTTCTCCATGGCCACGGAAAAAATCCAGCAGGAAGTGTCAACAGGTACCAGCCTCACGGTTGCCATGACCAATGCCAATGTGTTCCCCTCCATGGTTCTTCAGATGTGCGCCATTGGCGAAGAGTCCGGCTCCATCGATCACATGCTTGGCAAGGCTGCCGACTTCTACGAAATGGAAGTGGACGACATGGTGGCAGGCCTCTCCAGCCTGATGGAGCCCATCATCATTGTGTTTCTCGGCACCCTAATCGGTGGCATTGTGGTATCCATGTATTTGCCGATTTTCAAGCTTGGACAGGTTGTTTGATGCCGGAGATGCAGTGGTTCGACACCATCCTGGGCGGTGTCATGGGTTTGTTATTAGGCAGTTTTCTCAATGTGGTGGTGCACCGGTTACCCAAAATGATGGAGCGCCAATGGGCAGCAGAGTCGGCAGAGTGGTCCGGCCAGGCCGTGCAGAAGGCAGAGCGATTCAACCTGAGCACTCCGCGCTCCCATTGCCCCCATTGCCAGCACCAGATCCGCTGGTTTGAAAATATCCCCGTCGCCAGCTATCTCGCCTTGCGTGGCAAGTGTTCTGCATGCGGTGTGCACATCAGTGCACGTTACCCGCTGGTGGAGTTGACCACCGGAGCCCTACTTTCCTTTTGCGCTTGGCATTGGGGGTTGACCTTCGCAGGTCTGGCTTGGGGACTGTTCTCTGCATTCTTGCTGGCGCTGGCACTGATCGATTGGGACACCACTCTGCTTCCAGATGACATCACGCTGCCCCTCCTGTGGGGTGGGTTGGTGGCATCGGCCATGCAATGGACCTCGGTGTCTCTGCCTTCTGCCGTATGGGGTGCCGTTGCCGGTTATCTGTCTCTCTGGTCCGTCTACTGGATCTTCAAGCTGCTTACCGGCAAGGAAGGCATGGGGTATGGTGATTTCAAACTGTTCGCAGCGCTAGGTGCGTGGTTTGGAGTCCAGGCCCTGATCCCCATCATTCTGATGGCGTCCGTCATTGGCGCCCTGGTAGGCATTACCATGAAATTCACCCACCAGCTTCGGGAAGGCGGCTACATACCCTTTGGCCCATTTCTGGCTGGTGCTGGCTTCGCGGCCATGCTGTTTGGTCCGGAGTCCATCCTCCGGGCCATTCATTTGTCGTAATAGGGAGGCTTACATGGCTGCCTTGCGTCTGGGCCTGACAGGAGGGATTGGCTCCGGCAAATCCACGGTCGCAGGCATGCTGGCAGAGTTAGGGGCGTCCGTTTTGGACGCCGATGCAGAATCACGGCGAACCACGGGCGCAGGCGGTGCTGCGATTGGTCCCATTGCCACCCTCTTCGGCCCCCAGTTTATCGACGCGCACGGTGCCCTGAACCGTGACGCAATGCGCGCAAGGGTGTTTGAAGACCCTTCGGCTCGCAAACGTCTGGAGGAGATCATTCACCCGCTGGTGCAGGATGCCATCACCCGGCTTGCCGAGCAGGCCAACGCATCGGGCTCCAAGTGTGTGGTGTTTGACATCCCCTTGCTGGTGGAGTCTGGCAGATGGCCCGCCAGGCTGGACGCCGTCCTGGTGGTGGACTGCGAAACCAGGACCCAGATTTCCCGCGTTGCCCGCCGCAACGGTCTGCAAGAGGATGCGGTGCTCGGCATCATCCAGGCGCAAGCACCTCGCCCCCAACGGCTGGCGGCGGCCGATATCGTCATTTTCAACGACGGCAAATCGTTGGACGAATTGCGTGCAGAAGTCGCTTCTATGGCCAGAAGGTTCGGGCTATGATGCTCGCCACTTGGAAGCGAACCGCGTGATCCTGTACGAATACCCATTCAATGAACGCATCCGAACCTATCTGCGCCTGGAGCAACTGTTCCAGCGACTGGGTGAGTTGATCCCCTCAGCGCAGGCATTACAGCACCACTACGCACTCACCACGATCTTCGAGATCATGGATGTGGCTGCACGCGCAGATCTGAAATCCGACGTCCTGAAAGATCTGGAAAAGCAAAAACATGTCTTGCAGGGCTACAAGGGCAACCCGTCCATCGCAGAGTCCGTGCTGGACAAGGTCATTGCCGAGTTGGACCAATGCTTCACAGCGCTGAACGGGCAGGCCGGAAAAGCCGGCCAATCACTCACCGAAAATGAATGGCTCATGGGCATCCGTAGCCGTGCAGGCATCCCTGGCGGCACCTGTGGTTTTGACCTGCCCGCCTACTATGCATGGCAGCACAAGAGCAGTGCCTTGCGTCAGCAGGAATTGACGCGGTGGGCATCGACTCTGGGTTTTCTTGCTGAAGCTGTCTGCCTCCTGTTGCGCCTGCTTCGGGATTCTGGTGTCCCGCAGAAAGTGATGGCAGAGCATGGGCAGTTCCAGCAAAACCTGCCACAAGGGCGCACCTACCAACTGCTACGCCTGCGCATCGACCAGGCGCTGGACCTGGTTCCTGAAATCAGCGGAAACCGCCTCATGGTGTCGGTGCGGCTGATGCGGCAGGGTGAGGATGGTCGCCTGCATGCCTCCACAGAGGCTTGCGGTTTTGAACTGACCCTGTGTGCATGACCGGCGAAAAATCAAGCCCTGCGAAGCGAACCCCACAGGCGGGTGACGCCCCCAAGGTTGTGAAATGCCCGACTTGCGGCGGCCCCAGCCTCTATGCTCCAACCAACGCCTACCGCCCCTTCTGCAGTGAGCGCTGCAAGAACATCGACTTCGGTGCCTGGGCCAATGAAGATTTCAGTGTTCCCACCGAAGGCCCTCCGGAAGATGAAACCTTCGGCGACCCCCGGTTACAGCACTGAGCACCTGCGGCCTTAAGTGGTCTGCATTACTGCAGGCAACATACAGAGCTCACCAGACCACCCCTGCTCCTGCGCCATCCATTGCAGCACGGGGAAGGCCCCAGGCAGCACCGGATGCACCTCCAGAGGCAAGCGCTGCCAGGCCATCGTCTGTCCTTCGCGCATCTCGAAGCTGCCCGACCAGTCAAACACCTTGCACCAATGCAGGCGCACCAGGGCATGGGGATAGTCGTGCTCGGTCACCTTCCACACGGCAGCCTGGCCGATGGTCACCCCCAGTTCTTCGATCAGCTCGCGCCGCAGGGCCTGTTCCACCGATTCACCCGCCTCCAGCTTGCCCCCCGGAAACTCCCAGTACCCGGCATAAGGCTTTCCTTCCGGGCGGGAGGTCAGCAGCATCGCGCCATCTTCGCGAAAGAGGATACCTACCGCCACTTCGGTGTGCTGGCGCACTACCAGTGTCGCCACGTCACCCATGCTGGCGGCCGGCATAGTCACGGGCGAACTGGTAGGCTACCCGGCCACTGCGCGAACCACGCTCCAGCGCCCATACCAAGGCCTCGGGCTTGGCAGCGCTGATGGCATCGGCCCCCACACCAAAGGACGACAGCCACTGCCCCACGATGGTCAGGTACTCGTCCTGGCTGAACGGATAAAAACTCACCCACAGGCCAAAACGCTCGGACAGGGAAATCTTTTCCTCGACCACTTCACCCGGGTGGACTTCACCATCGTCCGTGTGGGTATAGGTCAGGTTCTCCGCCATGTACTCGGGCAGCAGATGGCGCCGGTTGCTGGTCGCGTAGATCAGCACATTGGGCGTAGCAGCCGCCACCGAACCATCCAGGATGGACTTCAGCGCCTTGTAGCCGGGCTCGCCATCCTCGAAGCTCAGGTCGTCGCAGAACACCATGAACTTCTCCGAACGGTCGGATACGGTATCCACGATGTCGGGCAAGTCGGTCAGGTCGGCCTTGTCCACCTCGATCAGCCGCAGGCCGCGGCTGGAGAACTCATTCAGGCAGGCCTTGATCAAGGACGACTTTCCCGTACCCCGCGCGCCCGTCAACAGCACGTTGTTGGCCGGTTTGCCCTCCACGAACTGCAGGGTGTTGCGGAAGATCTTCTCTTTCTGGGGGTCGATCTCGCGCAGGTCATCCAGGCGCATCTGCGCCACGTGGCGTACCGGCTCCAGAGAACCGTGGCCCGAACTGCGCTTGCGGTAGCGCCAGGCAATGGATTGCGACCAGTCGGGCTGCGCCATCGGCTGCGGCAGGATGGATTCGATACGCGCAATCAGTTGCTCCGCACGCACCAGCAAATGCTCGAATTTCTCGTTCATAGGTTCAGGAGCGGTAGTCCGCATTGATCGTCACGTATTCATGGCTGAGATCGCAGGTCCACACCGTATCCGCTGCAGCACCACGGCCCAGCAGCACCCGCACGGTGATCTCGCTCTGTTTCATCACCCGCTGGCCATCCTCTTCCCGGTAGGCCGGGTTGCGCCCACCCTGCACGGCCACATGGACGTCGTCCAGGTACAGGTCGATGCCCGTCTGGTCCAGGTCGTCGATGCCGGCATACCCCACGGCCGCCAGGATGCGGCCCAGATTCGGGTCGCTGGCGAAGAAGGCGGTCTTCACCAGAGGCGAATGGGCGATGGCATAGGCCACCTGTCGGCACTCCTCGCCCGTTTTCCCGCCTTCCACCCGGATTGTTATGAATTTTGTAGCACCCTCCCCATCTCGCACAATGGCCTGGGCCAGTTTTTGTGCCACATCCAGCAGTGCTGCCTTCAGTGCAGCCCCATCGGTGCTGTCCAGGGAGGTGATGGTGTTGTGGGCCGCCTTCTGGGTTGCCATCAACAGGAAGGAGTCGTTGGTGGACGTGTCGCCGTCGATCGTCACCCGGTTGAACGATGCGTCAGCCAGCTCCCGCACCAGCGGCTGCAACAACGCGGGGGCAATACGCGCATCCGTGGCGAGAAAACCCAGCATGGTGGCCATGTTGGGGCGGATCATCCCGGCGCCCTTGCTGATGCCCGTGATGGTGACCGGCACACCACCGATCGCCACGCGGGTGCTGAACGCCTTGGGCAGCGTATCCGTCGTCATGATGCCTTCGGCTGCACGCACCCAGTGGTCCTGCCGAGCGTCCCCGATGGCGGCGGGCAGGCCTGCTTCGATGCGGTCCACCGGCAGCGGCTCCATGATCACGCCGGTGGAGAAGGGCAACACCTGCGCTGGCTGCACATCCAGCAGCCGGGCCGCCGCCGCACTGGTGGCGCGCGCCCGCGCCAGGCCGTCCTGGCCGGTGCCGGCATTGGCGTTACCTGTGTTGATGACGATGGCCCTCACACCCGCCGCAGTGGCCAGGTGCTCACGGCACACCTGCACCGGTGCGGCACAGAAGCGGTTGCGGGTGAAGACACCGGCCACCGCAGTGCCTTCGTCGAGCAGAAACACCGTCAGATCCTTGCGGCCGACCTTGCGGATGCCCGCCTCCGCCACACCGATGCGAACACCGGGAACACCATGGATATCAGCGGGGAGCGGAGCAGCGAGATGGACTGGCATGGGCAACTTTCAGAAATGGAGCGTCGATTATCCAAAAAACAAATTGCAGACGGACGTCTGCCGCAAATGACAAAACGGGCCGCAGCCCGTTTTGCACCTGAAGACCTATCTAATCAGACAAGCTGGCCGTGGCAGGCCTTGAACTTCTTGCCGCTGCCGCAGGGGCAGGGGTCATTGCGCCCCACCCGCATGCCTGCAAAGGCATTGGCCCCGGCTGCTGCGGCCGCAACCGCCGGGGCGGCACGGGTCTCCACCTCGCCCGACTCGGTGGGGGCAGTGTAGGTGACGTTGACGATGCTGCTTTCCGCCCGGTTTTCCATGGCCTGTGCAGCTTCCCCGATCTGGTCGCCGGACTGCACACGCACGGTCATCAGGGTGCGGGTGACTTCGTCCTTCACCTGGTCCAGCAGCTGGCCGAACAGCTCGAAAGCCTCGCGCTTGTATTCCTGCTTGGGCTGCTTCTGCGCATAACCACGCAGATGGATGCCTTGGCGCAGGTAGTCCAGCGCGCTCAGGTGCTCACGCCAATGCGAGTCGATGCTCTGCAGCAGCACCATGCGCTCGAACTGGGTAAAACCTTCACCACCCACCTGGGCCAGCTTGGCAGCATAGGCATCATTGGCAGCATGCACCACCTTCTCGACGATTTCCTCGTCGGTGATGGCTGCTGCAGCCTCGATGTCCTTGGACAAGGACAGGTTTAAATGCCACTCTTCGGCAAGCACCTTTTCTAGCGCGGGGACATCCCACTGCTCCTCCACCGACTCGGCAGGCACGTACTGGCGCGCCAAGTCGGTGAAGCTGCCTTCGCGCAAGCCGGAGATCTGCGGGGTGAGGTCTGTCGCGTCGAGAATCTCGTTGCGCTGCTGATAGATCACTTTGCGCTGGTCGTTGGATACATCGTCGTATTCCAACAACTGCTTGCGCACATCGAAGTTACGCGCTTCCACCTTGCGCTGAGCCGACTCGATGCTGCGCGTCGCGATACCAGCTTCGATGGCTTCGCCATCGGGCATCTTGAGGCGGTCCATGATGGCACGCACCCGGTCGCCTGCAAAAATACGCATCAGCGAATCGTCCAGGCTCAGGTAGAAGCGGGACGAGCCCGGGTCGCCCTGGCGGCCCGAGCGGCCACGCAACTGGTTGTCGATACGGCGCGACTCGTGGCGCTCGGTGGCGATGATGCGCAGCCCCCCTAGCTGGGTAACCTGCGCATGCTCTTGCGCCCATTCGGCCCGCAGGCGCGCAACTTCTGCCTCTTTGGCAGCAGCATCCAACGCATCGTTAGCATGCACCTCTTCAATGGCTTTTTCGATATTGCCACCCAGCACGATGTCGGTTCCCCGGCCTGCCATGTTGGTGGCGATGGTGATCATCTTGAGCCGACCAGCCTGGGCCACAATGTCGGCTTCACGCGCGTGCTGCTTGGCGTTGAGCACCAGATGCGGCAGCTTTTCGCGCTGCAGCAGTTCGTCGATGATTTCCGAATTCTCGATGGAGGTGGTCCCCACCAGCACCGGCTGGCCGCGCTCGTAGCACTCGCGGATATCCTGGATGGCGGCAGCGTACTTTTCCCGGGTCGTCTTGTAGACCCGGTCCAGCTGGTCATCGCGACGGCTGGGGCGGTTCGGAGGGATGACCACGGTTTCCAGGCCATAGATTTCCTGGAACTCATAGGCCTCGGTATCGGCCGTACCGGTCATGCCGGACAGCTTGGCATACAGCCGGAAGTAATTCTGGAAGGTGATGGAGGCCAGCGTCTGGTTCTCGGCCTGGATGTCTACACCTTCCTTCGCCTCGACAGCCTGGTGCAGGCCCTCACTCCAACGGCGGCCCGACATCAGGCGACCGGTGAATTCGTCCACGATGACGATCTCGCCGTCCTGCACCACATAGTGCTGGTCGCGGTGGTACAGGTTGTTGGCCCGCAATGCCGCATACAGGTGGTGCATGAGGGAAATGTTGGCGGGGTCGTACAGCGACGCGCCTTCGGCCAGCAGGCCATGCGTAACGAGAAGGCGTTCCGCCGTCTCATGCCCCTGCTCGGTCAGGAACACCTGGTGGGACTTTTCATCCACCGTGAAGTCGCCCGGCTTGGTGATGCCCTCACCCGTGCGGGGGTCTGCCTCGCCTTCCTGGCGGGTCATAAGCGGCACCACCTTGTTCATGGCGATATAGGTCGCCGTGTGGTCTTCCGCCTGGCCACTGATGATCAAGGGGGTGCGTGCCTCGTCGATCAGGATCGAGTCCACCTCGTCCACGATGGCGTAGTTCAGCCCGCGCTGCACGCGGTCCTGGACTTCGTACACCATGTTGTCGCGCAGGTAGTCGAAGCCGTATTCGTTGTTCGTGCCGTAGGTGATATCGGCCTGGTAGGCGGCCTGCTTCTCTTCGCGGGGCATGTTGGGCAGGTTGATACCCACCTCCAGGCCCAGGAAGCCGTAGAGGCGGCCCATCCACTGCGCGTCGCGGTTGGCCAGGTAGTCGTTCACCGTGACCACATGCACACCCTTGCCGGTCAACGCATTCAGGTACACCGGCAGCGTGGCCGTCAGCGTCTTGCCTTCACCGGTGCGCATTTCTGCAATCTTGCCGTTGTGCAATGCCATCCCGCCCAACAACTGCACGTCGAAATGGCGCATCTTCATCACCCGCTTGGAGGCCTCGCGCACCGTGGCGAAAGCCTCGGGTAGCAGCGCATCCAGCGACTCCCCAGCCGCGATCCGGCTCTTGAACTCCTGCGTCTTGGCTTTCAGCGCATCGTCATCCAATTGCTCGAACGAGGGCTCCAGTGCATTGATGCGCTCCACCGTCTTGCGGTACTGCTTAATCAGCCGATCATTCCGACTGCCGAAAATTTTGGTGAGGATATTGGTCGCCATGAGTGCAAGGCCACCCCGTCATTCGCCTGAATGACCGGCGGGCAGCCGAAACCCTTCAAATAAGGTGGGAAGCAAATGGGGCCACCGCAGTAGATTGCAAGTTCTGCAAACTGCCTCGGCGCCAACCAGAGCGGGCATTTTACCCATGCCGCCCTCATGCCCGTCGGCAAAGCAGCTTGCCGTCCGGTTTCTCCGATAATCTGTGCTACAGCCCATCCCCCCACGCCTATCCATGTTCCGCCGTCACCACGCCATCTCCTTGCAGCAGGCTACCCAGGAATCCCCTACCCTGGCCCACCTGGCCGCGCTGACACAGGAGTCCCAGAACCGCCTCAAGGCACTGGATTCGCTGATTCCCGCCGGGCTGCGCAGCTGCCTCCAGGCTGGCCCCATCGATGGCACCAGCTGGTGCCTGCTAGTGACCAGCAATGCGGCCGCAGCCAAGGTGCGACAGCTCACGCCTGCCTGGCTGGCCCACCTGCGCAGCAAGGGGTGGAGTGTGAACGCGATTCGCCTCAAAATCCGCACATCCGCCCCCAACTGATCCGGCCCACAAGGTACGGACGCCCATGTCATACGCTTGCCACATTCCCACGGCATAACCATTGATCATCCTCTTTGAGTACCGACATGCGCTTCAACGTCACTCGCCGCAAAGCCCTTGTATTCGCCTCGTCCAGCCTGGCCGTAGGTGCCGCCCCTCAAGCCCAAGCGCAGGACTGGCCTGATCGCCCAATCCGTATCGTGGTTCCTTTTGCCGCTGGCGCCGGCACGGATGCGGTGGGCCGCCTCATGGCACAGAAGCTCGGGGACATCCTGGGGCAATCGGTGGTGGTGGACAACCGCACCGGCGCCTCTGGCGCCATTGGCACCCAACATGTAGCCCAAAGCCCAGCCGATGGCTACACCCTGCTGTTGGTCGCAGCCCCATTCACCACGGTGCCCGCCGCGCTTCCCTCCGCAGGCTATGACCCGGTGGGCCACTTCTCGCCCATCAGCATGATCGCCAGCGGCCCGCTCGTCTGGGCCATCAACAAGGACCTGCCGGTGCGCTCGATGCAGGACCTCATCGCGCTGGCCAAAGAAAAGCCCGGCTACCTCAACTACGGCTCCGCCGGTGCCGGGGGCATCAACCACCTGGTGCTGGAGATGCTGAAAAGCCGCTCGAACAGCTATATCACCCACATCCCCTACCGCGGCATCGCACCGGCCACGATGGACATGATTGGCGGACAGATCCACCTGGTGACCGGCACGGTGCCCGCACTGGCCCCCTTTATCAAGGATGGCCGCGTCAAGGCGCTCGCGGTGACCAGCGAAAAACGCTCCACCGCCCTGCCGGACGTGCCCAGCATGGCCGAAGCCGGTTTTGCCAACTTCGATGTCCTCAACTATTTCGGGTTGGTGGCACCACGGCACACCCCTTCCGCTGTGCTGGACAAGCTGAACGCCGCCGTGGCCAAGGCCGTGGGCCTGCCGGATGTCCGCACGCGTTTCGCGGCAGACGCCATCGAACCCGCAGCCGGCTCTGCAACACAGCTTGCGCAGTTCATTGCACAGGACTACCGCGGCTGGCAACGCGTGGTGGCGCAACAGAACATCAAACTCACCAACGCAGCCTGAAGGGGGAGGCTCCAGGCAGAGCGCATCCATTACGACAGATGATTAGGGCAATGTTCAACCGCTTCAGGTAGTTCGGGCGCCCGACAACGGCACCCGTGGCCACCATGCTGAGTCCGGGGTTGGACTTATCTCTGCCATCATTCAGACTTCTGCAAAACGCCCCTTCACGATCGCCGCTGCTTGGTCCGCTTGGGCTTGTCACTTAAGAATGCCCCCTCCCAGCGCCTTCAAAAAACGAAGCTCATGGACAGCGACTGATGGGACAGTTGCAACCTCACGCAAGTACCTTTCCGCTCGGAGTCGCAGCGGCGAATTGCACCTACTGCCGCACAATCTGACGAGCGAGCTTGAGAAAGCACGCGCGGTCTGCGCCACTCAGGGGCTGAAGTATTTCGTCCTGCAAGTTTTCAACGATCGGTAGCAGCTCTGAACGAACGCGCTTCCCCGCAGCTGTCAACGAAAGTTCGCGTGCTCTACGATCCCGTTCGCTGACGACTCGACGGATCCAGCCCTTCTGCTCCAGTCGATCGATCACACCGCCGATGGTGGCCCGATCGTAGGCGATCATCTCCGCGACACGCGCTTGATCCGTAGCTGGGTGAGCATGAATGGCGTCAAGGGCTGCAAATTGAACCGGCGTCAAATCAAAGCCTGCCGCCTGGGTACGTTGGACGAAAATATGGGTGGACTGCTGATGCAAGCGGCGTATCAGGTGCCCCGCCATGTCGAGTGAGTCCATCCCTAAGCTCCGTTTGAAGGGTCATTTTTGCATCGGGTGCACCGGTTGTGGCACCCACTGATAAGTGTACACATAGTATTGACGACATATAGTAAGTGTAGTTATTATTCACTTGCGCGTCGGCAAATCGTTCACGCCGCTTTCAATTCAAGGAGACTAGAGATGCAGTTCTACAAGAATGGCTTCCGGGGGGGCAACCCAGACGTGAAGCAGGCAGCGCCTAACCGGCGCAACAGAGGCACCAACGAACCGCTTCCCGAGAAGGTCGACGTGCTGATTGCCGGCACAGGGCCGGCTGGCCTTTGTCTGGCCGCGCAGCTGTCGCAGTTCCCCGAGATCAACACGATGATCACCGAGCGTATGCCCTGCAACATCATCAAGGGTAAGGCAGACGGCATCAACACGCGCAGCATGGAAATGTTCCAGGCCTTCGGTTTCGCCGACAAGGTCAAGCGCGAAACCTACTGGGTGAACCAGACCGCGTTCTGGATGCCGGACCCCACCAACCCCGAGCACATCAAGCGGGTTGGCCGTGTGCAGGACGTGGCAGATGACAGCTCGGAAATGCCGCACATCCTGATTAACCAGGCGCGGCTGCACGAACTGTTCCTGGAAGTGATGAAAAACTCGCCGTCGCGCCTTGAACCGGACTACGGCTGGGAAGTTGTGGGCCTGACGGTTGACCCCACGACCGATGATCATCCAGTGACCGTCACGCTCAAGGACTCCAGCGGCGTGAACTGGGGGACAACCCGAACGGTGCGGGCCAACTACGTGGTTGGCTGCGATGGCGCCCATTCGGCGGTGCGCAAGGCCATCGGCGGCGTGCTGCACGGCGATGCCGCGCACCAGGCCTGGGGCGTAATGGACATCCTGGCCAACACCGACTTCCCCGACGTGCGACAAAAGTGCCTGATCTCTTCTGCGAATGAGGGTAATGTGCTGATCCTGCCGCGCGAGGGCGGCTACGTGTTCCGGATGTATGTGGAGCTCGACAAGCTCAAGCCAGACGAAAAGGCGGCGAGTCGCAAGTTCACCCAGGACGACATGATTGCGGCGGCGAACCGGATCATCCGGCCCTATTCGATTGACGTGAAAGAGGTGGTCTGGTGGTCGATCTACGACATAGGGCACAGCATCACCGACAAGTTCGACGACGTGCCCGAAGGCTCAGACCGCGGTCCCCGGGTGTTCACTGCCGGTGACGCCTGCCACACCCACTCACCCAAGGCGGGGCAGGGAATGAACGTCTCGATGCAAGACACGTTCAACCTGGGCTGGAAGCTGGTGCACGTACTACAGGGCAGAGCCGACGTCAGCCTGCTGCGCAGCTATTCCAAAGAGCGACTCACCGAGGCCAAGCGCCTGGTCGAGACCGACCACAAATGGGCGCGGGTCATGTCGGCACCTACCACCCAGGCTGAGCGCGACGGCACGGAAGAGCCACGCATCATCCGCCAGTTCAAGGAGAACCTGGAGTTCACCGGCGGCACCGCCGTGAAATACGACCAGTCGTTCCTCTTCGGCCCGCCCACGCACCAGGCGCTGGCGAAAGGCGAAGAAATCGGCCGCCGCTTCCATTCGGCGCCGGTGGTGCGCTTGTCTGACGCCAAGCAAATGCAGCTCGGCCACGTGGCAGAGGCCGACGCGCGCTGGCGCATCTATGCCTTCGCCGCAAAAGCGGATAGCTCGACCCCGGGTTCGGCCATTCACAAGCTCGCCGACTGGCTGGAGACGGACCCGAAATCCCCGGTGGTCAGGCACACCCGCAAGAGCGAGGACATCGATGCCGTGATCGACTTCCGCGCGGTGTTTCAGCAGACCTTCGATCAGCTCGCCTACGAGAACATGCCGTCGCTTCTGAAGCCGAAGACCGGCAAGCTGGGCTTGCAGGACCATGAAAAGACCTTCTGCGTCGACCACAAGGGTGTCGGCGACATCTTTGACATGCGCGGCATCAACCGAGACAGCGGTTGCATGGTAGTGGTCCGCCCGGACCAGTACATCGCACACGTCTTGCCACTGGACGGTTTCGACGATCTGGCAGCATTTTTCGCCGGCTTCATGCGGTGATTTAACGCTGTCCACGCGGTCGGCAGAAAGGCCAGCCTTGGCATATACCGGGCTGCCGTCCGACAGATTGTGCGCTCGCCCCCCCGATCAGGCCGCTCTCTGGGTTAGATTAATCAAGTCAGCCCTTGGAGCAACTTGTTCAGGTAGTCGGCGCACAACTGCAACATGTCGTCGCGCTCTTCAACATGCGTGGCGCTGTAGCCGTGCCAGCAGTGGCGATCCTTGCAGCCCATCGCGTTCAGGGCGGCGTTCACCGAGGCCTCGGACATGGGGACAGTCTTATCGATGAACCCACTGAACACCTGCTCCCGCCCCCGCTCAGGCGTTGCAGGTACAGCGAGCACGAGCAGTTCCACCACCTGACGCGGCAGTGGTGCCATGGGGCCGGCCGTTACTCTTTGGGGACCTTGGTGCGTGGGGACAGCCCCCCAGGCAGGGGTTATGTCTTTCTTCTGGTGGCGTAGCTCCCGGGAATAGTAGGTTGCACTCCACTTGGAACAGCACAAGGTCAGCCACTCCATGAGCATCTCCTTGACGGTGTTACCCGCTCAACGGCTCCTGCAGCTCGATCACCTTGCGGGGTACGCCAGGGTCTTGCGCTTGCGGCAATGGCCGTACTCCCAGCGCCAGTATGTGCCCACTGCCGGCCAGCTTGCTGGGCTTCTGAGTGCCTTGGCGTTGCGATAAGGCTGCATCGGTAAGAGGCATGGCATATCACCTGAAAGCAAGCGAACGACAATGCACCTTGGTGAACGCCAAAGTGGTATTTTCAGAGGGGAAAATAAAAAGTCCACACGTTCTTGGAACTGTGCGGACTTCAAAATGGGATTGTCGGAGCCGAATTGCGCCATGCAACCTGCATGGATGCTGGGTTCTGGAAAACCAAATCTAAAAAGTACCGTCAAATTTTCTTGCTACCCCCGATTTACCCCTGCCTTCCCTCTTGCCGCCCACGTGCTCAAGCAAACCCCCAGGGGGTAAGTTTTCACCTTCCACACCCACGGTACACAGCAGAAAAGCGGAACCCCCTATAGGGCACGCTGTGACTAGAGAAAGGTCGGGGCGCGAATGACCCGTATCAGGGAGTGCCCAGGAGGACCCGTACGCAAGCCCGGGCACCAGCGGTAAACCAACCTGTCAAGCACTCTGTCAAGCAGTTTAAAAGGCTGTGCGCTAACGCGGCTGCGGGGCGCGAATGACCCGTATCGGGGACCCCTAGGGAGGACCCACAACCGATGGCATGTGCGCATCTTCCTTCGGGGTGTTGTCATTTTTTGCCGGGGACACCGGGGACAAACCAGAAAATCGCATCTAACCCATTGTCAGCATTGAAGAAAGTTGTCCCCGGTAAGCACCGGGGACAAACCTATATTTGCCGGGGACACCGGGGACAAATCAATCCGGGGACGTGCATAGAAGTTAGCCCCCGCTTCCTGCTGGTGCAAGTCGGGGGGCGGACAGACCCCATACAGGGCGCGAAAGGTGGCCTCACTCGCCCCCACCCGGGCGGCGGGGCAGGCGTGTGGCAAGGCCTACAAGTCCAACCCGAAGATGGCAGGCGGGATGCAGTAGCACCGCACCTTGCCGATGCCAGGCAGGCGGGTGCTGGTGGTGTAGCGTTCGGCCTCCGGGGCAGACAAGCAGCCATGCTCTGCCAGCACACGGCATACGGCCTGGTGATCGAAGCCGGCACACACCTCGCCCTTGAACGTCTCGGCCAGGATGAAGTATTCGCAGCTCACGCCTTCCCCCAGTGCAGGGGCCATGCGTTCGCCATACTCCCGTTGGTGATCGGCGTTGCTCTTGATGGGGTTGCCATCGCCGTCCACCATGCGGCGCACACCCGCCCGGTGCAGCGTCTTGGCATTGTGGTCATCCGATGCCCGGTGCCACCAGGTGAAGCGCCCTTCCCCGTGCGCCTCCAGGAAGCGCCGCACCTGGCGCAGCATGGCCGACACCTCGCCATTGCCAGCCCCGCCCCGTGCAGCCAGCCATGCATCGAAGCACGCACGGGCCGCCCGTTCGCTTTCACCCTGGGGCCAGCCGGTAAGCCCCGCCTCGGTGGCCAGCTCACCCGCCACGGCCACCAGGGCAAACCGGGCGGCCACCCGTTCCACCTGGCCGGATGCTCCCTGCGGCACCCACTGCCCCTGCAGGGCCTGCATGCCGGTGCGCAGGCGCTTGGACAGCGTGGCCCACTGGCTGCAGGCCCATGCGATGAACTCCAGCCCGGGGGCACCGTGGCAGGCCTGCACCTCGCGGGCCAGGTGGCTGGCGAAGGCAGCGCCCCCGGCGAAGTCGTGCAGCCGCTCAAAAGCCCCCAGGCCCGCGCCGGCATCGGCGGGTATGTCGGCCATGCGCACCTCTTGCCCGGTGCGGGTGCGCTTCATGCCTTCAGCCATATGGTCGGCCAGCCCCAGCTCTCCAGCGGACAGGAACAGCAGGCGCCAGGACAGGCGGGCACGGGGCGCACCGCCACGGGTTGCCCGGGCCTTGCTCTGCTCGTTGGCCAGCATGTAGGCGCATTCCCCGGCCACCTTGCCTTCCACCTGCGCCAGCTCGTCCAGGATCAGCAGCGCGTCACAGTGCTGGGCTGCGATGGCTTCCAGGGCGTTGTCGGTGGTGCGCCAGCGCTGCATGTAGCTGGGGCCACCGTTCACGCTGGCGGCCAGGCGCAGGGCGGTGGTCTTGCCAGAGCTGCTGTCGCCCCGAAAGTGAAAGCCCCCGCTCTCCATGCCAGCAGGGCGCAGCAGCGGCCCGGCGAAAGCGCAGGCCACGGCAAACACCAGGCGGCTGTTGCCCACGCACAGGGCGCCAATGCGGTCGCGCCAGGCATCGGCATCCTTGCGCACGCGAAAGGTGTTCTCCATCTGGCTGTCACTCTGGAACACGATGCGCTCGGCTTCGTCGCCAATGGTCTGGTGGGGTAGCACGTAGGCGGCGCCGCCTTCGGTGGGGTGCCAGCCGATGCGGTCGGTGCAACTGGCGAACTCTTCGGGGCGGCGGGTCTGGATGTATTCGGTCAGCTTGTTGCGGGCCGCTGGTGCGGTGGCGATGCGCAGCCCCATGTTCAGCAACGCGCCACGGTACTCACCCCCGTCCCCCGACAGCATGCGGGCAGGCATGGCCCACTGCCGGGGCTTGCCCAGCGGGTCGGCAAACTGCAGCAGGTAGCCCCAACCCTGCCCGTCCTGGTCGCGTGTGAAGGCTTCCACATCCAGGCGTGAACACAGCCACAGGGGGCGGGCCGGGTTGCCCTCTTTGTCACGGCCGTGAAAGTACACGCCGGCATCCTCCACGGTGAAGGGGTCGAGGCTGGCAGTGGCTTCATCGGCCCCGGGCTGGGCTGCATCGGCAGCAGGCCCGGCACTGCCCTTGCCGGACCGCTGGCGCGGCTGTGCGGGCTTGCTGGTGGGTGCGCCTGGTGCAGCGGCATCCGGGGCCGCAACGGCCTGCGCCTGGTGGGCAGCGATGGCAGCGGCCACCACGTCCCGCACGGCATCCAGCCCCTGCGCCTGGTGCATGTCGTTGAAGTCGGTGCCGCCATCGGGCACACCCTGCGGGAACACGGCCAGGCCCTGCACCGCACGGGCCGCAGCGGTGGCTTTGTCACGCCCGGGGTTGTGCCCCCTGCGCTCTTGGGTCTGGGCATCGTCATCGCCACACAGCACCAGCAGCGCAGCCGGGTACAGCGCCCGCAGGGTCTTGGCCACGTGTGCCAGGTTGCCCGCGTCGAAGGCCACGGCCACGGGGTAGCCGGTGGCTTGGTGCAGGCTGGCAGCGGTGGCGTAGCCCTCAGCCAGCAGCAGCACGGCGGGGGCTGGGTCAAGCACACCCTCAACGCCACCCAGCAGACACCACAGGCCCGACTTGCGCCCGCCCTTCATGAACAGCTTGTCGGTGCCGTACTGCGCCCGCTCGGGGGCGATGCGCTGCACATTCCACAGCGTGCCCGCACCGTCACGCAGGGGCACCAGCAGCCAGCCATCGGCAGCGAAGCGCACCCCATAGGGCTGCACGCCCTTGCGGGCCAGGTAGGGGCTGGCGCCGGTGTCGCTGGCAGCAGCCCACAGCGTGGCTGCCTCACGGGCTGCGCCGGCGTGCTTGGCCTGGGTCTGCGTTTGCTCTGCCTGGTGGCGTTCGGCCTGTTCGCGGGCACGCTGGGCCAGGGCTTCGGGGCTGGGTGCTGCGGGGGCCTGGTCGGGCCTGGGCAGCGTGAACCCGTGTTCCTTCGCCAGGCGCAGCAGCGTGCCGATCTTCACCGCCCCGGCCTTGAAGCTGCGCCAGGTGCTGCGAGTGTCGCCCGCGTTGAAGCCCTCTGCCGTGGCACTCCAGTCGGTGAACAGCGCCAGGCCCGTATCGTCGGGAAACTCGGACTGGATGGCCATGCCCACCCGTGCCCATTCGTCGCGCTGCAGGGTGGCGGGGATGTGCACCAGGGCGGCGCGGATCAGATCGGGGGTGATAGGGGTCATGCAATGGCAGACTTCAGAGCCTTCTTCAGTTCACGGTCGAAGGCCGGGCCGAAGGACTTCAACACCACGGCTTGCGCCAGGGGCGTCAAATCGACGCGCTTCTTGTACTTGGCTGCCTGCGCGGGGAAGACGATCAAGGGGATGAGCTGCGTTGCCCTGCCCTTCGGTACGATCTTGTAGATGCCCGGCGGGAACTTGTGCATGCCCACGTCCTTCGGGTCACCGTAGAACAGTTCGAGCTTGTTGCTCACCTTGATGCGGCGAGACGTGCGCTTGGTCAATGTGCTTTCTTTGCGGGCGATGGAAACCAGCTGTTTGATGATGCCCTTGGGCAGGTTCCCGTACTCGTTCAGCTTGATAGCGCTGGGCAATCGCAGGGCCTTGCGGGTGGGCTGGCGTATGCCGCCCTCGAACTGGTAGCGCAGGTAGCTGGCCTGCCGATCCTTGAAGACCACTGACGCCACCAGCCTTGTCTTGGTCGCGGGCTTGATGAACATGGCGTTTGCGCTGGTGGTGAACGGCGTGGGCCGGTCAAACACACTGGCCAGCTTGACCGGTATGGCCTTGCGCACATCGTTCGCAGTCTCGTTCAGGGCACGCGAGATAGCGAAAGGCACTTGTTTTTGAGCTGCGGCAATCTGGCGCTTCGCGGCGTCCAAGCCGGGAACGGAAATAGAAATTTTCATGATGATGCTTCGGGGTATGAGGGTTCTCAGGAGATGCGTGGCGCGAGGTCTTGCGGGGTAAGGGCATGGAAGCCCGCCCGCAGCACACCGGGCTGCCCGGGCTCGGACTCGGCCAGTAGCTCCCGCGTGGCGGCATCACGCACCTGCACCACGCCAGAGGCATCCATGCTGGCCATGTGGCGCCCGGCCTGGGGCACCAAGTAGAGCGCAGACAGCAACGGCTTGCCCGCCTTGCTGCCCGCCAGGAAGGCCGCAGCACCTGGCCGCTTCGTGTGCATGTCGGTCACGTGCGTTTCAGCAATGATCTCGCCGCCACCGGGATCCACCTCCAGCATCCAGCCAGGCCACAACAGGATCACGGTGACGGGCCGCAAGCCCGGGCGGCGCCACAACGCGGAGAACAACACACCGTCAGCAGGGGCGGCGACAGCGAGGCGTTCGGCCGCACGCCTCAGGCGCAACTGCGCGTTTTCTTGCGCAGCTTGCAAGGCCCTCGCCATGGCGCTCGGTTCGTCGGGATGATCGGGGCCGCTCATGGTGCACCGCCTTCGGCATCGTTGCCCGCTGCCTGGGTGCGCTCGGCGATCCATCGGTCTATGTCTTCCTCGCGCCAGGCCACTACGCGGCCACCGGTCAAGCGGACGGGGGCAGGGAAGGTGCGGGCTTTGGCTCCTGCGTAGATTGTGGACTTGCCCAGTCCCGTTCGATCAACTACAGATGGTAGGCGGAGGAACCTAGATGGCTTTGCGGGGGCGATTGGTTTGTTAAGACTCATTGCAGACTCTCGGGATTAAGAAGACCCGAAGATTCAGCCAAGTAGGGCTTAATGACTACCGTTTTCGCCGTCTTGCCAAATACTGCGAAAGACCTTTTTCTTGATGTGTTCCACGATACGCAGCGAGAAATTCTGAGTGAGCTTTGTCCACCGCCAAAATCAATGCACGGGCCTTCGTTTTTTTAACCCCCCATTGCCCTTGAGCGAGCACGGCCACCACCACGGAATCCAAAGAATTCAGGTCTTCATCGGCTTGGGCGCACCCCCAGGCTGCTGCGAGTAGTTGCAGCCCCAGATCCCAATCCTGCTTAGCCTGCGCGGCCTTTTTGGCCGTTTTTTTGGGACCATCCCCTGATGAAAAAACTTCATCGAGCGAATGAGGGCCGGCGACCGATAGGTAGCGGCCAAATACCTCGGCAAACGCTTGTGCAAGCCAAGTAGGTAGCGGCAGGTTTTCTTGAGCGCAGAAGTTAATTGCGTGCAAGAGAGTCAAAGTGTCCCCCTTCTGAAAACGCCGCTCGTGCAATTCCAAAGCACCATGAATCGAATAGAGCCCTGTGAGGCGCAAACTCCTTCCGTGCCCAAAGCGAATGCCAGTTCGCCAAAAGTGTGCGGCTTTAGCCCAGGCAGGATCAAGCTGCCAAAGAGCGCACTCTGCTTCATCGAAGTGCTCTTTTTCATCGCGCCCACTCAAGAGGGCCATTGCCGAAGATGAATCAAATTTGCGGAGTTTTGACGCTGGTTTCATACACTTGCAATCCTTCTGTCTGCCACACGATGTAAACCCCTTGCCGAGCTACATACAGCCACGGCATTGCCCCCCCACCGCTCACCACTACACAGCCCGCAGGTGCTGGCGCTGCACGACACGGGCAGCAAAATCAACGCCCATGCG
>Ga0116179_1000839_pt1 | contig 23618 bp, 24 predicted proteins | sample AD_UKC071_MetaG_FD_89751 | JGI IMG/M metagenome (GOLD analysis project Ga0116179, IMG submission 89751) | Active sludge microbial communities of municipal wastewater-treating anaerobic digesters from USA - AD_UKC071_MetaG | ecosystem: Engineered > Bioreactor > Anaerobic > Digestate | place: USA...
ATCGCCTCGATCCGGTCGACCTCCTTCTCGTCGATCGAGTCGAGCTGGTCGCGCATCTGGCCCATGCCGGGGAGCATCCCGAAAACCTTGGACAGGGGGCCCATCTTCCGTACGGCCTTCATCTGGTCGAGGAAGTCCTGAAGCCCGAACTCTCCCTTGCCGGCGAGGAGCTTGTCGGCGGCCTTCTGCGACTGCTCGGCGTCGAAGTGCCGTTCTGCCTGCTCGATCAGGGTGAGCATGTCGCCCATGTCGAGGATGCGGCCAGCCATCCGGTCGGGGTGGAAGAGGTCGAAGTCCTCGAGCTTCTCGCCGTTGGAGGCGAACATCACCGGCTTGCCAGTCACTCGAGCGACCGAAAGCGCAGCGCCGCCACGGGCGTCGCCGTCGAGCTTGGTCAGCACGACCGCGTCAAAGCCGACCCCCTCGGCGAAGGCGTTGGCGGTGTTGACGGCGTCCTGGCCGATCATCGCGTCGACGACGAAGAGCACCTCGTCGGGGTTCACGGCAGCCTTGATGTCGGCGGCCTGCTTCATCATCTCGGCATCGACGCCGAGACGGCCGGCAGTGTCGACGATGAGGATGTCGTGGAGGTGGTGCCGCGCAACCTCCACCGACGAGCGGGCCACCTCGACGGGGTCGCCGACGCCGTTGCCGGGCTGGGGTGCGTAGGCCGCGACGCCGGCGCGGCGAGCCACGACTTGAAGCTGGGTGACGGCGTTGGGGCGCTGGAGGTCAGCCGCGACGAGCATCGGGGTGTGGCCCTGGTTCTTCAGCCACAGCGCGAGCTTGCCAGCCAGGGTCGTCTTGCCGGCGCCCTGAAGGCCAGCGAGCATGATGATCGTCGGCGGACGCTTCGCCATCCGCAGCTCACGGGTCTCCCCGCCGAGGATGCCCACGAGCTCCTCATGGACGATCTTGACGATCTGCTGCGCCGGGTTGAGCGCCTGCGACAGCTCCTCACCCTGGGCCCGTTCCCTGATCCGGGCGATGAAGTCCTTGACGACGGTCAGGTTGACGTCTGCCTCCAGCAGCGCGATGCGGATCTCGCGCAGGGTGGCGTCGATGTCGGCGTCGGAGAGCTTCGTCTTGCCGCGGAGGTTGCGGAACGCGCCAGTGAGGCGGTCTTGCAAGGTCTGGAACACGCAGGTTGCCCTTTCCAGGACGGGTCGGTGACCGGGCGAGTCTATCCGGTCAGCCTTGGCTACTCCGGGATCGCGTCGTCGGGGTGCGACCGCTCATCGAGCACGAGCTGCAGGAACACCGCGTCAAGCCAGCGGCCGAACTTGCGGCCCACCTGCGGCATGCGGCCCACCTCGACGAACCCGAGCGAACGATGCAGCCGTTCAGACACCTCGTTGTCGGACGTGAGGACGCCGACCATGGCGTGGATCTGGTGCGTACGGGCGGCCGCCACCAGCTCGACCAGGAGACGTCGACCGAAGCCTCTCCCCCGCGCTGCCTCGGTCAGGTAAACCGAATGCTCGACGGTGTCCGCCCAGCCCGCCTTGGAGCGGAAGGTGCCGTAGCCGGCATAGCCGACGACCAACCCGTCGACCTCGGCAACCAGCGTGACGTTTCGACCGGTGTTGTGCCCCACCAACCAGCCGCGGCGGTCATCCAGGCTGACCGGCTCGAGGTCCCAGGTGGCGGTCGAGTGCTCGATCGCGTGGTTGTAGATCTCACGGATCACGTCGACGTCGGCGTCGGTCGCCTGCCGTACACGCCCCTCGTCGGCTGGCTCACTCACCGAGCAGACCGTCCACGAACTGCTCCGCGTCGAACGGCGCCAGGTCGTCGACGCCCTCGCCCAGCCCGATCAGCTTCACGGGAACCCCCAGCTCACGCTGCACCTGGACGACGATGCCGCCCTTGGCGGATCCGTCGAGCTTGGTCAGCACAATGCCCGTGACATCAACGACCTCTGCGAAGATGCGCGCCTGGACGAGCCCGTTCTGTCCGGTGGTGGCGTCGAGCACGAGCAGCACCTCGGTGACCGGCGCCAGCTTCTCGATCACTCGCTTCACCTTGCCGAGCTCGTCCATCAGGCCGGTCTTGGTGTGGAGCCGGCCGGCGGTGTCGATGATCACCGTGCCCACCTCGGCGTCGATGCCGTCCTTGACTGCGGTGTAGGCGACCGAGGCGGGATCGGCGGCCTCGGCGCCCCGTACGGTCTGGACGCCGACTCGCTCACCCCAGGTCTGCAACTGGTCGGCCGCCGCCGCGCGGAAGGTGTCGGCAGCGCCGAGCAGCACCGTGCGGCCCTCGGCTACGAGCACCCGCGCGAGCTTGCCCACCGTCGTGGTCTTGCCCGTACCGTTCACGCCCACCACCATGACCACGCCGGGGTTGTCGCCCTCGCCGGTGACGTGCAGCGTGCGGTCGAGGGTTGGGTCGACGAGCGCGATCATCTCCTCGCGCAGCACCGCCTTGGCCTTGGCCGGGTTGGCGACGCCGTCAATCGCAAGGCGGCGGCGCAGTGCTGAGACGAGCTCGGTCGTCGGGCCCACTCCCAGGTCGGATGAGATGAGGGTGGTCTCGAAGTCGTCCCAGGTGGAGTCGTCGACGCGGTCGACGCTCAGGAGGTCAGCGAGGCCGCGGGCGAGCGCGTTCTGGCTCGACGCCAGGCGGCGCCGCAGCCGAGCCAACCGGTTGGGGGCTGGCTCTGGAGAGTCGAGACCGATCGGCCCGGGACCCTCCGGCAGCCGGGGCCGCTCCTCGACCAGCTCTGCCTCAGCGGGTTCGTCCTCGGCAGGCTGCCCCTTTGCCGGAATGACTGGCTTCTCGGGCGCGGGCGGCAGTTGCTTGCCGCGCGAGACGAGCACACCCGCCACGACGCCACCGACCAGCAGGGCCGCCAGGACGCCGCCAAGGATCCACCAGAGAGTCATGTCCACGACGTCATCCTAGGTTTCGCCACTGACAAGGGCCCGCCACCCACGGCGGGATGGACCCCGGATCAGGCGGCGGGGAAGAGCCGCGACACCGCCGCCGGCGGCTCGGCGTCGCCGTTGAGGTGGTCAGCGGCGGTCTCGAGGTAGCGAACGGCGCCCGCGGGAGCCGTACGGGAACCTCGGCCGCCGATGCCGACGGCTGAGACGACGAAGACGGCGCCAGAGATCAGGAAGACCACGACCATGGTCAGGACGGCGGACATGCTCAGGGGGCCTCTCAATGCTCGAACCGGGGAAGGAACAACGCTGTGCCAGGGGAAGTCCGCGCACCCCGCCTTGGAGCGCGTGGCGTACGGCCATTCTCCCACAGGTGCGAAGGATCCCCGTACGACGCGCGGGCGGCTCAGCTCAGGCTCACGCCTCGCGCAGCCGTTGACTGATCACAGTCGAGACGCCGTCTGACCGCATCGTCACGCCGTACAACGAGTCGGCGACCTCCATCGTGCGCTTCTGATGGGTGATCACGAGGAGCTGCGACGACTCACGCAGTTCGGTGTAGATCTCCAGCAGGCGGCCCAGGTTGGTGTCGTCGAGCGCCGCCTCCACCTCGTCGAGGATGTAGAACGGGCTCGGGCGGGCCTTGAACAGGCTGACCAGGAACGCGACGGCGACGAGCGACCGTTCACCGCCAGAGAGCAGGCTGAGCCGCTTCACCTTCTTGCCAGCGGGGCGCGCCTCGACCTCGACCCCGGTGGTGAGCCAGGCGCCCGGCTCGGTCAGGATCAAGCGCCCCTCCCCGCCGGGGAAGAGTCGGCTGAAGACGCCTTCGAACTCGCGTTCGACGTCGGCATAGGCAGCTGCGAAGACCTCCTGCACCCTCGCGTCGACCTCGTTGACGATCTGCATCAGGTCGGTACGGGTGCGGCGTAGGTCCTCCAGCTGCTCGGCCAGGTAAGCGTGCCGCTCCTGCATCGCGTCGAACTCCTCCAACGCGAGCGGGTTGACCCGGCCGAGCACGTGGAGGTTGCGTTCCGCCGTCCGCAGCCGCTTGAGCTGCTCGTCGCGCACGTAGGGGACCGGCTCGGGGGTCTCGTCGTCGTCGGTCAGCGGGGTGCCGTCCGGCTTCACGATGACGGGTACGGCGATCTGCGGCCCATAGTCGGCGAGCAGCGTCTCGGGGTCGATGCCCACTTCCGCCATGGCGCGCTCGGCGAGGGCGTCGATCCGCATCCGCTGCTGTGCCCGGGCCAGCTCCTCTCGGTGGCCCTCGTCCACCAGCCCCTCCAGGGTCTTGGTCAGCGCCCGGACAGCTCCGCGGGCACCCCCCAGCACCTCCTCGGCGTCGCTGCGTACCGCCTCTGCCGCATCACGCTCGGTCTGGGCCAGCTGCCTGGACTCCTCGACCTTGAGCAGGAGGAACGTGGCCCCGGCATGCACTGCGCGCGCAGCTTCGCCCTCAATCTTCAGCTGCTGCCGCCGCGCCTCGGCCCGCTCACGAGCCGTCCGCTCAGCGTGGGCAGCCTTCCGGAGCGCCTCCGCGCGTCCCGACAGCGCCCGTACCCGCTCCTCCATTGTTCGGAGCGCGAGTCGGGCGTCCATCTCGGCCGACCGGGCCAGCCGGGCCTCGTCACCAAGCCGGTCGCGCTCGGCCGGGTCGGCCTCGGTCACGTCACCGCTCTCAGTGGCCAGCGCGAGACGCTTCGACATCTCCTCGAGCGCCGCCACGTCCTTGGCCCGGGTGGCCTCGGCCTCCGCGATCGCGGCCTCGAGCCGGTCGGCCTCGCCCTTGGCGGCGCGGGCGCGCTGGTTCAGCTGACCCAGTTCCTCGGCGATGGCCGCCTGTTTGGCATCCGACTCGTTGAGCCGCGCCAGCGCGATGTCGAGGCGTCTGGTCGCCTCCGCGAGCCTGGTCCGCGCCTCGACCAACGTGAAGGCGAACCGCTCCACGTCGTGCGTCGCCTTTCTCAGGTCATCCTCGGCGGCCGTGACGGCTGCCTGGACCTGGATCACACTCTGCTTGCCGGCCGAGCCGCCTGCAGCGAACCAGCGGGACAGTACGTCGCCGTCCCTGGTCACCACCGTGACGTCCGGCACCTTCGCCACGACCGCTTGGGCCGCGGCCAGGTCATCAACCACGGCGACGCCCTGCAGCAGCCGGTGCAGGGCCGCGCGTACGGAGTCGTCAGCGGTGACCAGGTCCATCGCATGGGACGCGCTACCCGGGAGCGGCTGCCGCACGGGCTCCGCAACGTCGGCGTCACCGAGCAGCAGCGAGGCGCGCCCCACATCGTCCGAGCGGAGCCGGTCAAGGACACCCACAGCCGACCCCAGACCTGACACAGCAACGGCGTCGACTGCCGAGCCGAGCGCGGCGGAGATGGCGGCCTCGTAGCCGGGCTTCACCGTGATCAGCGACGCGAGCGAGCCCAGTAGGCCAGCGACGTTGCCTGCCTCGACCAACGCGGCGCCCGCGTCGGCCCGCTCGAGGCCAAGCCTGAGCGCGTCGACCCGAGCCGTCAGTGCGGCCTTGCGCTGGGCAGCGGCCCGCTCGGACTCGAGCACGCCAGCGATCTCGGTCTCGATCGACTCCACGGCGGCGGCAGCCACCTCGTACTCGGCATCCAACCCGTGTTCGCCGTCATCCAGGCCCGCGATCGAGGACTCCAGCGCGGTGAACCGCCGGGTCGCCTCGGCAGCCCGCTCGGCAGCGCCGTCGCGGGTGGTGGCGAGACGTTCCATCTGCTCGGCGGCAGCCTCCGTACGGCTGCGCAGCGAGCTGACCTGACCGGTGAGCCGCGCGAGACCTTCCCGACGGTCGGCGATGGCGCGCAACTGGGCGGAGTACTGCCGCTCAGCCTCGGCATGCTGCTGCTCGACCAACGTACGGTGCAGGGAGGCATCGGTGAGCGCGGTCGCGCGGCGGTCGACGTCTGCCCGCAGCAGAGCTTCCTCGCGGCTCACCTCGGCTGCCTCGTGGTCGAGGGTGTCCGGGTCGCGGCCCGGCCGGTCGTCGATCGGCAGCGCCTCGGCATGACGCATCCGCTCCGACGCGATCGAGCGGGTCGACTGGACGCGCTCCCGCAGTCCCGATAACGCGTACCAGACGTCCTGAGCGGCGGCCAGCCGCGGTCGTACGGCCGCCAGTGCCTGCTCCGCGGACTCCTCGGCTGTACGGGCCTCGGCCAGCTCCGACTCCACCCGCTCGCGCTCGCGTTGGACGGCGCCCTGTTCCTCCTGCTCCGCCGCCAGCGAGGCTTGGGCCTGGAAAAGGTCGTCTGCCAGGAGTCGCGTCTTCGCGTCGAGCAGCTCCGCCTGGACGACGCCAGCCTTGCGGGCGACCTCGGCTTGGCGGGCCAACGGCTTCAGCTGGCGACGGATCTCGGTCAGCACGTCCACCAGTCGCTGCAGGTTCGCCTCGGTCGCGTCGAGCTTGCGGAGCGCCTTCTCCTTGCGCTTGCGGTGCTTGAGGACGCCAGCAGCCTCCTCGATGAAGCCGCGGCGCGCCTCCGGCGTGGCTTGCAAGATGGCGTCGAGCTGGCCCTGGCCGACGATGACGTGCATCTCCTGGCCGATGCCGGAGTCGCTCAGCAGTTCCTGAATGTCGAGCAGCCGGGCGGTGTGGCCGTTGATCGCGTACTCGGACCCACCCGTACGGAACATCGTGCGCGAGATGGTGACCTCGGAGTACTCGATCGGCAACGCCCCGTCGGAGTTGTCGATGGTGAGCAGCACCTCCGCGCGGCCGAGCGGGGCCCGCCCCGCCGTACCGGCGAAGATGACGTCCTCCATCTTGCCGCCGCGCAGCGACTTGGCACCCTGCTCCCCCATCACCCAGCTCAGCGCGTCGACCACGTTGGACTTGCCCGAGCCGTTGGGGCCGACGACGGCCGTCACCCCAGGCTCGAAGTGGAATGTCGTCGATGACGCGAACGACTTGAAGCCGCGCAGGGTGAGGGTCTTGAGGTACATCGCCTAGCCCTCGGCAGCCGGTGCCGTCAGGTTCTTCGAGCGGACGTTGCGGAACGTCCAGAGTTTGTTCACGACGAAGTTGATCGGCATGGTCAGCACGATCGTGATGAGCTGGCTCCAGTACTCGCGCGACTGCAGTCCGGCCGCCTCGTGGAACCACGGCTCGGGCAGGTAGAGCGGCGAGGTCGGGTTGGTGAACGCGATCTTCAGGAACAGACCCACGAACGCCGCAGCGCTACCGACGGCCAGGAAGGGCCAGAACTCGGAGAACCAGGATGCGTGCTTGCCGCTCTTGAACGTCCAGGAGCGGTTGAGCTGGAAGTTCCACAGGTTGGCGACGAGGAAGCCGACGATCCAGACGATGCTGGTGAACCGCACGTTGAACGGCGTGCCGGGGATCGAGGTGACGATGTTCTGGGCGTTGATCGTGCCGCCGTTGAGCTTGTGCATGATCACGGCGACGACCATGTTCACCAGGACGCCGGACCCGCCCACCATCCCGAACCGAAGAAACTGCCACAGGTTGCGCCCGTGTCGCTCCTTGAGCTGTTGGACCCGTCCCGTCATAGTTGCGCCAGCCTAGCGCTGAAGCCTGGGTTGCTCTGCCAGGACCATCGTCAGCCACGACTCGGCCATGCTCGAAGCCCATCACTCGCCTTGACAGGCGTGACGGGTGTCAGCCCTGACGCCGTGGCCGCGGTTGACAGCGGGGGCAGAAGAACGAGGAGCGGTTCATGAAGTGATCGCGCCGGATCGGGGCGCCGCAGCGGTCGCAGGGGCGACCCTCCTGGCCGTACGCGTGGAGCGTACGGTCGAAGTAGCCCGACTCGCCGTTGACGTTGACATACAGCGCGTCGAACGAGGTGCCACCTTGCGTGAGCGCCTCAGCCATCACAGACCTAGCCGTACGGAGGGTGGCCGCGAGCTTGCGGATGCCCAGCGACGCCGCAGGAGTGTCATAGTGCAGCCGCTCTCGCCACAACGTCTCGTCGGCGTAGATGTTGCCGATCCCTGACACGACGGTCTGGTCGAGAAGCACCCGCTTGATCCCGGAGTGCTTGAGCGCGATCCGGTGGGCCACCTTGACGGCATCGAAATGAGGGTCGAACGGGTCCAGCGCGATGTGCCGTACCTCCTCGGGCAGGTCAGCGCCACCTGGACTGACCCAGACCCCGCCGAACATCCGCTGGTCGACGAACCGGAGCTGCTGGCCGTCGTCCAGGTCGACCAGCACCCGCGTGTTCGACAGCAAGGGAGCCGCCGGCGAATCGACGCGGAACTGTCCGCTCATGCCGAGGTGGGCCATCAGCGCATCGCCATCGACGAACGGCAGCCACATGAACTTGCCCCGTCGCCGCGGGGTGGCGAACGTGCGGCCGACCAAGGTGGCCTGGAAGTCGTCGACGCCACGCTCGTGTCGGCGAACCGGACGGGGATGCAGCACGCTGCAGGCGAGCACCGTACGGCCGGTGATCAGTGACTCGAGGCCTGCCCGTACGGTCTCGACCTCAGGCAGCTCCGGCACGGCTCAGCCTTCTGCGGAGGCGCTGAGCGAGGCGTACGCCAGGGCTGCGGCTTCCTGCTCTGCCTGCTTCTTGCTGAGCCCGGACCCGGGCCCGAACCGATGCTCGCCAGTCACCGCGTAGGCCTCGAAGCGCTTGTCGTGGTCCGGTCCGGACTCGCAGTGCTCGTACGAGGGAACGCCCAGCCCCAGCTGGGCGGACAGCTGCTGGAGGCTGGTCTTCCAGTCGAGCCCAGCACCGAGACGAGCGGCGTCGTCGATCAGTGGGTCGAAGAGGTGGTGGACGAAGCGGCTCGACATCTCGATGCCGCCGGTCAGGTGGATGGCGCCGATGAAGGCCTCCATGGTGTCGGCCAAGATCGACACTTTGCTCCGACCGCCGGTGGTGAGTTCGCCGCGGCCGAGCTTCAGCCCGTCGCCCAGGTCGAGGCTTTGGGCCACCTTGGCGAGGCACTGAGCGTTGACGACCGCGGCGCGCAGCTTCGCGAGCTGACCTTCAGCGCGGTCGGGGAAGGTGGCGTAGAGGTGTTCGGTGACGACGATGCCCAGAACGGCGTCGCCGAGGAACTCGAGGCGTTCGTTCGTGGGGACGCCGCCGTGCTCGTACGCCCACGAGCGGTGTGTCAGGGCAAGCTCAGCGAGCTGGGCGTCCAAGGGGACACCCAGCTCGGTCAACGTCGCGTCGAGGCGGCTGATGGGCTCGTCGGGTGTCTCCACCACGTCGTCACCCACCCCCGCGCCGATCAGACTTCCAGAACCTGGCGACGCGCACCCTTGGGGCCGTACTGGCCGCAGGTCGGGCACGCGGTGTGCGGCAGGTGGAGAGCCTTGCAAGCCGCGTTGGCGCAGGTCACCAGGTTCGGCAACGAGCCCTTCCACTGCGACCGACGGGCGTGCGTGTTGCTACGCGACTGCCTACGCTTCGGAACTGCCATCGTCGTCTCCTTGTGCTGCGGGTCCAGTGACCCGTGGGTTTACTTCGTGTCGTCCGACTGCCAGCCGCTGAGGCTGGACCATCGGTCGTCGGTCCCGTCGTCGTGACCATGCTCCGGGTCGTCGTTGAGGTTCGCGCCACAGATCTGGCACAGCCCCTCGCAGTCGTCCCGGCACAGCGGGGTGAACGGAAGGTCAAGCACCACCGTGTCCCGCAGCACCGGCTCGAGGTCGATCCGCTCGCCCTCGATCCGACTGGTCTCCTCGTCGTCGGGTCCGTTGCCCGGGTAGTAGTACAGCTCCTGGATGTCGACCTCGTCTGTGAGACGGATCGGCGTCAGGCAGCGCGCGCACTCCCCGGTCAGCGTGACCTCGGCGGACCCGGTGACCAGCACCCCCTCGCCCACCGACTCGAGCCGGACATCCAGCTCGATGGGTGAACCAGCAGGTACCCCGATGACACCGATCCCGATCTCGCCGGGAGCCTCTGTCGTGCGACGTACCTCGCGCATCGTGCCTGCTTGACGACTCAGATCATGGACCTCGATGACGAGTCCTGAGCGAGGGTCGGGCAGGCGATGATGAGATCCCATCAACATCCCTTCGGCAAGGCGGACGGCCTTGGTGACACCAGCGGGAAACTCTACCTGTCCGCGCTGGCTTCCTCCAACTCCGCCGCGGTAGCGGTCAGATCAATGAAGCCGTCAGATGCTCGGCAGCGCCTGCGCGTCCGACTCGTCGAGATGGGACCGGGCAGCCAGCCTGGTGCGCATGGTCTTGAGCTGGCCCTGGGTCTTCTGCAGCTCGGCTTCCAGAGCCGCCAACCGAGAGTCGATGTAGCGGTCAGCCTCGACGCGCAGGGCGATGGCGTCCTTGGCTGCCTGGTCCCGGACAGCCTCGGCCTGCTCGTCCGCGAGCCGCGCCACCGACGACATCGACGCCAGCTCGCGGGCCTCCGCCCGGGCGTTGCTGAGGATCTCCTCGGTCTGCTCGCGCACGGCGGCGTTGGAGGTGTAGCGCTCGGAGATCACGGCGCGGCTGTCGGTGAGCTCCTTGGGCAGGGCGGCGACGGCCTCGTCCACCAGAGCCAGCACGTGCGCCCGGTTCACCATGCAGGAGGCCGACATCGGTACGTTCTTGGCCTCCTGGATCACCGCACGGATGCGGCCGAGGACCTCGAGAGTGGGCTGGTCGGTATCAGCCATGGCTCCTCCTTGTAGCGAGCTTGTCGGTGACGCAGGGCGGGACGAAGGCGCTCACGTCTCCCCCCAGGGTCGCGATCTGGCGCACCAGCGTCGACGACACGTACGCCCATTCTGCCGAGGCTGGCAACACAACGGTGTCCACTTCTGTCAGCGCGCGGTTCATCTGCGCCATCTGCACCTCGAACTCGAAGTCGGCGCCGCCCCGGCCGCCCTTGACGATCGCGCCTGCCCCGATGTCGCGGCAGAAGTCGACCAGGAGGCCGTCGAGTGGCTCTGCTGAGACGTTCGGCAGGCCGGCCAGCGCTTCTCGGACCAGCGCCAGCCGCTCCTCGGCGGTGAACAGGTAGGACTTCGTCGAGTTGACCCCGACCGCGGCCACGACCTCACCGAACAGCGCCGCAGCGCGGGAGAAGATGTCGAGATGCCCGTTGGTGACCGGGTCGAACGACCCCGGTACGACCACCTTCATGCGTCATCTCCTCTCGTGGCGAACCAGACCTCGGTCTCACCGTAGCGACGGCTCCAGACATCGGCGAGCACCGCCGGGAACTGCGGGGGCGCTGTGCGTCTCGACCGTTCGACCAGCATCACGCCGTCGGGTGCCAGCCAGCCGCCCTCGACGACCTTCTGCAGCACGGCGTCAAGCTCGGTGTCGGCGAGGTCGTACGGAGGGTCGAGCCAGACCACGTCGTACGGGGTCGGCGCCCCGTGGAGGAACGCGCTGACGGTTGCCCTCGTCACGGCGACCGTACCGCCCAATGTGGCGGCGTTCTGGCTCGCCACCGCGGCCACCTTCGCCTCCCGTTCAACGAGCCGTACGGGCGCTGCTCCCCGGCTCGATGCCTCCAGACCCACGGCACCGGATCCGGCATAGAGGTCGAGAAAGGAGACCCCTGCCAGAGCCTGGTCGCCGGCCGCGTCACCCTCCCCCAACCACGAGATGAGGGCAGCGAACACCGACTCCCGCACCCTGTCGGTCGTGGGCCGGGTGGCATTCGAGGTTGGTGTGGCGATCCGGTGCCCACGGTGGCGCCCGGCGATGATCCTGGTCACCGGCGCAGTGTTGCATCCCTGCGGACACAAGTCATGGGGGCGCCTGAAACCGACCCGAGGAGAGCAGTTAGCATGACGACATGGACACGAACAACCCCGTCACCGTGCTGGATGAGGACCACTGCTGGGACCTCCTTGCAGGCGCGCAGGTGGGCCGACTGGCCACGGCAGTCGACCGTACGCCTGAGATCTTCCCGGTCAACTACGCCGTCGACGGGGAGTCGGTGGTGTTCCGTTCCGCGGAGGGCTCGAAGCTGCTCGAGATCGTGCTCAACGACCGGGTGGCGTTCGAGGCCGACGGCTGGACTGACGACGGCGGCTGGAGCGTCATCTGCCGCGGCCACGCGTCCATCGTCAGCAGCTCCGAGGAGCTGGCCATGGTCGAGGCCCTGCCGCTGAAGCCTTGGATCCCGACGGTCAAGACCAACTTCGTCCGGGTCACCGTCGACGAGATCACCGGGCGCCGCTTCGTCTTCGGGACGGACCCGCTGGAGAAGTACCGCTTCTCGCACAACAAGATCCTCTGAGGCTCGCCAGCCGTCAGGTCACCTCGGACCAGTCGTCAGCTGCGAGCAGCTCGATCTGACGCACGTAGTCGCGCACGCCGGGATCGGTGAGGCCAGGATCTCGCTCGACGACCTGGCTGGCCAGGACCCTCGCCTTGTCGATCAGGTCGGCGTGCTCCAGCACCCGTACCACCCTCAGGCTGGAGCGCCCACCGGACTGTGACAGACCGAGCACGTCTCCTTCGCGGCGTTGCTTGAGGTCGACCTCGGCGAGCACGAATCCATCGCGGGTGGCGGCCACGGCCTCAAGCCGTTCGCGGGCGTCGGTGCCCACCTCCGCGCCGGTCAGGAGTAGGCAGACACCCGGCAGGCTGCCCCGACCAATCCGGCCGCGGAGCTGGTGCAGCTGCGAGATGCCGAACCGGTCGGCGTCACAGACCACCATCATGGTCGCGTTGGGCACGTCGACGCCGACCTCGATGACGGTGGTGGCGACGAGCACGTCGAGCTCCCCGGCCGCGAAGGCAGCCATCGTCGCCTGCTTCGCCTCCCTGGTCATCCGGCCGTGCAGAGGGGCCACCCTGATCCGGGCCAACGGGCCCTCGACGAGTAGCGCGTGCATGTCCTCGACAGAGGCACCCTCCCCGCCCTCGGCTCTGATCCGCGGCACGACCACGTAGGCCTGACGGCCCTGCGCCACCTCCTCCGCGATCCGCGCCCAGGCGCGTTCCACCCAGGCTGGCCGGACGACCTGGTCGACGACGGTCGTGGTGACCTGCGCTCGGCCGCCGGGCAGCTCCCGAAGGGTCGAGACGTCGAGGTCCCCGAAGACGGTCATGGCGACCGAGCGCGGGATCGGGGTGGCGGTCATGACGAGCACGTGGGGGTGTCGGTCGCCTCGGACGCCGAGGGCGTTGCGCTGCTCGACACCGAACCGGTGCTGCTCATCGACGACCACGAGCCCCAGGTCGGCGAACTCGACCGTAGCGTTGAGCAGGGCGTGGGTGCCGATCGCGATGCCGGCCTCCCCCGTGGCGAGCTTCGCCAGGGCAGCTTTGCGGGCCGCCGCCGGGGTGGAGCCAGTCAGCAGCACCACGTCGGTCGCGTCATCAGGGGCGCCGAGGGTACGGCCCGCGCCCAGCTCGCCCAGGAGCCGGGTGATCGACTCATGATGCTGCTGGGCCAGCACCTCCGTCGGTGCCAGCAGCACCGCCTGGCCACCGGCATCGACGACGGCCAACATGGCTCGGACGGCCACCACGGTCTTGCCAGAGCCCACCTCACCCTGGAGCAGCCGCTGCATGGGCCTGGGGCTGGCCAGGTCGGTCTCCAGCTCAGCCCCGATGCGTTCCTGCTCGGCCGTGAGGGCGAACGGGAGCCGCCCGTCGAGCTGGTCGACCAGACCCCCTGCGCGGCGCACACGTCGAACGGCTAGGTGGCGGGCCGTGTCAGCCCTGCGGTACGCCATCGCCACCTGAGTGGCGAACGCCTCATCGAACCGGATCCGCTCCACCCCGTCGGCGTGCTCGGCGCGCGTCGTTGGGTGGTGGGCGGCCAGGAACGCCTCGTACAACGCCGGTAGCTCAGCCTCGGCGCGGACCCAGTCCGGCAGCGGGTCAGGCACGCCTGCCAACGAGTCGAGCACCAGGTCGAGACTCTCGGAGATCTTCCAGGTGGGCAGGCCCTTCGACTGGCGGTACAGGCCGAGGAAGGGATGTTTCGACACCTGCCGGGCGATGGTCATCTTCTTCTCGGTGCCGATGAAGCCGCCCGACTTGTCGATCATGACGAAGTCGGGGTTGACCAACTGCGGCGTCGTACGGAACCAGCCCAGCTTCCCGACGAACAGGCCACGTTCCTCGCGCTCCAGCTGCCGCTTCCAGCCCACCAGGTAGACCGTCTTGCCGAACCAGGTCACCTTCAGGACGTTGCCGCCGTGGTCCGTGAGCTCCGCCTCCAGCCGCGCCCGGGTGCGGCCCTTCTCAAACTTCTTGCGGTCCCGCTCATCGTCCTCCGGGCGAGCCAGAGCCCCGTTCGCGTCGTAGCGGGCCACGCGGGCGACCTTCAGCACGACCGCCACGTGGTCATCAACGACCCGGCCAGCCTTCTCCGCCGCCTTCTGCTCCGCGAGGATCTCACCCAGGTCGCTCTCCTCGGTGCCTGACTGCAGCCTGGCGGGCAGGTGACGCAGCAGGTCGTGGACGGTCTCGACGCCGAGGGGCAAGAACGCCTTGGCCGTGTCGCCGCCCAGCACGCGGCCGAGCGGTTCCGCAAGCTCGCGGAACATGGCCGTCTGCCACGGCGACGTTGGTGTGCTCACCCGAACAGCCTAGGGATGCGGTCAGACAATCCGGGAATGCAGAAGACCCGCCCTCTTGGCAGAGGACGGGTCGTCGTGAAGCGCAGTCAGCGCTGGGTGACCTTGCCCGACTTCAGGCACGCGGTGCACACGTTGAGCCGCTTCGGGGTCCCGGCCACGAGCGCGCGGACACGCTGGATGTTGGGGGTCCACTGACGGTTGGTCTTCTTCTTCGACCAGGGCACGTTGTGACCGAACCCGGGACGCTTGTCGCAGATGTCACATACGGCAGCCATGGGAGTACTCCTCGATCAGGGGATGGGCGACATTCGTCGCCGACAACCGCAACAGGATAACCGGAACTCGACCGCTGCTCCTAATCGCGTGCTCCGGCAGAAGGGCAGCCTCAGGTCGCGACGACCACCGGCAGGATCATCGGGCGACGGCGGTGCGTGTTCGACACCCACCTGCCCATCACCCGCCGCATGATCTGCTGAAGCCGGTGCTGGTCCTCCACCCCGTCGGTCAGCGCCGCCCGCAGCTCGGCGATGATCTGCGACCTGACGTCCTCGAAGACGGAGTCGTCCTCGACGAAGCCACGCGCGTGGATGTCGAGCGAGGTCAGCCGACGCGCATGCAGGTTGACTGCAGCCACGATGGTGATGAAGCCCTCCTCGCCGAGGATCTTCCGGTCGGCCAGCGACTCCTCGCTCAGCCCGCCGACGCTGGCACCATCAACCAGGATGTACCCAGCGTCGATCCGGCCGACGATCCTGGCCACGCCGCCTGCGAGGTCGACGACCGTACCGTCGTCAGCGAGGATCGCGCGCGACCGCGGCACCCCCGTCGCGACGGCGAGATCGGCGTTGGCGATCAGATGCCGAGCCTCGCCGTGGATCGGCATCACGTTGCGAGGCCGCACGATGTTGTAGCAGTACAGCAGCTCCCCCGCGCTCGCATGCCCAGACACGTGCACGAGGGCATTGCCCTTGTGCACGACCTTCGCCCCGAGCTTCGACAGTCCGTTGATCACGCGGTAGACGGAGTTCTCATTCCCGGGGATCAGCGACGACGCCAGGAGGACCGTGTCGCCGGGCCGGATCTCGACCTGAGGATGCTGCCGGTTCGCCATCCGCGACAGCGCCGAGAGGGGCTCCCCCTGTGACCCGGTCGAGATGATCACCACCTCGTCCTCGCCGTACTTGTCAAGGTCACGCTGCTCGATCAATGTGTCGCTCGGCACTCGCAGATAGCCGAGGTCGCGCGCCACCGACATGTTGCGCACCATCGAACGACCCACGTACGCGACCTTGCGGCCATGTGCCACGGCAAGGTCCATCACCTGCTGCACCCGGTGCACGTGCGAGGCGAAGCACGCCACGACCAGCTTCTGCTTGGCGCCGTTGAACACCCGGGTCAGCGCCGGCTCCACGTCGCGCTCCGGTGTGGTGAACCCAGGCACCTCAGCGTTGGTGGAGTCGACCATGAACAGGTCCACCCCCTCCTCGCCGATGCGAGCGAAGCCGCGCAGGTCCGTGATCCGGCCGTCGAGGGGCAGCTGGTCCATCTTGAAGTCGCCCGTGTGGAGGACGGTGCCCCCGGTCGTCCGGATGCAGACCGCCAGTGCATCGGGGATGGAGTGGTTGACGGCCAGGAACTCGAGGTCGAACGGCCCGACCTCGACCCGGTGACCGTCCGTGACGTCGTGGTACGACGTGTCCCGCAGGCGGTGCTCGCGGAGCTTCTCGCGCAGGAAGCCCAAGGTGAGGCGGCTCCCGTACACCGGGATGTCTGGTCGCATTCGGAGCAGGTACGGGACGGCGCCGATGTGGTCCTCGTGCCCATGGGTCAAGACAAGGGCCTCGACATCGGCCAACCGGTCGGAGATGGCATCGAGTCCGGGCAGGATCAGGTCGACACCTGGGTGGTTGTCCTCGGGGAACAGCACGCCGCAGTCGACCAGCAGCAGCCGGCCGTCGATCTCGAAGCAGGTCATGTTGCGGCCGACGTCTCCCAGTCCACCCAGAGGGATCACCCGGAGCGTTCCCGGTGCAAGGGTGGGCGGTGGCTTCAGAGCGGAGTCAGGCACATCAGCCACCCTAGTGCGGACCGACCCTCAAGGCCGCCTCGCTGCGCTGGCTACGATGGCCCCCATGGCTCCACGAGGGTACGTGCGCTTGGCGCTCCCGTCCGAGGCTCGACCCATCGCCGAGCTGCAACAGCAGGCCTGGTCCGACCCCGGCCATCCAGGGCACACCATGGCAGGCGAGCTTGACGTCGACGAGGTCGCCCACGTGTGGCACCGGGCGATCACCCGGCCACCGCTTGCTTCGTACCGGGTGTTGGTCTCGGTCGTACCTGCCGGTCAGCAGGCCGTTGGGCCTGTCGAGCAGGTGGTCGGCTTCGTCTCGGTCTCACCCAGCGACGATCCCGACGCCACCGACAACACCGGCTCGGTCACGGAGCTGGTGGTCGCCGACTCTGTACGGGAGGACGGGCACCGGTCGCGGTTGGTCCAGGCAGCCGTCGACACCATGAAGGCCGACGGGTTCACGATGGCACACTGGTGGGTGCCCACGACCGATGATGACCTTCGGGCCGAGCTCGTGGAGTCCGGCTGGGCCCCCGACGGTGCTCACGTGGAGCTGCAGCAGCCCGACGACGAGTCTGTACGGGTCAAGCTGGTACGGCTTCACACCGACATCAGCTGAACCCGGTTCCTACCGCAGCGCGGTGACGTCGACGTCCTTGCCAGCCAGCTCGAACACCAGCCCGGACGCGTCGGCGGTCACCTTGGTCGCCCTGATCCCCTGAGGCAGTCCCAGCGGCACCGGTTGGAGCAGGGTGTCAGTGACCTGCTTCACCAGTGCTGGTGGCAGCTGGATCCCGGCCAGCACGATCTGCGGGTCAGACAGGAACAGGGCACCGGTCGAGTCGAGCTCCGGCTTCGCAGACACCTGCGCGGTCACCTTCGACCCGACGATCGTGAAGCTGTACGACAGCGCCACCCGGCCACCCGGGGCGCTGGAGATCTCCTGGCCAACCACCGCGGAGAGCTGCTGCCAGGAGAACCGGGTGGTTCCGGTCAGGGTGCCGGCCACGTAACGGGTGAACTGCTTCGATGCGACCACGTCACGCAGCACCAGGTCGACGTCGGCCCGTGCGCCCTGGCCCACCTCGCGCAGCTCCAGCCCCGGCAGCACGACGTGCACCTCGTCGAACCGCTGCTTCACGACGCTCATCACCACGAGCTTGTCCCGCAGCTCGACCGTGGGCGGTGCGGTCAGCGAGGTCTGCGCCGCGAGCTGGTCCCGTACCTGGCCTTCGATCCACTGCCGCCCGACCGTGTTCCCGCCCACCACCGCGACGCCGGCCAGGATCGCCAGCAGCGGGACGAGCACGAGCAGCATCCGCCCCAGGCAGGAGCCCCGGCGGCGCGCCACGCTCAGGACTCCAGCCCGAGCAGTCGCTCCATGCCGAAGGTGAGGCCGGGGTGCGAAGGCACCCAGCGCAGCGCCGACAGGACGCCGGGCATGAACGAGGCCCGGTCCATCGAGTCGTGCCGAACCGTCAGGGTCTCCCCCGTCGATCCGAACAGCACCTCCTGGTGGGCCAGCAGACCACCCAGCCGTACGCCGTGCACGTGGATGTCGTCGATCAACGCGCCGCGGGCACCGGGCACCTCGTGCTGGGTGGCGTCGGGTACGGGCCCAAGCCCGGCATCAGCCCGTACCTTCGCGATCCGCTTGGCGGTGGCGACGGCCGTACCGGACGGGGCGTCGGCCTTGTTGGGGTGATGCAGCTCGATGATCTCCACCGACTCGTAGTGGCGCGCAGCCACCGTCGCGAAGTGCATCATCAGCACCGCACCGATGGAGAAGTTGGCGGCGATCAGCACACCGATCTTGGGGTCGTTACCGAGCCAGGCCTCGACCTGCTTGATCCGTTCCTCGTCGAAGCCTGTCGTGCCGACGACGACGTGCTTGCCGTGGTCGATGCACCACTTGATGTTGTCCATCACGCCGTCGGGATGGGTGAAGTCGACGATCACGTCAGCCTTTTCGGCGTCGTCGCGACCATCGCCGATGTCGAGACCAGCCACCAGATCAAGATCTGGCGCCATCGTCACCGCTCGGCAGACCTCGCCGCCCATCCGCCCGTACACCCCGAACACTCCGACGCGCATGTGCCCTCCTCAGCCGTTTGGGTCCAGACTAGTGAACCCCGACGAACGCATCGGCAAGCGCTCACCAGAAGGGTCCAAGAGATGAAGCTCAGGAAAAGACTGCGCAAGGCAGCGAAGCTGTCGAGTCGGGTCCCCCTCCCGCTGGCCTCCCTGAGCAAGGTGAGCGAACCTGTTGACCTGGTGGTGCAGTTCGCCAAGGCCTGGTCACGCAACGACGCCGGAGCCATCGCTGAGCTGTTCGTCGAGGATGCCGACTTCGTCAATGTGGTGGGTTTGTGGTGGCGCAGCAAGCGAGCGATCAAGCGGGCCCACGAGTTCGGCTTCGAGCATGCCTTCGAGGGCGCGAAGCTCAAGATCGAATCGGTACGAGAACGGCGCGTCTACGACCGCGTGGCCGTGGTTCACGCCCAATGGCGGTTGACCGGCCAGGTCGATCCTGACGGCCACGAGACCGGGCCGGACGAGGCGTGATGTCGTTTGTGGCGGCGCTGCTTGACGATGGTTCCTGGATCGGGATCGCGTGCCACAACACTGACACGGTCACCGCTGCCGACACGCTGATGTCGATCGACGGTCATCTTGAGCCCGCCAACTACATCTCCAGCCCCCCGGCCGACCTGCTGGCCGCTGCCGACCGTGAGGCGCAGCAACAGCGGGACGCGTTGGCGCTCGGCTGACCCGCTGCAGCAACGACGAAAGGGCCGCCCAGACGAGTCTGGGCGGCCCTTTCGTGGTGGGTCAGGCGTCGGCCTGCGCCTCGCCGTTCTTCTCCTCGACGACCGGGATCAGCGACAGCTTGCCGCGATCGTCGATCTCGGAGATCTCGACCTGGAGCTTCTGGCCGACCGACAGGACGTCCTCGACGCTCTCGACGCGGGCGCCACCGGCGAGCGGACGGAGCTTGCTGATGTGCAGCAGGCCGTCCTTACCGGGGAGCAGCGACACGAACGCACCAAACGCCGTCAGCTTGACGACCGTGCCCAGGTAGCGCTCGCCCTTCTCGGGCATGGTCGGGTTGGCGATCGCGTTGACCATCGCGCGGGCAGCCTCGGCCGCCTCACCGGTGTCAGCACCGATGTAGACAGTGCCGTCGTCCTCGATGGACAGGTTGGCGCCGGTGTCCTCCTGGATCTGGTTGATCACCTTGCCCTTCGGCCCGATCACCTCGCCGATCTTGTCGACCGGCACCTTGACGGTGATGATGCGCGGCGCGAACGGGCTCATCTCATCGGGAGCGTCGATCGCCTCGTTCATCACGTCGAGGAGGGTGTAACGGGCCTCACGGGCCTGCAGCAGCGCACCGGAGAGCACGTCGGCGGGGATGCCGTTGAGCTTGGTGTCGAGCTGGAGAGCCGTGACGAAGTCACGCGTACCGGCGACCTTGAAGTCCATGTCACCCAAGGCGTCCTCAGCGCCGAGGATGTCGGTCAGCGCCACGTACTGCGTGGTGCCGTCGATGTCCTCGCTCATGAGACCCATGGCGATGCCTGCAACCGGCGCCTTCAGCGGCACACCGGCGTTGAGCAGGGCCAGCGTCGAGGCGCAGACCGAGCCCATCGAGGTGGAGCCGTTGGAGCCGAGGGCCTCGGAGACCTGACGGATCGCGTACGGGAACTCCTCGCGGCCCGGCAGCACCGGCACGAGGGCGCGCTCGGCGAGGGCGCCGTGCCCGATCTCGCGACGCTTCGGGGAGCCGACCCGGCCGGTCTCACCGGTCGAGTAGGGCGGGAAGTTGTAGTTGTGCATGTAGCGCTTGCTCGTCTCGGGAGCGAGCGTGTCGAGCTTCTGCTCCATGTCGAGCATGTTCAGCGTGGTCACGCCCAGGATCTGGGTCTCGCCGCGCATGAACAGTGCAGAGCCGTGGACGCGGGGCAGCACGCCGACCTCAGCCGACAGCGTACGGATGTCGCGCACACCGCGGCCGTCGATGCGGACCTTCTCAGTCAGCGTCTTGTGACGCACGACCTTCTTGGTCAGCGACCGGTAGGCGCCGGTGATCTCCTTCTCACGGCCGGGGAACCGGCTGTCGAGCTCGTCGTGCAGGGCGGCGAGGAGCTCCTCAGTCGCGACCTCACGCTCCTGCTTGCCGGAGATCGACATGACGCCCTTGAGGCGGTCGGTGCCGTTGCCGGCGACAGCCTCGTACACGTCGGGCTGGTAGTCGAGGAAGACGGGGAACTGGGCCGTCGACTTCGGGAACTGGGCAGCGAGCTCGACCTGAGCGTCGCAGAGTGCCTTGATGAACGGCTTCGACGCCTCGAGGCCCTGGCCGACGACCTCCTCGGTCGGGGCGGGACGGCCGGAGCGGACCAGGTCCCAGGTCTGCTCGGTCGACTCGGCCTCGACCATCATGATCGCGACATCGCCGTCGGGCAGCACGCGACCGGCCACGACCATGTCGAAGGTGGCGTCCTCGAGCTGCTTGACTGTGGGGAAGCCGACCCAGGTGTTGCCGATGAGGGCGACGCGGACGCCACCGATCGGGCCCGAGAACGGCAGGCCTGCGAGAGTGGTCGACATGGACGCGGCGTTGATGGCCACGACGTCGTACGCGACGTTCGGGTTGAGCGCCATGACCGTCACGACGACCTGGACCTCGTTGCGCAGGCCCTTGACGAAGCAGGGACGCAGCGGGCGGTCAATCAGGCGGGCGGCGAGGATGGCGCCCTCGGACGGGCGGCCCTCGCGGCGGAAGAACGAGCCGGGGATGCGGCCGGCGGCGTACATCCGCTCCTCGACATCGACCGTCAACGGGAAGAAGTCGATCATGTCGCGCGGGTTCTTGGCAGCCGTGGTGGCGGCCAGGAGCATGGTGTCGTCGTCAAGGTAGACCGAGGCGCTGCCATCGGCCTGGCGAGCGAGCAGGCCGCTCTCGAAGCGGACGACATGCTTGCCGTACTGACCGTTGTCAATGACGGCCTCGGTGAAGTGAAGGTCAGGACCCTCCATGGGGTCTCCTCTCAGGTGTGACGCGAGAGACGCCCCTCGTACGCCGTGATTGACGGACCGGATACCGGTCTTCGATCGAAGCTCACGGGGCCCGTACGAAAGAACCCGGAAGCCACTACCGAGGACCGCCCGAACCGTCCGGCTGAGGCGTTCGCGATGGTTGGTGTGCTGTGTGAAGTTGTGGTTGAGGGCCCGCCTCGCGACGGGCCCTCAGGGAGTCACCGGCGCAGACCGAGGCGCTCGATCAGCTTGCGGTAGTGCTCGATGTCGTTCTTGGCGACGTAGTTGAGCAGCCGGCGACGCTGACCGACGAGCAGCATCAGGCCGCGGCGGCTGTGGTGGTCGCCCTTGTGCTCCTTGAGGTGCTCGGTCAGGTGCGCGATGCGCTTGGTGAGCAGGGCGATCTGCACGTCGGGCGACCCGGTGTCGCCTGGGGTGGTCGCGTAGTCTTCGATGATCTTCTTCTTTGTTGCAGCGTCCATCGACGTGCACTCCTTCCGTGTTCCCGTTGCGCGATGCCTCAGTTGCGTCGTGCGGTTGAGGCGCTTGGGATGTCGCGGCCGATCTACGGCACCAGTCAGGCTATCAGTGGCCACGCGCGCGGGTGAAATCCCGGGGTCACCCGAGCGTACGGTCGATGGACCGTGGTGTGCCTACAGACCCGGATCGGGTAGGTTCAACCTCGCAAGGGTCCGCACGGACCGAGAGGCCAGGAGGTAGTGGATGACCCCGACGAACCTGCCCGGGATTGTGGTCCGACCAGTCATCAAGGCTGATCTTGCTGCCCTCATCGCGCTTGAGCAGCATCCGGACGCCCACATCAGCGAAGGTCGGTTCGCCGAGATGGCGAAGGGCGACAACACGTACTTCATCGCGGTCAAGGACGATGTGGTGCTCGGCACCGCAGTGCTCGACCTGCGCGACCCTGACATGCTGCCGGAACTGCGTGACATGTACGTCTATCCGCATGCCCGTCGCCAGGGTGTCGGCCATGCCCTGACCGAGCACATCGAGGCTGAGGCCCGCGAGCTCGGGTACGAAGAGATCTTCCTGGGCGTCGACCCCGACAACTTCGAGGCCATCCCGCTGTACATCTCGCTCGGGTACGAGCCCACCGGCAACCACCGGCTGCTCGAGTCCACCGACGATGAGGGGGACTCCCCCACCGGTGTGCACCACGACGCGATCTACCGCAAGGGCCTCCGCTACGCCAAGTGAGGCTCAGGCCAGCAGGTCGCGGGTGGCCGCCACGTCGGCGTCCATCTGCTTGATCAGCGCATCAAGAGACTCGAACTTCACCTGACCTCTGATTCGCGCGACGAAGTCCACGCCGATCGGTGCCCCGTACAGCTCCAGGTCGGTGCGGTCGAGCACATACGACTCCACGCGCCGTTCCTCGCCGTCGAAGGTCGGGTTGGTGCCGACGGAGATGGCGGCGGGCCAGCGCTGGGGGTACGGCTGGTCGAGGCGGGTGACGTACCCGGCATAGACCCCGTCAGCCGGGCAGGCATCGCCACGCGGGACCGTCAGGTTGGCGGTCGGGAAGCCGAGCGTACGGCCTCGCTGGTCGCCCATCACGACGATTCCGGTGAACCGGAACGGCCGACCCAAGACCTGGGCCGCAGCCTCGACATCGCCGGTCACCAGCGCCTGCCGTACGCGAGAGGACGAGAACACGTCATCATCGGCCACGAGCGGCGCAGCAACGACCTCGTAGCGGCCTTGGCTGAGCTCCCGGAGTGTGTCGACGCGGCCAGCAGCCCGGTGACCGAAGGCGAAGTTCTCCCCCACCACGATCACCTTCGGGTTGAGCGGGATGATCACCTGCTCGACGAACTGCTGGGGGCTCCACTGGGCGACTCGCTCGGTGAACTCGACCACCCGTACCTCATGGGCGCCTGCCCGCTTGAGCAGGTCGATCCGCTCGGGCAGGTTGCAAAGCAGCTCAGGGGCGCGGTCAGGCCGCAGCACGGAGATCGGATGGGGCCAGAAGGTCACGGCTACAAGGGGCAGGTCAGGCGCTTGCGACTGCGCGTACGCGAGAAGCTGGCGGTGCCCCTCGTGGACCCCGTCAAAGTTGCCGATCGCGACGACGGTCTGGTCGG
>Ga0116179_1000846_pt1 | contig 23538 bp, 19 predicted proteins | sample AD_UKC071_MetaG_FD_89751 | JGI IMG/M metagenome (GOLD analysis project Ga0116179, IMG submission 89751) | Active sludge microbial communities of municipal wastewater-treating anaerobic digesters from USA - AD_UKC071_MetaG | ecosystem: Engineered > Bioreactor > Anaerobic > Digestate | place: USA...
GCATCGGACGGACTCATCCGCATCGACACCGAGGGCATCACCACCTTCGCGAGCCCGAACGCGCTCTCGGCCTTCAACCGCATGGGCTTCGACGACGAGCTCGAGGGCGAGTCGCTGATCGAGGTCACGACCGCGCTGCTGCCGTCGCAGCAGAACGTCGACGAGAGCCTGCCGGTGGTCGTCTCGGGGCGGGCGCCCTGGCGCACCGACATCGAGGCCCGTGGGGTGACGGTGTCGCTGCGCTCGATCCCGCTGCGCGAGCAGGGGGAGCGCATCGGCGCCGTGGTGCTGTGCCGCGATGTCACCGAGCTGCGGCACCAGGAGCAGGAGCTCATCACGAAGGACGCGACCATTCGTGAGATCCACCACCGGGTGAAGAACAACCTGCAGACGGTCGCATCACTGCTGCGCATCCAGGCCCGGCGCACGCACTCCGAAGAGGCGCGCGACGCGCTCTCGCAGGCGATGCGGCGCGTCGCATCCATCGCCGTCGTGCACGACACGCTCTCTGAGGGGCTCACGCAGAACGTCGACTTCGACGAGGTCTTCGATCGCGTGCTCCGCCTGGTCGCCGAGGTGGCGGCGGCGCCGAACACCATGGCGCAGACGAGCTCCTCGGGCAAGTTCGGCGTGCTGCCGAGCGCGTACGCGACCCCGCTCGCGCTCGCGCTCACCGAGCTCGTGACCAACGCGGTCGAGCACGGGCTCGCCGGGCTCGAGGGTCGGGTCGAGATCGTGACCGAGCGCAGCGAGGAGCGGCTCGTCGTGAAGGTGCGCGACACCGGGGCGGGCCTGCCGGAGGGCGAGGTCGGCCGCGGGCTCGGCACGCAGATCGTGCGCACGCTGATCCAGGGCGAGCTCGGCGGCACCATCGACTGGCACTCGCTGCAGGGCGAGCAGACGGGCACCGAGGTGACCATCGAGATCCCGCTGCGCTGGATTCACCGCGAGAGCTGAGCCCGCGGCGGTCGTGAGCGTTCGCGCCGACAGACGCAGATCGCCGCACCATGTGCTGGTGCGGCGATCGCTGTGGGCAAGGGCCCGAATGCTTCGTGTGTCGTCCGGCGCGCCGGCGGGTCGTTTCCACCGGGGCGCTGAGGTCGCGTCGACCCGTGGATGGCGCGGCGCCGTCGGGGCGCGCCGCTCGGCGAGCTGTGTCGCCCAGCTAGGAGGCGCGGCGTGCGCGGGCGGCGCGGCGCTTCAGCGCGCGGCGCTCATCCTCGCTCAGCCCGCCCCAGACGCCCGAGTCCTGGCCGGTCTCGAGCGCGTACTGGAGGCAGACCTCCGTGACGGTGCAGCGCGCGCAGACAGCCTTCGCCTTCTCGATCTGGTCAACGGCAGGGCCGGTGTTGCCAACCGGGAAGAACAGCTCCGGGTCAACCGTCAGGCAAGCTGACTTGTCGCGCCAATCCATAGTGATGCTCCTTATATGCGAGGTGAGTGAGCGAATGCTCAAATTCGGGGTGAGGGCCGTTACGCTGTTGGGTAACGCACGCCTGCCCGCCCCACTTCGCTGTGGAGCACATGGCTTTCATCATGTTGGCATAGGCGCGCGCGTAAAATCAAGGGTTAACCTCGAATTCATTGTGATCGAGGTCGCCCACACGCCGGGGCGAGCTCTGTGCTCGAGCATCCACCGGCGCAGCGAAGGAGATGCCCTGCATGCCTGAGAACGAATCGACGCCGGACGCCGCGGCCGAGCGGGCGCCGCGCACGGCGGTGTTCCGCCTCCTCGCCGGGCTGCTCGTGGGCGCCGAGGCGCTCGTCGTCGTGGGCCTCGTGATCTGGCTGGGCATCTCGCTGTTCACGACGCCGGCATTCTCGCTGGTGAGCGCGATCGCGCTGTTCGTGCTCGTGCTGATCGGCGCGGTCGGGGTCTGCGCGATGGCGGTCGGCATCTTCCGCGGGCAGCGCTGGGCCCGCTCGGGCGGCATCGTGGTGCAGATCCTCGTGCTCGCGGTCGCGTTCGGCGCGGCCACGGGGCAGTTCGCGCACCCGGAGCTCGGGCTGCAGATCGGCATCCCCGCGCTCGTCACCTTCGCCGTGCTCATCGCCGAGATCCGCAGTGTGGGCCGGGCCGATGCGGCCGCGGAGCGGGCGGCCGCCGCGCGGCTTGCCGCCGAGGAATCCCCTGACGGGGCGACGACGACCGAGTAGGCGCGCCGCGGCCGGCGGCGCAGGCAGGGAGTGCCATCGGCGGCGCAGGCACGGCGACGCCCGGGCGCGCGTCGCGGTCCCGGGCGTCGGTGGTGCGGGGTGTGCCTCGCGTCAGACGGTCGCGAGCCCGAGCTTGCGACGCAGCATCTGCACGTGGCCGGTGGCCTTGACGTTGTAGAGGGCCAGCGAGAGCACGCCCTCCTCGTCGATCACGAACGTCGAGCGGATCGTGCCGGTGTAGGTCTTTCCGTAGTTGCTCTTCTCGCCCCACACGCCGTACGCCTGGTGCACGGTCAGGTCGGTGTCGCTGAGCAGGGGGAAGGTGAGATGGTCGCGCTCGCGGAACTCGACGAGCTTGGCCAGCTCGTCCTTCGAGACGCCGAGCACGGTGAAGCCCTCGGCCGCGAACGGCTCGAGGCTGTCGCGGAAGTCGCATGCCTCGGTCGTGCAGCCGGGCGTCATCGCCTGAGGGTAGAAGTAGAGGATGACCTTCTTGCCGCGCAGCGCCGAGAGCGTCACTGGCGTGCCGTCCTGGTCGGGCAGCGTGAAATCGGGTGCGACGGTACCGGGGGCAAGTTGGGTGCTCATGGCCCCAGCCTAGCCGCGGCGTCGGCGGCGGACGGGCGCGGCGCCGCGGCCGCTCAGCTGAAGGTGGCGAGCAGCCGCTGCAGCGAATCCAGGCGGGCGGCTCCGCCGTCGCCGAGGCGGCCCTCGGCGATGGCCTCGACCAGCCCGCAGTCGGGCGCGCTCGGCAGGTGCGTGCACCCGCGCGGGCATGCCTCCTCGGCGATCGCCTCGAGATCGGGGTAGGCGCGCAGGATGTTCGCGGGGTCGATGTGCCCGAGGCCGAACGAGCGCACTCCCGGGGTGTCGATCACCCAGCCCGTGCCGCCGGCGCCCTGGTAGCGAAGCGAGACCGTCGACGAGGAGGTGTGCCGGCCGCGGCCGGTCACGGTGTTCACGTGGCCCACGGCGCGCTGCGCGCTCGGCACCAGCGCGTTCACGAGGGTCGACTTGCCGACGCCCGAGTGGCCGACGAACACGGTGGTGTGCCCCTCGAGCGCGGCGCCGATCTCGGCGAGCGGCGTCGCGCTCGGCGAGCTGCGGAACACCGTCAGATCGAGCCCCGCGAAGTGCTCGAGAAACGCGGTGGGGTCGGCCAGGTCGGTCTTCGTGACGACGAGCAGCGGGTGGATGCCGGCATCCAGGGCCGCGATCAGGTATCGGTCGACGAGCCGCGTGCGCGGCTCGGGGTCGGCCGCCGCCACGACGATCAGCATCTGATCGGCGTTGGCGACGATGATGCGCTCGACCTGGTCGGTGTCGTCGGCGCTGCGCCGGAGCAGCGTGGTGCGGCCGTCGATGCCGACCAGCCGCGCGAGCGTCCCTTCGGCGCCGCTGAGGTCGCCCACCACGCGGGCGCGGTCGCCGGTGACGATCGGGGTCTTGCGCAGCTCGCGGGCGCGCACCGCGCTGACCACCCGCTCGTCGTCGGTGTTCTCGCCGAGCATCACCGTGTAGCGGCCGCGATCCACGCCGAGGACCATGCCGACCTCGGCGTCCTCGTGGGCGGGACGGATCTTCGTGCGGGGCTTGTTCGCCTTGGGATTCGGGCGAACGCGGACGACCGACTCGTCGAGCTCATCGAGCTCGTCGTCGTCCGCCTCCTCGGTCCACCAGCTCACGCCGTGGCATCCCCGCCCTCGAGCATGCTCTGCCAGAGTGCGGTGAACTCGGGCAGCGTCTTCGCGGTGGTCTCGATGTCTTGAATCTCGATGCCGGGAACGGCCAGGCCCAGGATCGCTCCCGTCGTGGCCATCCGGTGGTCGTGGTAGGTGTGCCATACGCCGCCGCGCAGGGGGCGGGGCACGATGCGCAGGCCGTCCTCGAGCACGGTGACCTCGCCGCCGAGGGCGTTGATCTCGTTCGCCAGTGCGGCGAGCCGGTCGGTCTCGTGCAGGCGCAGGTGGCCGATGCCGGTGAAGTGCGACGGAGCGTCGGCGAGGGCGGCGAGCGCGACCAGCGTCGGCGTCAGCTCGCCCGCGGCGCTCAGGTCGAGGTTCGCGCCGAGGATCCCTCGACCGGTCACGGTGAGGATCCCGGCCCGACGGTGCACGCGCGCGCCCATCTGGGGCAGGATCTCGGTCAGCAGCGCCCCGGGCTGGGTCGAGTGCAGCGGCCAGCCGGTGATCGACACGGTGCCGCCGGCGACCATCGCCGCGGCGAGGAACGGCGACGCGTTCGAGAGATCGGGCTCGACGGCGATGTCTTTCGCGCGGATCGGGCCGGCCGCGACCACCCACTCGCGGGGGCTGGGGCGCTCGACCCGCACCCCGCGGTGTTGCAGCGCCTCGACCGTCATGTCGATGTGCGGCACGCTCGGCAGCCGTGGGCCCGTGTGGCGAAGGTGCATCCCGACGTCGAATCGGGATGCCGCCAGCAGCAGCCCCGAGACGAACTGGCTGGAGGTGGATGCATCGATGTCGAGCTCGCCGCCTCGGACGTGGCCGTGCCCGCGCACGGAGAAGGGCAGGCTCCAACGGCCCGCATCGTCGACGTCGACGCCCAGTTCGCGCAGTGCGCGGATCATCGGCCCCATCGGTCGGTGCAGCGCGTTGTCGTCGGCATCGAAGTGCACCTCGCCCGCGACGAGGCCCGCGACCGGCGGCAGGAAGCGCATGACGGTGCCCGCCTGCCCGCAGGCGACCGTGCCGCCCGAGCGGAGCTGGTCGGGCGGGGTGACGAGCAGATCGGGGCCGAAGGCGCCCGAGCCGTCGACGGCTGTGAACGTGACTCCCAGCTCGGTGAGTCCGGCGATCATGCGCTCGGAGTCACGCGAGTGCAGGGGAGCGATGAGCTTGCTTGGTCCTTCTGCCAGCGCAGCCAGCACGAGCTCCCGGTTCGTCAGTGACTTCGAGCCGGGGATGGTGAGGGTCGCATTCAGCGCTCCGTCTGCCGTGGGTGCAGCCCAGAGCGCTTTCGTGGCCGGTCCGTTCGCGGCCGAAAGCGAGGTGATCGGGGAATAGCTATCGTTCGACATTGGTTCATAGCCTATCGAGAGGCTCCGCATTTGAGCCTCGGAAACGGGAGATCGATGATTGCGGTGGCGGAGCGGCTCGAATCCGGGCCGGAGAAGGTCGGCGTGCCCGCGCTGCGCGTGCCCGCGGTGCCGCCGGAGCCCAGCCGCGATGCGGGCTCGGGCCTAGACTTGCGCCTGATGATCCCTACAGATTCGGACGCGGCAGAAGCCGCCCAGGCCCCCTCGACGCCCGAGCAGGCGAGCCCGGTCGCGAACGCCGCGGAGCCCGCCGGCGACGCGGCCGACGGCGCGAGCGCAGAAGACGCAAGCCGGCAGTTCGAGGAGCAGGCGCTGCCTTTCATGGATCAGCTCTACGGCGCGGCGATGCGCATGACGCGCAATCCCGCCGACGCCGCCGATCTCGTGCAGGAGACCTTCGTCAAGGCATTCGCCTCGTGGAAGACGTTCACGCAGGGCACGAACCTGAAGGCGTGGCTGTACCGGATCCTCACGAACACCTACATCAACACCTATCGGCAGAAGCAGCGCGAGCCCTACCAGGGCACGATCGACGAGCTCGAGGACTGGCAGCTCGGCGGCGCCGAGTCGACGACCGCGAGCAGCAGCCGTTCGGCCGAGGCCGAGGCGATCGATCGGATGCCCGACTCGACGGTCAAAGACGCGCTGCAGTCGATTCCGGAGGACTTCCGCCTGGCGGTCTACCTGGCGGACGTTGAAGGCTTCTCGTACCAGGAGATCGCCGACATCATGAAGACCCCCATCGGCACAGTGATGAGCCGTCTGCACCGTGGCCGGCGCCTGTTGCGCGAGCTGTTGTCTGACTACGCGGTCGAGCGAGGCATCGACCCCTCGACGTCAAGGAGCAAGAAATGACCGATTGCGGTTGCGAGAAGGCGCGAAAAGACCTGGAGGAGTACCTCCGCAACGAGGTCTGCAAGACCGAGCACTCCGAGATCCGGGCGCACATCGAGCACTGCCCCGAGTGCGCGGGCGAGGCGCTGGTTGCGCGCACGCTGACGGAGGTTGTCGCGCGCGCCTGCAAGGAGACGGCGCCCGAGGAGCTGCGTCTCCAGGTGCTCACCCGCCTGCGCGAGGCGCACGCCGGGCACCACTGAGCTCGCGTCTGCCCGCCGTGCCGCCGACGCGGCGCGCGCCGCGCCAGGATTCGACGCGATCGCGAGCGCTGGTTCTGTCGCGCCGGGCGAGCGCTCGATATCGTATGCACCATGACCGCACACGAGTGGCAATCGCTCCCGCTTGATGCCGAGTCGCGCGAGGCGATCGCCTTGCACGGGCTGGACTACCGCCTCGTCGACACCGCCGATGCCACCGCGTTCGGTGACTGGATCCAGGCGAGCACCCGCGGGTTCCTCGATCCCGACCCCACGCCCGAAGAGCTCGCCAACGGCCGCGACTCGTACGCCTATCGGCGCACGACGGGCGTATACGATTCGTCGACGCCGAGCCCCACGTGGCCGGTCGCGACGGTGAACTCGTGGGTCGCCGAGCTGACGATGCCGGGCGGGCGCGGCATCCCGATGTGGGCCATCAGCGAGGTGACGGTCGCCCCGACGCACCGCCGACGCGGCATCGCGCGGGCCCTGCTGCAGGGCGAGCTGCGCACAGCCGCCGACGCCGGCGTGCCGATCGCGGGCCTGACCGTCTCGGAGGCGACGATCTACGGGCAGTTTGGATTCGCGCCGGCGGCGTTCGCGAGCGATTGGGTGATCGAGACCGCACGCGCGCGCTGGATCGGGCCACGACCCGCGGGCCGTGTCGACTTCATCGATCGCGAGCGGACGACCGCAGAGCTGTTCACGCTGCACGAGCGCGTGCGGCGCTCGCAGCCCGGCGAGGTCACCGCCTGGCCTGGGCACTGGCGCCGGCTGGCGGGCACGGCCGGCGGTCAGGAGCAGGCGCGGAAGATTCGCGCCATCCGCTATGCAGACGCCCAGGGGCGCACGCGCGGCATCGCGCTGTACCGGCTCGCCGAGAACGACTCAGACTTCACCAAGCACGAGCTCACCCTCTCGTACCTGCTCACCGAGACCCCCGACGCGTACGCCGCGCTGTGGCGCTTCCTCCTCGAGCTCGACCTGGTCAGCACCGTGCGCGCCTTCCTGCGCTCGGTCGACGAGCCGCTGCGCTGGATGATCGCCGACCAGCGCGCCGCCACCGTCACCTGCAGTGAGCATCAGTGGCTGCGCGTGCTCGATGTGCCGCGTGTGCTGCAGGCTCGCCGCTACGTGGCCGCCGGCGAGTGCGTGCTGCACGTGGACGATCCGCTGGGCTTCGCCGAGGGCACGTGGATGCTGCGCGTCGGCGCCGACGGAAGCGCGAGCGTCGAGCGGCTCGCGGGCGCTGGAGCGCGCGCGGGCGACGACCGGGGCGTGGAGCGCGACGGAGGGGCGGGGGAGGGCGTCGAGGGCGCCGCACAGACATCCGACGCCGCGCCCGATACCAGCGCGCCCGACGCCGACGCCGACGCCGCCGCGCCGGACACTGCGGCGCGCGACGCTGCCGCGTCCGCCGTGCCCGAGGCGCGGCTGCCGGTCGCGAGCCTGGGCGCGATGCTGCTCGGCGGCGTGCGGGCGAGCACGCTGTGGGCGGCGGGGAGCATCCACGGCGAGCCGGAGGCGATCGCCACGCTCGATCGCCTGTTCGCGCCGATCGAGACGCCCTGGCTGGGCATCTGGTACTGACGCCGCGCCGACCTCGGCGGCGCACGAACGCCGACGGCGCACGAACGGAGACGCGAAGAGGCGGCCGCCCAGTGCTGAGCGACCGCCTCCCGTGCGCGGTGCGAACCGACGCCGACCGAACTAGCGGGCCAGTGCAGCCTGCATCAGCGCGGCCTGCTCGATCGCGTGGATCTTCGACGAGCCGGTCGCCGGCGATGCCGCGGCGGGACGCGAGATGACCCGCACGTCGCGGCCCAGCTGCGGCACGACGTCGAGAGCGATGAACGGCCAGGCGCCCTGGTTCTCCGGCTCGTCCTGCACCCAGACCAGCTCGGCGTTCGGGTAGCGGGCGATGACCGCCGCCAGCTCCTCGACCGGGGCCGGGTAGAACTGCTCGAGCCGGACGAGGGCGATCTCGGGGTTCGGGTTCTTCACCAGATCGGCCTTGAGGTCCCAATGGATCTTGCCCGAGTGCAGCAGCACGCGCTTCACGGCCGACGCGTCGATGCCGCGATCGTCGTCCAGCACGGGCTCGAACCGGCCCTTCGTGAAGTCCTCGACGGTGCTGGTGGCGCCACGCAGGCGCAGCATCGCCTTCGGGGTGAAGACCACGAGCGGCTTGCGCGGGCGTGCGTAGGCCTGGCGGCGCAGCAGGTGGAAGTGCGATGCCGGGGTCGACGGGCGCGCGACGGTCATGTTCTCCTGTGCGCACAGCTGCAGGAAGCGCTCGATGCGGGCCGAGGAGTGGTCCGGGCCCTGGCCCTCATAGCCGTGGGGGAGCAGCAGCACCACGCTCGACTGCTGGCCCCACTTCTGGTCGGCCGACGAGACGAACTCGTCGATGACCGACTGGGCGCCGTTCGCGAAGTCGCCGAACTGTGCCTCCCACAGCACGAGCGCGTCGGGGCGCTCGACCGAGTACCCGTACTCGAACGCCATCGCGGCGTACTCGCTCAGCAGCGAGTCGTAGACCCAGAACCGGGCCTGCTGCTGGCTGAGGTTCGCGAGCGGCAGCCATTCCTGGCCGTTCGCCCGGTCGTGCAGCACGGCGTGGCGCTGCACGAACGTGCCGCGGCGCGCCTCCTGACCGGCGAGGCGCACGGGGGTGCCCTCCAGCAGGAGGGAGCCGAACGCGAGGAGCTCGCCGAACGCCCAGTCGATGTTGCCGCTGCGGCTCATGTCGAGGCGCTTCTCGAGCAGCTGCTGGATCTTCGGGTGCGTGGTGAAGCCGGCGGGCTTGTTCACGAACGCGTCGCCGACGAGCTTCACGACCTCCGGCGAGACGCCCGTGGTCTCGGGCTCGCCCGCGAACGCGGGCTCGGTGGTCGCCTCGAGGCTGAGCACGTTCGCACCGGTCTCGGCCTCGTGCGTCTCGGCGAAGGCGATCTCGAGACTGTTCTGGAAGTCGAGCTTGGCGGCCTCGTACTCTTCCTCGGTGATGTCGCCACGGCCGACGAGCGCCTCGGTGTACAGTCGGCGCACGGAGCGCTTCGCCTCGATGAGGTTCGTCATGAGCGGCTGCGTCATCGACGGGTCGTCGCCCTCGTTGTGGCCGCGGCGGCGGTAGCAGACGAGGTCGATCACGATGTCGCGCTTGAACTCCTGACGGTATGCCACGGCGAGCTCGCCGACCCGCACGACGGCCTCGGGGTCGTCGCCGTTCACGTGGAACACCGGCGCCTGGATCGTCTTGGCCACGTCGGTTGCGTACACGCTCGTGCGCGCGTCGCCCGGGAGCGTGGTGAAGCCGATCTGGTTGTTGATCACGACGTGGATCGTGCCGCCGGTGCGGTAGCCGCGCAGCTGCGACATCTGCATGGTCTCGACCACGACGCCCTGGCCGGCGAACGCGCCGTCGCCGTGCACGAGGATGGGCAGGATCGAGAACGTGCCGATAGGCTTGCGGTCCTGCTTGGCGCGCACGATGCCCTCGACCACGCCGTCGACCGTCTCGAGGTGCGAGGGGTTCGCGGCGAGGTACACCGGCAGGCTCGCGCCGTCGGCCGAGACGAAGGTGCCCTCGGTGCCGAGGTGGTACTTCACATCGCCCGAGCCGCGCTCGTTGCCGATGGCGACCGAGCCCTCGAACTCGCGGAACACCTGGCCGTAGGTCTTGCCGGCGATGTTCGTGAGCACGTTCAGGCGGCCGCGGTGGGCCATGCCGATCGCGGCGCCGTCGAGCTCGGCGGCGGCCGCGCTCGTGAGGATCTGGTCGAGCAGCGGGATGGTGGACTCGCCGCCCTCCAGGCTGAAGCGCTTCTGCCCGACGTACTTGGTCTGCAGGAAGGTCTCGAAGGCCTCCGCCTCGTTGAGCTTGCGCAGGATGCGCAGCTGCTCGTCGTGCTCGGGCTTCTTGTACTTGACCTCGAGCTTCTGCTGGAACCACTTGCGCTGCGCCGGGTCTTGGATGTGCATGTACTCGACGCCGATCGTGCGGCAGTACGAGTCGCGCAGCACGCCCAGCACCTCGCGCAGCTTCATCGTGCGCTTGCCGCCGAAGCCGCCGGTCACGAACTCGCGGTCGAGGTCCCAGAAGGTGAGCCCGTGCGAGGCGATGTCGAGGTCGGGGTGCATGCGCTGCACGTACTCGAGCGGGTCGATGTCGGCCATCAGGTGGCCGCGCACGCGGAACGAGTTGATGAGCTCCTGCACGCGCGTGGCCTTGCTGACGGCGTCGGCGGTGTCGACGTTGATGTCGGCCGCCCACATGATGGGGGCGTAGGGGATGCGCAGCGAGGCGAAGATGTCTTCGTAGAAGCCGCGCTCGCCGATCAGGAGCTCGTGCACCTTCTTGAGGAACTCGCCCGAGCCGGCGCCCTGGATGACGCGGTGGTCGTAGGTGCTCGTGAGCGTGATGGTCTTGCCAATGGCGAGCTCGTTGAGCGTCTTCTCGCTCGCGCCCTGGAACTCGGCCGGGTACTCGAGGGCGCCGGCGCCGATGATGCACCCCTGGCCCTTCATCAGGCGCGGCACCGAGTGCACGGTGCCGATGCCGCCGGGGTTGGTGAGCGAGAACGTCGTGCCCTGGAAGTCGGCGGCGGTGAGCTTGCCGCTGCGTGAGCGCGCGACGACGTCCTCGTACGCGACGAGGTACTCGCTGAAGGTCATCGCGTCGGTGTTCTTGATGCTCGGCACGACGAGCGAGCGGCTGCCGTCGGCCTTGGGGAGGTCGATCGCGATGCCGAGGTTGATGCGTGCCGGCGCGACGACCGAGGGCTTGCCCTCGATCTCGGCGTAGAAGACGTTCTGGCTCGGGAAGTCCTTCAGGGTCTGGATGAGCGCCCAGCCGATGAGGTGCGTGAAGCTGACCTTGCCGCCCCGGGTGCGAGCCATGTGGCTGTTGATCACGATGCGGTTGTCGATCATCAGCTTGGCGGGAATGGTGCGGACGCTGGTTGCGGTCGGGACGGCGAGCGACTCGTCCATGTTCGCGGCGAGGGTCTTCGACATGCCGCGCAGCGGCGTGATGACGTCTTGATCGGCGGTGTCGCGGGGCTCGTGGGTGTTCAGCGGCGGCGCCTGCGCGGGGATCGGCTGCGGTTTGGCCGGGGCCGAGGTCGTGCGTGCGACGGGCTGCGCGCCGATCACCGGGATCGGCGCGGTCATCGGGTGCGCCTCGCTCGTGGTGGGCGCGGCCGCGGCGTCAGCTGAGGCTGCCGCGACGGTCTCGGCCGACGCATCGGCGAGCCCGCCGGCCACTTCGCCCTTCAGCGGCCGGTAGTTCTCCAGCACCGGCCACCAGGCCTTGTCGACGGCGTTCCGGTCGACTTTGAACTGTTCGTAGAGTTCATCGACGAGCCACTCATTTGCTCCGAACTCACCGTCGTTCGGTGCTCCGACGCTCGTCTCCTGGCTCGACACAGTCGATCGCCCACTTTCTTCGTAAGATCGGTTCTCGCGCGGAGCAGATCGTGCCCTCGCACATAGCTCATAAGCCTAACCGAGTTCGGCCCGGTGCACACCGAAAATCATCGGCACGGCGGCGGGTGCCGCGATACCGTGGGTGCATGGAATTCTCCGGGGTGCAACCGCAGGTGGATCTGACGTATTCCGACGTCTTCCTGGTGCCGCGACGATCCGAGAAGGCGAGCCGTCTCGACGTCGATCTCACGCCGGGGGACGGCACGGCCGCCACCATTCCGATCGTCTCGTCGAACATGAACTCCGTGACCGGACCGCGCCTGGCCGCGGTGCTCGCGCGTCGCGGCGGGCTCGGCGTGCTCCCGCAGGATGTGCCGCTGCAGGAGCTCGATGCCGCCATCCGCTGGGTGAAGGCGCAGCCGACCGCGTGGGACACGCCGCTGGTGCTGGCGCCCGAGACCACGGTCGCGGAGGCGCGCCGGCTGCTGCCGCCCGCCCAGGGGCACGGGATCGTCGTCGGTCGCACCGCGGCCGACGGGGCGCTCCGCGCCGAGGACGTGCTCGGCGTGGTCGCGGCATCTCGTCTGCTCACCGCGCTGGACGACGCGCGCCTGGGCGATCTCGTGCACGATCGAGCCATCTCGATCGAGGCAGAGGACGTGCACGACGGCCGCGCGGCGTTCGAGCTGATCGTCGCCGCCGAGGTGGAGCTCGTCCTGGTGCTGGAGCGCGGCCAGGTGATCGGCACGCTGAGCCGCCGCGGCGCGCTGCGCTCGACGCTCTACCGACCGGCGATCGACGCGGCGGGTCGGCTCTGCGTCGCCGCCGCGGTCGGGATCAATGGCGACGTCGCAGCGAAGGCCCGAGCGCTCGCCGCGGCCGGCGTCGACGTGCTGGTGCTCGACACGGCGCACGGGCACCAGGCCGGCATGCTGCGCGCGCTGCGCACGGTCGCCGACCTCGACCTCGGGCTGCCGATCGTCGCCGGCAACGTCGTCACCGCGGAGGGCGTCCACGATCTGGTCGCCGCCGGCGCGAGCATCGTCAAGGTGGGCGTCGGGCCCGGCGCCATGTGCACGACCCGCATGATGACCGCCGTCGGGCGCCCCCAGTTCTCGGCCGTCCTCGAGGCCGCCGACGCCGCCCGCATCATGGGCGCGCACATCTGGGCGGACGGCGGCGTGCGCTACCCGCGCGACGTCGCGCTTGCGCTCGCCGCGGGCGCGGCATCCGTGATGATCGGATCGTGGTTCGCGGGCACGATCGAGGCTCCCGGCGAGCTGCGGCACGACGATGACGGCCGCGTCTACAAGGAGTCGTGGGGGATGGCCTCGACGAAGGCCGTGCAGGATCGCTTCTCGCGCCTGGGGGCGTACGAGCTCGCGCGCAAGGAGCTGTTCGCCGAGGGGATCTCGTCGTCGCGGATCTATCTCGACCCGCAGCGGCCCTCGGTCGAGGACCTGCTCGACATGATCACGTCGGGCATCCGCTCGTCGTTCACCTACGCCGGCGCCGGCACGGTGGCCGAGTTCCACGAGCGGGCGATGGTGGGCCTGCAGTCCGCCGCGGGGTACGAGGAGGGCAAGGCGCTGCCGGTGAGCTGGTAGCGAATGGATGCCGCGGCCCCGCCGCCGCGGAGCGTGCCGCTAGGTGCGGCGGATGCGCTCCGCTAGCATGGGCAGCACAATGGATGACCCTCCCAGTACCTGCTCGTCCCTTCGCAGCGCGTTCCCGGGGCGGGGTGTCGCCTGATGTACGACTACCTCATGCTGGGCGTCGGTCTCGTCTTGATCGTCGGCACCGGGCTGTTCGTCGCGAGTGAGTTCGCGCTGGTCAATCTCGATCGGGCCGACCTGGAGGCGCGCCGTGAGCGCGGCGAATCTCGGCTGTCGCTGACCATCGGCGCGCTGAAGAAGACCTCGACGCACCTGTCGAGCGCGCAGCTGGGCATCACGCTCACCACGCTGCTCACCGGCTACACGATGGAGCCGGCCATCTCGAGGCTGCTCCGGCCCGTCTTCGACGCGTGGGGCATCGCCCCGGCGGTGTCGGTGCCGCTCGCGGTCGTGATCGGCGTCACCATCGCGACACTGCTGTCGATGATCATCGGCGAGCTCGTCCCCAAGAACTTCGCCCTCGCCCTGCCGCGGCAGACCGCCAAGCTGGTCATGCCGTTCCAGGTGGGCTTCACCGCGGTGTTCCGCCCCGCGATCGCGCTGCTCAACGGCAGCGCCAACGGGCTGCTGCGCGCGATGGGCGTGGAGCCGAAGGAGGAGCTCTCGGGCGCCCGCAGCGCCGAGGAGCTCTCATCGCTCGTGCGCCGCTCGGCGAGCGCCGGGGTGCTCGAGCAGGAGACCGCGAGCCTGCTCAACCGAACGCTCACGTTCGCGCGGCTGAGCGCGGCCGACGTCATGACCCCGCGCCCGAGCGTGCACGCGATCGCCGCGGGCGACTCGGCCGACGACGTGATCCAGCTCGCGCGTCGCACCGGCCACAGCCGCTTTCCCGTGTTCAGCGACTCGATCGACGACATCGTCGGCATCGTGCATCTCAAGGCCGCCGTCAGCGTGCCGCGCGAGCGCCGCGCGGACGTCCCGGCGGCGGCGCTCGCGTCCGAGCCGCTGCGCGTGCCCGAGACCGTGCACCTCGACCAGCTGATGGCCGAGCTGCGCGCCAAGGGCTACCAGATGGCCGTCGTCGTCGACGAGTACGGCGGGACCGCCGGCGTCGCCACGCTCGAGGACCTCGTCGAGGAGATCGTGGGCGAGGTGCTCGACGAGCACGATCGCTCCCGTGCGGGCGTCGTCCGCACCGGCGAGGCGATCACGTTCCCCGGCGAGCTGCGACCCGACGAGCTGCTCGACCGCACCGGGGTGCGCGTCGCCGAGGGCGAGGTCTACGACACCGTGGCCGGCTTCATGATCGCCATGCTCGAGCGCATCCCCGTCGTCGGCGACGAGATCGAGATCGAAGACGGGATGCTTCGGGTGCAGCGCATGGACGGTCGTCGTGTCGATCGCATCCGCTTCACGCCGCGCGCGCTCCCGGGCGCCGACTCGGGCGAGGAGTCCGGCTCGAGCGAACAGGACGAGCGCGATGGGGGTGGGCGACGATGAGCGACTGGGCCGGAATCGCGTGGCTCGTGGTGCTGCTGATCGGCAACGCCTTCTTCGTCGGCGCCGAGTTCGCGGTGATCTCGGCGCGGCGTTCCCAGATCGAGCCGCTGGCCGAGCGCGGATCGCGCCGGGCCAAGACCGCGCTGTACGCCATGGAGCATGCCACCCTGATGCTCGCGACCTCGCAGCTGGGCATCACCGTCTGCTCGCTGCTGATCCTCAACGTCTCCGAGCCGGCGATCCACCATCTGCTCGCCGCGCCGCTCGGCCTCGTCGGCTGGAGCACCGCGGTGGTCGACACCGTCGCGTTCGTCGTGACCCTCCTGCTCGTCTCGTACCTGCACGTGGTGTTCGGCGAGATGGTGCCGAAGAACCTCGCCTTCTCGCTCCCGGATCGAGCCGTGCTGCTGCTGGCGACCCCCCTGGTGTGGGTGTCGAAGCTGTTCAGGCCGATCATCTTCTCGCTCAACTGGACCGCGAACCACGTGCTGCGCCTGTTCCGCGTCGAGCCCAAGGACGAGGCGGCATCCACCTTCACGCTCGACGAGGTGGCGACGATCGTCAACCAGTCGCGCATCGAGGGCGTGCTCGACGACGCCTCCGGCGCGGTCACCGCGGCCGTCGAGTTCACCGACAAGCGCGCGGGCGACATCGCGGTGCCGTTCGCGACGCTGGTCACGCTGCCGATGACGACGACGCCGAGCGACATCGAGCGCGCCGTCGCGAAGCACGGCTTCTCGCGGTACGTGCTCGTCGACGCAGAGGGGGCGCCGGCCGGCTACGTGCACCTGAAGGACATCCTGCGCTCGAGCGAGGGGCCGGACGCGGCGGAGCACATGGACCTGCCGGTGCCCTCGAAGCGGATCCATCACCTCGTCCCGGTGCAGGAGAGCACCGACCTCGAGGACGCGCTCGCGACCATGCGCCGCACCGGTCGTCACCTGGCTCGGGTGTGCGACGACGCCGGCGCGACGACGGGCGTGCTGTTCCTCGAGGACATCATCGAGGAGCTGGTCGGCGAGGTGCAGGACGCCACGCGTCGCGGCCACGGCGCGTAGCCGTGCGAGGCGCCACCCGGGGAGGCGCCTCGGGTCGGGTCGCCGCGGTGCGGCGCCATCCGTGGTGCGGTCGCGCCGGGTGGGTGCCGGGTGGGTGCCGCGCGGTGGTCGCGTGCTCGCCCGGCTCGTAAGCTGAGCGCGTGGATGAGCGCGAGGGTGTGACGGTCTGGACGCCTGGGCTGGCCGCGCCGCTGCTGCGGGTGCCGCACACGGGCGATGACAAGTACGCTCGCGGCGTGCTCGGGGTGCGCACGGGCTCGCCCGAGTACCCCGGCGCCGCGGTGCTCGGCGTCGAGGCGGCCTGGCGCACCGGCCTCGGCATGGTGCGCTTCGTGGGCCCCGAGCGCGTCGGTTCGCGGGTGCTCGACGCTCGACCCGAGACCGTGCTCGGCGCCGGGCGCGTGCAGGCGTGGCTGTGCGGCTCGGGGGTGGATGCCGCGGCCCGCCCCGCGGCAGAGACCGCGGCGCTGCGCGCGCTGATCGCCGGTGCGGTGCCAGTGGTGATCGACGCGGGCGCGCTCGACCTCGTGCCCGTGGCAGCCGAGCGCGGCGCCGCGCCGTGTGTGCTGACCCCGCACGATCGGGAGTTCGCGCGACTGTGCGAGGCGCGTGGCCTCGGCGGCGCGGCCGGCGACGGCGCGGAGGCCGAGCTCGCGGACCGAGTCGAGCAGACGCGCGCGCTCGCCGCTGCGCTCGGGCAGACGGTGCTGCGCAAGGGAGCCACCACGATCGTCGCTTCACCGGACGGCCGCTGCGTCACGGTCGCCGCGGCGACGCCGTGGCTCGCCACCGCGGGCACCGGCGACGTGCTCGGCGGCGTGCTCGGCGCCCTCGTGGCCGGCGCGGCCGCTCGCGGCGCGCTCTCGCACGACGAGTTGCGCGCGCTCGCCGCGACGGGTGCGCTCGTGCACGGGGTGGCGGGGCGGATCGCCGCGGGGCTCGAGCCGTTCGCCCCGGAGGGCAGCGGCGCGGACGCGGCGGAGCGGGCGGGCGTCGAGAGCGCCGACACGGTGCGACCGGACGCCGACCGAGGCCGGCCGATCACCGCGCTCGATGTCGCGCACGCGCTGCCGTGGGCCGTGGCATCCATTCGCGGGGCGGCTGCGCGCGGCTGAGACGGCCCTCCTGCGACGCCGCGCCGGCGCACCGAGCGCCGCGCGAGCCGCCGCGCCACACCGCGGCCGCGGACGCGGCAGCCCCCTAGGATGAGGGGCGTGTCGAGACGGATGGTGCTGTGGATCGCGTTCGCGATCGTGCATCTCGCGGTCGGCACGCTCGGGTTCTCCGAGCCGAATCTGCCGATGGGCGACGTGCCGCTGGTCTACCTGCCGTGGTCGAGCAACGCGATCGGCGGCGACGGGATCGTCGGCATCACCGAGACGTGGGTGTACCCCGCGCTCGCCCTGCTGCCGATGGTGCTCGCGCACGGCTTCGCGTGGATCAACGGCTACACGGTCGGCTGGGCGATCCTCGCCACCGCGTGCAACGCGCTCGGGTTCGGGATGCTGATCGGTCGCGGCCGCTCGATGAGCCGGACGATCGCGGCCTGGTTCTGGCTCGGCTTCATCCTGCTGCTCGGCCCGGTCGGGCTCTACCGCATCGACGCGATCACCGTGCCGATCGCGATCGCGGGATGCCTGTGGCTGTTCGGGCGGCCGCGCGTCGCCGCCGTGCTGCTCACGGTCGGCGCGTGGATCAAGGTGTGGCCGGCGGCGCTGTTCGTCGCGGCGCTGGTGGTGGCTCGCCGCAGGCTCGAGGTGCTCGCCGCCGGCGCCCTCGTGTCGGCCGCGGTCGTCGGGGTGGTCGCGGCGGCCGGCGGCATCGGCCACGTCTTCGGCTTCGTGACCGAGCAGACCGGGCGCGGCCTGCAGATCGAGGCGCCGGTGAGCACCTGGTGGCTTTGGCAGGCGGTGATCGACCCCGAGCGCGCCTCGCTCTACTACGACACCGACATCCTCACCTTCCAGCTCCAGGGGCCGGGCGTCGCGACCGTGAGCGCGCTCATGACGCCGCTGCTCGCGCTGGTCGCCGGCGGGATCCTGGCGATCGGGGCGTACAAGGTGCTGCGCGGCGCGCGCTTCGGGCGCCTCATGCCGCCGCTCGCCCTGGCGCTCGTGCTCGCGTTCATCGTCTGCAACAAGGTCGGCTCGCCCCAGTTTCAGACGTGGCTGATCGCGCCGCTCGTGCTGGCCGTCGTGCTCAACCGGCATCGCGCCTGGCCGACCGTGGTGCTCGGCCTGCTCTCCGCGGGGCTCACGCACCTCGTGTACCCGATCATGTACGGCGAGGTGCTCTCGGTCGACCCGCTCGGCATCGCGGTGCTGAGCGCGCGCAACCTCGTGCTCGTGATCCTGCTCGTCGTCGCCGTGACCCAGCTCTCGCGGGTGCCCGGGCGCGACGAGGAGCGGGAGATGCCCGCTGCGGCCGCGGTGCCAGGCGCCCGGCGCGCGGCGCCGGTGCCTCCGGTGCCCCCGGGTCCCGCGACGTCCGGCGGGGGCGCCGCGGCCGCGCCGGAGCCGACCCCGCCTGAGCCGACGTCGCCGCCCACCCCCGAACCCACGCCAGAGCCTCAACCCTAGGAGTCAGCATGCTCGTCGCATTCTCAGTCGCACCCAGCGGAACCGGTCGCACCGACGGCTCGGTGCACGACGCCGTCGCCGCGGCCGTCAAGGTCGTGCGCGACTCGGGCCTGCCCAACCACACCGACGCGATGTTCACCACGATCGAGGGGGAGTGGGACGAGGTCTTCGAGGTGGTCAGGCGCGCCACGGAGGCCGTCGGCCGGTTCGGCTCGCGCGTCTCGCTCGTGCTGAAGGCCGACATCCGGCCCGGGCACACCGGCGAGCTCGACGCGAAGGTGCAGCGACTCGAGGCCGCCCTCGAACGCGCGGGCGACGCCTAGGCGACGGCCCGCGCGCGGGGAACCGGGCCGTCGTGCCCGCAATGAACGACGAAATGCGCTCGGCGCGCGCGGCGGCGCCTCTAAGCTGAGGCAATGACCAACGACGGTTCCTCCACCTCAGCGCAGCCCGGCGACCAGGCAGCGGCGCAGGCGCCCGCGGCGCACGACACCACGGTCCACGACGACGAGCACACGGCGCTCGTCGCCGCGACGGTGATCCTGGTGCGCGACGGCGCGAGCGGACCGGAGGTGCTGCTCATCGAGCGGCCGGATCGCGGCAGCTTCGCCGGCGCGTGGGTGTTCCCCGGCGGCAAGCTCGACCCGGAGGACGCCGACGGCTTCGAGGGCGAGCCGAGTGAGATCGACGTCGCGCGCCGCGCCGGCGTGCGCGAGGCCTGGGAGGAGACCGGCCTCGAGAGCGTCGAGAGCGAGTACGTCACGCTCTCGTGCTGGATCCCGCCAGCCATGGTGACGCACCGCCGCATCCGCACCTGGTTCTTCGTGGCGCCGGCACCCGAGGGCGAGCTCGTGCTCTCGCAGGACGAGGCCGTCGATGCCCGCTGGATCCGACCGCAGGACGCGATCGATCTGCACACGCGCGGGGAGTTCTCGCTCTTCCCGCCGACCTGGGTGACGCTCGCCGACCTCGCGGGGCACGCTGACGCTGCATCGATGCTCGCCGCCACCCGGGCCGCGGCGCCGCGTGCGTTCCGCAGTCGTTCGATCACCGACCGCAGGATCCTCACGTGGGAGGGCGACGGCGCGTTCGAGACGGCGCGGGATGCCTCGCCCCGCCCCGACAGCGAGACCACCGACCGCAACCGGCTCGACATGAACACCCTGCCGTGGGTGCTGGAGCGAGCGGGCGCAGGTCTCTGACGCTCGCCGCAGCGGTCCCCTTCCTCAGCGGGAACGGTCGCTCAGGCGCTCCGCGACGACGGCCGCGGCATCCCGTGGCTATTCGGCCAGCAGGCGACGCAGGTGCTCGGCGACCTCGGGAATCTCGATGAGGAACCCGTCGTGGCCGAAGTCGCTCGAGATGACGGCAGCGCGGTCGCCGTCGAGGGTGTTGCGGATGCCGCGCGCGATCTGGTGCTGCCCGTCGACCGGGAAGAGCCGGTCGCTGTCGATGCCGAGCACGAGCGTGCGCGCCGTCACGCGGGCGAGGGCATCCTCCACCCCGCCTCGATCGCGCCCGATGTCGTGCGAGTTCATGGCATTGACCAGCGCGATGTAGGAGTTCGCGTCGAAGCGGCGCGTGAACCGGTTGCCGTGGAAGTCGAGATAGGACTCGACGGCGAAGCGGCCGCCGTGCCCGAGCGGGCTGATGCCCGACTGCCACGAGCGCCGGAAGCGGTCGTTGAGCTCGGCGGGGCTGCGGTAGTTGAGCAGCGCCATGCGGCGGGCGAGGGCCAGTCCACGGTGCGGGCCGTCGCCGTCGCCCGCGTCGTAGTACTCGCCGCCCTGGAAGCGGGGGTCGATCAGGATCGCCTCGAGCTGCACCGAGTTCAGCGCGATCTGGTCGGCGGTGGTCGTTGGGGGTGCGGCGATGATCGCGGCACGCGCGACCCGGTCTGGGTAGCCCACGGCCCACTCGAGCGCGTGCATGCCGCCCATCGATCCGCCGACGACGGCCGCCCACACGTCGATGCCGAGCGAATCCGCCATGGCGGCGAGGGCGGCCACCTGGTCGCGGACCGTGAGGAAGGGCCAGTTCGGCCCCCACTCCACCGCGCCGGGGCCGATCGATGCGGGACCGGTCGAGCCCTGGCATCCGCCCAGCATGTTGGGGGCGATGACGCACCAGCGATCGGTGTCGAGCGCGAGGCCCGGCCCGACGATATCCTGCCACCAGCCGGACGTGGGATGCCCCGGCCCGGCATCGCCGCGCACGTGGCTGTCGCCGGTGAGGGCGTGCAGCAGCAGGATCGCGTTGTCGCGCGCCGCGTTGAGCGTGCCCCACGACTCGTAGGCGATGCGGTACGAGGGCAGGGTGGTGCCGACCTCGAGGGCGAGCGGGCCGAGGAAGGCGAATCGGCGGTCGCCGACGGGGTCGCCGTCGCGCCAGGCGCCCGTCGCCGGGGGACGACCCAGCAGCGAGCGCGCGTCGGCTTCGGTGACCGGTGCCGACGGCACGGTGTCTTCGGAGCTCTGCCAATCCATCCTTGTATTCTTCCCTGTCGGCGGGCGGTTCGCGGAATCGTGACTGCGACGGCGGGCGCCCCGCTCGCGCCGCTCGGCGGGCGCCGAGGCCGAGCACGCGAAAGGGGCCAACGCCGTGCGGTCGTTGGCCCCTCGCGTGCGGTGCGGTCGGACTAGCCGCGCGACGCTTCGCTCAGCGCGCGCGCTGCGGCGAGGCCCGCCTCGAGGTCTGCCTTGAGGTCGTCGATGTTCTCGAGACCCACCGAGAGGCGGACGAGGCCGGGGGTCACGCCGCCGGCGAGCTGGGCCTCGGGGCTCAGCTGCGAGTGGGTCGTGGATGCCGGGTGGATGACCAGCGAGCGCACGTCGCCGATGTTGGCGAGGTGGCTGAACAGGCTGAGGTTGTTCACCAGCTCGCGGCCGGCGAGCACGCCGCCCTTGAGCTCGAACGAGATGACCGCGCCGACGCCCTTCGGGGCGTACTTGTTCGCCGCCGCGTACCAGGGGCTGCTGGGCAGACCCGAGTAGTTGACGCTCGCCACGTCGGGGTGGTTCTCGAGCCACTCGGCGATGTCCTGCGTGTTCTGCACGTGACGCTCCATGCGCAGCGAGAGCGTCTCGATGCCCTGGATCAGCAGCCAGGCGCTGTTGGGAGCGATCGCGGTGCCGAGGTCGCGCAGCAGCTGCACGCGCGCCTTGATGATGAACGCGAGGGCGTCGCCGACGGCGGTCGTGTAGCTGGCGCCGTGGTAGCTCGGGTCCGGCACCGTCAGGCCCGGGAACTTCTCGACGTTCTTCGACCATTCGAACGTGCCGCCGTCGACGATGGCGCCGCCGATGACGGTGCCGTGACCGCCGAGGAACTTCGTGGCCGAGTGCACGACGATGTCGGCGCCGAACTCGAACGGGCGGATGAGGAACGGGGTGGCGATCGTGTTGTCGACGATCAGCGGGATGCCGTTCTCGTGCGCGATGTCGGAGACGAGCGAGATGTCGAGGATGTTGATCTGCGGGTTGCCGATCGTCTCGGCGAAGAACGCCTTCGTGTTCGGGCGCACGGCGGCGCGCCATGCCTCGGCGTCATCCTGGTCGTCGACGAACGTGACCTCGATGCCGAGCTTCTCGAACGTGTAGCGGAACAGGTTGTACGTACCGCCGTAGATCGACGACGACGAGACGATGTGGTCGCCCGCGCCCGCGATGTTGAGCACCGCCAGCGTCACGGCCGACATGCCCGACGACACCAGCAGGCAGCCGGTGCCGCCCTCGAGCGCGGCGAGGCGCTGCTCGACGACGTCGGTGGTCGGGTTCTGGATGCGGGTGTAGATGTTGCCGAACTCGGCCAGCGCGAACAGGTTCGCGGCGTGGTCGGCGTCCTTGAACACGTAGGAGGTGGTCTGGTAGATCGGCGTCGCACGAGCGTTCGTCACCGGGTCGGGCTGCGCGCCGGTGTGGATCTGCTTCGTCTCGAAACGCCAGTTTTCGGGTGCGTTCGTCATGGGCTCTGCTCCTGAGATGAGGGGCTCGGGGGCTCCGGGCCACGATGAGCCTACGGCCGGCCGGCACGTCGCGCCAAGCTCGCCGCAATGTCTCGTAACACCCACGCTAGCCTGGTGGGCATGACGATGCGGCGTGCGGTGGTTACGGGAGCGAGCTCAGGGATCGGCGAGGCGACCGTGCGGTCGCTTCGGGCGGCGGGATGGGATGTTGTCGGCGTCGCCCGCCGCGCGGACCGGCTCGAGTCGCTCGCCGCCGAGACGGGCGCCAGCGCCTTCGCGGCCGATCTCACGCAGCAGGCCGACGTCGACGCGCTGGCCGAGTGGCTCGCCGCGTCCGGCCCGGTGCACGCCCTCGTCACCGTCGCCGGCGGTGCGCACGGCACCGACCTCGTCGAGGACGGCCGCACCGAGGACTGGCGCTGGATGTTCGAGATCAACGTCATGGCGACGCAGCGCGTCGTCGCCGCGCTGCTGCCGCTCCTGCGCGAAGCCGCCGACGTCGAGGATCGAGCGCAGGCGCACGCCGACCTGGTGTTTCTCACCTCCACGGCCGCGCAGCGCGCGTACCCGGGCGGCGCGGGATACAACGCCGCGAAGGCGGGGCAGTCGATGATCGTCGACGCCCTTCGCCTCGAGCTCGCGGGCGAGCCGATCCGCGTGGTCGAGGTCGCGCCCGGCATGGTCTACACCGAGGAGTTCACCCTCAATCGCCTGCGCGGTGACCAGGCGGCTGCTGAGCAGGTCTACGAGGGCGTCGAGCAGCCGCTGCTGGCCGCCGACGTCGCCGACGTCATCGCCTACGCGCTCGGCACGCCCGGCCACGTCAACCTCGACCTCATCACGATGCGCCCTGTCGCGCAGTCGGCGCAGCACCTGCTCACCCGCGGCCCGCTGCGCGTGCGGCGCTGAGCGGCGTTCACGCGCGCCTCACGGCCCGCGGCGGTCGCGGCAAGCTAGATCAGCGGCCGGACGCCGCGGTATCCATCCGTGACCACCCGTGACGGGGTGTCGAAGACCCGCGTCTGCCTGGTTGCATCGGTGTAGGCGGGCCAGCCCGGCTCGCCCGTCGTGACGAACGACAC